>Ga0315554_1000575_pt1 | contig 21881 bp, 19 predicted proteins | sample SalMarSW160370MG_FD_202114 | JGI IMG/M metagenome (GOLD analysis project Ga0315554, IMG submission 202114) | Salt marsh sediment microbial communities from the Plum Island Ecosystem LTER, Massachusetts, United States - Salt Marsh Sediment SW1603-70 ... | reverse complement strand
ATCAGGACCGGTCTCATAATTCTGTTCATCCACTTTATTATTCATATCCGAGTACCTCAAATCTATTCCCGATTCAATAGAATGAATTCCTGTTTGATAGTTTAAGGCAGGTTTAATTTCCAAAGTGTTTAAATTCAGCTCATCATTTGAATTTTCAAAGTGAGATTTTATGTATTGCTGATCTACATCCGGTTGATAAGCATCGGGAGAATAAAAATAATTCCCGGTTAGATTTGTATTATCCTTTTCAACATCATTATAATAATCTGCATCTAGTGTAAAGTTTAATTTATCACTTAGAATGTTGTTATATTTTAATCCGTAAAACCCGCTGTTAAAAGAATAAAGTCTATCCCCTTTAAAATCTATTAAAACCTGTATGGCAGAGAAAGCATTTCCGAAATTCCCTTGCCAGCTATCCGGTATAATTTTATATTTATTTCTAGCGTAAATTGTTAAAAGATCAATATATGATTTATCTGATATTTTATATCTTGAATAAACCTGGAAATCAAAAAATTCAGGCGTGTAATTTCCTTTTCTTTGAAGTGTATTCCCTAATAAAGAAGGGTATGAGTACCTGATTCCGGTAATCCAAGATAAAGGTCCTGATTTTTTTGATATTGAAGTCGAAAAGTTTAAAAAATCTATTTTAGAAGACAGAGATAGCTTCTCGTTTTCAGGCACTAAATAATTTACATTTAAAGCCGATGAAATCTTATCTCCTAAATTAGCCGGGAAACCACCCGGAAAGAATTGAATATCTTTTACAAAATCCTCATTTATTATAGATTGGTTTTCTTCGAGCCCTTCTTGAATTAACAGCGGTCTATGAATTTCAAACCCGTTCAGGTATATTAGATTTTGATCATAATTCCCGCCTCTAACATTGTAACCGCTCGAAAGTTCATCATTTGATACCACTCCCGGAAGAATCTTTATGCTTCGTAAAACATCCGATAAAATTGTCGGCATTCTTTCGATATTTTTTCCTTCAATAGTCTGCACTACTCCGGAGCTTGGATATTTTTCTCCGGTAACATTAACCTGTTTTTGTTCTATAGCAGAAGGGGATAGTTCAATATTTAAATCATATTTGTTTTTTTTAAGAGACAAAGAGACAGTTTTACTCTCATAGCCGACATAACTGAAAATAATATTGAAGTGTCCGGGTTTAATTGTCAGCATAAATCTGCCAGAGGAATCTGTAACAGTGCCAATGCTGCCGGATTCAATAATAATATTTGTATTTATTAAAGGTTCTTTTGTTGTGCTGTCTTTAACAGCTCCCGATATAATGATCTTTGTTTGCGATAACGTTAGAGAAGTGAGAAGAAAAAAAATAATTACTGCAAATTTCATGAATAATTGCCGCGTTGTTCCTGTTAAATTGCAGTAACTAAAAAGCTATAAAAAACTCCAAGATAATTTGATAAGAAATAAATGCTTTTTGTAATTTTATATCAAGTCTATAATTTATAATTATAAAAGTAAAAGAAGAATTTGCCGCTTATATGTTTCCGGAGTATTATTGAGCATTTATTACTAAATCAAAAGCAAAATGCCTGTACCGAACCTTCACAGGTATCAAAATTCGAAAATAAAAAGCATAAATTGCAGATTTTAATATTATAATTGTTTATGAAAATTTCATCCGTTTTTTAGTCTAATTTATTTTTGAGATTAGCATAAAAATATTTATTTTTGGTTTCTAAAATTTTGTACGATTGATACGGGCAGATAGCTCAGTCGGTAGAGCAAAGGACTGAAAATCCTTGTGTCGGCGGTTCAATTCCGTCTCTGCCCACAATCACCCTTATAATATAAGCACTTACAGAAAATGTTTACGGTATTTTTACGGTAATTGCATTTGAAATAGTGAAAAATGTTAACTATCCGCTAAATATTTTAACAGCTTATTCATCCTTATAAATCTTAATCCTTTAAATTACAATCTTACGTTACCTACAATATTTCTTTTACATCTATTTCATACGGCCGAATTGGATAAATATAAATTTTTGTTTGCAAATCTGTTATTTTTGATTTACTTTGAAAATTAACGTAATAAGGGATATTAGATAAAGGGGCAATTTATTCTAATTCTCTACCATCCATACCGAATATTCCATATATGTATCAAATTATTATATATTATTTGAGTGATGTAGCGAAGCCGTGTTCAATAATAAAAAAATTAAGATTTAAAGATATCCATAATTAGACAATTGAATATTGCTACATATAGACATAAAGATGAAAAATTTTTATGTGTAGAAATAAAGGAACTATACATGAATAACTTATTAGTACCTAATTTATTATTAAACCGGAAGGCTGCGGCTTAATTGCATGGTCGCTATGTCGTTTTAATATACTATTTTTTCAATTGGGGATATTACAATGAAAAAACTATTCGTAAATAGGCTATTCACAGTTTCCCTAATAATCTTTATATCCAATATTTATGCACAAAACTTTATTACTAGAAATTCTTTGGAAATATCTAAACCAAATGTCATTTATATTTCACCAGCATTTAATGAAATAGCGACCAAAATCATTTAGAAATTTGAAATAGGAATTGTTTAGCTAATAAGGAGGTCTTATTTCAATTGGCATCAGCCCGAAAGGGAGTAGAAAATTAATGTAATATTATATTAAATAATTGAAGTTTATAAACGATTATATAACTATAAATGAGTTCTATTTATTAGAAATCTTTATTGAAATTATCTATTATTGTTAAGTACATAATTTTTTTGGTATTCAAGTGAAAGGAATTGTAAAAAACAGATGATTATTCTTAAAAAGTATGTATGATCTTTGTACTTTAGCAATTGTAATTGTGGAATAACAAGAAGGATATTAATAATTTAATTTAAAGAAATATTTTCAATTCACTAATGAATGCATTTATAGTAAATTGTAAACCTAATAATTGGGAAGCTTGTAATAAATATACAATCTTTGGTTTAAAGGAAGGTATACGCTTTCCTCCCTTAACTAAAGGTGATTTAATACTATTTAGAATAAGTGGTCCAAATTATGGCGTAAAAGCTTTGTGGTATTTTGAATATGCTAAAAAAATAATAGACCAAAGCAAATTTCCATTATCCGATGCTAACTATGTTTGGATTCTAAATTGCAAAAAAATAATAACTTTTAAACAACATTTTAGTGAAGATTTTCAGACTTCTTCAAAAAAATCATCAAAAATTGCAGAATTATATGCCGGTGGAATTCAGAGAGCAATTGTTGAAATTAAAGAACCACAGTTAAAAGATTATATTCTAAATATTCTTAAAGAATGTGCAGATGAATTAAATATTAGTTCTAATTATTTAGGTGAAGATGTAAATGTAAATGTATTTCTACAAAAAATTTTAACTCAGCTTGGAGTAACCGCACCTTATCCCAAGATAGAAAAGAATGAAATTGTTGAACCTATTTTAAAACAGCAAGAATATAAGGATAAACCAACTGTAGAACAGAAGGAAGATGTAAATGAATCTATTGTTGAACAACTGGAAGTTGTAGATAAATCTATTGTAGAACAGCAGGCAGAAGTAGATGAATCTATTGTAGAGCATCAGGAAGATTTTGATGAATCTATTATAGAACATCAGAAAGAAGTAGATGAGTTTATATTAGAACATCAGGAAGAAGTAGAAGAATCTATTGTAGAACATCAGGAAAATGTAGAAAAACCTGTTGTAGAACATCAGGAAGAAGTAGAAGAATCTATTGTAGAACATCAGGAAAATGTAGAAAAACCTGTTGTAGAACATCAGGAAGAAGTAGAAGAATCTATTGTAGAACATCAGGAAAATGTAGAAAAATCTGTTGTAGAACATCAGAAAGAAGTAGATGAGTCTGTTGTAGAACATCAGAAAGAAGTAGATGAGTCTATTGTAGAACATCAGAAAAATGTAGAAAAACCTGTTGTAGAACATCAGGAAGAAGTAGATGAATCTATTGTTAAACAGCCGGGAGCTTTAGATAAATCTGAGAATGAAGTACCTTCCAAAAGTTCGAAACAATCTCTATATGAAACAATTGGAGAAAGAATTAATCTACCTATTTTAAACTACGCTCCTTTGAATGAAAGAGGTGTTATATTATTATTTGGTCATTACCTGCAGGATCTTGGTATTTCTCATATAGAAGAGATAAGAGAAGGTTTTCCGGATGCGATTGCAGTGCGCTCTATTGGAAATGGAAAATATCAAAGGGTTCGTATAGAATTTGAATACAAAAGTAGTTCTTTTTTAAAAGATGGTCATGACAAAAATGAATGTGACTTAATTGTGTGTTGGAAGCATGACTGGGATAGTTGTCCAATTGAAGTTATAGAATTAAGTACAGTTTTATTTGATAAATGATTTGAAAATCTCTTTAAACCAAAAAGTTCATCTTTGTCATGGAGAAAGATGTTAGTTAATAAAATCAAGCGGACTCTTCTTTTTTATTTCAACAGCCTTGACACTCCAGTGTAAATAATTTCCCCTTCTTCAAAATTGTGCCCCAGATTACTGATGTTTTTTAATTTTATATTTATATAAAACTCAATGGAAAAATTAAAAAAAACTTTCTACATCTGTTATTTTATTCAAGAATAATCTAAGAATTAAAACCGCGGAGGTAATTATGAATAGACAGCAGGTAATTGATGACATAAAAGAAACATTGGGGAAAGTCCCTGGTTTTATACAGAGCTTACCCGACGATACTCTAGAACAAGAATGGGGATTATTTAAGAGATTTGAGATTCAAGAAACTTCAATACCGCCCAAATACCGGGAACTTATGGGATTAACAGCAGCATCAACATTACATTGCTGGTATTGTGCAAATTTTCATAAAGCTATGGCTGAAATGCATGGGGCTTCCGAAAAGGAAATTCAGGAAGCTATTCATTTAGGTAAATTTACAAATGGATGGAGTACCTATTTGAATGGAATGCTATACGATAGAGATAAATTTATGAAAGAGCTGCATGACATCGGCGAATATGTAATACATGCACATTCAAATTAATTAAATATTTAAAACAACAGTGTAGAAAGTTAAATATAAAATAACAAACGGGAGAAAAATTATTCTTTATCAGGAAAAATTCGCTTACTTACTGACTAAGCGTTAAAATTTCTGTCCAAAAATTACCTTGCCATGATAATAGAAGAAAACTATGCAAAGCGAGATCTATCCAGCTCATAATAAATCGGTAATATTTTAAGAGCTTTCATCACCTAAATTCAATCAAAGGTTAAATAATCCCTTGTCTTAAAGTTTCGCTTTATAATTTCCCCATTATATGTAAAGACGTAAAAAAATCTCATTCCATATGACATTATAAAATTTATTTGATAAATTCATTTTATAATTAAGTTTGAAGCATTAAGTTCACTGCTGTATAATCCGGATTCATAAATTTTTTCCTAAATATTTATGCTATAAATTTTAGCAAGATTAAAAACATCAGTTTATAGATATTATCAGATAATCAATCAATATGTGGAATTTTAATAAGAATAAATTCATGATTTCGATGGGAAAGTTTTACCGGGAGAGAATAAATGCTCCTCTGGTTATAAATGTTATATTGTGTCTTATATATGCAGGGATCAAAATTATTAACACAGAAAACATAATACACAATGTTCAAAAATCTGATGACACAGTTGTATATGTGGGAATGGCCTCTCATCCAATTTTTAGTTCAGCATTTTTAGCGGGAGCTCGACCTTTTACAGTTCCATTAATATATAAATTATTTGATTCAAATTTTTTTCTGATAGCTTTTGCCCAAACTATTTTCTCAATATTATGCTGGAGCTTCTTAGCATTTCAGCTGAGAAAAGTAATCCAATCGGTTTGGCTTAAAGAAGCGGCTTTTATATTAATATTTTTGTTTAGCTTAAGTGAAAATATTATTGGATGGGACACGGTAATGTTAAGCGAGTCTATTTCTATTTCTTTTATGGCTCTCTTTCTTGCAGGCTGGCTCTGGATTTTGAATGGATGGAAATGGCAAAAACTAATATTTTTAATAGTTGCTGCTTTTTTCTGGGTATTCAGCCGCGAAACCAACGCCTGGATCATTTTAATTATAGGCGGAATAACTGCGGTGATCGGAATCTGGAAAAGAGCAAACTGGCGATATTTTATTTTTACAGGAATATTCTTCCTATTTTTTGCAGCTAATGAAGTTTCCTCTAATTTAGGGCATCGATGGACATTTCCTTTTCTAAATGTATTAACTCAACGAATATTACCGGATAAACAGAATACTGCTTTTTTCTCCGAATATGGTATGCCTATTACACCTGCTCTTGTTCGTATGTCGGGAAAATGGGCGAGTAGTGAAAACCGGGCATTCTTTAAGGATTCTGCTTTAGAAAATTTTCGCAAGTGGTTATACAGCAATGGGAAATCGACTTATATTCACTGGCTGCTTTCAAGACCATACAAGTCACTTAAAGAACCGGTAGCTAATATTAAAGGATTACTTTCATTTAAGGGAAAAGTCTACTATACCAGTGGATTCTCACCTGTTCTTCCAGCTGTGGTAGAAAGTATTATCTATCCTAATGACCATTTAACTTTTGTGGTTTTATTATTGTGTTTTGTAAGCATTATAGTTTTTAGTTTGACTATTGTGGCAAAGGCTTATAGATATAATTCTGTTTGGATTGTGCTTCTTTCTATGATTCTACTGATTTATCCCCATGCATTTTTAGTCTGGCATGGTGATGCAATGGAAATTGGACGACATTCATTACAGCTTGGAATTCAATTCTTTCTTTGTACATGGATGGTTATTCTGTTTACAGGGGATTATATTCTTAATGCTAAATCAAAAAGCAAATTTGGTACGATTTGAATCTCTTCGTATTAAAAATGCTAACCTTCAAGGTTACGGCTTTTTTAACGATGGGCAAACCTCAAAAGTTGTCTATATACTACTTCAACATCTTCCTTATGCTTTTAAAGCTTCCGTTCATGTAATTTGTTTTTATACTGTTCAGGTAAATCCCGCTGCTTAATTCAAATGGCAGTCTTGAAATATTAAAGTTTATTTTGTGAGAAACTGAATTCTGGTCGCTAATGAATAGATCTTTTTTTCTCCGTCCGAGAATATCATACAAAGTTATTTTAAGGAACAAACAAGTTCATTCTTCTGTCTAATTACTTGTTAATCTTTAATAAAAAACAGGAGGGTGAACAAAATGAAAAATAAGTTTACCACAAATTATTTTTTCTTTGTTCTCGTATTTCTTTCCATATCATTGATTTCTTTTCCGATTAAAGCTCAGGATAAAAGCAAAGATGATGAAATATCCAAATTACATGATAAAATTGAGATGCTGGGAAAAAAAATGCAGAATCAGGCGAATGAAATAAACAATCTGAAAAAAGAAGTTGAAAATATGAAAAAAAGAAAACCGATGTTAGCTGTTCCCGATTTGAAAAATGAGAATAATCTTCGAAAAGGGAAACGTTTTGAATTTAATGGCCAGGTATATTATATGGTTCCATTAAATACCGATAATAAGAAAAACAACAATGATAAATGAGAAGCAGGGCAGAAATTCTAATATAACAGCGTATATGTGCCAGTCACAATGTTCCAATCACTTAATAGTGACCGACTCATTCGGCATATTTATATATGTTACTTTGGTAACACCATGGGTTGTATAATGATTAAATAAGCTTTAGGTTTGATTTTTAATTAAAGAAGTTTTTAGAAAAATTACTCAGGTTTTGGGTGATTGATTACTGCTCTAAGGTCTCATTCTATAAAGCCTTTGGGATAGTTTAAATAATTTTTAGCGCAAAAAATAAATGCTCTTTTTTCCAATTGAATACTGGCTGGCAAAATATAGTTACCTCGCCATTTATGTTCTGCTTACAACAGGAATCTTAGGTTTGCCCGTCCCGGATGAAACTCTTCTCACTTTATTAGGCTATTTAGTTAGCAAGAAAGAATTAGTATTAATTCCGACAATAACAGTTGCATTTTTAGGAAGTGCTTCGGGTATAACTGTAAGTTATCTTTTGGGAAGATTGTTTGGGATATTTGCTCTAAAGAAAGCGGGCAGGTTCTTGCACATCTCTGAAAAGAATCTTGAAAAAGGGGAGCTCTGGTTTGAAAAGTTAGGTAAATGGACTTTGACCTTCGGATATTTTATTCCTGGTGTAAGGCATATTGTGGCAATTATTGCTGGTTCGACAAAATTAAAAATCCACATATTTATAATTTATGCATATGCCGGTGCACTTGCCTGGTCTATTACTTTTATACTTTTAGGATATTATACTGGTGAAAAGTGGGAACCAATTTTTGATAAAATCCAGAAACATCTATTATTAGCCGGAACTTTAATTGTTATTTTAATTCTTGCTTACGGTATAATACAATATTTAATAAAGAAGAGAAAGAAAATATCCAATAATGGATAATTAAAATGAACAATACACAACAAACAACACATGATGGTTAAAGTATGTTGTTTGTTGTGTATCAAAAAATCAGAAATATAATTCAGGTTCCACGGTTAGATTATCAATTACTCCTTTTATTCCTAGAACCGGGTAGAAATTCTTTTCAATATCATATTTATCCGATAATCCCGGAACTTCACCCGAAATAGTTGCTATTCCATCTTTAACAGTGATATTGATATTTTTTGCAAGCGGGAAATGTTTAGTTATTATTTCATTTAGAATGATTTGAAGATTTGCATCGCTGGTTTGAGCATTAGGAGATAAGACTTTAATATTATTTATTAATGCAACTGCACCTTTCTGCCAGGAAGCTATTGTTTCTGCCATTTCTTTTTCCCTGTAATAACTTACAGTTCCATCCAGGGTTATTGTTCCATTATTCACACTAACCTTTATCCTATCCGGTTCCATAATAGATGAAGCATCTTCTAATGATATTACCGTATTTTGTTCAATCATTTTATCGGGCAGTGTTTCGGTATTAACATTTAGAAGATCTTTTATATCTTTAACGCCGGGTACCCTTGAAACAATATCAAAAATTCTAAACTTATCATACAAGGTATTAACATCTCCTTTTATAGTAACTATACCGTTTTGGACGGATACATCAAATTGATCCGGGTAATACCGGCTTATATGATCAAGAACTTTGTCTTTTAATTGATTGCCGGTTTCAGCCTTAACAGTTGAAGCAGAAATCAATAAAACAGCAGATAATAATAGAATGAAAATATTGGCTTTATTTTTATATTTTATACTTTGCATCTTTTCCTCCGGGAATTATTTCAAAATATTAACTGTAACAAAATTTATTAAAAGAAATGAAGATAATATGAAGACTTCCCTTGTTCTGATGCATAATTTCATTTTGTTTATTTAAATCACAGGTCAGGTTTTTATTAAATAGGTAAATATTTATTAAGAAAAGATATAATAAAACTAAGCTTATGTCTTAACCGTATCCTTTAGATGTTTTATTTCCTCAATGAAACTAATTACATTGTCCCTGCTGAAGATTCCTTCAACTTTACCGTTTTTAAGAACAGGCAATTGGTTCACTCCTTCTGAATTCAACTTATTCATTGCATCCCACAGCTCAGTGTCGGTTGATGTCTTTTCAGCATCGGAAAGTGGAATCATTACATCTTCGACAGAAGTTGTATCCCATTGATCTTTAGAGACTATATTAAATCTGTGCAGTGTAACAAGCCCAATTATTTCATCATCTTTTTTTACAAAAAGAGCCCTTCTGTTAATGCCTAAAAAATGGTTGTCGACAATCTCCTGCAATGTTGAATCATTATTCACTATGCCATAATCCTGGCTCATTGCTTCGTAAACTTTGTGCCCGGTTAGAAGGTCGTGAACATTCTGCTCCCGTAGCTGAGAAACTGCAGCATTATCGAGAAACCATCCGATAAAAGCAATCCATAATCCATTTATTACATTTCCGCCGAAAATCTGAATGACACCGAAAAAGATGAATGTAAATCCGAATAACCTGCCTGCAGCAGCAGCAATGTTAGTAGCTTTCTTAAAATTTTTAGTAATGCCCCATACAATTGCTCTTAAAACTCTTCCTCCGTCTAACGGGAATCCCGGGATTAAATTAAAGATTGCCAAAACAAAATTTATGAAAGCCATATATTCAAATAGTGCAGTCAGTAAAAAAATATTCAAACCTTTTTCTAAAATGAAAAAAATCCCGGCTAACAAAATGCTCACAATTGGTCCGGCTAATGCTATCCAGAACTCTGAAGAAGCTTTAGGCGGTTCGCCGTTAATTTCAGAGATTCCTCCGAAGATGAACAAATTAATTTCTTTAACTTTTATCTTGTATCTAATTGCAACAATTGAGTGTGCAAGTTCATGAATTAAAACACTTCCAAAAAGAAAAATTGATGTTAATGCACCGATTCCCCAGTATTCAATTTCATTCCAATTTTTATATTCATTTGGATAATAATTGGTAGCTAATACCCACGTTAAGAGGAAGAATATTAGAAACCATGAATAGTCTAAGCCAACAGGTATCCCAAAGATCTTTCCTAATAGTATATGATTTTTTTTCATTTTATTCTCGCTTATCTTCTTGGTAAGAAAAGTAACATATGAAAATGAAAAAATGATGAAGGAAAGGGGAGGGGAAGTCTATGATTGTATGATTAAATGGATGAATAATTGAATGGAGATTTGCGGTAATTATTGCTGTTTGTACAAAGGTAATTTTACCTTGAAAACCGTACCTTCCCCCGGTTTGCTTTTTACTTCAATCTCTCCTTTATGCAGTTCAGTAATTAATTTACAGATTGATAATCCCAAGCCTGTTCCGCCGGTTTTTCTTGCCCTGTCTTTCTGAACTCTATAAAATCTGTTGAAAATTAAAGGAATGTCTTCTGCCGGTATGCCGGGGCCGTTATCACCAATTTCGATAATTACAAAGTCAGAATTTAGTTTAACATTTAGAGTTATATTTCCATCTTCTTGAGTGTACTTAACAGCATTTTCGAGCAGATTAAAAAATAACTGAAATAATCTAAGCCTATCTCCAAATACTATTTCAGGCAGAAAGTTTTTAATTACAATTTTCTGATTTTTAATTTCAGCTAGTATTTTAATATCGGAAACAGCATCTCTGAGGACATCATCAATTCTTACCGGCTTAAAATCAAATTGCGATTTGGGTGATTCTGTTTGGGACAACAACAAAAGATTATTAATTAGGTGATTTAGTCTTGTGATTGTTTCAATATCATTTACAAATTTTTCTTTTAGTTCCAGCGGGATTTCAGGATTATTTAATTCACCTTCCCAGTGTGATCTTAATATTGATAACGGTGTTTTTAATTCGTGTGCTGCATCAGCCATAAATTGCTGCTGACTCTCAAAAGCACTCTGCAGTCTATCCAATAAATTATTCAATACAATTGACAGTTGTCCCAGCTCGTCTTCAACATTATAAATTTGTATTCTCTCATCAAGATTGTCTTTACTAATTTTGTTGGCTTTTTGTGTAATTACATTTACTGGGCTTAACGTTTTTTGAATAACGAAATAACTTCCTACCGATATCAAAAGAATTCCTATAAAACCTCCAAATAAAATATAATAGATTAAATGATCCATTGAATATTCAATGTGCCCGATTGGTAAACCTACGGTAATCCATCCGATAGTTTGATTATTATTTGTTAAACGTCTGTTCATCAATCTGAACGTGACATTCCCGTTTTTATGAGAATTAAAAAATTTATTTCTCCGGGGGACTTTACTATCTATTAAATATGAAGCTTTATCACCATTGCCGGTTAATGGAATATCAAAAGACAATTTCCTGGCTATTTCAGAAGAATAAATGAGGTATTTATTTTTATTATAAATAACCAGGTAATATTGAGAGAAGTCAACTGAGTTTTCGTGTCCGCTTTGTATTTCGGAAAATTCATCTTTATCAATATTATAGCTTTCTTCTATTGTTGAAGCAATTACATCTAATTCTTTATCAAGTGTATTGAACAGAAGCCTTTTTACCCCGTAATATGTACCGGAACAAAAAATTATTAAAATAAAAAAGGAGATAGAGAAATACCAGAAAGTAAGTCTCGTTCTAATTTTCATTGTTCTTCCTTCAACATGTAACCAACACCTCTAACGGTTTGTATGATATGTTTATTTGAGCCGTTCTCAATTTTTTTCCTGAGATTTTTTATATGAACATCTACAAAATTAGTCATACTAAATAAATCAAAATTATCTCCCCAAACGTGTTCGGCAATGGAGAGGCGTGATAAAACCCGGTTCTTGTTGTAAATCATAAATTCCAAAATAGAATATTCTTTTGCCGTTAGATTTATATTTTTACCATTTTTAAAAACTTCGTGTGTTGTAGTATTTATTTCCAGATCCGAAACAGAAATGGTTGAAGATTTTACTTCACTTTTCCGGCGTAGAAGTGATCTTACACGTGCCAATAGTTCGGGAATTGCAAAAGGTTTTGTAAGATAATCATCTGCGCCTGCATCAAGACCTTCAACTTTATCTTTTACTGCCACTTTAGCTGTTAGTAGAAGAACCGGGGTAGTTAAATTTTGTTTCCTAATCTCATTTAAGATTTGAATGCCGTCATACTTCGGCAGTAAAATATCCAGAATAATTAAATCAAATCCGCCGACCAAAGCATTTTCCAGCCCTGTTTCACCATCAAAAGCTACTTGCACATTATACTTTTCGGTTTCAAGAATATTTTTTATTCTCAACGCCAAAGACTCTTCATCTTCCACAATTAATATTCGCATAATTTTTTGTTGCTTTTTAAATTAAAATTATTCTATTAAAATGAATTTATGATGAAGAACTAATTAACTAAACTTAACCATCTTTTGGGAAAAATGGAGTGTATGAGTAATATATTATTGAATAATCGACACAATTTTTTATTTTGAAAAATAATTCAAACTAAAGATACTTACTTTAATGTGAGAAATTTTCCAGAATATTTTTGGCCTTTCAAGTGGTAATGAGTGGGCAAGCTCTTTGAGCTTTTGAATTAAGTCTTGCTGATAATTAAACAATTTTATATTGTCTGTATATTTTGTAAGAATTCTTTTTGTATCGGCAATGGATTGCTTGATTTTAAATAAATCGTTACTGTCTAAAAAATCAAAAGGAGAAGCCGTTAATGTTTCTTCGGAGGGTAATATTAAAAATTCTTTTTTATATTTAACATCACCCTTAAAAACCCATGTGGGAGCATAACTGACATTAGAAATATAAATGGAATCATTATCAACATTTTTTGATAAGTTAATGTTCAAAACTATCCCGGCATCAGTATATCTCTGCCTTTGATTTGAGAAAAAATTCCCCATCGAATAAGCGATAAAACCTGTATCTAACTTTGCATTTTTTGTTTTGAAATATTGAACAGGTTGCAAAACATGAGGATGTCCGCCGATAATAATATCGGCTCCTGCATTTATAGCTTCTTTCACAATTTCTTTTTGATAACTAGTGGGACGGGTTACATATTGATCACCAAAGTGGAAATAAACAAAAACAATTTCTGCTCCATTTTCACGTGCTTTTTTTACGTCATCACGAATTAATTCCGGCTCAATTAAATTAACTAAATAGCTGCTGTTCTTTGGAATAGGTATTCTGTTTGTTCCGTATGTATAAGCAAGAAATGCAATTTTTATCCCTTTGATATTAAAAATTCTTATGGAATCTCTATCTCTCTCCGATTCAAATGTGCCGGTATAATTGATATTATTTTTATCTATTTGTTCGATAGTTCTAATGATACCTTTTTTCCCCTGATCCAAAGCATGATTATTTGCAGTTGTTAAGAGGTTAAAGCCTGCATTTTTTAATGCAGTTATATATTCGTCGGGACTATTGAAAAGGGGATAAGTTGAAAATCCATGCAATCTCCCGGCAGTGACTGTTTCAAAATTGCCAATAGTAAAATCGGAATTTATTAAATATTTTTTTATGAATTGAAACGGAGGATTAAAATTGAATGTGCCATCTTCCGATCTTGCGTAATTATATTGTGCAGAGTGGCACATCAGATCACCAACAGCGGAAATAGTAATTGTTACTACCGGGGTTTCAAACGGTAAAACCTGGGCAAAAACTTTTGATATTAATAAGAAGGAAAAACCTATAACTATGTACAAAATTTTTCTATTCATTTAACCTGGTTCATTCTTTAGAGAAATCAAAATTAATCCAACTCATTTTTATTAAACAGTTAATCTTTCCAGCAATGCTTATCAAAAAAGCAATGATTTTTTGTCATGCTTAGACAAGTCAGATTCAAAAAATATTCTTTTTGTTCACTCTCAGAAGGAGAGTTCAAAATGTTTTATCAAAAAGAATACCACATTTTGCTTTTAGATTGCAGTGTGAATTTAAAAAAATAGGCTGAATTATTTTGTAATTCAGCCTTTTAGAAAGAAAAGCAATAAAAATTATGGTTGATTTTTCTCGGCTTTTCTTTGAGCTTTTACATCTTGAATCTCTTTACGTACATCTTGTGCTAATTTCCTTAAATCACTTAAACCTTTACGAACACGTGTACCTGCTGCAGCCTGACCTTTTTCGAAAAACTTTTCAAAATCAGTCTGTAGATTTCTAACTGCTTGCATTAAGTCCTCATATCTATTCATGAATCCTCCTGAAAAAAATGAATGTTAAATTAGTTAATTAGGTTTTCTAGAACAATTTCGGCAATATCTTTTACTGCCACTTCCTCCGATTTATCAAAATGTTTAACACCGTCAGTTAACATTGTCATGCAAAACGGGCATGCTGAAGCCACCGTACTTGCACCGGTTTCAAGGGCTTCTTTAGTCCGTTCAACATTAATTTTCCCTCCTTCTTCATCTTCAAGAAACATTCTGCCGCCCCCGGCACCGCAGCAAAAACCTCTGCTTTTATTTCTTTTCATTTCTATAAATTCTAAACTTTCTGCATCTTTTAATGATTTGCGGGGAGCATTATAAACATCATTGTATCTGCCAAGGTAACATGAATCATGATAAGTTACCTTTTCTTTTTTATCATTATTATTCTTTAATTGAATTTTACCTGTATTGATTAATTCTTCAATTAACTGCGAATGGTGCATAACTTCGTAATTACCACCGAACTGTTTATACTCATTCCCCAGTGAATGAAAGCAATGCGGACACGCAGTTACAATCTTTTTAACTCCATAATTATTCAAAGTCTCAACATTTTCCTGAATCATCATTTGTGCGAGATATTCATTTCCCAACCTGCGGGCAGTATCACCGTTGCATTTTTCTTCTGTACCAAGAATTCTAAAATTAATTTCTGCTTTTTGCATAATAGTTGCAAAAGCCTGTGTAACTTTTTTATACCTATTATCAAATGAACCGGCACAGCCTACCCAGAATAAAATGTCACATCCCGGACTTTCTGCCATTGTTTTTATATTCATTCCCTCTGCCCAATTTGCACGGTCGGATTGATTAAATGCCCAGGGTGTAAAATTAGTTTCAATACTTTTAAAAACATTATTTAAATTAGAAGGAAATTGAGCTTCGGTAAGAACCAAGTCCCTCCGCATGTCAACTATTGAATCAATATGTTCTATCATAACCGGGCATTCTTGAACACAAGCGTTGCAAGTTGTACATTCCCAAAGTTCAATATCTGTAATATAATCGTGTACAAGCGTTTTTTCAAATATTTTTCCTTCATTTTTCCCGTTTTTTATTAAAGGAGCTTTGTCTTTAGTTCTCCTTCTAATATCAACAATAATCTTCCGTGGTGATAAAGATTTCCCAACTGTAGCTGCCGGACAAACAGAAGTACACCTTCCGCATTCGGTACATGAATAACCGTCTAAAATTTGTTTCCATGAAAGCTGTTCAATATCTGCAGCACCAAAAACATCAACGTTTTCATCTTCCAGGTTAATCGGGTCTAATGTATTTTTTCTTGGTTTTAATTTTGCAAAATATGTATTAGGAATTGAAGTGATTACATGAAGATGTTTTGAGTATGGAAGGTAATTTAAAAAACCTAAAACGAAAACTATATGAGACCACCAAAATATTTCATAAAATGCAGCGGCATTTGACAGGTCACCTTTATAAAATAATCCGCTTAAATAGAATGAAACCGGGCGAAATTCATTTTTACCTAATGCAAAATTATGTATTGCAATCTGTGAAATATTTTCTCCAAACATAGAAACAACTACAAGCATAATTAAAACTAAAATAACAACTGCATCTAGTTTACCGATAATGTCAACTTCGAGTCTTTTAATATGCAGAATGAATCTTCTGTATAAAGCATACAAACATGAAGCAATAACAAGAATACCAAAAACATCCTGGATAAAAGTAATAACCAAATAGAAAGTTCCCGTAAAAGCCAGGCTGAAAGGCGTATAAAATCCCTGGATTATTGTTTCAACAACAACAAAAAGAAAAAGAACAAATCCCCAGAAAATTAAAAAATGAAGAGTTCCGGCCGGAGGATCTCTTAACAATTTTGTTTGTGCAAAAGCAACTGTCCAGACTCTTTTTAATCTTTCACCAGCCCTGTCAAACCTATCATCCTTTTTCTTTGCTACCATCATGTACTGGAACAAATTTCTGCAGCTCCACAAAAATAATCCGATAGCAAAAACAAAAAACAGTATAAAGATGATATTTTTTAAATGCATAAAAACCGAAATAAATTCTTCTAATTGCCTAGTAGTTTTGAATACTTCTTCGATATTCCAAAATAAATGCTTGCGGCTGCAAATACTTTAATTACCATCCAGACTGTAAAAATACCGCCGCCTACTTTTAATGCTTCCGAAAAATTATTTATAAAAAAGAAATTTAAAAATAAAACTCCTATGCCAATAATTATTAAACTTCCGATAAACATAGAGAGAACAACACTTAAATAATTTTTATTTATCTCAACTAAATAACCGATTACAAATGCTGCAGCCGGAAATGCTAAAAGATACCCGCCGGTAGGTCCTAACAATACTGCAAATCCGAGCGATCCATTTGCAAATACCGGGAGACCAATACTTCCTAAAAATATATATAGAATTTGGCTGTATGCACCATTTCTCGATCCTAAAAAAGCTCCAGATAACAATACCGTCATTGTTTGAAGAGTAAAAGGAATAGGTTTTACCGGTATTGCTATTTGAGCACTTACTGCGGTTAATAGTGAAAAAGAAATTATCCAAAAAAGTTGGAACGAAGATATGTTTGACAAAAAATCTAAAACAACAGAACGTTTTGCATTATCATTTATGCCCATAATTATTCCTCAAGTTAAATTATTTATAAAAAACTCTTCTGTTTTATTAAGTAAAAAATCAAGTTTAGGATTACTTCCTTCGAAAGGATGTTTTGCATTGAAAGTGTGTCCTGTAGATGGAATTTTGATAAATTCAGTCATCTCTTTATTTGACCAATCATAAATAGTTTCCGCTTCCTTAATTGGAACTGCTAAATCCTGTTCACCATGAGCAATAAATAAAGGTATTTTCAAATTTCTTACTGCATATTCAATATTTAATATACCGTCTTTATTTTTTTCAAGATCATCAAGAAGAGAAACGTTTAACTTCATCACTTGATTTGTTCTTGTATTTAGAACTTCAAAGACTCCTTTTTTTCTCCACACCTCTTTTTGACGCTTTGAATATCTGTCAAAGTTGGAAACAGAAGCCCAAACAGCAACAGCGTTTATTTCATTTTTCTGTTTTGCAGTTAAAATGGAAATACCGCTGCCTCTACTATGCCCGAGCAATCCAATATATTTATTGTTAGTTTCTCCAAAAAAGTTGTTTTTATACGCAACAATTATTGCCGATAATTCCGAAATTTCTAAGGAAAAGGTATTTTCTGCAAATTTATCAAGCTCTGTAAACTCAGTTAAATTATTACCAATTCCATTGTGAGAAAAATTAAAAGTAATTACAAAAAAGTTCCTTTTACTAAAATATTCACCAATATACGGGCAAAATCCCCAGTCTTTAAATCCTTTGAAACCATGAACTAAAATAATGCAGGGGGACTGCCTTATATTTTCTTTTCCGAAAATAGTTGCCTTAAGTTTATTGCCCTGAGATGTATTCAATACAAAATCTTTGCTCACATTGTCAAATATGCTTATTAAAGTTAGAAAAGTCAAGAAAATAGGTCAAAAATTAGGTTTTTAAACTTTTGTTGTGTTTTGGAGAAATTGATTTGAAATTTTGTAAAAAAAGAGCTTCACATATAAAATATATAAAGAATTCATCAGTTTTTATGGATTTATTTAAATAATCAAATTTAACTTTCAGATTGTTTTACGGACAGCATTCTTAATTAAATATTTCACTCAATTTAATTATTAATTTACATAATCTTTATTTCTATTAAATTCTGCTTATTAACTGAGAATTGTAATTGGTAATCATATATTGATAATCAAAAGATTTATTAGATGCATAATATTTCAAAATAATTAATAGTTAACCATATGTTCAAAAATCAACCTTATAATAATTTTATTAAGAGGATTATTTCACGGTTAAAAATAAGTTAATTTCATTTTAAATAATTATGAATTAAGAATTCAACTTTTATATCTTTACAAACTTAAATATTTTAATCCTAATTATTTCCATTTTTAATTACAAATAGTATTTTAGTTTTTCACATAAGCTTAAAAAATGATTAAATGAATTTCTCTTTTACAGAAGAACAGAAAATGTTAAGGGAATTGGTAAAAGAATTTACAGATTCCGAAATAAAACCGCTGGCACCAATAATTGATGAACAAGAAGATATCCCATTAGAATTAATAAAAAAATTAGGAAAAGTTGGATTTCTCGGAGTATCCTTTCCTGAAGAATATGGCGGCGGGGGATTCGGAGAAGTTGGCTATTGTATTATGCAGGAAGAAGTCTCACGCGGCTGCGGTTCAACTGCTACATTTATCGGTGCTCATCAATCTATTGGTACTAATGCCATTTATATTGGTGGTTCTGAAGAATTAAAAAGAAAATATCTTCCTCAATTAACTTCAGGTGAAAAAATTGCAGCATTTGCTTTAACAGAACCCGGTGCCGGTTCGGATACTTTTAATCTTAAGACAACAGCAAAGCTTAAGGGAGATAAATGGATTTTAAACGGAAATAAAATATGGATTACAAATGCAGGCATTGCAGATGTTTTTTCTGTTTTTGCAAGAACAACAAATGGTATAAGCGGCTTTGTTGTTGAAGCCGGTTCTCCCGGTTTAATTATAGGCCCGCCGGAAAAAAAATTGGGAATAAAAGGGAGTGTAACTAATACTGTGACTTTTGAAGATGTAGAAGTTCCAAAAGAAAATATTATAGGTTGTGATGGAAAAGGTTTTCTTGTTGCTATGACTACGCTGGATTCCGGGAGGCTGGGTCTTGGAGCATGCTGCCTGGGTGCTTCAAAAGAGCTTCTTGAAATATCTACAAAATTTGCAAAGAGGAGGGAACAATTTGGGAAATCAATTTCGAAATTTGAAGCCGTGCAATTTATGCTTGCAGAAATTGCCACCAAAATTTATGCTATGGAGGGAATTGTTTACAGAACAGCTCAAAAGTATGATGATAAAAAAGATACTTCTTTAGAAGCAGCTATTGTTAAGCTCTTTTGCTCCGAAGCTATGGCAGAAGTTGCCGATAAAGCTTTACAAATTCATGGCGGAATGGGTTTTTCAAGAGAACTTCCGCTTGAAAGATATTTTAGGGATGCCAGGATATTAAAGATTTTTGAAGGTACAAATGAAATTCAAAAACTAATTATAGGCCGTTCCGTTATAAAAAACGGAGGGAAATGGGAGTTGTAGGCTATAAAGTTTATGGTAAAAAGTATAGCACTTATACAATATACCTTTATACTTTATTTCCAGAGTGAGAATCAGGATGTGACTAATTTAGTTTAGACTTTTATAACACAAATGACTAATTTAAACTATACTTTTGGGGTTTTTAATGAGATATTTACTGGTAATTCCATCTATAGATATAAAGAACGGTAAAACTGTTAGAGTAGTGAAAGGTATCCCCGAATTAGACTGCAAAGAGTACGGAAGTGACCCGGTTGAAATGGCAAAAATATGGCGTGCCGAAAATGCAAAATTAATCCATATTGTTGATTTCGACGGAGCACATGAACATACAAGAAAAAATTATAAAATTGTTGAGGAAATATGTTCATCAGTTATTATTCCTGTTGAATTTGCAGGCGGGATTAGAACTATGGATGATGCAGATGCCTTAATCGGTACCGGGATAAGCAGGCTTATAATAAGCACAATGGCAATTGAAAATATGGATGAATTCAAAAAAGTATTTGAAAAATACGGCCCTACTCAAATTGCTGTTGCTCTAGATGTTATAAATGATGAACTTATAATAAGAGGAAGAAGACAAAATACCGGGATCTTATTTAAGGAATTTGCAAAAAAAATTGCTGAAATGGGAGTGGAAAGATTTATAGTAACCGATATATTACGAAACGGAGTTATGGCTGGTCCCAATATTAATCTTTCTCTTGATGTTGCTAAAATTACGAATGCTAAGGTTACACACTCAGGCGGTGTGAGAAATAAAGATGAACTTATGGATATACAAAAATTTATTTCTTTAGGAATTGATTCTGTCATTGTTGGCAGAGCACTTTACGAAAACAGGTTCCCATGCCAAAAGCTTTGGCGTGTTGCTGAATCTGGTATTTTTAATTAAGGAAAAACACGATGGCTGAAAATAATGCAGAGGCAATTCATAGCGGATTCTGGGCAAATCTTTTTAAATCTCCTACCGAAAAAGCAGACCTGGAAAAATCTCTTTTAGCCATACCTCCTTTTAAAACTCTTGGGAAAAGAGACCTGGAAATATTAAGCAACTTTATCCATAACAGAAGTTATATAGCCGGAGAATATATATTCTACCAGGGAGATCCGGGAATTGGTATTTACATCATACGTGAAGGCGAAGTAACCGTTCAAAGAACTGACGATGATAAAGTGCTTTCCCTTGCAACATTTAAAAAAGGAGATTTTTTTGGCGAACTTGCTTTAGTTGACGGAGAAAAAAGATCTGCTTCTGCAATTGCAAATTCAGATGTTCGTTTGGCTGTTATATTTAAACCTGATCTCGATGAATTTATAGAAAAATATCCTAAAAAGGGGATTAAAATACTTCAGGGAATTACACATATCATTACAGTCAGGCTTCGTCATTTAAATGGACAATATTATACTCTTCAAAAAAAATGTCAGGAAATAAAATCCGGGAGTGAATATGGAACTTAACATTAAAAAAGTTCTGGTACCTATTGACTTTTCAGATTACTCTAAAAGTTCTCTTAAATATGCCGTAAATTTTGCTAAACTTTTCAAAGCAGAATTATCGCTGGTTTATGTTGTAGAACCTATTGTGTACCCGCCCGATTTCAGTATGGGGCAAATTGCAATTCCATCCATAAATGTTGATCTGGATCAGCGGGCAAAAGAGGAATTGGAAAATCTTGCTTCAAAAGAAATTCCTCCTGAATTGAAAGTAAATGTTATTGTAAAAACAGGGAAACCGTTTATTGAAATAATTGAAACTGCGAAGGAAGAAAATATTGATTTAATTATTATTGCAACTCACGGTCACACGGGAATGGAACATATTTTATTCGGAAGTACTGCTGAAAAAGTTGTTAGAAAAGCACCTTGCCCGGTTTTAACATTGCGGGATCCCTCAAAGGGCTTCAATTATAAAGAACATATGGAATAAAATATTTCCATAAATAGGCACGGAAAATTTCTATTTTTTTATCACATCTCTTAAAAATATA
>Ga0315554_1000574_pt1 | contig 21902 bp, 15 predicted proteins | sample SalMarSW160370MG_FD_202114 | JGI IMG/M metagenome (GOLD analysis project Ga0315554, IMG submission 202114) | Salt marsh sediment microbial communities from the Plum Island Ecosystem LTER, Massachusetts, United States - Salt Marsh Sediment SW1603-70 ... | reverse complement strand
CTGCAGTCCCCTCCCGTGCAGCGGTGAACGGATCTTTGCCCAGCTCATCCGTATGGCGGAAGATGTTCTCCCGCACAACGATCGCATCATCGATGAGCAAACCGACGGAAAGGCTCAGGGCCAGCAAGGTGATGACGTTCACGGTGAACCCGAGCGCGCCCATGACGGCAAAGCTGCCGATGATGCAGACGGGGAGGCCCGCCACCGTGACGAGCGTGTTCCGGAAATTCCCGAACGAGAAGAACACGACGATGCTCGCGAAGATCGCCCCGAAGATGAGACTCTGCATCACGTCGTTCTTCGCATCACGAATGAACTGCGACTCATCCGATGACAGCCGGATGTCGAGCTGTGGAAACTGCTGTTGAAGCTGGGCAATCCTCTTGCGGACTCCCTCGGCAACGGCAACGGTGTTGGTCCCCGACTGCTTCCGAACGGAGAAAATAACGCACTCCTTTCCATTCATGCGCGAGATCGCACGCTGCTCCTTGAAACCGTCCGCGACCTTTGCAAGATCACGAAGAGCGATCGGCGCGCCGCCACTGGTCGCCACAATCACATTCTCAATATCCTTCACACTTGCGAACTCACCATGCGTCCGCAGCAAGAGTTCATGCTTGCCTTCCGACATTCGACCGGCAGGCATGTTCAAATTCTCAGAACGCAGGGCTTGGACGACCTGAGCGATCGATACGTTGTGTGACTGCAGCCGGGCGAAATCGACGTCAACCTGCACCTCGCGCTCGAGACCCCCAACCACTTGGACCGCACCGACACCGTCGATCCGTTCGAGGGCCGGCTTCATCTCATCCTCCACGATGCTCCGGACTCGATCAAGGGGCATCCCCCCGCGCTTTGCAACAACCCCGAACGAGATAATTGGAGCCGCGGACGGATCGAACCTGTCGATTACGGGATCGAACGCGTCGCGCGGTAGCTTGTTCCGGATCAGCGACACTTTATCAGTCACATCCGTCGTGGCCCGCCGCGGATCGGTCTCCAGCTTGAAGGCGACGATCACAACCGAGACACCTTCCGCAGATGTCGACTGGACCTTATCGACGCCGCTCAGCGAGCTGACGGCCTCCTCGACCGGTTTCGTCACCTGGGTCTCGACCTCCTCCGGACTCGCCCCTTGGTACACCGTCGTCACCGCAACGATGGGAAGCGAGATGTCAGGCAGGAGCTCCACCCCGATCATCGAATATGCCACCAGGCCGACGACCACGATCGCCGACATGATCATCGTGATGAATACAGGTTGTCGTATCGAAATGTCTGCTAGCTTCATTGCATTCTCCGGTTCCTTGCAGCGGCGCGCAAAGCGCCCGCATCGCCCAGCGACGTAGCGTTATTTTCCGACAACTTGGATCTTGTCCCGATCGTTCAGCAGCTCCGTTCCCGTAATGACGATCCGGTCTCCGAGCTGCAGGCCGCTTGTGATTTCGATCGAATCGTTCACAGCGGCCCCCGTCGTTACCGGCCGCATCACGGCCGTTGAGTCCTGCACGACGAACGCCACCTTCCTCCCCTCCCGCTCGGTGACCGCCGAGAAGGGGACGAGCATCGCTCTTCTTCGCTCGAGGACGAGCTCCGCCTGAACGAACATGCCCGGCTTCAACAGGTGACGTGGATTCGCCACGTTAATCTCCGCCTCGATCGTCCTGTTGACCGGGTTCGCGAGCGGACTGATGTTCGTCACCTTCCCCGGGAATTTCCGATCCGGATAGGCCGGCGAAGTGACAAGAGCAGAGTGACCGACCGATACGAACCGAATCTGTCCCTCCGGCACCGGTACGATCGCCTTGACAATGTCGATATCGACGATCTGGCAGAGAGGCGTATTGGGATTGACCGCAGCTCCGGGGTGAAGGTACACCCTCGCGACGGTCCCCTTCACGTTCCCGCGGACCTCATATTGCTTGTATTCATAACCGACCTCGTCCCGGTCAACAAGCGCTACAACCTGCGCCGGCGAGACGTCATCACTCATTTCGACGAGGTTCTTCGCAAGCTTGCCGCTGACTTTCGGATAGAGCGTGACCTCCGACCGTGCACTGATAGCGCCGGTCTGAAAGATCTTCTCAACGACGTCGCTCATGACCGGCATCCCGGCTTCCACAGGGATGACCCGCTCCTCGGCGACCCGGCTCGCGACCGTCTGCTTCGCCTGAATGGCCACGATCACCCTATACCCGATGAAACCAACGACAGCGAGTCCGATGAAGGTCCAGACAACTTTTTTCATCACATCCTCCTTAAGGAATTCGAGCCCGGTTCGGCCAATCACGTTTTTCAATGTGGGGCAATCCCGATGGCTTTGTCGAGATTCGCTTTGCTGAGGATCGCGTTGTAAACGGTCTGCAGCTGACTCAGCTTTGCGTTTTCGAGAACAGTATGTGCGTCCAGGAGATCGACAACACTCAGGAGCCCCTTCTCGTGACGTTCCCCCGCGATCGTCAGCGCTTCCTCCGCCTGCTTCACCTTCACCTCCTCGATGCGGATCTTCTCCTCGTTCATCTTCACGTCGGAAACCGCCTGATGGACCTCCATCGCCACTCCGACCGTCAAGTCCTGATAGCGCATCCTGGTGAGCTTGAGATTGACATCCGCCTGATCCAGCTGGTTCTTGACGCGGAAGCCATCGAAGAGAGGATAAGCGAGGACAACCGAGGCGTTCCAGTTGCCCCGAAAAACGTCGAGGTTCGGCATGAAGCCGTTGCGCAATCCCCACGCGACGCTCATGTTCACGTTCGGTTTGTTCAGGCTGTTGGTCAGATCCATCTGGGCCAGGGCCATGCTTTCCTGGTGTTTCATCTGCTCGAGCTCACGACGATTCGCGATCGCCGTGCGCACCAGCGATTCCAGGCTCGGCGCGATCGGCTCGTACGTCAGCGCTCCGGCCAGGACGACCGGATCGCTCAGATCGCGGCCTGTCAGCTTGTTGAACAGAAGGCAAAGCTTCTTCAGATTGTTCTCAGCCTCCAGTCTTCTGCTCTTCACGTTTGCGATCTGAACCTCCATCGTAAGGAGGTCGAAATTTGAGGCCAGGCCGGCGTCGAAGCGCGTCTTGGTCGTCTGCAGGCGGCTTTCGAGGGAATGGATGCTCTCGTCGAGAACATCGATCCCTGCCTTCGAAAGAAGGATGCCGTAGAACAACTGAGTCACTTGGTACGCAACGTTCTGCCGAGTGATCTCCAGACTGCTTTCCGCCAGCTTCACGCCGATCTCGCTCATCTCGATCCCCGCCTGGGTACGGCCCCAATTGAATAGCGACTGTTGGACGGAGAGCCCCGCGTTGTAAATATTCTCGATGCCGAACTTCATCGTGATCGGCGGACCGAACGGCCCGAGCGACACGGTGTACGATGCAATCGGGCCAACGCGAGCGTACGATGCCAAGGCGCTGACCTGTGGTAACAACGCGCTCCGGCTCTCGTCGACCTTTGCGGCGGAGCCGGCGAGACCCTCCTGCGCCTGCAGGATTTGAGCGTTGTGCCCGAGAGCGAGCGAAACGGCTTGTCGCAACGTCAACCCCTCACCCTGGGCCGAAACACGAGACGCGAAGGAGCAGAGTACGAGCATCAACGCGGAAACCACAAGTGGTTTCGTCAAGCTGATTGTCTTCATACCGGAACTCCTCCCTGGATTACTTTCTGTTCAAGTCGAGCTGAAACGAGATAAAACTTCTCGAACGCGTCCTCCAGCATGGCTTGTTCCTCTTCGTCGAGCACGGAGAGGATTCGCTCATACGTCCGGAGAAGCGCCTGCCGCCGACGCTCCATCATGTCGGTGCCGGACTTGGCGAGTTTCACCACCATTCGCCGGCGATCGTCGGGATACGTCTCGCGTGTAACCATACCTGCCTTCACGAGCCGATCGACGAGCTGAGACGTCGTGCTTTGTGCAAGCCGGAGTTTCGCCGCAAGCTCATTGACCGAACATTCGCCGAGCTCGCGAATCGCGATCAGCGCCTGGTACTGGTTGATGGTGATCTTTGCACTTCCGTCTCCGGTCAGCTTCGCGTCGCCGAGTTCCCCTTTCATCGTCCCGTTCGTCGACATCGCCGGTGTGGGTCGCCCGTGATGCCAGAGGGCAATGGAGCCCATGATCTTCGGTAGAAGGCCGATGATCCGCTCAGCCCTCCTCGCTGCTTGATCGTTGTCCATTTTCAGAGTCTCCTTCAGCAAAGGCGGCAGCAATTGGTGTGCCAATTATATCGTCTCACAATATAATTGTAATACGATGGGTTTTCTGTTTGATTTCTCTTCTTTCGACATTCTCAGAAGCGGAATTCGTCTCACTTCTCGGAGATTCTCAGTATTGGCAGCAACAATTGAGAAGTTGCGGTCCGTTGACCCCGCCTCCCTCGAAAGTGTCTGCCGCAAGATCTCGCACGTTCTGGTGCTTGACCTTCTCTTAGCCTCTACCTAGTTTACTGCCGCCTCGTCAGTCCCTCGAACGACGAAAGGAGAGGTGTTATGATCCTCGTATCCGAAGTGAAGGAGGGGGCAGCGCTGCAGCTTGACGGAAAGCTCTATAAGGTCCTGGAGATTGTCCGCCGTGCCGGCAACGGACAGATGCACGGCTTCGTCGAGTTGAAATTGAAGGACATCCGGTTCGGTCACTTCGCGGACAGGCGATTCAAGCAGACGGACAAACTGGAAGACGTTGTGCTGACCAAGCGCCAGATGGACTATCTCTACTCCGATGCGCAGGCCTGCTACTTTATGGATCCCGACAACTTTGAGCAGGTCGGCGTCCCCAAAGAATCCGTGGGTCCCATTGAGAAGTTCTTGAAGGAAGGGATGAAGATCAGCGTCGAGCTGTTGGGGGAGCAAGCAGTGTCGATCCAGTTTCCAAAGATTGTGGAGCTGAAGATCGCAGCGACCGGAACCGGCATCCGTGATGGCCAGGATAACACGATGAAGCCCGCTACACTCGAGAATGGGATGGAGGTCCTGGTTCCGCAGTTTGTCGAAACCGGCGACAAGGTTCGCGTCGACACGGAGAAGGTGAAGTACATCGACCGGGTGACGATCAAGCGCTTGTAGCTACACCCGTTCCAAGCCGGCCCCGGCCTGCGTTACCACTCAAGCCCCCCTGCTCCGGCAGCCTCCTGCATCCCCCGACGGCCGGCCAGAGATTTCCCTTGACTTTTCCACTGATTCTCATATTTTGGAACCAGCTTCGCAGAAGAGAAGACCGTCGCCTTTATTAACCTTTCTCGAAGCAGCGCGCTTGATGTCCCGCCTGGCGCGAGTATTCCCGAGAACTGCACAAGCGCATTGACAAGGAGGCTGCTGTTCTGCCGCTGACTCTCAGTTCCCTCAAGCTGAGGAAGATCTGCTTCATGCACCACAACCTAATCAACCCCATTCCATCAACTTCAAAAAGGAGGTCGACATGAAAGTCGATTTCTTCCGGGGGATAGCAGCAGTCGTGGTTCTCCTTGTGCTGGCTGCAGGCTGCAATCAACAGCAGCCATCGGCGCCGGGACGTCCTGACGTCGCGACACCCGCAGGATCGTCCTCGAAGCTCTTCAAGGGGAGCACAGGTGAACAAATGCAGATCACGAGCGACGCGCTGGACGCGATAAACGTGAAACTGCAGAATGCAGGAAAGGAGTACCGAATCGCGTACGCCGAGTACATCACATCCGGCGAGGGGAACGAGATCGGTCAAACCATCTACGCGCGAGATGTCGGCAACAAGCAACTAGGCGCCGATTTTGTGCCGGGTGACCCGCGACGGGGTGGCGGATACGACATCACATGGACAAACGACGCGTTCGACGGAAATGCGAATGGCGGGCTCACGCCAGCTATGACGTACGCTGCGATTGGCCGGGCAATGAATACCTGGCAGAACGTTAAGTGTTCAACAATCCCGTTGTCAGACTTGGGGAGCTATAACGTCGACCTTGGATATGTGCAGTATCTTGTAGGGATGGGCGGCGTGCCTGGATGGGCCGCGGATGTAACACATGCCGGCTGGCTACCGAGGGCATTCTTCGACGTCATTGCGCCGCCGGACGGCGGGGACTACATCCTCGGCGTGACCTTTACATTCATCTGGACGAGCGATGGCGTGCCTACCGATATCGACAACAACGGGAAGGCAGACGTTGCGTTCCGTGAGATTTACTACAACAACAACTTCCCCTGGCAGATCAATGGTAACTACGACGTCGAGACCATAGCATTGCACGAGTCGGGGCACGGGCTCAGCCAGGCGCACTTCGGGAAGGTGTTCAGGACAACCGCCAACGGCAAACTCCATTTCTCGCCGCGCGCGGTGATGAACGCTGTCTACGGTGGTGTCCAGCAGCAGTTGCTCGGGAGCGATGTCGGCGGTCACTGCAGCATTTGGGCAAACTGGCCGGTTCACTGAGAAGTTGATCAACGCAATTCATAAGAGAGCGGCCGGGCACTTGCCCGGCCGTTCTTGTTGATCTGGAAACAGCTACCCAGGAAGCCTCGGTCTCCCGCATTCTTACATTCGAGAGGCTTATCTACCACCACGCCGCTGTTTCTTTGGCGGGTGTGTGATCAAGTCCCCTCTCAAGCGAAGGCTGGCGCGACGGAGAGAGGGGATTCAGGGGTGTGTTCTTCTACCCTTTCGCTTCTCTCCTCTCATGTCTTTCTATCCATTCTCGAATCTCCCAAAGCACTCCTTCAAGATTCTTCTTCACTTCATCATCCTCAAATCTCAAGAACTCCACCCCAAGTGCCTCGATCTCCCGTTGTCTTTCGCTATCCTTTTCGAGTTTTCTTTCGTGTGACTGTCCATCGATCTCAATGGCCAACAATAGCTCAGGGCAGAAGAAGTCAACCACGTACTCATCAACCGGCTTTTGGCGATGAAAATCACACCCCATCATCTGTTTCTGCTTGAGTTGATTCCAAAGCAGAATCTCCGATAATGTCATGTTGTTCCGAAGCATCCGAGCGACTGCTTTAAGCCGAGGGTTGTATCGTAGGAAGGATCGTTTCATCCCTTTGCACAATGCTAAAGAACACACCCCTCTACTCCCCTCTCACCGCGCGCCTGCTTCACACGAGAGGGGACGGTCTACACTCGAGTTGAAAGTGATTGTCTCGGTTCCAGCGGCATGCTGCTACGGTGCGGCGGCTAGGAGCTCAGAAGCCGCTCCACATAGCGGGCGATGGCGGGCGATGCGGTGAGACCCGGTGAATCGATGCCGATCAGATTGACAAATCCCTCGTATCCCCTCTCCCGCTCATGCACGATGACGAAGTCCCGCGGCGGGCCGCCCGGGCGCTGCAGCTTTGGCCGCATCCCGCTCATGTCGGGAGAGATGTCCTCGTCCCTCACAGCCGGCAGGATGTGACGAATCGACTCGGCGAACGCGCGGCGCTTCGACTCGTCAACGGCGTAATCGAAATGATCTCCCTGGATGTATTCGAGGTCCGGCCCAAACTTCAGCCTGCCGCCGAGGTCAACGAGCGCGTGCACGCCGAGCCCCTCGTCGTGCGGGACGGGATAGACGAGGCGCGAAAGCAGCCGGGATTTCGAGGATGTGACGGCGAAATACGATCCTTTCGCAAACACTAGTCGATAGCCGGATCTGTCGGGATCGATGCCGATCATCTCTGCAACCCGGTCGCAGAAGAGCCCGGCTGCGTTGACCACCTTTTCGCTCGTGAAGGTGGAGCGGAGACCGCTCTCTTCGATCATGATCCTATAGCCATTCTTGAGGGGCTCGATTCCGACGACTTCGCAGCGGTGCTGGACCGTTGCTCCGTTCCGGAGCGCCAAGTGATAGAAGAAATCCATCAGCTCGTGCGCGCTCAGGATGCCCGTCGATGGGGAGAAGATCGCGCCGACAGTGTTGATGTTCGGCTCGAGCTTCAGGGTCTCCGCACGACCCAGCATCCTCAGCTCCACCCCATTCTTCAGCCCGTTCTGATAAAGAGGCTCGAGCTTCTTCAGCTCCTCCTGGTTTGTCGCAGTGATCAGCTTGGTGACCTGCTTGTGAGCGATGTTGTGCTGCCGACAGAGGGAGTACAACTCGTCCCGGCCCTCAACGCAGAGCGTCGCCCGCAGCGAACCGGGCGGGTAGTAGATTCCTGCATGGATGACCTCGCTGTTCCGGCTGGAGGTCTCCATCCCGTACTTCTCGTTCTTCTCGAGGACGACGAGGTTCGGATGCTTCTCCGAGAGCCGGGCAGCGATCGCGAGGCCAACGACACCGGCGCCAATGACGGCTATGTCAAAATCTGCCATGACACGTTCGGTTCAGACAAGAATATCAAGAGCAAAAATGAGCAGCTGGAAAATAGCAAAAAGGTGGTTCAAAGGACAGTAAACACGCGACTTCGGGGGCTCCCCCACGTTTACTCTTTCAGTTCTGATGCTTATCTTCCCGTGTTCTTCCAACGTCTCTTTTCCATCCCCAGAAACGCTCATTGATCGCCCACGGGAGAAAACCTTATGATCACCAGAGTATTGACCATCGCCATTGTTCTACTCGGTCTTGCGATCGTCGCCAGCGGTTGCGCACCGGGCAGTGGATGGAGCACGCCGGAGAAACCAGCCGGGTTCTTCACGGGAATCTGGCACGGCTGGATTGCTCCCGTCTCGCTCATATGGGGACTCTTCAATCCGTCGATCCGTGTTTACGAGCCGATCAATACCGGCTGGTGGTACGACTTCGGCTTCTACATCGCGATCATCGGAGGATTCGGAGGGGTCGCGTTCTTCCGGAAGAAGAAAAAGGACAAGGGTAAAGAGTAGATCAAGCAAAGCAGACGTCACTCATTTCTTAATCATTGGGATAACGTGATCGAACCGGCGGACAGACGGTACTTGAGTCACCTGTCTTCACAGAGAAGGATTTCCGCCACTCCATCCTTTTGTCTCAACACCATTCATCAACTTAAATGGGAGGAATGAAATGAAACGACTCACGACGCTGACGATCGTCATCGGCCTCTGCATGCTGTTCCGCGGCATCGGCTTTGCTCAGGAACGGGAGGACCGCACGCTCCTCACCTGGGACCAGATGCGAGCCATCATCAACGAGGCCTCGGGCGAGAGAGCGATGCATCACGTTCTTGAGTTTGTACCGTACCCACGCGTGCGGCCGGCCTCTGAATACCAGGGGACGTTTCGAGAGACCGATGTCATGGTGAAATTCGCCAAGGAGTACGGGTTCAGCAACGTGGAAGTCGAATCGTTCCCGACCCAGGGCACGTCGTGGCAGCCATCGCAGGGGGAGCTGTGGATGGTCGAACCTGAGGTGCGCAAACTCTACGATATCTACGATGTAGCGGTTTCGCTTGCGGCAAACAGCGAGTCGGGCGACGTCACCGCTGAAGTCGTCGATGTCGGCACGAGCGCCAGACCCGACGACTACACGGGGAAGGATGTGAAAGGCAAGATCGTGCTGGGTTCAACGGGCGCCAATGGGCTGCAGCGGGTTGGTGTCTTCCAGAACGGCGCGGTGGGCGTCCTGAGCTATACCTCGCTCCGTCCCGATGACTACCCTGACGAGATCATGTCGCAGAGCATTTCCTCCAACGCTCCCGAAGGCCAGAAGCCAGGCTTCGGCTGGTCGATCGCCCCACGCGTGGCGCGACAGATCTCCGCTATGCTCAGCCGCGGACAGAAGGTTGTCCTCCGGTCGATCGTCAAGACAGAGACCTTTCCGGGAGAACTCGAGACTGTGCATGCGATCATTCCAGGAGACGGCAGCACGAACCAGGACGTCGCCATCTCCGGACATCTCTACGAGGGGTACATCAAACAAGGGGCCAACGACGACAATTCCGGATGTGCTCTCACACTGGAGATGGGGCGAGCGTATATTCAGCTCGTGAAAGAGGGGAAGCTTCCGCCGCCCAAGCGCACCATCCACTTCCTCTGGGTGCCGGAGATCAGCGGCACGAACGCGTGGTTGAACAAGCACGAAGACATCGGGAATAGGATGATTGCGGACCTGAATTTCGACATGGAGGGCATACGCCTCTCGACGGCCGGCAGCTTCTGGGTCTTGCACCGCACACCCGACACGTTCCCAACCTATCTGAATGACATCGGCCAAAGCGTGATGGAGTTCGTCGCTGAGCTCAACCGGGAGCGCGTCCGGTATCGTTCAACAGGCTATGGGTTCACACTGCCGGTCGTTTCTCCCCGCGGCAGCCTCGATCCGTTCTACATCAAGATCGACAAGCACTATGGCGCCAGCGATCATGTCGTCTATATGCAGCACGGCATCCCATCCCTCATGTTCATCACCTGGCCCGACATGTGGTATCATTCTTCCGAGGACACACCGGACAAACTGGATCCTACCCAGTTCAAACGTGCAGCAGTGGTTGGCATCGGCGCGATGAGCGTGCTGGCCTCGGCGGACGATGCTATGGCCGCGAAGGTGGCCGCCGAGTCGTTCGCGCGGGGGACGGAGCGAATGGGCGACTCGGAGCGAAAGGGGCTCAGTTACGTGGCAGACGTTACCGATGGCAAAGACCTGGCCCAGGCTTACAAAGATGCCCGGACGGCCGTCCGTCACCAGGCGGACGTGGAGAAAGCCGTGGTGCTGTCGGTTTCGGTTCTCTTCACCAAGCCGGCAGATGGCGAGAAGAAACTCGAAGGTCTCGGGTCGCTCGTCGAGCAGCGCGCCTCCGCCCTCCTCAAGGAAGTCTCGGCCTACTACCGGCTGAAGGCGAATCAATGGAACGTCCGGGCGAGCGAGCCCGCGACGACCGCCGCGGAGAAAGAGGCGGCGAAGATGTACGTCGAGCGTGTGGGCGGTCAGGGGCGCGGGTTCGGCGGATTTCGGCAAGCGATGTCGAGATTGACTCCGGAAGAAATGACCGCGCTGCGCAAGGTGCCGCAGCACATGAGTGCCGAGCTCAACATTCTGATCGGACAGAAGAAGTCGGTCCTCGAGATCCGCGATTTCCTTTCCGGCGAGTTCGAGCCGCTGTCGCTCGAGGATCTGATCGCGAGCCTCCGCGTTCAGGAGAAGATGGGCTCCGTGAAGATCACGAACAAGCCGTAAAGGCTGAGATGAGGAGGCTGTCCAGGATGTAGGTCGAACTGTCAGTTTGACCACGTGGGGTAAGATAATCCGTTCGAATTGGATATCCTCTCAACACGCGGTTCCAAAAGGAATTCTCGGATAGCCTCCTGATGGGCACCTGATGTTCTTCACGGCCGACGGAGCTTTGACGCAGAAAGATCCAGTATGAAACTCGCCCTCATCCAACAACGCGCCACGAGCGACAAAGCCGCGAATCGGGCAAAAGGGCTGAAAGCGGCTGAGACAGCTGCTCGGCAAGGCGCGCAGCTCGTTTGCTTCGCGGAGCTCGCTTTCGAGCCTTTCTACCCGCAGGAGCCCGCAACCAAGCAAGCTCCCCATCTGGCTGAGCCGATCCCGGGTCCGACGACGGAAGCCTTCTCAAGGCTGGCGCGACAATTCGGCGTCGTCATCGTCCTCAACCTCTTCGAGCGTGACGGCGACCGCACGTACGATTCCTCTCCCGTCATCAACACTGACGGCAAGATTCTCGGCAAGACGCGCATGGTCCACGTGCCGGACTACGCCTGCTTCCACGAGAAAGGGTACTACGCGCTCGGCGATCTCGGCGCACCCATCTATGACACCGCTTTCGGGAAGGTCGGCGTAGCGATCTGCTACGACAGGCACTATCCCGAATACATGCGCGCTCTGGCACTGGGCGGAGCTGACGTTGTTGTCATCCCGCAAGCCGGTGCCGTCGACGAATGGCCGGACGGTCTCTTCGAGGCAGAGATGCGAGTGGCAGCCTTCCAGAACGGGTTCTTCACCGCGCTCTGTAACCGCGTCGGCAAGGAGTCTCGACTTGAGTTCTCGGGGGAGTCCTTCGTGTGCGATCCAGAAGGGAAGGTCATCGCTCAAGCCGGGAAGGGAACGGAAGAGATCCTCCTCTGCGACATCGATCTCGAGATGGTCCAGCGCTCGTACGCGCGCACGCGGTTCCTTCCCGACCGCCGTCCGGAACTTTACGACGCGTGGCGGCAAAAGCCCTAGCTTGTTCTCTCGCTTGGCCAAACAGACACTTCGGTGTTGGCCACCAGAGCGAGGGCTTGCTCGAGGGCGGTTTGAAGAATTGGCTTGATATATTCGCCGGAATTCGCTACCATAGGCGCAAGCACCGTACCTACCTTGCACCGAATGCCTTTGCGGGAGGCCGCTATGTCAAGCCGCAGTACTTTTTCTTGTTTTCTCTCCCTTGTCTTCCTCGCGTCACTCGCTTCTTCTCAAGTCATCATTCGTGAGAAAGTCGAGGTCAAACCCAGCCCTGCTCTCCGTTCAATACAGGGTACACCTGCTTCAGAGATCCGCGTCGAATCCTCATTCGACGGCCCCGTTGACCCGACCTATGCTCACATCATCTATCTCAAAGGCCCTTGTGGTGTGGGCCTGGCAGGCGATATTTCTGCAACCCTCACGGCTCCTGCTTACGATGGGGTCTACACGATCGGCTACACCGTCACCAGCCCGAGTGGTGGAGGGTTCCGGTTTGCAGTATATTTGGGAGACAGCCTGCTCTGGCTTACGCAGGGACCGGTCAATTGTCCCACAGGGTGCACGTTGAAGGGAGAGCGGAACATACGACTGTACGGGGGATTCACCTTTTGGCCCCAGTATGCTCTGATTGGCTCGGGAGGGGCGAACTACTTCGGCGCGGCGGAGAGCACTGCGACCGTCCCGTGTTCACTAGGACCCTGGTTTGGCGAATGGCCCATCGAGCTGGAGATCACCAAAGGACAGGATGTCGGGAGTTTTGTGGATGGCGCTACGCGGACCTACAAGGTAGTTAAGAAGAAGACCGACTTCTACACGCTCGCCTTCATCGCTGATGGGGAGAAGGGATATGGGGACGTGGAGATCACGGCAAGAAGTGGAGGATTGACGGTAGTGAGAGGGTTCAAGGTGGTGGCGCCCGCACCCACGATAAAGATTGTGTCACCCTGGTGGTGGCGTGGCGACCCGATCACGCTGGCTTTTGACAATCTGCCGGTTCTGGACTTCAGTGAGACACACACCCCCAGGGCAGGTCAGAAGTTTGAACCGGTCATTACCTGGGATCCGAATGATACGATCAATACCGCTGATTATTATAATGTCGCCAATGAGGTATATGTGAAGGTACGGGCGGAGAACGCAGGGGGTGTGGCGCGGGACTCGGTGAAGCTGGAGTTCGAGACGGAGTGCATCAAGGTGAACTTCGACCCACCGGAGGTATCGACCGGAGACACGGCGAGATTGAGCTTCCAGCGAGTGAACGAGGATGGGACGTTGGACGATTTACCGAGAGGATCATACGCATTCAGTGTGATGATTGTGGGAGGGGAGGACAGCAGCAAGGGGTTGTTTGTGACAGAGGAGCAGGATCCATTCGAGGAGCCAAAGATCGGGACGACGCTGCTGAATGAGACCTCACCGATCCTGTATGTCGCACCCGCGACCATACAAGATACAGTGATGAAGGCTCAAGTGATCGCGTCGGCGTGGGAGGTGACATGGGGGAAGATTGGAGAGGTGAAGAATCCAAGGGCAGAACTCCCAGGGGTTCAGGCTGCTCGCGTGACAGGGCCGAATGCGAAATCAGCCAAAGTCGATGCACACAAGACCGTTCTCCTGAGCGGCTGGTGCCCGATAAGCCAGGTGGTGGTGAAAGGCTCGCCGCTCGAGCATTTTCTCGTCACAGTAGAACCGGATACGATTGTTCACGGTGACACTGCAACAGTGCATGTGCAGCCGCAAGATAACGCCAACGAGAACATTGAGCTTGATGGTGAGACGCTGCTTAATGCGCTCTTAGATGCCGCAGGGCAAACGTACGGAAAGCTGATAGGCGCAGCAGTCCCGGGGCCATTGCTAGAGATGAGTTATGAGGAGGTGAAGGCGGGGAAATTACGATATGTGGCCGACGGAGAGGACCCAACCGGTCTGCCGGCACAACAGGTGAAGATTTCTGTTGTGCTTAGTGATGACGAGACAAGGGAAGGAATCGGAACAGTCGCAGTAAAGGCATCTATTGAGAGGTTTTGCCAGGGTGATTCCGGATGGGCTGGGACGAAGTATGACAACTATGTGAAGAAAGACAGAAATGGAAATATCATAAAGGATGAAGATGGGAATCCAGTCTATTACGGCGTTGGGAACAAAGGATGTGCCCTAACGTGTATGGCAATGGTCGCAAAAGCTGGTGGTGTGGATACTGATCCAGGAAAGCTAGCTGCGTATATGAACGACTCCGAACACTATGGCTTCACACCCGCACATGGCGTCATATGGAATGCAATTGACAGTCTAAACGGTCGATTTGCTTACGATGGCTTTAGCGGAGATGGACTCAAGTACAAGTCAGACAAAATCACGGTCGACTTGCAGAACAGTAAAACCGTCTCGACAGCCAAGATGGATCCGTTCCTCAACGCTGGGTCCCTGATCATTGCACAGGTCTATAATAAGACCACCAACAATGGTCATTGGGTTGTAGTCGCGGGGAAGACCGGAAGCGAATATTCAATCCTGGATCCGGGTTGCTATAGTGGTAGAACAACGCTCAAGAACGGTTACGGAAACTACATCTATAGGTTCATAGTTTATTCTAAGGATTAATTTGGGGAAAACAACATGCGCGTATTGATCTGTTTCATCCTCTCTGTTACTTGTGCTAGTCGGTTGTTTCTTCAAGACACCGGATTTCTGCACATCAGTACGGGTGTACAAGTGCAATTCATTGTCACTGATCCTGTTGGACGGCGAACGGGGGAGGATCCAAGGGGAGTCCCAAATCCAATGCAGGGAAAAGCGTTGAAAGAAATACCTGGCGCCCAGTACTCGCTTTCCTCAGTTGGAGATAGCCCATCCGCGGATCAAAAACCATCCCCGGAGGACCTCCAGTTCGAGTTTGAATACAGATTGAGATCACCAGATGATGATGGGATCTATACTGTCGAGACAATAGGAATAACATTGGGATCATACACACTGTTTGTCGACGTCTCACCGCGCCGAGGTTCAACACTTCAAAGATTCCGAAAAGAATTCAAAGGTATCACAGACATGAACCAAGTGACAAAATACCACTTGACCTATAGCGGAATCCCAGGGGTGCCTGTAGTCCTGCAGAAGATTTCTACTGCAAACACCTTCCGCCAGGACCTCGACAACAGCTACAAGCTGAAACTTCTCGGCGACAAGGGTTTCCACAAAGAACTTTCAAATATCCTTGACAATTACGAAAAGCACCTATCGAAGAAGGACACATCCAATGCCGTCAAGGAATTAGTGAAATTCCAAGACAGGATAACCGAAGAATACAAAGAGGGAACAAAGTCCCGCGACAAGCGCTTTGTTACAGCAGACGCACTACAAATCCTGTCTTACGATGTGAAATACCTCATGGACCAACTTCATGATAAATCGAAGCACGACCGAGACGACGACAAGGACAAGAAGCGCAAGAAATAGCAGGCGCAGCGAAGCACATCGCCCCGATCGAACGACCGGGGCTTTTTGTTGGCGCCGTTGTCACGGTGATCTTGAGCCCGTTGAACTCGCCCCGCATTTCGAGTAGATTAGCCGTGACCTTTCTACTACTTGGAGAATTCTCGCTTCTCAAATCCTTACTCCCTCTCCAAAGGTCGATTTTGAGCTTGCGCATGTTCACGAAAATGGTTATGTTCACGTAAGCGTGAACAGTAGGCTTATCATGAACGCAAACAACATAGCAGGCGTAGCGCTGGAAAAGGCCCTGGGGATGAAGCTGAAGGAAATCCTTCGCGATGTGGACTGGCTGCACGGCTGGAAGGTTGAGCACGTCGGCAAGAAGAAGGATGTGGGGTTTGATCTCCTGGCGACTCTCCCGTTGCCGCGCGGCGGCCAGGCCGCGCTCTGCGTGGAATGCAAATCGGAATTGCGTCCCAGTGTTTTTCGGATGCTGGCAGACAGAATCTTTGCACCTGCCGGCCGCCCCAAGGTCATCGTGCCGGTGCTCGCACTGCCGTTTGTCTCGCCACGCGTTGCCGAGCTTTGCAAAGAACACGGCTGGAGCTGGTTTGACCTCGCGGGAAATCATCGCCTCGATGTGCCTGGATTGCTCCATCTCCAGCACTCGGGTAATGAACCAGTGCATAAAAGGCCGCGCGCTGCTGCGAACTTGAGCACAGCCGAAGCAGGGCGAGTGATCCGTGCTTTGCTTGCCCTCGAAAATGCCGGCAAGCGTTGGACGCAACGCGAAATGCAACTTCACTGCCAGCCAAATGTGAGTCTTGGTTTGGTGAACAAGGTCGTTGGGCACTTGCGCGACGAGGCGTTCATTGAAAAGCAGACAGACGGTGGTTTTCGTGTGCGCGATCCGTTGAAGCTGCTATTCACATGGCGTGACGTGTACCGCTTCGAACGGCACCAACGTCAGCATTTTTTCACTCTGTTGTCGGGGAAGCGACTGCAGGATGCGCTGGCAAACCTGGATTCGCATGTTGGAGGATTTGCGGCTTACGCGGCATTTTCCGCGGCAGACTTTCAAGCACCCCACGTTCGTCAGCCCAAGACGTGGCTCTATGTTGGCGGGGCGGAGATCTCAAAGTTTGAGGAATTGGTCAAGGCCAAACAAGTGGAATCAGGTGAGAATCTTGTGGTGTTGATACCCGACGACGACGGAGTCTTCTATTTGGGTGATGGGGGCGTCTCGGGTCACAGACGAATGGCCTGTACGAACTTGGTGCAAACTTACGTGGATCTGAGCCACTGCGGCGGACGTGGCGAGGAGGCGGCGGAGGCGTTGCTCGACCAACGGCTGAAGCCGGAATGGAAAGCGCGGGGGCTAATATGAGTCCGGAACCCCGGCTCGAAGCAGATTACGAAGCACGCCAAGTCGAAGCTGCGCGTCGTGTCCTGGTGGACGTTGGGCAGGTGCTCGCGTCGTTCGTGAATTGTCTGGTCGTGGTAGGTGGTTGGGCGCCGGACCTGCTCTTGTTGGATGTGGAAGAGCCGCACATCGGCAGCATCGATGTGGATCTCGCGCTCGATGCACAAAAGCTCGGCGAGGGACGATACGCGGAGATGCTGAAGCTCCTGCTGGCCACCGGGCGCTACCGCAAAGGAGATAAGGACTTTCGGTTTGTGGTGGATGTTGACCTGGGCGATGGTGAAAAGCCTGTGCAAGTGGAGGTGGATTTTCTGGCGCCCAGGGACGCGAAGCTGAAGCAGCAGAAGCCAAGGCGGCTAAAAGGCTTTCGTGTTTTGCAAGCGGATGCTTGCGGCGTTGCGTTTCACGACCCGGTCGAACTCACCCTCCCTGGTAAGAATGTTCGCGGAGCAAAAAATACGGTGCAGTTAAGGGTTGTTTCCGTCCCTGATTTCCTCGTGATGAAGGCGCACGCCATCGCCGGTCGGGATAAGCCCAAGGACACGTACGACCTTTGCTATTGCCTGGATTATTTTCCTGGCGGAATGGAAGCGTTGGCGGCGGATTGGAAGAACCGGTCAGGGGAGAAAGACGTTGTGAAAGCCGCGAAGATTTTGCAGGAGAAGTTCGCGGGGGTCGATGCATTCGGGCCGCAACAACTTGCTGAGTTCCACAATTCACCGGATGCAGATTCGCAAGCAATGCAGGCGCGGCGTGCCTACCAGCTCGTCCAGAAATTTCTACGGTTGCTTGAATGAACACAAGCCTTTACCCATAGCAGGCGCGCTCAGGTCCTGGCACTGCCCGCGCTGATTAACATTACTGAAGGGCGCAAGGTGTTCTGATATCGTGCCGCTATTAGGGTAGATTGGTGGCGGTCTCCTCGCAAACCAGTGATTCCAACGGAGCGTAGGACACAAATCAGGAACGGAAAGCAAATGCAACAATCCTTCCAAACCATCAAACAACTTGTGACAGACTTCAAGGCACAAGAAGTCGCTTACCTGTCGCCAAGTTACCAGGAACCTCAAGTTCGCCAGGATTTCATCGATAAGTTCTTCACCGCTCTTGGGTGGGATGTCACGCACGAGCGCCAGAAGAATCCTTATGAGCAGGAAGTTCACATCGAAAACAGAGTCAGGATGCCAGGCTCGTCGCAACGCCGTGCTGACTATGCGTTCTTCCTTTCTCCCAATTTCCGTGATCCAAAATTCTTTGTTGAAGCGAAGAAACCATCGCGCAACCTGGCCAATGCCGACGACTACTATCAGGCGATCCGTTACGGGTGGAATGCAAAAACTCCGCTTGTCGTTCTGACCGACTTCGAAGAATTTCACATCCTCGATTGCCGTTTTAAGCCAAACATCAACGAGGCGTTGAGCCGTAAAGTCGAATCATTCCGTTATTCCGACTATGCTGTTGAGGACAAATTTGCACAGATGTACTATCTGTTCTCACGGGAAGCGGTCGCAGGCGGTTCGATCGAGAAGCGTGCTGCTGAATTGCCGAGGCCTCGTGGTAAGGCCGGCGGGAAGGGATTGTTCAAAGGAGGATATCAGGCGGTTGACGAAGCCTTCCTGGAGGAACTTGATGAATATCGAATCACGCTCGCGAAAGCTTTCAAGAAGGCGAATGAAAAGCTGGAAGGAGAAGAACTGACTGAAGCCGTTCAGAGGACGATTGACAGGCTTGTGTTTATCCGGTTCCTCGAAGACAAAGGTATTGAAGAGAAGGCGATCGTCGGTCTGAAAGGGCAGAAGTCTGCCTGGAGAGCATTTGTCTCCCTTTGTAAGCGATACGAGCCCAAATACAACGGGCTTGTTTTCAAGTCGCATCACATACTGGATAACAACGTTTTTGAACCATCCGAGGATAAGTTGTTTGCGGAGATCTGTGGAGAGCTTGCTGACCCGGCGTCGCCGTATGATTTCAATCAGATTCCAATTTCAATTCTTGGGAGCATCTACGAGCGTTTTCTCGGCAAGGTTGTGCACGCAACGGACAAGCGGGTAAAGGTTCAGGAGAAACCAGAGGTGCGTAAAGCGGGAGGCGTTTATTACACTCCCGAATACATCGTTCGCTACATTGTCAAAGAGACTGTGGGAAGGCTCATTGACGGCAAGACTCCTGCCGAAATTGCACAGTTGGCTTTTGCAGATATTGCGTGCGGATCGGGCTCATTCCTGATCGAAGTCTACGCTCAACTGCTGGACTATCACGTTCGCTATTACCAGGCAAACCCTCAGAAGGCGAAAGCGGACGACGTGTTCGAGCGGGACGGGAAACTGCAGTTGACTCTGAAGAAGAAAAAGGAAATCCTGCTAAACAACATCTACGGTGTCGACATTGACTTCCAGGCCACGGAAGTGACACAGCTCTCGTTGTATTTGAAAATGCTCGAAGATGCGACGATGATGGATGCTCATCAGTTCGGCCTGTTCAAAGAAACGATACTACCTGATTTGAAGCAAAACATTGTTTGTGGCAACTCGCTCATTGGGCGCGATATCGCTGATGGCTCACTGTTCGCAGATGTGGATGACATTAAGCTGAAGCCGATGAACTTCGAGGAAGTGTTCCCGAAGGTGATGAAGCGCGGAGGCTTTGACGCAGTAGTCGGGAATCCGCCTTATATCAGGATTCAAACGTTGACGGAGACGACTCCAGCGGCAGTCAAATACTTCAGTACTCACTTTTCATCTGCTGGCTCGGGGAATTACGATATCTATGTCGTCTTCGTTGAACGAGCATTGAACATGCTGAACAAACTAGGAAAGCTAGGCTATATCTTACCACATAAATTCTTTAATGCACAGTATGGTGCGGGGCTTCGTCGAGTGATTGCAGATGGACGATACCTTTCTCACGTCGTGCATTTTGGTGATCAGCAAGTGTTTGATGGAGCTTCAACGTACACTTGCCTCATGTTTCTCGACAAAGGAGGCGACGAGGCAGTTGATGTGGTGAAGGTGAGCGATCTGGAAGAATGGCGCTCAAACGGAGTTTCGATCAGAGGAACAATTCCTGCCGCCGCTTTGATGACCAGCGAATGGAATTTTGCTGTTGGACAAGGAGGATCTCTACTCCAGAAACTGAATCTCGTGCCAACAAAACTGGAGCACGTAACGAGCCGCATCTTTCAGGGGATAAAGACAAGTGCAGACAAGATTTACATCATTGAGGAGGTTGGGCATAAGGGTAAGGTCGTGAAAGTTTTTTCTCCGCAAACCCAAACCGAGTTTTGGATGGAACCAGATCTGCTTCATCCGCTGATCAAGGGAGGAGACAGCAGACGCTATCGAATGGAGAAGACCAACCGTCTCATACTGTTTCCTTATGCAAGATCTGGCAATGGACCTGCTGAGTTGATTCCGGAGGAAATCTTCAAGAAGAGCTATCCGCTAACGTGGAAATATCTGATCGAAAACAAAGACTACCTTCAAAACCGTGAAGAAGGCAAGATGAAGGGTCCGAAGTGGTATGCATATGGACGATCTCAGGCTCTCGACGTAATGCCGCTGCCAAAGATATTTACACCTGACATAGCGCTGCAATCGTCCTTCTCGCTAGACACAACGGGAGAATGCTTTTTCACAGGGGGTGTCGCAGGTGGCTACGGCATCTTGGTAACGGAACAATATAATCGAGAATATGTTCTTGGGCTTCTCAACAGCAAAGTCCTGAATTGGATGGTAAAACAGACCGCGACCCAGATGCGAGGTGGTTACTATAGTTTTGAGTCACGTTTCATACGTGGTCTTCCAATAAAGACGCTGGATTGTTCTAATCCTGACGAGAAGGCGAAGCACGACCACATCGTGGGTCTCGTCGGGCAAATGCTGCAATCGAAAGAAAAGCTCTCTGCCTCGAAAACCGACGCCGAAAAGAATCGGCTTGAATTGCAGTGCGAGAGCCTCGACCGTCAGATTGATGAAGCGGTGTATGAGCTTTATGCATTGACAGAAGAGGAGATAAAGATTGTGGAGGGAAAGTGAGAGCAGACGTGAGCATGGAACAAGTCGGAGAGAAGGTAATTCAACGCCTTGAGCTTTGGCAGGAACAGTGGCAGGAACGATGCAGGCTGCTCAAAGAGGTTGAAGAGGGTACGTACAGCAAACATATCCTATGTGTCTTGCCAGATCTAATCGAGGAAGTTGAGCACAATAACCGGTGGTTTTCAAAGAATGAGTACGCAAAGAAGTTCTTCTATTCGGTCATCTCACGATATTGTGTTGAGCTAGTAAGCAGAGCGACAAATTCAAACGCTCTCACGAGCTCACAGGAATTCGCTTCGGGATTTCAAAGTGAGCTTGGCTTTGTTGCTGAAGCATTGCGCGGAGGTCAGGACGGCCACGATTCATTCGAAATCGCACATCTGTTGCGTTGCCTGCATAGAATCGACGATGGCCTACGGACAAATGAATCTTTTTGTCACACTGTCGGACTACTCCTGGGCAGGTTATGTGACGACGCAGTTGAGATCGATAAACAAGAAATCAATGAGCTGTGCGATACTTTGATCCTTCTGTTCTGGAGAAAGGGAAGGGGCCCGAACTCGATGGAAAGGTTGCCTAGCCACATCCTTGGAGGCGTTGAAAGAACGCACGATGGAGGTGTCTATTGTCAGTATCCAGATGCTCCCTCAAGGGGAAGTCTATCCAACGAGGAATATGAAAAAATGCTGTCATCCTTTCTTGCGAAAATCACCCTTGAGGAAAGGATTAGTCAAATATCCCGGATTTATTCGCTGGAGCCAAAAGAATACGAGGCATTTTTCACGGTTGATGGTTTTGCGCGCGGAACTGGCGGTTTTACAGTCGGAGACGTCAATGTGTATGATCCGAAACGAGATAGTCGCATCAAACCCGATGCTCCCAAAGAAACGGCTTTCTTCCTCAAGAAAGTGGAGAGCGTCGGTGAGAACCAGATGTGTGTTTCGGTAAGAATACGCGGGAATGACGGTGAGTC
>Ga0315554_1000571_pt1 | contig 21955 bp, 12 predicted proteins | sample SalMarSW160370MG_FD_202114 | JGI IMG/M metagenome (GOLD analysis project Ga0315554, IMG submission 202114) | Salt marsh sediment microbial communities from the Plum Island Ecosystem LTER, Massachusetts, United States - Salt Marsh Sediment SW1603-70 ... | reverse complement strand
TGTATGAAGTGCAAAGAGTTTCTACCAACAATACAGCACAGTGGTGTCTGAATGCCATTGAATTGCTTCAGTTGGTTGGAGATCAGCTTCCTGAAGACAACCCGAGGATACAAAATGAAAAATAAATTAAAGCATCCAAACAAAGGAATAAGATGAGCAAAATAAAACAATATTTCGTGTTAAATGCGGGCAATGCCCTGCTTTTAATCTTTCTTTTAAGCCAATGCCGAACAGCACCCAAAAAGACAGAGATTGCTCTCTCAAACAGCTCAACGATTACCTTAACTGATAAGGCTATTTCTATCAAACGATCACAAATTACGAGTCCTGAGACCGGTAACTATTACCCGTTGATTATCTCTACCGGGGGTGATACAATTGCTTCTCAGTTAAATGATCTGGATGGAGATAATAAATGGGATGAATTGTTCTTCGTAGTTGATTTACCGTCTAATGGAACAGAAAGCTATACTTTGCAATGGCTAGATAAAACACCCGGATACGTGGTGCGTACAAGTGCCCGTTTTGGAAGGCGCAGTTCTGCCGATAATCCGGTTGAACCTGCTGTCAGCGAGACTTTGAATGCCGGGGACCTGCCAAAGAGCATCGGCTTTCAACGCTACCAAACCGATGGCCCATCATGGGAAAATGATAAAATTGGTTTCCGCCATTATCTGGATGGCCGCAATGCTAAAGATTTGTTTGGGAAAATAGCCTCATTTATGTCTCCTGAAAACGTGGGTGTAAATGCGCAAGGTGCCGTTGAAGATAACTATCATGTTATGGCGGATTGGGGGCGAGATATCCTGTCAGTCGGCAACTCGGTAGGAATTGGTGGTTATGGTTTGATGGCTGGCGACAAGTTGCTGCACCTGGGAGTTACGGTTGATGATTCGGTCAATAATGTTGAGAAAACCACTTTCCGGATTATGGCAGAAGGTCCGGTAAAATCAGTTTTAAGTTATCATTACGAAAACTGGCATCCGGATGAAAATCGAATTTACCAGGTGGATGAAACCACAAGCATCTGGCCCGGTATGTATGCTTACCAGAATATAGTACAGTTTTCCGGATTAAAGGGCGATGAAGATCTGATTATCGGCCTGGTTAACAGTAATAATCAAAATCCGCTGCAAGAAATTGCCGTGAATGATCAATGGCAGGCGTTGCTGACCCATGACATGCAAACATATGATCGTCAATGGTGGCTTGGTTTGGCATTGATCGTTCCACGTAATCTGTATCTTGGTTATACGGAGGCTCCTAAAACCGGTCAGCTTAGCAATTCCTTTTTGGCTAAACTGAAAGTTGAAAATGACAAACCTATTACCTACTATGCAGCTGCAGGGTGGGAAATGAGCGACGAACGTTTCAAAGACCCTGACTTTTTCAGAAGCTATGTAGAAAATTTGGTAAAACAGCTTTCGGCAAAAGTAGAAGTGACTATCAAATAAAAAGACGATAAATTTATGAAACAAATAAATTACGTTATGTTTACGATCATCTTTTGCTTTTCGTTTGCTAAGGGATTTAAGAGCACGATACATGCTCAAAGCACCGCAGATACAAGCTCCATTGAGCAGTATACAAAAGACCAACTGCTTTACCGGGATAATTTTGATCATGGTATAAAAAATTGGGTAGTGGAAACGCCCGACTCACCCAATTCAGAAGTTGGAACTAAAAATGGTAAATTAGTCATTAATGTCGATCATGGTGCAACTGTTTGGTTCAATAAAAAGCTGTCGGGAAACGTCTTGATTGAGTACCATCGAAAAGTGATTATGAACTACGGGCAAAATGACCGCTTATCAGACCTCAACCAATTTTGGATGGCAACCGATCCACGGCAAGAGAACGTGTTTACACGTAGCGGAACTTTTTCGGAATATGATTCACTGCGGCTTTATTATGCAGGCATTGGCGGTAATAGCAACAGTACCACCCGTTTCCGAAAATATCTGGGCGATGGGGAACGCACACTTTTGTTTGATTTTCAGGATAAGGACCATTTGCTTAAACCGAACAAAACATACTTAATTCAACTCGTTGTTTACAATGGAACGACAAAGGTTTTCGTGGATGGTGATCAATATTTTTCGTTTACAGATGATGAGCCGTTGACCGAAGGTTATTTCGGTTTTCGAACTGTGAAGTCGCATCAAGAAATGGATGATTTTAAAGTGTATCGATTGAAATAAATGGGAAGTTTCAAAAGAAGAGGCATGGATTAAAGACATAGATATGTTGCCCTTAATTTCATGAATAAAATGAGATGATAATTGTATAATCAAGAATTTAAAACTTTCGGAAAAGAATAAAATATGTGTAGAACAACAGAAATATCTAATTCCAATACTGCGGGAATCAAACACCATATTATCTTCTTGTTTATCCTACTTCTTTTTATCCCATCCTTTTCAACGGGGCAGGACAACCAATCCCCGGTTCCTGTTTTCAATGTACTGCAATATGGAGCTGTTGGCGACGGTAAAACACTGGATACCGATGCCATTCAAAAAGCTATAGATGAAGCTGCCAAAACGGGCAATGGGGCACAGGTTGTGGTACCTGCCGGTCACCGGCATTTGATTGGAACATTGGTACTCAAAAGCGGCATTGATTTTCATTTGCAGGGCGATGCTGAATTATTGGTCAGCACCAATCAGGAAGATTACTCCGGAGAAGCTGCTGTTATTGCCAACGGAGCCAATGAGCTAACCATTTCCGGAACCGGGAGTATCAATGGCAGGGCGTTGGAGTTTATGTCGCATTACGACAAGCCTAAAGAGTGGTGGATACCTAAAGAATGGCGCCCCAGGTTATTCATCCTGACCAAATGCACTGATTTGAAGGTGTTGAATATCACTATCAACAAGGCGCCTCTGTGGAGTTTGCACATGTTGGGCTGTGAGAATGTTTTGGTAGACGGCATCAAAATTCACAATAATCTGGATGTACCCAATTGTGATGGCATCGACCCGGATCATTGCCGGAATGTAGAAATACGAAATTGTGAGATCAGTTGTGGTGATGATGCTATCGTGGTGAAAGCAACCCGGCAGACAAAAGATTATGGCCCCGCAGCTAACATCAATGTACACGACTGCGTATTGGAAACGCAGGATTCGGGAGTGAAGATTGGTACCGAAACCACTCAGGATATTTACAAAGTAACATTCGAACGCTGTAAAATCAAAACAAGTTGTCGGGGTTTAACCATTCAGCTTCGGGATGAAGGCGATGTGTACAACATTGTATTTCGGGATATCACGTTTAAGTCGCGTTACCATTCTGCACCCTGGTGGGGACGGGGAGAAGCTATTTCCTTTACGGCGATTTCCAGAACACCGGAAACCAAAATTGGAAGCATTCATAATATTCAAGTCGAAAATGTTACCGGAACAGCCGAGAACAGCGTACGGATCAACGGCACCAAAGAAAGTCGGATCAGCAATGTCCGTTTTCAAAATGTGAACGTTACCCTGAACCGGTGGACAAACTATCCGGGCAATCTTTTTGACAATCGTCCGACAAAGGTCTATGAAGACATTGAACCGCATGACAATCCCGGAATTTATGTTCGTTTCAGCGATCAAGTAGTGCTCAAGGATTGCAGTGTAAGCTGGGGCAACAATGTTCCTGATTATTTTACCAATGCCATTCAAGCACATGATGTCACCGACCTGAAAAATGAAGGTTTCAAAGGAGATGCTGCTCATCCTGATCGTGATAAAGCTGTTGTCGTAGTCGAAAACTAGTATGATTCAGACGTACAATTTGGAAATCAATGACAGTACGTTGCAACTGAAAATGGGAAAATAAAATGAAAGTTAAGCAAGTTGTTTATGTTATCTTTTTACTCTTTCTAATTCAGAATTCTTGGGCACAGGAAAAACGCAGTTACAAAATCTTTCAGTTCCCTTCCAATCAAATTCCGCGGATTGACGGAAATGGCGATGATTGGAATATTGTTCCCGACAGTTTTACCGTTGGTATGGATCAGTTGTGGGATGACAGCGGCAAACACGAGAAAGCTGATCCCAAAAATCTTAATGTAAAGGTGAAAGTGGGCTGGGTGAAAGGTATGGATCGCTTGTATTTTCTATATAAAGCCTACGATGACTATTGGGATTTCTCTTTGCCCGATCTGCATAACGATACCTTCGAACTGGTGGTAGATGGCGATCAATCGGGCGGGCCGTTTATTGACCGTTTTCATCCCAATAAGGATTTGGACATCATGGATGCATACTTTTCGTTTCATGGAGTGCAAGCCCAGAATTATCATATTTTCACACCTGCAGAAGGAAAGGATTGGACGTTGGTATGGGGCAGCCAGCCATGGGTCAAGGAATTGCCGTATGCCAACTCGGCTTGTAAATACAATTTCAAACCGGGGGAATCCGGAAAATTGACTCTGGAGTTTTGGATCATGCCGTTCGATTATGCAGGTAATGATCCGTCGCGTGCGGTGAAGTCTATTCTGACTGAAAACAAAAATGTTGGTTTGTGCTGGGCAATTATTGACTACGACGACGTTAACAATAAAAGCAATAATGGTTTTTGGAATCTATCTAAAGAGCACACCATGTATGGAAATGCTTCATATCTTTTGCCATTTAAATTAATGCCGTTGGAAGATCGGTTCAGGAAACCAATTGAAGCTAACTGGTCGTTTAAGGTAGTCGATATGAACAGGCGCATGGTGGCTTTTATAGATCAATCGGAAGGGAAGATTAATTCCTGGAAATGGGATTTTGGCGACGGAACCACTTCCGAAGAACAAAATCCGATCCATCAATACAAAGACGCCGGAAAATATGTTGTCGTGCTTTGGGTTGAAGGTCCTGCCGGGAAATCGCGCCGTTCCAAAGTTTGGGATGTAGCTGTGAAATAGATAATGAAATAGATTGAGGGATCGAAGAATTGAATATATAAAGACCGATATTCTGGTGTGATAAAAACATTTGCGGAAATTATTAATCAAACCCAAAGCAGGAATTAAAAAATGGAAACAAAAAGTATGATGTTGTTAATAGTGGGGATAATGGTTGTGTTGATGTGTTCTACTATAAAAGCTCAAATCGGTACTCGTTTTCCATCCGAGCGAAAGGTTGTAACCGATCCGGTGACCGGCGTTGAATTAATATTCTTAACAAGCACACCCGCAGGTGATTCCAAAATATATCCGACGCACAACCAATGGACATCAGACGGTGAATGGGTTGTTTTCAGGTCCGCGCGGGTAAAAGGTGAAGCTATGGCAGTAAATGAAAAATCAGGTGAAATAGTTCAGGTTACTGAAGGAGGTTATCGGGGAACACTTAATGTTGCCAGGAAATCTATGAAGTTATATTATATGCGGATGTCGCCGGATAAAAAAGATTCACGGGATATTATAGAAGTAAATTTAGCCAGGCTATTTGCCGACAGTAAATCTGGTACTTTAAAACATGCGCCGGAATATCAACGAGTTTGCGGATCACTGCCACCCGAGTTAAAAGCAAGCGGTGATATGGCATTAGATGCCGATGAGAAATGGATCTGGTTTCGTGTAGGTCGCGATGAAGCAATGAAACATTTGCCAAAAGGTACCAAAATAGAAGAAAACTTCGGACCGCGTAATATGGGTGCTGGGCCTGGTGGTATCGCCGGAATGAATATTCAAACCGGGGAAATAAAATATGTTGTTTCTGTTCCTTTTCAGGTAGGGCATATTCAGAGCAATCCATGGGTGCCAGGACAAATTGTTTTTTGCTGGGAAACCGGTGGTAAGTCACCCCAACGTATCTGGATTGTCAATTCAGATGGCACCGGGTTGAGACCGCTTTACCCTGAATCTCCGTATGAGTGGGTAACCCACGAAGTTGTAATAACCCCCGATGAAGTTGCTTTTTCTATTATGGGGCATCGAAAAATTACCGGGACATCCGAAAATGTCTCAGCGGGTACTGATGTACATGGTACCAATCCCGGTCAGGAAATAGAGTGGGGACCATCGGGTACCCGTGAAAAACCCACCGGTCTTGCTATTGTTAATATTAAAACAAGAGAAATGACTATTGCCGGACAAATACCTTACGGCAGTGGTTTCTGGCATGTGACGGGCTCTACAGACGGACGATTTGTCGCAGGAGATAATTTTGCACGGGAAATCTACTTAATCGACCGGCATTCACATGAAATGATTTTGCTTTCTGCCGGACACAAACCCACTGCAAAGGATCATCCTCATCCGACATTTAGTCCTGACGGTACTAAAATTGAGATTCAATCAGCAATGCTTTCTGAAGACGGAAAATCTATGAATATTTGTATCATCCCGGTTCCAGAGGAATGGCTGAGACGAAAGTATGAATGACTTAATATTATATCAAAATAAAAAAGGAGTAAAAGCAGTGAAACAAACCGTAATTTTCTTAGTCATTTTTTTGACTGCAATTACATACGCACAAAACAACAATGTTGACGAACTGGTTGTAAGAAGAGTTGCGGATTACATTCTTGAACACGGCGAGCTGAGTTTCAAAGATGTTAATACCGGGAAAATTTATAAATCTACAAAGGATATTCCTGAAGGTGCAAAAGTAACATTTTCCAGCCCGTTTGGAGAATGGCATTATACCGACGGCGTATTAAATATGGCATTAATTAATTTATCGAATTTTCTGGGTGAAAAGAAATACGCTGATTATGCTGCCGCTCACGTTGTATTTGGAATGGATAATTACAAATTTTTTCAGAAACGGTACAAAAAGGAATATGGCCCACACTATCTTTTTCCTTTCGGGCAGCTTTGGACAATGCAGGAGTTGGATGATTGCGGTGCTATGGGCGCAAGCATGATCGATGTTTACAAAACAGTTAAGCGTGACGATTATAAGGAATATATTGAAAAAACAGCCAAACATATCACAGAAGTACAGGATCGACTTGACGATGGAACATTGGTACGAAAATTCCCGCACAAGATGACAATATGGGCTGATGATTTATATATGAGTGTTCCTTTTCTGGCAAGAATGGGGAAATTTTCCGGCGACAAAAAATACTGGGATGATGCAATACTACAAGTAAAAAACTTTACCAAATACCTCTGGGATGAAAAGGAAGAATTATACTACCATTGTTATTACACCGACCTCAAACGAAACGGGGTGGCACATTGGGGCAGATGCAACGGCTGGGTTATGATGGCAAAAGTGCATCTTTTAAACTTTTTACCTGAAAACTATCCCCGAAGAGAAGATATAATAAAGGATCTGGAGAGGCAGATTATAGGCATTGCAAAATATCAAAGTGCGGATGGTTTATGGCACCAATTGCTCGATAAAAATGATTCTTATCTCGAATCTTCCTGTTCTGCGATGTTTATTTATTCTATCGCACGAGCTGTAAACCAAAAATGGATTGATGAGCGTTATGGTTCAATTGCTATTAGGGGCTGGGAAGGATTAAAAGAAAACAAAATAAGACTCGATGGACAGGTGAAGGATATTTGTGTCGGAACCGGCATTGAAGACAACCTGGTATTCTATTATGATCGCCCGGCGCGATTGAATGAAAAGCACGGTCTAGGCGCTGTGATAGATGCAGGCATTGAGGTAATCAAATTAAAAAGGGCAAGAAGTCAAAGGCAGTAAAATTTTGTTCTAATTATAATGTTCATATTGTAGCTATATTGAAACTTTTATTGTTCGATTTTAAGTTCATGCTTTTGGACAACATAATTTTTATAATATCGAATTGAGAAATCTTTCAATTCAGGAGCGGCGTTTCCAGTACCCCCAGGTCGTATCACAAAGACCAGTGAATTTTTTTCCTTCAGCCATCCTTTTGGGATATAAAAATCATTCTGAGGTCCCACGTCAAAATAGAGTCCCAGTAACTTTCCATTCAGCCATATTTGTAAATTTCCTGTCGGTGCTACATGAATATATAATGGTGCTATCCAGTTTTCAATTTGCTGAACTTTAAACCAGGTACGGTACCATCTAATACCTGAATTTGATCCGGAATCATCTGATTTCCGTAACACATTCCAATCTGAATCATTATATTCAGATTTTTGCCAACCGGATAGTTCACCATTAAGCGATGCATGATAAGTGAATTGAACAAGCTTTAAAGGGACTTCATTACCATATTCAAACTCAATCGGACCGACTATACCTCCTCTGCCTTTTCCATTTTCAATGTATAAAGCAATTAAGTTTCTTCCTAATTTTACTTCACCATTTAATGAAACATTAAAAGGACCGTTCCATCCGTTATGTCTGAATTTGTATACCTGTTTCCCATTCACAAAAATAACAGTGCTACGACTAATCCCTTCAAAAATCAATCTAGGATTATCATCTGCTTCTTTAGGGGTTAAGTTGATAATCTTTCTGTACCAGGAACCCACTTGCTCATCATTTAGAGTTTCAAGTAAATTGCTACTCGCTTCAAAATTCATCCATTCCGAATCATTGTACCCGGTATCTGCTTCAGCAGGATTTGAGCTGAGTTGTTCAGCCAGTTGAACTGAAAATTTCCATTCCTTTAAAGTTCGGTATTGTTTAGAAGATAATACACCAAGGGATTTAATTCCTTTTTTCTCTTCCATAAATCCGGTGTTCGGTCTTCCCTTGTTTTCAAAAATTATCTTTATATCATGTATACCCTTTAACAAATTTATTTCCGAATAGTCATTAAAAGTATTTCCTGTTAAATCCTTCACTCGTTTTCCATCAATGTAAATCGAATGCCAATCATCGGAATAGTAACTTGCTTTTAATACCGTCTTGCCGTCTATCTCAAATTTACCCTTATAAACGTAATAGCCGTTTTGGTAATCACCTAAACTATCAAGAGACGGGTAAATGCCGCTGTCGTATGATACTGTTTTAAAGTCAGGGTTTTTTTCAGCCTCGTCATCGTATTTAGAACGGATTTTTCCGTATTTTACTTCGGGTGCGGAAAATTCCGGAGTATCCATAGTAAAATTAATTACATTATCCGTCGGTGTTTTAGTGTAATTAATAGATTTGCCATCCAAAAGAATTTTATGTACATCTCCGGTTGTAACTAAGGAAAATGTATTCTGACCAGGCTTAGTTTGTAATTCAATATTATTACTGTTTTTAGTATCCGGTATTGTTAAATAAGAATCAGACAACAAAACAGCCGATCCCTTTTTTATATTGAATAGGACTGAACGTTCAGCTCGATCCCGGGAGGTTAACAACACATAAGCACCGTTCCAAAAATATAATCTGTCTTGCGAAAGTATCGTTTCAGAAAAGACTCTTGAATTTAGGTCCATTATCGCTTTTTCACCGGGTAAGCCGTAGGCAATTAAAAGTGGTTTGCCGTTATATTCAGTCAGTGCCGATAATTGAACATTGCTGTAATTAAGAATACCACCTTTAGGTATTGGTAGATCGATTGGTAAAAAGTAAGTGTTAAGCGAATCTATAGAAACAGAAATATTACTAGGATTCTTACCAGGCATTTTAACTTTGATATTTGCATTCTGTAATTTACCTGTTTTGTTTCTTACAAACAGAAAGCCAACATTTCTATCCGAGAGAAGTATGGTTTCAAGTTCATGATTGTCCGATACTGTACCGTCAGCGATCTCGTGACTTCTTGCCAAATATGGATTTGAATATTTTAAGAAATCGCCAATTAATTTTACTGCATAATATTTCTCCCATAAACCTCCGCATTCGGAAATTGGTGCGGTATAATCATAGCTTGTTGTTTTTTCTTTTCCTGCCCAATAATCGAAATTTGTGCCTCCATACAGCATGTAGTAATTCAACCCTTTGATACCTTGCGCAATGACGTATTTAGTTAAAGCGTTAATTTGATCGGCACTGAATTTCTTTACATGTCGAACTTTAGTATCACCTATGGCTGTAAACCATCCGCCTTGTAGTTCGGTAAATATTGGTGGTGCATCCGGTTCCTGTTCTTCAAGTAACTTTATTCTTGGAAGTACTCCTTCTAGATTCCAACCGGGATACCCATTTACTGCATCCATAATTTGAGAGAACACTGAATCGGCATTGTTGCGTGCTTGTTTTGTCCAACATGTTATAACAGGTACATCGATGCCGTTTTGTATAACATCCTGATATAGAGATTTAAGGTATTCTACTTTCTGTGAGTCGGGCAATCCGAAGTGATCATATTCATTTTCAATTTGTAAGAGAATTATAGTTCCACCATTAGTAATTAAGTGCTTCCGAATTACCGGTAGAACTTCATTGAACCAATACTTAGACCAGTAGATATCCTGAGGTGATGCTGTTCTGAATCCAACTCCTTTTCCTGCTAACCACCGTGGAAAACCACCTTCATCCCATTCTGCACAAATATAGGGACCAGGACGAATTATAACATACAAACCCATCTGCTGGCAATCGTTGAGAAACTTATTAAGCATAGTAAGATCAATCTGGCCTTTCCCCTGTTCGTGAAAATTCCAGGGAATATATGTATCAATAGTATTGAATCCTGCAGCTTTTATTTTCTGCAGTATATCTGTCCATTGACCGGGATCGCAGCGAAAGTAGTGAAAACTTCCGCTGTAGACAAAGGTTTCTTTACCATCTATATAAAAAGTATTATGATCATAACGAATCACTTGAGGATGACTGAATTTAGGCTTCAATTCCGTGTTGGAATCATTCTGAATTGACGCTGCTATAAAAAGAAGAGACAATATAATTAAAAATTTCATATGAATTTAGCCTTTGTAATTTTTATTTATCAAAATAAAAAAATAATAATAAAGCTGGAAGAATTTTCATCTACCATTGGTTTTTCTTTAGGAACCATATTGTAAACAATAATTCTTCTATTTATTAAGGTACGCCTGCCCCCAAGCTGAAACTTTATTTCAAGTTCAATCAAAAATTATAATCATTAAATCTTATATTATAAAAATACTGCTGGCGGCAGGCAACCTTAAGGAGGCGTTATTTCAATGGTACCATCTTCCTTTTCAAAAAAAGTTGATGGATCAATCCTGCCTACCGGACAGGCAAGCTTTCTTTCCGGCAGCGGCACACCCCAACTAACTCCTGTTGACATTGCCGGCGGGTTTCCCCCAAGCCATGATAGCTTAATCGGACCGGCATTCTGGGCAAAAACCGAATTATGTACAATACCGAAAATGATTAATATCCATCCTAAAGCTATCAGCCGGTTTCTTTTTTTGTAGTATAAATGACCTGGTATTTTTCTTGTTTTTCTCTTCATAAGTTTTTGCTCAATCTATTTTAACGCTTCCTTCAAAATACGCGCACGAAAGGAGACTAATCCAAATTATAACCTGCTTTCAAAAAGGATATTTTTAGAACTGACTTTCATTAAGCAATCAAATCTGGTTTGTTATAATCAAGACCTATTTCTGAAGAATTATCTTTTTTGTAAAAATTGCTTGTTTACCCGGCAACTGCATTATAGAGTGAACAAAATAAACACCGCTGGCTAAATTTTTTCCATCGAATATTATCCTATGAACACCCGCCTGATATTTTTTATTTACCAGTTTTCTGATCACACGACCATTTATATCATAAATATTGATGCTGACAACCGCTGCTTTTGGTATAGCAAAAGAAATCGTTGTTTGCGGATTGAATGGATTTGGGAATGCTGGGTACAATGTGGCTACTGTTGGTATTGCAAGGTTTCTGGTTTTATTTTCTGATGAAATGTCGGTAGTTCCACCTGCTATTTTATAAATTTCACTTCCGGCAAGCAGGAAAGCCCCTAGACCATAATCTTCAAAGTTTGGCGCTTTGTCATAGGTAACAGGCTGCCCGTCAGACGGCTGCTTTCCAGTACTTTGAACATAGCCCAGAAAACCATCTTCGTGCAGGGCGTTATTAACCATACCTTCCCAGCCTTTTATAGCAGCATTTTTATATACCGAATCTGTGAGTAATCCGTTGTTTACACCCCAGGCGAGACCGAATGTAAAAAAAGCCGTGCCCGAAGTTTCCTTTCCACCATATTCATCAGGATCATGCAGGCTTACATTCCAGAATCCATCTTCCCGCTGAATAGCAATTAACGCTTCAGCCATTTCTTTAAACGTTGTAATGTACTCATCCCTGTGCGGCGCATCATCCGGCATCACATCCAGAACACGGGCAAGGGCAGCAAGCACCCAACCATTGCCTCTTGACCAATAGGTATCTTCACCGTTCGGTGAAGTATGTGGCGGATCAAAATCTTTATCACGCCACCACAGGTGGTCTTCATTATTATAAAGTCCAGAATCACCCTGCTGGGTTTTGGTAAACATATACATATCATACATTCTATTAAAATATGTTGTGTCCTGATACACAGCGCCCAGTTTTGCAAAAACGGGCATAGCCATCTGCAAGGCGTCGATCCACCACCAGTCATCAATCTTACTGCTGTTTATCATTCTATCGATTACCGTTTTTATTTTTTCAATCCGTCGCGGTTGCTGATCGATCTGGTATAGCTCGATATATGTTTGTCCGCATGCCTGATCATCTGCATTACGCGTAGTGGTCCCGCCATAAGCTGGCTCCCAACTATGGCCTTCAGCCCACTGGACAGCATAATTGAAGTAAATTTCTTTTGGGTCAATCCTGTATATGGCCATTAAACCTTCATAATACGTTGCACGGGTCCAAATATTGCTGGGCCGACTTTTGTCTGTTACGATGTTCACGGTAGGATCAGGCCATTTATTCATAAAATAATCATTTGCCAAAGTCATCTTTTCCAAAACATCTGCTTTGTTCAGTGAGTCCTGGGCTTTCAGTAACGTGACATTTACTAAAACAAACAAAATAATCCATGATGTAATCAGCAAATTTCTTTTTTCGTACCGAAAATGAAGTGTTGTTTTTTTTCTATTCATAAGTTTTTATTCTTTCTTTTTTAAATCCTCTTTCAAAAAAGGCTCAAAAAATGTAATTATCTGAATCCTTCTTTTTCACAGATAGAATTAACAAACTTGAATTCATTGGTTTGGTATAAATCATTTTAATTTAGGTTGTAAATCATCCGTACTTTGTTTGGTATAAAAATTAAAAACCGCTCGTTTTTTCTTTTCAAAGAGCTCTTTAATTATTGAATATTCAACTTTGTACTTTGGTTTGAATTGGTCAGACAACATATACTTTGTTAAACTATAGAGTAATTGTCTCGCTGCGGGTCGTTCATTTAAATTGCTTTGAAGGTCGGCACTGCAAACCATAAGTTTTCCTTTTCCAACCTGCGCTTCAAATAATACGGCTAAACGGCGATTTAAAAACCATGTATCAATCGGCTGTATAAGCGGTTTGAATTCGGGCGGGAACAACTCAAGATTCATCACCTGCTGACGATCGAGAATTTCCCACCATTGCAAATTGCTGTGAAATTCAGTCGGGAAATCTGCGAAAGCCGGATGTTTGGGATTACATAAAATCCCTGTTGTATGCGGCGGACGCATTTTAAACCACGACGTATTCCAAAATACAGGTTTCAAATACTGGACTACATCTTTGCCGTTTTCAACAATACCCGCTGCAAGTAAAAAAACTTTCCCTCCATTCTTTAATATAGATTCAGCCTTTTCATCAAGTTTATTACAAAAATAAATGTCACCTTTGTTTTTGGTTGGAAGTTCGGCAGGATAAACCCAGAAATTCCAATTATTAATATGATTGTCGACAGAAACTTCCAAATTCAACTTTTCAGCCTTGGTAATTTTCGAAAGAGGTAAACTAACAGCGCCCAAAGGTATACAATTATCAATTGGAATATCACGTTCTTTTAAAGAACCTTGAGCAATGACGGTTCCGTTAGAATCAGTTACCTTCCACTGCGTTGCAATATTTTTAAGCGGATGACTGCCAAAATGAAAAACATCGAGTTCTGCATGAAATGTCTCATCGTTTTTAAAAACAAATTTTGGTATTCTGGCTAACGGTACAGTCGGTCCAAAAAATTGTCTGAATTCCGGTGCAGCGATATATCCTTTTTCATCCCAAAATGCATCAAGTACGCCAACCAGAGCAGTTCCTTGTCCGGGATAATCGTTGAGACCGAGTAACTGGATGCCTGCCAATTTGTGCGTACGCAAAGCAGCTTCAATTTCGGATTTGTAGCACAGTACCTGCAATTTACCCGATGCCATTAAAAAGTCTTCAGCCTGATCTCCCATATGATGTTTCGCCAACTCTTCTTGAAACAATTCAAAATTCTTAGCCTTGTAAACACCGGTGTACTTTTTAATTTCTTTGAAATCCGGGAAGACACAATGCTGTCCCATTTCATGCACAACGTACGGAACGGTGTATTTTTCAATTCGATCCGAATAATCAAACATACTTTCGGGACGTTCTTCCCACGAAAGCCCGCGTGGTTCCGATCGAACAATAAATTGACTCTCCGGTACGAGGGGCCAGCTTTTACCAATTGAAGCGCTTGTATAAACTCTGCGGTTATCTTTTGCTTTCCAATAATTAACAAATTTCCCCAAGTATTCCGCTTGATTTCTTCCTGCCGGTTCGTTGCCGTAAGCCATCATACAAAACGAGGGATGGTTACCGTAGGCATCCACAATGCGATTTGTTTCATCATAAATATATTGATCGATTGGTAAACCATCGCCCAGAGTTACACCATGATTTGCCCAGCTCGGACCTTCAACCTGCAAATAAAATCCTGATTTATCCGCAGCCTTAAATGCAGCTTCGGGAGGACACCATGAATGAAAGCGCATATGATTTAAACCATAATTTTTACAAATGGTGAATACCCTTTCCCACGGTGCTACATTTGTAGGCGGATAACCCGTTTTGGGGAAAACACAATTCTCAACCGTCCCCCTTAAAAATACCGGACGATTATTTATTTCAAAGCGAGTTCCATTTATCAAAAATGAACGCATCCCGAATTGGATTTCCCATTCATCTGTATTCCCAAATTCATCGGATACAACCGCAGTCATCTTGTAAAGTGCCGGATTGAATTCATCCCACAATTGAACGTTTTCACCCATAGGATAAGTTATTTCAATATGTGATTTTCCTTTTGTTACATTTATTTCCTTGACGAGAGGTTCAACGGTTTGCTCTTCATTTGAATTAAATGACTTTGCACTAAGCGTTAATTTTGCAGATACATCTTTTCCTGTAATATTATTTAAAGAGATGACTGTTCTAACAGATTTCTCTTCAATATTTGGGAAAAGTTTGATGTCATCGAAGAAGACTGGAGAAGTCGATTTAAGGCAAATATTTCCCACAATCCCATTCCAGTTCCCTTGCGTTTGATCTGTGATACTGTGTGAATCCGGACCAACATTAATATCTTTAATACGATTATCCACTCTGATAGAAATGATATGATGACCGGGGGTTAATATTTTCGATAAGTCATAACGATGAGGAGTTGAAAGACTGTTTTGCATTCCGATTTTAATACTATCCACCCATAATGTTGTCTCCCAGTGAGGGCGTTCCAAGAACAATTCAATTTTTCGTCCTTCCCAGTCTGGAGGAATCAAAACCTCCCGCTGATACCACGCTACACCAACATAGTGTCTATTTGGTGTTAGCCAGAATGGAAATTTTAGATTACCTTTTTGCCTGTACTTTGCCATGTCCGGACGGAAATACCAGGAACTATCATAAATACTACCTGTCCATTTTGTGTTAAGGGTAGGTAAATCTCCTTTATTATTATCTCTCATCGATCCGGGTAAATTTATGGTATCCGTCAATTTTGAAAGAAACCAGTTTTGCTTGATCCCGATATCTCCCGGATCGGTTTGAAATTGCCATGTTCCTTTTAAGGAAATTGTATTTTTACCTGCTGATTGTGAGCAGCTTACAAGTGACAAAATAAATATTAATAATAAAGCTGCTATTGATTTTAGGATTTTATTAGATTTGATATCCAAACATTTTGGAGGCAATCGAATTATTAAGTTCATATGCTTTTCTCTCATTTAAACATAATAATGAAGCAAGAAGAATTTTTATTCTTTTTATATTTCAACTTTTTTCTTTCAAGTGCATACTTTCCCCCATATAATAATTAGGATATTTTAATATAGATGTTATCTTTTAACTCTAATATTTTGTTCTTCCATTTTTGATAGATTGATACTCAAAACCTATTTCAGAAGTATCATCTTTTTTGTAAAAATAGCTTGCTTACCTGGTGACAGCATTCTTGCGTGTACAAAATAAACACCGCTGCCTAAATTTGTACCGTCAAATTTTATATTATGAACACCAGCCTGATATTTATCATTTATCAGTTTTCTGATCAAACGACCATTTATATCATAAAGATTAATGCTAACTGTTGCTGCTTTTGGCAAAGCAAAAGAAATCGTCGTTTGCGGATTGAACGGGTTGGGATAATTTTGATATAGTTGAAACTCAACAGGTTGATTTACCAACGGCTGCCGGACAATGGATGCAGGACTTGTAAGTACGAATTTCAGATGATCAAGATTTGGCGCACTCATAGATGTTAAACCTATTATTCGTATTGTATGATCCCCTGGCGTCAAGCTCAATAACAACGTATCCGAATAATCCCAGGTATCCCAATTTGTAGTGGGAAGAAAATCAAATTGTTCCCTTGCTGTGTTTCCATCAATTCGGATTGAACAGGGGCGGTTATCGGCGGTTCCGTTTGAATAACGAAAGCACAATTCCCATGTTCCGGATTCGGGGATAGCGACGGGTACTTCAAGATAGGTGTCAATCTGGTTTACCAGGTTTACAAATCCCTCACCGGTATATCCGGGATGATCTGTGTCAACGCTGCCGTCTGAGATTGTTCCATTCTCTGCTTCAATTATCAAAGCATCTCTTGATACTTTAATATAAACAGGATTTGAAATAGTGATTGCACTGCTGTCGTCCGTGGCATGAGCGGTTAACGTGTAATTCCCTTCAGGTACCTGCTCCCAGGTAAATTCCCATGGTTCCTGATCATCAGTATACAGCAAATGGTCACCTTCATAAAATTTTACCTGAACCACGGTTCCGTCCAGATCAAAACTTTTCACTGTCATTTGGATATCAGAAAACGTCCAAAAAGAGGATGAATCTAGCGGAGATATAAAATTTACAATCGGCGGTAGATTAATACTTGTACTGACGCCGGTTTGCTCAAGCTGCCAGCACATCATCAGGAATGCCCCGAGACCGTGTAAATCATTAGTGTTTCGACTCCTGTTGATGTAATAGGAATAATCGGCGCTCACACTGGTGCCCTGGGAAATATCTTTTAAATTGGCCAGACCATCAGTACCAATATAAAATTTTTCGTTTAAAATACCGTAATAGGCTTTAATTGCTACATCTAAATAGGAATTATCAATATAACCTTTGTACACCGCCCGTGCAATGAAATACGAATACATACATGAACATGAACTCTCTAACCAGTTATCCGAACGATCCCCCTTATCTACGATCTGATACCACAATCCGGTAGCTTCATCCTGAACATTGGATAAGCCAATAATAAGGTTCTTTAAAATTTCAATAAGTTGTGCCCGTTTTGGATGATCAGCCGGCATAACCTCCAGTATTTCAATGATCGCCATGCCAAACCAGCCAATGGAACGTCCCCAAAAATAGGGTGAATGATGTGTAATCGGATCAGCCCAAGACGACGCTCCACTTTCATCAAATGCATGGAATAACAGTCCCGATGGATCTTCCAAATGTGAGGCATAGGTAATTATTTGATGAGCTACTTCCGTGTATAATGATGTATCGTTTACAACATGCGCATAATTCGCCAGAAAGGGGAGAATCATATAAGCACCATCGAGCCATATTTGGCCGCCATTATTATTAGTATGCCAGAATGCCCCATCGGACGTCCGGGGATACGTGTTGTAAATGTTCCGGATATAATCTGCTGCCAGCTTGTACTTTTCTTCTCCTGTTTCCACATACATTAACAAGGTTATTAAACCTGGTTGACTGTTGTCCAGGCTGTTTATGCTGGCATCAATATTACCGTTGGCATCCACATGTGAATCAACATAATTTTTGATCATCTGGAAGTATTCATCATTACCTGTTAACTTCCAAATGCGGTATTGACCAAACAAATAAAATCCCGCCGGATATGCCCAACTGTCAAGGCTGGATGGAGATCTCTGTATTGTTGATTCGATCACTTGTTGCCCCCATTCCAGTTGTCCGTATACAATAGAAACTGGTGCCAGATAAAAACACAGGATTATCAAATTGACTATTAATGCTCGCATACCGCATTTCTCCTGTTTCTTAAAACGGTTACAGGTGCAAGTCTCATTTTTGCAATCAAATAGAAAATCTCGGGCCAAATTTGAATTCCACCTATTTTGACTCAAATCATCCAATCAGATCAAATAATCCCTACAGTAACCAAACCCTGACAGAGTTTGGAACCCTGTCAGAGTTTCTATTTTCCTTATTTTATCAGTAGCATTTTGTGTGTCTCACTCCAGTTACCGGCCGTAATGCGATAGAAATACAAACCGCTGGCATAGTTGGAGGCATTTAATTTGTATTGATATTTTCCGGCTGGAAGGTTTTTATCAACAAGCGTTGTGACTTCCCGACCCATAACATCATAGACTTTTAAAGTTACCGGACTTGCTTGTGGTATATCAAATGTAATTGTAGTAGATGGATTAAACGGGTTGGGATAATTTTGATACAATTTAAATACGGTTGGTATATTCTTATTATTTTCGGATTCAACAGCAGTTATCGCCTTTGGTAAAATCGTTATTTCATCCAGGTTACCGAAATCATTTCCGGTAGCAGCAAAGCGGATTGTATTGTCATATGCGGCATTCAGAATAATGCCAACGCTGTCATAAACATAATTTGTCCAATCTACTGTATTGTGCATGGTTAAACTGTTGGTATTGCCGTTTACGATCAAATTGCCGGTTCTGTCGGTGTTGCCTAATGCATATCTAAAGATCAGTGTTCGATCTCCGCCGCCGAAACCGGGCATATTGGTAAATTCAACTGCGCTATTATTGACATCAAAGTTAGCAAAACCAGTTCCATTAAAGCCCAAATGATTACTATCTAAAAATACGGTACCAATGATAGTAGCATCTTCGGCTTGATACGTAAAGGAAGATCCGGGCGTAATACTTTGCACTGTAGTTGGAAATGATTCAATATTATTTGTATCCGTAACGCTAAGCTTATAATAATAAGTATTCCCGGTTGTCAGTTTTCCATCTGTATAAGTAGTTAAACTTTTATCCGGTGTTGCAATCAGTTCATACCCCGTATTTTCAGCCTCGGAGCGATAGATATTAACCGAAGAAATATTTTCAAAATCCTGGGTGTCCCAAATAAGCATGATTGAATTTGAATCAAAACGGTAAGAAATACCTGTGGGAGTTGCCGGACGAATTGATGGTATAGCTTCTATGATCTCCGAATATCCTGATTTGTTGCCGTCAAAATCATAAGCAGCTACAGCATAGTAATAAGTTGTATCATTTACAACGTTCGTATCGAGATATGATGTAGTATTTCCAACATCAATGGAATCCTTAAAATTGCCTTTGCTCTTTCCGCGATAAAGTATATAACCTGCCAAATCCGAATCAACGTTTGCATCCCATTGGATTAAGACAGTATCATCCCATGCAACTCCTTGAATATTTAAAGGGATGGAAGGTGGTTTGAGACTATCCGGTATAAACATACTTTTACCTACAAAAAAGCTTGGATGCGGCGGTTGATTATATGCCACATTTTGCCATGCAACTGCTTCCCTGTACTGCCTGTTTTGCATCAGAGTTACGAGGCGATAGGGAGTTTCTATAGTAGTAGTATAAATCCTAAGAGAAGTATTATCACTTGTTCGCCAAATAACTTCTTCCCGCCAATCACCAAATAAATCTGCCTGGAGACAAGGAGTTGCTTTTGTTCCATTATTAGAAGAACAACCATCGGCTAACAACAAGATTGGATTAGAGCCGCCGTACTTACGGATGTTGGTGTTGTCTAATAATTCCCGTTCCAGATCGCCGTCCCACCAGATCACAAAATTTGACGAAGGAGGATTTGGACCAACTTTAACATTTCTTGCACTACGTAGACCATCAGTCCCGCCCCAGCATTCCATTCCTTCCTGTGAATCATCAAGATTTGCAGCGACACCTCTACCAACATCTCCTTGAGGTCCTGTTGCCCAAATAATTTTGCCGGTTCTACCTTCAAGTAATGCCGAACCATGATCCCCACCTTCATTAATTTTCCATACTTCAAGTCCCGGCCTGTCCGGATCTATATCTGCAACATGCATCGCATCCCCGTGTCCCAAACCAGAGTTCCAAAGTCCGGTTCCGTCATCATCCACTGCCATAGCACCGTAAACGATTTCATCCTTTCCATCGCCATCAAGATCAGCAACACCAAGATTATGATTGCCTTGCCCGGTATATTCACTATTTTCACCTCCCATCACAGCATTAAACACCCATCGGTTTGTAAGTTGACCATTCCTGTAATCCCATGCAGCAAGTACAGTTCTCCCTTTTGTGCCATCTGAGCTTCTATAATAACCGCGGCACATAACAACACTCGGATGTACACCATCGAGATAAGCAACACAGGCAAGAAAACGATCTACCCTGTTTCCATAAGAATCACCCCAGGAGCTAACATCACCGCGTGGAGGTAGATAATCGGTGGTTACCAAAGCTTTACCGTTAAGTCCATCAAATATTGTAAAATATTCGGGACCTGAAAGTATGTAGCCACTTGAATTTCTATAATCTTTGCTGGAATCACCGATCACTGTACCTGTGCCATCGATAGTCCCATCGGCTGTTTTACAGGCAACCTCTGCCTTGCCGTCACCATCCAGATCATAAACCATAAATTGGGTATAATGTGCACCGGCCCTTATATTTCGCCCTAGATCAATACGCCAAAGTAGGGTACCATCCATTTTTAAACCATCGAGATATACATCACCCGTATACCCGCTTTGTGAGTTATCTTTTGAGTTGGATGGATCCCACTTCAGAACAAAATCATATTCTCCGTCACCATCCAGATCTCCTACACTGGCATCATTGGGACTATATGTGTAACTCACTCCATCTGGTGTCGTGCCTCCAGCCGGTCTTTGCAGTGGAATTGTTTTGTAATTTTGGTTCCAGGGTGAAACTTCCTTAGAAGCCTGTTGTTCAACACCATCTACTACGGATTTAATTGAATATGAGTCATTAATAGTGCCGCTGGAATCGATAAAATTTGTTGAGGTTGCTATCGGTTCTCCATTAATTTTTACAACACCGCGATAAACATTGAACTTGACACTATCGGGATCGGAGGCAAGCAAACGCCAACTGATATAGACACCGCTATCCGGTAAGGCAACAGCTACTGTACCACGTCCAATATTTTCAGGCTGGAATTCCTGACCCATTGCCATGTTAATAAAAATTAAAGAAATTGTAATTATTGATATAATACGTTGGATTAGTTTCATAGATTTAATCTCCCTACACCCCAGTTGTATAATATTATTTTAATTGCTAAAATGTTATAGCTGCTACCCTTAAAAATCCTAGCGTAAGATATGTAAAGTTCTATCGACCCTATAAATAAATGTTAGATTTTTCCTTTGCATAATAAATTTAATGAAAACATTTCTTAATGACCACATTATTTTTTGATATTCAACTATAATTAATTCTACATTCGGAAATTGAATTGTTTAATCATAGCTTGTTGTTTTTTCTTTTTAACAAATTCTTTAACTCCGAATTATGAATTATAATCTGATTGAATTTTTTGTAGTTCATCCCGATTTGTTGTCGCATAGGCGTCAACCTAATTCTTGAATTAATTGGTTATAATTTAATCTATCACTTCTTCGTTCATAAACACAATAATAGAGTATTTGTTTATTGAGT
>Ga0315554_1000570_pt1 | contig 21957 bp, 14 predicted proteins | sample SalMarSW160370MG_FD_202114 | JGI IMG/M metagenome (GOLD analysis project Ga0315554, IMG submission 202114) | Salt marsh sediment microbial communities from the Plum Island Ecosystem LTER, Massachusetts, United States - Salt Marsh Sediment SW1603-70 ... | reverse complement strand
CTATCAGAAGGATATCTCCACCTCCCGGATAATCAAGACTTTTTCTCATTATAAACGTCCCATATTTTCTTTTTTAAAACAACAAAATATTTTTTTTAATCCGTGTTTATCCGTGTTCATCCGTGGCTAAATACCTGGGATGTGGGGTTGCAATTAAATCCTGTAAATCTGCGTTCATCCGCGTCCCATTATCTGTTTTCACCTCACCAACACCACCTTCCGTCTTTCCTCATTTCCCTTAACACTAATAAAATATATCCCCGATGAGATTTCCTTTCCGCCGAATTTTAATGTCTTTTCCGGCTTCACGTCCGTATATTCTTTTACTACCCTTCCCGTAATATCCCGAACAATTACAATTGCCGATTTATTCCCTTTATATGTGAAATTTATAGAATTAAATGCGATATTCGAAGGAATAACAAGATACGCTTCTATATCCACTAAAGGGTTTGATGTCCGAACCCCACTTGTGTCTGGTGTGGTATCTAATTCCGGAGATTGTGCCGTAATATAGACCATTGTATCCGTACGAAAAGTGTCTCCCTCTGCGCTGATGGAATCAAGTTTACTCGCGAATATTTTAGTCCAATTGATACTGGGTGGTTCTTCGATGAAATCGAGAATTGTTTTCCATTGTTCCGTTTCGAAGGGAGTGGCAAACGGGTCTATCGTGTGGGAAAGTCGAAACTTTTCTTTAACTTCTGCTTTATATCTCCGATCCGAGATATTGATATTAGCATCTGAAACTAACATCAAGCCATCTGAATAATTACCAAACCAAAACAAATAAACTCCTTTCACTATTAGATTACCTCCTAGACCTGCAAGCCACGGATTCCAGAAAGAAATTGCCACAACACCACCTCCAACACCGATTGTTACTACTCCTACCTCATCAAGATGGTAACCTCCTCTTCCTATTAGACAATGCCATGAATACCCGTCTCCCTGAAAGTTGCTTTCATTATTAAGCTTATTAAGTAAATCGCTTTTTGAGACAGCATCATTTGCTAACGGACTAGCAGAACCTACAGCAAAACCAACCTCATTTATTAGAGCATCAAAAAACGTCGAAATATCCATTGCCTTTGCCCACATTGCCTGTCCAAATAACGCTGCAACAATAGTACCAACACCTTCAATAAAAGTAAAAACAGCATTTACTTTTGCGAATTCCGCCAATTCGCACCCATTATGAGGAGAACCAAGGGTTATAACTTTTGCAATATGTGGTTTAAGAACATCTGCATGTGCATATATACATTCCCTGACAGAAAGTCCACCTGCCGAATGGGCAACAAGGATTATTTTTGCATTTCGATTTCCCTGCCAATCCTCTCCATAATATTCTTCCATTATTTCATTAATCCTGTGCCATAATTCATCTCCCTGACCATCAAAATTAGGATAACGAGGATCAGGGTCGATACTCCCACGATTGTCATCAAAATTAATTACCTCGAGGAAGGTTTTGTTGGGGTAGGCATCATCTTTTGGCCATCCGGAAATTCCTCCAGGAATTGTATATGTTGTATCATATCCAAGTGTATCCAACATCCATACATACGGATGCATATATCTCAGAAAATGGTAGTAAGTAGAAAAGGAATCTACTTTATCTGCAGAAATCCAATCTCCTTCCTCTCTATTTTCCACCTCTGCGCCCCAGGTTCCTGAACCAGAATTAATACCATGAACAAATAATATGGGGTATGGTTTGTATGGTTCCGATTTAAGTACACCAATAAAACAAAAAAACAGTAGAATTAAAAAAGGATATTTTCTCATTTTTCCTCCTAAGGACCCAGAATCCATTTGTTACCGCCAGCAGTGTCAGTAACGTAGTATCCTTCTACATCATACTCTATTAAATTCCTACCATTAGGGCTCCACCTTACATAATGACTTCCGGTAATAGAAAGTGTGTCTATCTCATGGCTATCTAAATTTATTATTAATATCCAATAGGGATGCGAGCTTGAAACCATTAATTTGTTAGTATTCGAAGTACTCCAATCGGGCGAAATCTTCCACCCTCCTAGTGAGTCAAATACGCCCCCTAATGTATCAGAAATAAATAATTCTCCAGAGACGTACGCTATCCTTCCTCCCTCAGGAGACCAAGTTACCCCCCCCCCATTAGCAATTATCTGATGGTCATTCTCCCCATCCCTATCCATTATCCATATCCCCTGATTGGGTTTTTCGTAAACTATTTGCGACGCGTCAGGAGAAAAATCGGGTTTTCTTCCCTCTCCTACTTCCTGTAAGTCAGTTCCATTTCTTCTTACCACCCAGAGGTTTGAATCCGCGTCTCCAAAAACCACCCAATCTCCGGCAGAAGAAAGACCGCCACCTCCGAATTCCGCATTGTCAAACAAAAGCCCTTTGTTTTCTCTTCCACTACCATCAGCATTTATTTCGTACAACCAGGTGCTATCGCTTACAATCTCAGATCTTACACCGATATCTTCCTCAGTTTTCCACACTTCTTTCTCTATAATAAAAACCACCTTCCCATCACTCGTCCAGTTGGGTGATTCACAACTTATAACGTTTTCATAACTGGTTTTTGTACAACCAGTGATAAATAAAATTATTAAACTAATTACTATCCATATTTTTCTCATATATCCTCCGTTTCTTACGCTTTCGGCTATCCGCCTTCCGCTTACCGCTTTTAATATTTTCATCACTATACCCTATTACCCTAATAACTATACCCTCTTCTCATTTTACCAACACCACCTTCCGTCTTTCCTTATCTCCCCTAATACCTATAAAATATATACCGGATGATATTTCTTTTCCTCCAAATTTTAAGGTTTTCTCCGGTTCCACATCTTTATATTCTTTTACTACCCTTCCCGTAATATCCCGAACAATTATGGTTCCGGGTGTGTTCCCTTTATATGTGAAATTTACTGAATTAAATGCGATATTTGAAGGAATAACAAGATAACCATTTGAATCCACTAAAGGGTCTCGAATCAGGACACCAGTAGTATCTGGCGTGGTGTCTATATCCGGCTGGGGATTTATAAGAGCCTGGACAATAGAGTCTATGCCGTATGATTCCGTAAGACCACCAAAAAAGTAAATACCGTCACAGTTATCTCCCAATCCTTCTACACCAGTACCGGCAGCATAATCTCTTCCTTCAAGCAATAGAAAATATTCATTCCAGGAGTTTGCTCTTTGGTCGTAGTACAAAACCCTATCGCTACGATAATAGCCACCCATTACATAAAATATTCCCTGATACATAGCACTACTGGCAATTTCGATATCATAAGGCAGAAAAGCAAATAACGCAGAATCTCCAGTCCACACATTATTCACAGCGTCATAGAACATAGTCGTAGAAGTTGCAATATTAGCAAACCCCAATCCTCCGGCTATATAAATTGTATCATTTTTTACCCATCGGTTTGCATAACTCCTTCGCCCTGGCATATTTGCTCTTTTTGTCCATCCATTACCAGGTTCATATTCCCAGGTAGAACTCAACGAAATATCCTGTGCATTATTGTATCCTCCCATTCTATAAACTTTCCCATTTGCGGCAGCGCACGCGTAATGAGCAACGGAATCTCCTGTTCCGGATGAAACCGTCCAGTTGTTACCAGAGATTGAATATTTGTAAAGAGAATCTTTAGGATCCCAGATAGAGCTACCCCACCCACCAGGAACATATATCGTATCTCCAAGAACACAGGCATTTATCCCCCAAAGACGCGTAGGTAAATTCGCGCCTCGAGTCCAGTTACCATTAACCGGATTGTAAATAAAAAGAGAATCTCCTGTACCGCCGTCGCCGCCAATTACATATACATAGCTTCCGTCAAAAACAACCGCTTCATCAACTAACCCTATCGGTAGATTTGTTATAATCTTCCACGGACTGACTCTACTCGTACTTACAAGACTATCATTTGAAAAATCGATATCATAAGGAAATGATGTGTTTATACTGCACTCATAATCCGCATATTCATCAAATATCACCGAACCAAAGTTTACATCGATGGAATCTCCGGCTGGAATTAAAACATTTGCCGAATCTTTTGTAAAGAGCGAATTTCCGTCCAGCGTAATTTCCGAATGAAGGTTTACAGTATAATCACTGATACCTTCATTCTTTATCCTCGCGATTATATCATACGGAATATTCGTATCGCAGTAAGGAGGAGGCATCAGTATTGAATCGGTTTTAAAATCTATTTCCGCTAAAATAAGAGTTCCCAGTGTGTCGTCTATAGCAGTCGAATCCGAAGTTGTCGAAGAACTGAGATAGTTACAGCTGTCAGCGACTGTCATTGTCCAGTTTCCGAAATTAATTTCAATCGAACTATCAGGTAATAATGTAATATTATTACTGTCAACAGTGAAATAAACCGGACTTCCGGAGGTGCTTACAATTTCCGTATGAGCATTGAATGTCATTGCCGAGTCACCAATGTTTCTGAATGTTGAGGAAACCGCATAAGCGGTATCCAATTTCACAAGAGAAGGCGGAGAGTTCAAAGATACGACCCCTATATCATGTACCCCACCATAGTCAAGATGTCCGCTTACTGCTACATTATCGATTCCTACAGTAATAGAATTCTGGTGGTGGTCTAAATATCTCCACATAAATTGAACGCTATCCACGTTTATCCATAAACTTAAAGTATCCCATTCGTCTACATAATAGTTATATTCAACTATCTTTACCCAGGACTTCCATTCTTCTTCCTCAAATACCCTGCGGTAAAGCCTGAAAGTATCATCATATACTCCCGGTTGGCTACTATAACGCATAGAGTATATTAGCCTGATTGAATCGAATGACTCTGTAAAAAATTTAGGAGTTAACAGGTCTTCTCCAGGTAAAGTTTCGTAACCAGCAGTCCAGTCTTCGTAGAAAACGTATGCCGTCCCAAAATCAGGCGGAGCACCAGAACCCTCTCCCGTATTTATCTCCCAGGAATCGCCATCCCCATTCCCATCGACAACAGTCCAATCAGAAGGTATCGAACCGGCTTCGAAATCCTCGAATAGTAACTTTTGCCACATCGTTCTTTCCTTTGAACTTGCTTCAGAAGTCAAATTATCCGCGAGAAGATAAATCGAGAAAACCAAGATAAATATCAAAAATATTTTTATTACTTTTTTATACACAAAACCTCCGGCTGAAGATTGAAGATTTTAATAGCACGCAGATTGACTCAGATATACGCAGATTAAAACTCATCCCCACTCCTTTTTTGTTTTTTAAACAATTTAATAAATCCTTTAAATCTGCGTTCATCCGCGTCCCATTCTGTTTTCATTTTACCAACACCACCTTCTCTCTTTCTTCATTTCCCTTAATACCAATAAAATATATCCCTGATGAGATTTCCTTTCCGCCGAATTTTAACATTTTCTCCGGCTTTACATCCTTATATTCTTTTACCACCCTTCCGGTAATGTCCCGTATAATTACAGCTCCGGATGTATTTCCTTTATATGTGAAATTTATAGAATTGACCGCGATATTCGAGGAAACAACAAGATACGCTTCTATATCCACTAAAGGGTCTAAAATCAGGACACCAGTAGTATCTGGCGTAGTATCAATATCCGGCTGAGGGTTTATAAGGGCTTGGACACTTGCCGATAAACCGCCAAAAAGATAAAGACCATCACAGCTATCTCCTAAACCCTCTACGCTAACCCCATCAGAATACATTTCACCTTTTAATAATGGATAATATGAATTCCAGTAATTATTATTATAATCATAATATAAAACATTATCACTGTAACTACTGCCACCCATCAAGTAAAAAACCCCCTGGTAAACAGCACTGCTGGCAACGGCAACGTCATAAGGGAGATAAGCAAACAATGTAGTATCCATAGTCCATGTATCATTAACAGGATCATAAAACATAGTCGAAGAGGTTGCAATATTAGCAAACCCCAATCCTCCGGCTATATAAATTGTATCATTTTTTACCCATCGTACCGCATGACTACCGTGCCATAGCGGCATATCTGCTTTTCTTATCCATCCGCTGCCCGGTTCATACTCCCAGGTAGCTCTTAACAAAACATCCCTGTCATGATTGTATCCACCAATTTTATATACTTTCCCATTTACAGCGGCACACGCGTAATAAGCAACGGAATCTCCTGTCCCGGGCGAAACTGTCCAGTTGTTTCCCGATATCGAATATTTATAAAGAGAATCTATAGGATGATAACCAGACCCACTCCATCCTCCGGGAACATATATTGTATCATCAACAATACAGGCATCTGATCCGTAAAGATCATTGGGCAGATTCGCACCCCGAGTCCAATTCCTATTTACCGGATTATAAATAAAAAGAGAATCTCCTGCGCTACCATTCCCCCCAATTACGTATATATAAGTTCCATCAAAAACGACTGCTTCACTCCATAACCTTAAAGGCATCTCCGTTACAATCTCCCAGGGACTGACCCTGCCAGTGGTCACAAATCTATCGTTTGAGAAATCGATATCATAAGGAAATGATGTGTTTATACTGCACTCATAATCCGCGTATTCATTAAATACAACCGAGCCAAAGTTTACATCGAGAGAATCTCCTGCGGAAATAAAAACATCTAATGAATCTTTCGAGAAAACCGGATTTCCGTCTAATGTGATTGCGGAATTAAGATTTACAGTATAACCACTTATACCTTCATTTTTAAATCTCGCGATTACATCATAAGGAATATTCGTATCGCAGTAAGGCGGAGGCATCAGTATTGTATCTGTTTTGAAATCTATATCCGCTAAAACCAGCATTCCAAGCGTATCGTCTATATCAGTAGAATCAAGAGTTATCGAAGAACTTATGTATTTACAGCTATCGGCAATTGCCATTGCCCAATCCCCGAAATTAATTTCAATCGAATTGCCCGGTAATAATGTTACATTATTACTGTCTTCACTGAAATAAACAGGGCTTCCCGAGGCGCTCACAATCTCAGTGTGAGCATCGAATGTCATTGCCGAGTCACCAATATTTCGGAATGTCGAGGAAACCGCATAAGAGGAATCCAATTTTACAAGAGAAGAGGGAGAGTTTAAAGATACGACTCCGATATCGTGAGTTCCTCCGTAATCCAGATGTCCTCTTACCGTTACATTATCGATTCCTATCTCAATAGAATTTTGATGGTGGTCCAAGTATCTCCACATGTATTGAACGCTATCGGCATTTATCCATAAACTTATAGTATCCCATTCATTTACATAATAGTCATAATCAATTAATTTTGTCCATCCCTTCCACTCTCCCAGTTCAAACACCTTCCAATAAAGCCTAAAAGTGTCATCATACACCCCAGGTTGGCTACTATAACGCATAGAGTATATTAACCTGATTGAATCGAATGGAACTGTAGAAAATTTCGTAGTTATCAGGTCTTCCCCGGGTATAGAGGCGAAAGAATTTTGAGTCCAATCTTCGTAGAAAATATATGTAGTATCGAAATCAGGTGGAGCCCCAGAACCCTCTCCCGTATTTATCTCCCAGGAATCGCCATCCCCATTCCCATCGATAACTGTCCAATCCGAAGGTATCGAACCCGACTCGAAATCTTCGAACAACAACTTCTGCCACATCGTCCTTTCCTTCGAACTTGCTTCAGAAGTCAAGTTATCCGCGAGAAGATAAACCGAAAAAACCAAAACGAAAATCAAAAATATTTTTATTACTTTTTTAAACATCTCTTCTCCTAAACTTTTATTAGCACGCAGATCTTCGCAGATTGTCTCAGATTATCACCCCTCCCCACTGTTTCTTTTCTCTTTTTTTATTAAAAAAAACAAAACTTTTTTTAATCCGTGTTTATCCGCCTGCCCTGTAGGGAGGAACGACCGTACCAGGGTGTTCATCCGTGGCTAAATAAATGAGGTGTGGGGCGGCAATATAAATCCTGATAATCTGCGTTCATCCGCGTCCCATTCATTTTCATTCTTCAAATAACCTATCGCTTATTCCCTGATTCAGTTTTATATTCTTATACTCAATCGTCATTTTTCCGGTTTTCCCCATTGGTGTTGGGACAGTCATATTTACCCTTTTTATAATCCATGCGCCTTTTATATTTTCATATTCCATATTCATTTTTGTCGTTCCGTAATTTGAAAACATCTTTTGATTTGTAATAACCCCTCTATTCATATCAACAGTCATCTCCATCTTTTGAACCATCGGGTCCTTATTTTCGGGAATTACCTCGAGAACAATTTTCTCCGGAGTCTCGGAAGAAGCACCCCTTGAAAGCAAATTCTTAACAAATGATTTCTTCCCTGAAATAACCGATACTTTATTCTTCTTCAAGAATTCTCCAAAATCCTGCTGTAAATCCATACCCGGGGCAAAAGAAGTTGGGCCTTGCCCCACTCCAGGACCCGCGGCTGACGCCGAACGATTTATAACCTGTTTCTCACCGCCACTTTCCATAATCATTTTATCTCCATTCATAATCATTGTCATTTTCCCTGACGGGGCACCCTGGCTCATCGCGGATGGGCTGACCGGTAAACCAGCGGGAGAACTCATCTCCATTCGCATTTTATCCTTACCCTTACTCCACATTTTCATCGATTGCCGCTGAGTACCCATATCTCCCATATCGACATTCATCTCAACGGAGCACTGCATATCCTGAACTTTATCTATATTTTTTTGTAAAGCGGCTATAACATCATCTACTTCATCTGCGTATACTGAAACAACAACAAACAACAAAAAGACTAAAACTAATTTTTTCATTTTACCTCCAAAAAAATTTTACGCACTTTAACTTAATGCAAGATGCCAATCTAAAACAAAAAATTCCCCTCTACTCATTAATAGATATTTATTAATATTTTATATATTTAAACCTTTTAGAACCTAAACGTTTTCTGCTAAAAAACTAATATTTAAAAATAAAAAGACTATGTATTTTCTATATTTAATATTATAGGTATATATTTTTCTTTGTCAAGGGTAAAATTGATATCTTTGAATCTCGGAAATCCCCCCATTTTTTCTCTAATTAGCCACTGATACACACGGATTACCCAACTACCCATCCCAAATTTATTTTCTTTTTTAATTAGCCACTGATTTACACTGAAATACACTGATCCCCTTCCCAGCACGTATTTTATTTTTTCAATTAGCCACTGATTTTCACTGATAGGCACGGATTCCCTCACCACCCTATATTCTATTTTTTTCAAAACAACAGAACTTTTTTTTAATCCGTGTTTATCTGTGTTCATCCGTGGCTAAATACCCGGGGTGGGGTATGGCAATTAAAATCCATTAAATCTGCGTTCATCCGCGTCCCATTCATTTCCCAAGCAGATTGACTCAGATATACGCAGATTAAAACTCATCCCCACTCCTTTTTTGTTTTTTAAACAACAAAGCATTTTTTTAAATCCTGTTTATCTGCGTTCATCTGCGTCCCAATCCTTTTTTTGCGGAAAGCGGATAGCGAACTGCGTAATATCCCCGCGTTCCATTCATTTCCCAATTTGCAATTTATAATTTATAATTTTCAATTTCCAATCAATCATAATTCACCCGCGTCCCAATTTAAAATACAGATAACTTGACAACAAAATAAATTAAAGTAAAATTAAGTAAAGGAGAATTTTATATGAAAGATACGGAAGAAATTAAAAAAATAATAGCCGAACAGAGATCGTTTTTAAAGGAAAAATTTGCGGTTGATACTATAGCTTTATTTGGTTCATATTTTAAGGGTGAACAGAATGAAGAAAGCGATATCGATATTCTGGTAAATTTTTCCAAATCAATTGATTTATTTGAATTCGTAGAGTTGGAAAATTATTTAAGTGAAGTACTTGGAAGTAAGGTTGATTTAGTAATGAAGGATTCTTTAAAGCCTCGAATAAAAGATACCGTTCTTAAAGAATCTGTAACTATATGAAAAGAGACTATAGGCTTTACATTGATGACATCCTTGAGGCTGTGGAAAAGATAGAAAAATATGTAGAAAAACTTACTTTCGATGATTTCGCGCAGGATGGTAAAACCATCGATGCTGTTATAAGGAATTTCGAAATAATTGGAGAAGCTGGAAAAGAAATCCCGGAAGAGATAAAGGCAAAATATCCGGACATTCCGTGGAGAGAAATGGCAGGAATGAGAGATAAACTTATTCATGCTTATTTCGGGGTGAATCTTGAAGTTGTGTGGCAAACTATAATGCACCGTTTACCAGAATTAAAAAAGAAAATTGAGAAAATTTAGCATTTTAAGACAACACTCCACTCTTCTTCATTCATGACCAAATATTTTTTATAGGATGCAGATTACCACTCATCCCCATTATTTTTTGTTTCTTTTTAGACACCAACACTTTTTTTATCCTGAACATCTGCGTTCATCTGCGTCCAACTTTTTAATAGCACGTAGATTGTCTCAGATTTCCCACCATCCCCACTGTTTCTTTTCTTTTTTTTATTTGAACAAAAAAATCAGTGTTTATCCGTGTCAATCCGTGGCTAAATATCTGGGATGTGGGGTTGCAATTAAAATCCTGTTTATATGCGTTCATCCGCGTCCCATTCTTTTCATTTTCCAATTTACAATTCGACATTTTTCGAATGTTCCCATCACTCCACCCGTAGACCCGCGTTTATAGTAACTTCGAATGTCCTATAATCGGGATCAGAGGAAATATTATATTTCCCGTTTCCATCGAAGAAAATAGGACCAGGGCTAAAGTAGAGATCAATGCCGGCTATCTTTTTCTCCTGAGAAGCTTCTCCGTACGCGCTCTCATAACCAAAAAATAATCTGCCTTTTATTTCATCTCTGGGGATAAAACTCAAACCCACCTCAAACCCAATCACCTGATATTCGATTTCTTCCGCTCCGGATAGAAAAGGTTCGAATCCCTGCCGGTAAGCCCAAAAGATTTCCTGATAAAGGTTTAAGGCTTTCCTTAGTCTTTCCTCTCCTCTTACAGCGAATCTGTTTTCAGTCGTAGCTGTAGGAAGAGAATCCGGTATACGTAACTCATATCTTCTGTTTTGATACTTTAGTGATGCTTTTCCTTTTTCTTTAAACATATATGTGGTATTCAGATCATACGTCCTATCTTTTTTTGTTCTATATTGAATAAGCGTATCTCCGAGTGAATCTTCCGATGTAGGCAGTATCATTCTATAAAGTCCATCACCATCGACATTAGAATATTCACCCGTAACAGAAAGTTCGGACAAAGGAGCCCACATTATGTTAAGCCGTTCTCTCTCTTCTTCATTATCCTGAGTCCTTACATCATCGTAATTCAAAGAATAACTTTTCCTCCATTCTTTTATTGCTCCTATGCTAAAGAACTGATTACGAATCCTTGTAGTAATATTATGAATATTTGAATTCTGAAATATAGTGCCTGTTGTCAAACTTTTTGACCTGGTAAAACCGGGATTGTAGGATAAAACAAACCATTTAACAGGATAACCATCGAATCTAAACGAACCTGTTTCCCGCCGCCCGGGTTCGTTCTCATCTCCAGGATTACGTCTTACCGATTGAATCGTGTATTGTCCGGTCGATCTAAACACTTCGAGAGTAGAAAAATTATAATCAGACCTGAGAACCGTTATCGGGGAATAAAGATCCGATCTTTGAATCTGGGCTGAAGTCGAAATACCAATTCCTCTTTTTGGTGTAAACCAGATTTTTCCCTCTCCGGTCGTTTCCTCGAAATCTCCTTTGCCGTAAGAACTTGTTATACTCATACCATAAGCTTGTTTGCTGAAATCTATACCTGTACCAATTCTATAAATATCCAACGAATCTCTTGTTTCGTAATCCACATTACCGCTTAAACTAACCTCTCCGAACTTCTGTTTTGCCATCACACTATGCGAAGAAAAATAATTAAATCCATCGTATCTTTTATAATTATACTGAAGATTATGTAAATTTACCTGAAACATTCTATCGTTTTCATCATTCCTTTCCCGATATGAAGAACTAACTCGAAATGCCGAATTAGGAGTCATGGTACCGTTTACAACTATTTCTTCACCCGCCTCCAGACCTTTACCTATTATGTTAAATTCATCCCCCGTAGCGCTATAAGTGCCTCCGATATCGAAAATACCCTTACGAGCCGTCCCATCCACTCTTAACCCTTTATTATCTTCTCCGTCATCCGCTCCTTCAACTTTGAGGTTTAAGTCTTCTTTGCCGACATTTGCATTTGCCGTATACCCTCCCGTATTTACTCTTCCTCCGCCTATAGAGAAATTCTCGATAGGGTTCACGGAAACCTGTCCGCCCGCGAGAGATTTCCCTTCTTCTCCTTCATGTTCATATTCCACTTCCATTGTTTCTTCGGGAAATAAAATCCTATCTATCAATGTTATTCTTCCAAGAGTATAGTCTATCCGGTAATCAGTACCTCTCTCTAATTTGTTCAAATCCAAACCTATACCGATTCTTACTATCTCAGTATTTCTTATTACGGGAGAATCGTCTAATTGGAAGGGTCCTGAAGTCCCATCTCCCCGAATTTTTTCCTTAGCAGATATTCCTCTTGGAAACGAATAAAAACCCTTTCCTTCCATTTTAGAATAATTCATTCCCAATTCTACTCCTCTTATGTTTTTATTCTGAACAAGAAGCCCGCCCAAAGATACAGGAATATCTCCCATGGATCCTTCAACATGATCTCCTTTAGCATGGAAAAAAGCCATATTTTCTTCTTCTCTTCTGCCCTGATATGCTTCCCCTTCGACATCTAAACTACCCATTATTCTTCCATCCGCGTTTAGCTGTAGAATATTATTCCTTAAAGTAAAAGGATAATACTCGGGAGGAGTAACTCCATCGAGAACATACTTCCCCTGGTAAAAAAAAGTGCTTTTCCCGGTTACGTTAATGTATGTAGAATCGTTAATGTTCGTCGTATCGATTTCAGCGGATATAAGAAATAACAAAAAAAGCATTAGATATAACTTAGGGTATAGGGTTTAGGGTATTGGGTATTGGGTATAGAAAAAAACAAAAAACACTGTTTCACTTTTCTTTACTGCTACCTATACCCTCATTACTATACCCTATATTGTACTTCCTCAGCGTGCTGTCTGCAAATATAAACAAATTTTTTCCTTCTGTTGTGGAAAAAGGACCTTCAAAACACTCAATTTTTTCGAGATTCTGGTCATACAGGAATGTGGTACTGTCCGTAGATATACTAACGTATTTATCTACCGAAATTGTTTTGCCCTCTTTAATTTCGGTAGTTTGAATAAAATCCCCATATTCTGAGAAAACAGAGACTCTATTTTTCTCTAGAATATAAACTTTTCCACTCGAAACATCTATATCGAGAGGTTCATTAATAAAACCCGCTCCTTTACCAAAATTCCCGAATGAACGCAAAAGAGTCTCTTTTCCGTAAACGTCTATTTTATATCTTAAGGGATCTAAAATAAACAGTCTTTCGTTAGATATTGCAATTGAAGCCGGCTCTTCCGTTTCGATTCTTCTTTCATATATATAATTTCCATCTCTGTCGAAAATCTTTATATTTCTGGAGCCGTAATCCAGAATATAAAGCCTACCATTTTCAATATCCATAGAAATGGGTTCTACAAGCTCTCCGCTTTCCATACCAAATGTACCGAACTGAATAATCCCATTTCCTACTCTTAAAATTTTATCCCCGCATAAAAAATAAGTATAATTCGCGAATGTTTTTATTTCGAGAACTTCTTCCGAACATACCGGAACTTTAATCTCTTCGGCAAGCTCCACCTCCCATGGATTTGTTATTGAAAAAAACAATAAAAATATACACATTATTCTGCCAATATTGCGTTCGAGGTATTAGGTTCAGGGGTTATCTTGTTTACTATACCCCATACCCTAAAATCTATACTCTCTCTATTCCCTATACCCTCACAACTATACCCTGAATTCCTCACCATTTCCATCCAATAGAAATATTATGATTGCCTTTTATTTCTTCTCTTGTTGAATAAGCATAGTCAAAGTATAAATGCTCGGAATTAAAACCCATACCAAAGGCAATATTTTTATCTTCGACTCCGAATCTAAGAGGAAGAATCCCGGCAACACTCCATTCTAACCCTGCGAAATATACAGGGTCGATATCTCTGGAAAGGACCTTATCTACTCTTCCAGATACAGTTATTCCTTTTTCCATCCAACCTTCGCCTCGCAATAGTGTAACCCCTACAAGCGCGGAACCAACGGGCAACAAATCTTCATTTATACCTCCGCTCCATCTTATCCCCGTATTCAGTATGTCTCTGAAAGTAATTCCCCCGAATAAGATTTTATTTTGATAGTAGCCTCCGATGTCGGCACTGATTCCTGTACCAGAATATTGATAAAGAAGCATATCTATAAATTTTCCGTTTATTCCTATACCGAAGTCCTTTATCCTTTTTGAAAGTGAAATGGTATAGCAGGAAGCTCTATATGAGGCACTGCCTCTATATATTATTTCAGGATAGTCTGTCCCGGGGATAGTGTCTTCTCCTGCCTCGGTTATAGGTATATCTCCGGTTGCAATCCTCATAAAAGAAAAAGCTCCTGTTAAGGATAAGGGTTTTATTGTGGTTCCGAGTGTAAAATAATCATAAGTTGTACCAAAATCGAGTTCGGTATGTTGATAGAGAATATCGGAGTTATAGATAAAAGATAATCCTCCGGGATTATAATAAATGTTCGTTACCTCCCCTCCGATATAAGTATTTCCCCTGCCGATATTCGCCGCCCCCGCGCCAAGACTTAATAAGTCTAATTGGACGTAGGAAAGAAGCGAACACGGAAGAAAGAGCAGTGCAATTACTAGGGTATAGATTTTAGGGTATAGGGTATAGTTTTTTAGAAAACGCATCATCCCTGCCTCCTTTTAAGAGACTTAATAAGGCCCCCTAATATTTTTGAAAGTTCTTCTATTTTAGAATATAGGTTATCTCTAACTTTTTTCTGGATATAACCCAAAGCTAATGTTATATCAAGAACAGCAATACACTCGTTTAAAGATCCTCTTGCCACATTGAGAAAATAAATATATTCCTTAGTGCTTCGTCCATTTCCCTCAGCTATATTTAAAACTGACGAAACAGCAGCTCTTCTTAATTGACTGGTAATACCAAATTTTTCACTACCTGGAAATTTCGTCGATAATTGATAAATCTCTTTGGTAAAGGCTATTCCTTTATTATAAACATCTAATTTCTCAAAACCAAACATTTACTCTCCTTTTTTCTATACCCTACTATCTATACCTTTTTCACTATACCCTATACCCTCATAACTATACCCTGAAATCATCGTCTATAAACGATAATCTTCGTTCTTTCCTCATCTTTTTGGCTTCCGTTTTCTGCCCGTACAAGCACGTTGTAAACTCCGTTTCTCACTTCTTCATTATCTTGATTCATTCCATTCCATGTTACTTCGTTTATCCCCGCAAAACCGGTTATAGAGGTTTCCCAGAGTAAGGTTCCGGTTAGGGAGTATATTCTTACTTCTATTTCACAGTCACTGTTCACAACCACCCTTATATTGGAGAATTCTCTTGCAGGATTACAGGGGTTTGGATACGGAACACATTCCTGGATGGAAAGCGCTTCCTGTCGGCTCTTGCCTATGCTTGAAAGATTTGGATACAAAACAGAAAACGGGAATCTCAATACTTGAACCCTATCATTATTCATATCCGCCACATATAATCTTTCATGGTTAACCGCGATTCCTTCAGGTTTGTTGAACTCTCCGCATTCTTTACCTTTCTTCCCGTATTTAAACAGGTGATTACCGTACGCGTCGAAGCATCTTATTCTATCGTTATTTCGATCGGTTACCCATATATATCCACGATAATCCACTTCTATATCCGACGGCTTATTAAATCCTGTAATTTCCATAAGTATATTTCCGTCTAAATTGTACTTTCTAACAACATCGTTGTTTATAAGGCAGGTATAAACATTCCCTTCTTTATCGAACGAGATTCCTTCGGGATGATGATAACAGCGCAATTTTTTATCCGTTATGTTTATTTCTTTTATCTTCCTGAAGAGGGAATCGTACAAAATGACCTTGTTGGCAGTTTGATCCGCGACACCTATTACAAAGCCTTTTAATTCTCCTTTCTCTTCACATCTCATCCCGCTATCAGGCAGCCGAGTTACATCCACTCCATCGGGACCTTTAAGATATTTAATCGAACGTAAATATTCTTGTGACTGATTAAATTCTGTTATTTCTTTTCTTACCTGTTCCGATATAAGGATATTATTCCAGGGCGTAACAGCCACATCGTTCGGTACGTATCTATCAGATATCTCGTATATAAGATTCCCGAACGGATCGAACTTTTTAACCATATCCCTGCATCGCAATTTCTTTCCCCCTTCTCTATCCGTAGCGTAAATATTTCCCTGGTCATCATAATCAACGCCTTCGGGCTTATGCAGAGGGATATCGAAATCGCAGATAAGATCTCCTTTCCATAGAATTACCTCATCGATTGCTTCATTGCCTACGAGATCGGTCGCCCGGAGCCTTACGGTTATAATATCTCCCGGAATACAGGAGACATTTAGCTTTCCTAAAACAGAATCTTCGACTTCCTTATCCGACACTATTATTGTAGTCCAGTCTCCGGGATCTATACCCTTCCCATATTCAAGTACATATTCCTTGAAATGTTTGTCATTTACTGTCCCTATTATAGTTATTGTATGACTGACCATCGTGGAATCGAGAGGCGAAATGATCATAGCGACAGGCGGCGTGTTATCCAATTCATAATATTTAGAGTTAAAGGGCTCTTCGTTTAAAACGTTATCTCGAGCCCTATAATCAACTTTATAGCTTCCGTCTTCACCAGTTATTGTAAATTCCGTGCTGTCCCCCTCCACAATCGCGGATAGCGGTTGGCGGTCGGCGGTAAGCGGTGTTACCTCATATTCCAGTTCTTTTACTCCGGATGCGACACCGTTTGACAGCGGATCTTCCGCGCTCAATACCAGAGGTGTACTTGAACTGATTAAAATACATTCACTACTATCTCCTCCGTCATGACCATCACCACATCTACCCCTGGCACCCTCAGGATAACAGTCATCAAGGATCGCATGGGGATCACCGGTGACAAGCTGTGAAACTGGATGCGTCTCATCGACCCGCAGTTCCTTTGAATTGATATCTTCTCTATTACCTGCTTTATCAACAGAATAATACTCTACAGTATGAGTACCTTCATCTTCAATGTTGAACTCAATGCGGCCGGCGGAAGGCGGATAGCGGTTAGCGATCCACCCTGCTCCGTCTACCTGATAATATATACTATCGACCCCCGATATATCATCAGTTGCTTCAAAACTTAATGGGGTCTCGGAAGTGATATAAATTATCGAGCTATCGGACGGCAGCGGATATCGCGGGTCACCGATATTAAGGATGGTAACCGGCGGATCACAGTCGACAGCAACGACCGTATCCTTCGGCAATTCAACATTTCCGAGATTATCTTCCGAATAATAAGAAATTATATATCTGTAATACGGAGGAGTGTACGGAATATTAAAACTGTCTGTTGCTTCAGTCCATTCTGGCGATCCGGCTCCGGGTATAGGGGAAACACTGTAGAAGGAATGCGCGACACCACATGTATCCAGCGCCTCGATCCAGATAGGTGTACTTGGTGAAATATAAAGAGTATCGTTATGCATCTTTTTCGGCTCACCGAAAATCAGATGAGATAACGGTGGGGTGTCATCCAAATAAAGAGATAAAGAAACTTGGGCTTCATTGCCAGCAAAGTCTTTAGCTCTAAAACCGATTTGGTACCTTCCATCGGAGAAACCTAGTAAATTAAAAGTATCTAGTACCGGCTCGGGGCGAGCTTCATTAATACTATAGTTGAAAAAATCGATACCGCTCATCGTATCTTCCGCGCTCGCAAAGATTGGTGTTACAGCGCTTATAAATTCATCTAAATATTTCGGTACCCCGACCCATGTATAAATTTCGGGTGCATGATTATCGATGCCCGCGATACGCACCGAATCCGCACCTATGTGTCCAAACACATCTTCTACGCTTGCTTTAATCCAAAAGTTCTTTTCATCGGGAATTAACGTGGTATTCCATTCGATTCCATCTCCTGAAGGGTCTTCAGTTCCTATATAACCCCATGTCTCATTCCATTTTTTATACCAATCGACCGGATAAGTATAATCTCCTTCGATACGAGAACGTAGAGTCTGTGAACCCTTCAACCATACACCCGAAGGAGGGGATACTATCTTCACAGGTATTCCCCATCTTATTTCCCACTGGTGTTTTTCTTCTCTCGAACTATTGCCGAAATCATCTATAGCAAAGAGAATATAAGGATAAACGCCTTCTTCGTATAATCTACCGTATTCATCCGTCCCATCCCAATAAATTATCGTGGTGTCATAAGCGAGGGAATAAAAAGACATAGCGTCGATGATTTCTCCCGAGGGGCTGGATTTAATGTAATGAATATACGCGTTTTCCGTCGGATAGAAAGCGATAGATTCCATATCGCCAATGTAAGAAATAAGAGGATCCGGGTCACGTGTAAATACAATCTCCGGACCCGTTATATCCAAAGTTATCTTTGTGAATCCAATAGGACAGTTTCTGATTTCCATACTCGAGTCAGGGGCTAACGCATAAAGCATAGCTTCCCTATGACCCACAAATATATAATTATTCCCGCTTTCAAGATGTACGTATCCTTCCCACATTCCGTCGCTTCCGACATCTATGTACACAGTATCTGTCTCTGATGCAGCTAATGAAGAAGAACCCAATACTAAGCTCTTGCTGTGTCCACCACCACCTGATTGATTCTTGAATGCTTCTATAGCCGTGTATATATTTATATTATTTTTTCTCGAAAGAGAGGAAACAGAAGAAGTTGCTGCCATTTTATAATTGCTTGATTGTAAATATTCCTCTTTTCCGCTTCTGATAAGTAATAATTTCTGATTTGGAACATCGGTTATAATGTTTATTTTTGCTGAATCGATATTTGTATATGAAAGAGAATTAACTTCAAGATTGTATGAAACCGTTTGAGAATCTTTTAGTGAAACAAAGAAGGAATAATCTCCTCCTCCCGGGAATGAATCCGGAGCAGCTTTAAGCGTTAATATCTTGTCGGAAGTACTATCATCCCAGAAAGCTCTGGATGTTATATCTCTCAGAAAGCCGTTATTTGAAACCGCAAAGAGGGATACGTTACCGGGATATAGATTATATGCTTCAGGGCTTGCTTCTGTTTCGGTATAATAATACTCAATAGTCGGTTTCCCCTTTTCAAATTTTGCCCCTTTTGGCTGCAGGAGAACAATCGGCCCTCTATATCCTCCAAGCAAAGGAGTATGATAAGAAAGATCACCCGTCATGTAATCAATAGGCACGGGCGATATCGATGTTAAAGTATCACTATCAAATGAGGGTTGGTCACTATCAAAGAAAAGTTTTGCCCTATAGAAAGGTGAATGCGCAATATCGCCTGAGTCGGGTCTATAGGGATTCCCTATATAGAAATCTCTATATCTTAGTTCAAAAGGATCTTTGTTTTCTCCAGGATTATACCTTTCCATAATTAGTCTTCTCTTTCCGCATACATCGGTAACATTCCAGTAGGCAAGAGGTGTGGTATCAGGTGATGAAGAATCGACAGGGGGCATAAGCGTATCCGTTATTTCCCGCTTGTGCTTCCCGTCAAATTCATACATTTTATAAATGTTACTATCTGAGTGCCCATCAATTTCAACATAACTGCGTGGAGCATTCTCGGGCATCATAAAATGTAAAGGCTGGAAATAATCCAGATGTCCTTCATTATAACCGTGTGTTGTCACTAATTCGTCAGGGGGAGTTACCGGAGGAGAATTGGCAAATAAGTCTTTATTGGTATCCCCATTCGGATATAAAAGATCCACTCTCCAATCATTAATTTTTAAATATTGATTGGCAGAATCACCCCTGTACCAGAACGTAGAGAAATAATCTTTCCCTGTTTCCACACTTACTGATCCTGTTCCACCAGCTCCAGGTGAGAAGTTTATGTTTGATGAAACATTAATACCTTTATATTTCTTATAAGATTGAACCGATGTACCAGAAGTACTGTCTTTCATAATAGTATCTTCCAATGTCCATTCAAACATCCAGTGAGGTTCATATATATAACCAAATTGTATACCTGGAGATGACATCGTAAAATTCGAAGAATATTCTCCGGGTTCTAATATAATCGCAGAATCTCCCCAACTATAAAACTTTTCAATTGTTTCTTCTATTGCATAATAATTAACGGGAAGAGGTTCCATCTCTACAACGCAGTTTGCAAGTTCGGTGGTTACTTCGGACCCATTCTTAACAATAGACCATTTATTTGGAACATTTTCCTGGTTATTGCCTGTCATTGAAAAACCGAATTCATCACCAGTTTCACCCTCTAAATTTCCGGTCTGAATATTCGAATGTTCAGGATAGTAAGGGTTTACGAAGCGGATGTCCTTCACCTTATAGGGGGGAATTTCAAATGTTTCAGAATATGATATGTAAGTTGTTTTTTCAAAACCGGTAAACTCATATACCTTTACCAGGATACGAATATAAGTGCTCGGACAACTTACTGATTTAACAAATATGTCGAGAGTGTCCGACTGCCAAAATTTAAAGTCTATTCCAACGTTTATGCCGCAGCTGTCTTTTTGAACGGGATAGTATCTATAGGGGTTGGGAAAGGGATCTCTCATTATAAAATCATCAAACACAGTATATCCATCCATGCACCCGTTGCTCTGCATATCCGCTACCTCAACGACTATCCTATAAGCTGTATCTGCCATATCTCCAATTTTTTTAACACCTTTTTCTTCCCCATCATGCCAATCACCTGAATTCCACTCATCCCAAAGATAAAAACCAATAGAATCATACTTTATTTCCACGCTGCGGGGTTTTATTTCGCCGCCCAAGGAAATTCCTCCATATGAGGTTTTTAATTTCCAGGCATCGTGATCTGAAAGATGGCATATATATTGTTCATAATTATAACCTTTTTCGCCTATAAACCCGCTCTGGTCGCCATTGTAGGGACTCGTAAACCTGATTACCAAATCAGTATAAAGATTTGAGGGAGCGAGCCACCCGGAAGCATCAATTTCTTCTGTATTAAGGCCTATTTTGTCTAAATTTCCCTCAATATTAACTTTCATTTTACGCTGAAATTTTGAAGAATCGCAATAGTACTCGCCAAAGCGTATGATTTGATCCCTTATCCCATTTCGGTCAAAATCTTCTCCGAGAATAAAGGGTAAAGGCTTAGATGAAACTATAGAACTATCTAAATGGGAATCCATAGCTGTAGACCAGTTCCCTGTCCAGTTATCAACCGTTACTACAATACATGTATCTTCAGCACCGGTACCAACTTTATCCACGCAACATATATCATCTCCTTCAATAAGGAAAGGGTCAGAATAACGCACAGTTGGAGGATGTACCTCTGGTGGAATTTCAAATAGTGTAGAAGTACCTCTCATGAGGAAGGTTGTATCAGGACGATATTCGTCCGGACCAATCGGGTTGCAAACTCCACTTTTTTCCTTAACTGCTAACCATAGAGAATTGCTGCAAAGTGTATCATACATATATGCATGTAGTTGGTTTTCGCTGATATTATTTATAGACACTGTCACGCCGTTTGTGTTAGTGCTCAATCTGCCTGCCGGATCAGTAGTAGAATCCTTTTTTGTAATTCCGTCGATAGTAGTTTCCAGGGTATAAACAAAATTATTGCTATCAGGAGTTATTACTGGATCAAAGGGGTTGCATTGATAAGTATACAGTAAATCTCCGGGAG
>Ga0315554_1000568_pt1 | contig 22000 bp, 37 predicted proteins | sample SalMarSW160370MG_FD_202114 | JGI IMG/M metagenome (GOLD analysis project Ga0315554, IMG submission 202114) | Salt marsh sediment microbial communities from the Plum Island Ecosystem LTER, Massachusetts, United States - Salt Marsh Sediment SW1603-70 ... | reverse complement strand
GTAAAGGTAAGCAAAGTCAATGTGATGACGGTGCCTGGGAAGACAAGAAGGTTTGGCAGGAGAGAAGTAACTAACTCACCCTGGAAAAAGGCAATAGTTACCCTGGCACCGGGACACAAAATTACTTTCTTTGAGGGTGTCTAATGGGTGCAGTCACTAAGTGGAGAAAAAAGAAGATGTCGAAGCACAGACATAAGAAACTTCTTAAGAAAACTCGTTGGCAAAGGACGCACAAGTAAGGAACGATTCGTGGGATTAAGAACATATAATCCGACTTCTCCAGGCAGGAGATTTATGTCTGGCGCTACTTTTGAAGAGCTAACCAGGGTAGCGCCTGAGAAATCCTTACTGACGCCGCTGAAAAAGAAGGCAGGACGTAATAGCCGAGGTGTTATAACTGTACGTCACCGAGGTGGTGGCAGTAAACGTAAACTTCGCATTATTGATTTTAAGAGGGATAAACTTACTGTTCCGGGGAAGGTAGCTTCCATTGAATATGACCCTAATAGGTCAGCTCGCATTGCCCTAATTCATTATGCTGATGGAGAAAAGCGTTATATACTCGCCCCTTTGGGCATCAATTTAGGTGATATCATACAGGCAGGCGAAGATGTTGATATAAAACTTGGGAATGCCTTGCCATTGGAGTCCATCCCTGTGGGAACTTTGGTGCATAATGTTGAGTTTGAGCCGGGCAAAGGGGGAAAGCTTATTCACAGCGCAGGAAGTTCTGCCCAAATTATAAGCAAGGAGGGCAAATACGTTATACTTAAACTCCCTTCGGGTGAACTGCGTAAATTTCATCACAAGTGCTGGGCTACTATTGGGCAGATAGGCAATATTGACCACGCAAATATAAGATTAGGCAAAGCTGGGAGCAAAAGATGGTCAGGTTGGCGACCTTCGGTCAGGGGTTCTGCTATGACTCCCCGGGACCACCCACATGGGGGTGGGGAAGGCAGAGCTCCCCGGGGGATGCCTCCGAAAACCCCTTGGGGAAAGCCAGCTTTGGGGGCTAAGACACGTCGCCGTAAAACTTCGGATAAAATGATCATTAAACGGAGGAAGCAGGATGTCACGGTCGCTTAGGAAAGGGCCTTTTTGTGATGCTAAATTGCTTAAGAAAGTAGAAGCGCTTAATAATTCGGGCGAGAAAGCAGTGATAAAGACGTGGTCCCGTGCCTCTACTGTTTTGCCCCAAATGATAGGTCATACTATTGCAGTGCATAATGGCAGGAAGCATGTGCCCATTTTTATCACTGAAAATATGGTAGGGCATAAATTGGCAGAATTCGCACCTACCAGGACATATAGGGGTCATGTTACCAAGGCTAAAATAACTGAACAGGCGAGAAAAAAATAAGGCGCGATGAAGGTAAGAGCTGTAGCTAAAGATGTTGGCATTTCGCCTCAGAAGGTGCGTTTAGTGATAAATATGGTTAGAGGCAGAAAAGTCGACGAGGCTTTGACTATCCTTAGCTTTACGCCTACCCCCACAACCAAAGCCGTGGCTAAGGTGATCAAATCAGCAGTAGCCAATGCTGAAAGCAATTTTCAAATGTCGCCCGCTGAGCTTAAGATTGCTGATATATTTGCTGATAAAGGGCATACCTTGAAAAGATTCCGCCCTCAGTCGAGGGGGAGAATGAGTCCTATACTAAAACGGGCTAGTAATATTACAGTTTTCGTTACTGAAGAGGAGGAATAGTTTTGGGACAAAAAGTTCATCCTTGCGCTTTCAGGCTGGGTGTCAACCAGAATTGGCGAGCTAGGTGGTATGCTGAGAAGAACTATGCTCGGTTTTTATTAGACGATATAAGGCTACGCAGAGTTGTGGAGCAGAGATGTTCTGGAGGAGCTGTTGCTCGACTGGAAATTGAACGTCCGGGAGACGAGGTATGTTTAACTCTTTACTCAGCTCGTCCTGGCATCTTGATTGGCCGCGGGGGACAAAATGTGGAAGCACTGAAATTGGAACTGGAAAAGGTCAGTGGGGATAAGATTCGATTGACTATTAGAGAAGTTGAGCACCCTGAGCTTGAGGCTTCTTTAGTAGCTCGGAGCATAGCTGAGCGGCTTGAAGAGAGAATACCTTTCCGCCGAGCTATGAAGCAGGCGACCTTTCGAACTTTGCAAGCTGGCGCTCAGGGAATAAAGATAACGTGTGGTGGAAGGCTTGGTGGACTCGAAATTGCTAGGACCGAGACGATTCACCAAGGTCAAATGCCGTTGCATAAATTACGTGCCGATATCGATTACGGTCTTGCTGAAGCCCATACTATGATGGGGCGTATTGGGGTAAAAGTATGGATTTATAAAGGCGATATTATGCCTGAAGTGAAGGTGAAAAGTGCTACAGCCGAAACGAGTGAAGTATCGGAAGGTACATAGAGGAAGACTAAAAGGCAGCGCTCAGAGCGGGGCTACTATTGTTTTTGGTGACTTTGGCATGAGGGCTGAGGAATCCGCATGGATAACAGCGCGGCAAATCGAAGCAGCCCGGCGTGTGTTCGTACGCCACTTGCATCGTGGTGGTAAAGTATGGATACGAATATTCCCTGACAAAGTTGTGACTAAGAAACCTGCAGAGACAAGGATGGGTAGTGGGAAAGGTGCTCCTGAGCACTGGGTAGCTGTAGTTAAGAGAGGCAGAATGCTATTTGAATTGGCTGGTGTAAGTGAGGAAATGGCTTCAGAGGCAGCCCATCTCGCCTCTTCTAAGCTTCCTATAGCTACTAGTTTTGTCACAAAGGAAAGGCAGAAAGTTGAAAGCTAGCGAAATACGCACTCTCAACAATGAAGAGTTATTAACGAAGCTCGAGGAAGCTCATGAGGAACTTTTTAACCTCCGTTTCCGGTTGGCCACTAGGCAGTTGGGGAACCATCGAGAGATTCCTGAGGTGAGGAGAAGGATTGCTAAAATCAAGACTATTTTAAGGGAAAGGGAGCTTGGCATAAGATGAGTTATCTCGAGAAAAGAAAGGTCAGAGAAGGCTTGGTGGTGAGTGGCAAAATGGATAAAACGGTGGTGGTAGCTGTGGAAACCAAGAAAGTCCATCCACTCTACAAGAAAGCTGTCAGAGCTACCAAAAAATATAAGGCTCATGACGAAAATAATGCCTGTAAAATTGGAGACAAAGTGAAGATTGTCGAGACTCGCCCTTTGTCCAAGGAGAAGAGTTGGCGGGTAATGGAGATAATGTCTAAGAGGGAAGTGGTTGAAACCAGACCAAGGAAACCAAAGAAAAAGAAATGATTCAGACTTATACCAGACTCAAGATAGCTGATAATACCGGGGCTAAGCAGATTATGTGCATTAATGTGTCTATTGGGGCAAGAAAATATGCCCGAATAGGCGACATCATTGTAGCCACGGTTAAGCGAGCGGTGCCCCATGGAATGGTGAAAGAGGGCGAGGTAGTGCGAGCTGTGGTTGTACGTGTGGCTAAGCCTTATCGCCGCTCTGACGGCTCCTATATCAGATTTGATGAGAATGCCGCAGTCGTTCTTGGTGAAAAAAATAATCCTAAAGGCAGTCGCATTTTTGGTCCTGTAGCCCGAGAACTTAGAGATAAAAACTTCGCCAAGATAATATCCTTAGCCCCCGAGGTTATGTAGAATGAAAATCAGGAAAAACGATACTGTCATCATAATTGCTGGCAAGGACAGGGGAAAAAAGGGAAAGGTCCGCCGTGCCCTCCCCAACGAAGATAGAGTGATAGTGGAGGGGCTCAATATGATTAAGCGCCACTCTCGAGCCGGCAGGGCTGCCCGACAAGCTGGTATAATTGAACTTGAAGCTCCAATCACTGTATCCAACGTAATGTTATTTTGTGATAAGTGTGGCAAACCTACGCGCGTCAGTTTCCGCTTTCTGGCCGACGGCAAAAGAGTGCGAATTTGCAATTCATGTCGAGAGGTGATTGACTAAGGAGTTTGATCGTGAAAGCTCGCTTGGAGGAAAAATATTTGACCGAAGTGACTCCCCAGCTTAAAGCTAGGCTTGGATATAATAACATAATGCAACTGCCTAGGTTGGAAAAGGTTGTGCTTAGCATTGGTTTGGGCGAAGCAATACAGGACGCTAAAGCTCTTGAAGTAGCGGGGAAAGATCTAGCTACAATTTCGGGGCAACGTCCGGTAACCACACGGGCGAAAAAGTCTATCTCCTCTTTTAAGCTGAGGGCTGGTATGCCTATCGGGATGATGGTGACGTTGCGAGGTAAACGGATGTACGATTTCTTTGACAAACTGGTTAATGTTGTTCTACCGAGGTTTCGAGATTTCCGCGGAGTATCACGGGATTCGTTCGATGGCCGAGGAAATTATAGCTTGGGTATAAAAGAGCAGATAGTTTTCCCTGAGATTGATTACGATAAGGTAGATAAAATTCGCGGCTTTGAGGTAACCATTGTTACTACGGCCAAGAACGATGATGAAGCCAGGAATTTGCTAGAATTAATGGGCATGCCTTTCAGGAGAACTTGATATGGCGAAGTTATCTAAGATTGTCAAGTCAAAACGGCCAACAAAGTATAATGTACAGCAACGTAATCGTTGTCAATTATGTGGCAGGCCACGTGCTTATATGCGCAAATTTGGCTTGTGTCGTATTTGTTTTCGAGAACTTGCTGTTACGGGTGTAATCCCTGGCATAAGAAAGTCAAGCTGGTGAAAGAGAAATGACAGTTACTGACCCCGTCGCTGATATGTTAACCAGGATACGCAATGCTATCATGGCAGATCATGATTGTGTGCTTGTGCCTTCCTCTAAAATAAAGCTTTCTATCATCAAAATCCTTGAAGGAGAAGGTTTTATTGACCGTTATGAAGTGCTTAAAGGGAAACCACAGCCAACGATGAAAATCTACCTCAAGTACACAGATGGCCAGCCTGCAATCTTAGGTTTAGAAAGAGTGAGCAAACCGGGCTTAAGAATTTATGCGGAAAGGCGTGAAATCCCTCGTGTCTATGGGGGCTTGGGCATTACCATTCTATCCACATCCAAAGGTGTTATGACTGGCCAAGAGGCATGGCGGCAGCATCTTGGCGGTGAGATTCTGTGCTATGTATGGTAAATTAACTTAGGAGCTGTAAATTATGTCTCGTATTGGCTTGCTTCCCATTGCTATCCCTCAGGGTACTGAGGTAAAGATCGATGGAAGCGAAGTTATGGTAAGAGGAAAGATGGGGGAACTCCGGCGCCAGTTTCACCCTGCAGTTTCTATCGCTTTGAAGGATGGGTGCTTGATTGTAACCCGGCCTAGTGATAGTAAGACTCATCGTTCTTTACATGGGCTCAGTCGCAGCCTTTTGGCAAATATGGTTACAGGGGTGAGTGAAGGCTTTGCAAAAAGCTTGGAGATAAATGGCGTGGGCTATAGAGCACAGAAAACTGGTGACAAGCTGTTGCTCCAGGTAGGATACGCCAATACTGTGGAGTTCCCCCCCCCTCCTGGTATTAGTATCACCGTTGAGGGGACAAATCGCATTCGCGTCACTGGTATTGATAAAGAAGTAGTTGGGGAAACGGCTGCTAGAATTCGGGCGATACGCCCTCCTGACTCTTATAAAGGAAAAGGCATTAAATACTTTGGTGAGAAACTGCGTCTTAAACCTGGCAAATCGGGCAAAATAGGCAAGAAATAGTGGTTATAATGAACGGGAGAGGTTCAAAAGCAATCAAAAAGATACGACACAGACGGGTGAGGCAAAAAGTAACGGGAACGATATCACGTCCTCGATTATGTGTCTTCCGTAGCTTGAATCATGTCCATGCCCAGCTTATTGCGGAGAAAGCATTAAGTAAAGGGATCAAACAGGTGGTTTTTGACCGTGGTGGCTATAAATATCATGGCAGAGTTAAGGCTTTAGCCGAGGCTGCCAGGAAAGCTGGATTGGAGTTTTGAGAGTTAACTTATGAAAGCGGTTACTAAAGTAAGAGGGAAGAGAACCAAAATCGATGCCTCAGAAATGAGTCTCGAAGAGAAGCTGTTGGGCATCGACCGTGTAACTAAAGTGGTCAAAGGTGGTAGACACCTTCGGTTCAGAGCTTTAGTGGTAGTTGGCGATGGCCAGGGGCATGTCGGATTTGGTTTAGCCAAAGCGGCAGCGGTTCCTGAAGCAGTTCGCAAAGCAGGTGCTATGGCGAAGAAAGAATTGATTGAGGTACCTATCAAGGATGGTACCATCCCTCATGAAATTCTAGCCAAGTTTGGTGCGTCCAGGGTATTGCTAAAGCCGGCGGCACCTGGCACCGGTTTAATTGTCAGCAATACTACTCGGGCAGTGCTTGAATTGGCAGGTATAAAAGACGCCCTTGGCAAATCATTAGGTGGCTCAAGCAAAATCAACGTAGCTAAGGCGACGTTGCTTGCCTTAGCTAACTTGAGGAAAAGTGAGGAAGCGGCAAATCAACCAGAACTCATAGATGTGAGTGCTGGGGAAGCTCAGGAAGAAAAGGTAGATGAAACAGAATGAATTAAGCCCTCCTGTAGGTGCTAAGCACAAGAGAAAGCTCGTAGGTCGAGGAGATGGCAGCGGGCACGGCACCTATTCGGGGCGAGGTTGCAAAGGGCAAAAGTCTCGCTCTGGCGGTAGCCTGCGCCTTGGCTTTGAAGGCGGGCAGTTGCCTTTGATAAAACGGCTGCCGCGAAAAAGAGGATTCACGAACATTTTTAAAACTAAATATAATATTGTCAATGTGGGGAAGCTAGCCATTTTTCCCCCGGGGACTGAAGTAACCCCTGAAGAATTGCTTCGAGCGGGGCTGATTAACACCCCGGGCCATCCGACCAAAATTCTCGGCACTGGCGATATCCAGCATCCATTGTTAGTTAGCGCCAACAAATTCTCTTCATCGGCGGAGAAAAAAATTCTTGCTGCTGGCGGGAAGATAAAGCAGGCTTAGTATGCAGCGCAAAACGACCCGACCGCGCCTCGTCCAGGCAATGATGGACGTATTGACATTGCCTGATTTGCGGCGAAAAATCCTTTTCACCCTCGGCATCCTTGTCGTTTTTCGCTTTATAGCTCACGTTCCCTTGCCCGGCGTGGACATTAATGCCCTGAAAGAATTCTTCGGGCAAAACCTGCTTTTCGGCATGTTTGACCTTTTTAGCGGTGGTGCCATGACGAATTTCAGTGTGGCTGCTCTGGGTATTTATCCTTATATAACTGCGTCCATAATTATGCAATTGTTGGTTCCGGTAATCCCCAGCCTTCAGGCTCTATCCCAGGAGGGGGAGATCGGTCAACAGAAAATAAATCGAATTACTCACTTTATAACTATACCTTTGGCTGCCCTTCAAGGCTATGCTATGATTGCTTTGTTACGCTCTCAGGGCGTCACTAATGAGCCACTCGGGGCGTTGACCATAGCCACCATAATAATAACAATGGTAGCTGGCACGATGTTCCTCGTGTGGCTAGGTGAATGGATTACCGAGCGTGGTATAGGGAACGGGATATCGATAATAATCTTTGGTGGTATCGTAGCTGGTGTGCCTGCGATAGTGGGTCGAGGCATTTTTGAGGCTCAAGCCGGACGGCCCGGGGGTTTGATCGCCTATGTTATTCTGGCCTTAGCTATGCTGGCACTTATAGTCGTATTTGTTGAAGCACATCGCCGTATTCCTGTACAGTATGCCCGGAGCACTTTTCGCGGTGGCCGCATGTACCGCCAATCGGGTTCCACCTACATACCGCTGCGGGTAAATACTGCCGGGATGATACCTCTTATTTTCGCCCTAGCCTTAATGCAACTTCCCGCTACACTATCTCAATTTTTTATGAGCCCGATAGGCCAGGACCCGAATTTCTGGAATACAATCTATAAGCTGTTTCAAGCTAATACTGTGCTCTACAACGGATTGTATTTTGCTTTAGTAATTGGTTTCGCTTTCTTCTACACTATGGTTATATTCGAGCAAATGAACCTGCCTCAAACTTTGCAACAGCAAAGCGGCTTCATCCCCGGGGTTCGACCGGGCAAGGCAACGGCTGATTATTTGAATAGAGTCATAAAGCGCATCACCTTCGGTGGCGCTCTCTTCCTGGCTGTAGTGGCAATTATGCCCTTTATTGCTCAAAGAATCACCGGCGTTACAGCATTGGTAATCCAGAGTACTGCCATGCTTATAGCTGTTGGTGTGGCTCTAGATACCATGAAGCAATTAGAGGCTCAACTAACCATGCGCCGCTACGAGGGTTTCTTAAAATAATGTACATCATCATGCTAGGTGCTCCAGGGGCAGGGAAGGGAACGCAGGCAGATATTCTCTCTCAAGAGATGGATTTACCTCATATAGCCTCCGGAGATTTGTTTCGTCAGGCGTTAGAGAAAAAGACCGAGGTTGGTCTCCTGGCTAAAAGCTATATGAATAAAGGAGAGCTGGTTCCCGATGAGATAACCATAAAAATGATTCTGGAAAGAATTAATCAGCCTGACTGTGCCTCGGGCTGCCTACTCGACGGCTTTCCCCGGACTTCGCATCAAGCTAGAGTTTTAGACGAAGTCCTTAGGGAGCAAGGAAAAACCATAGATAAGGCAATATATATTGAAGTGCCCAATGCAGAGCTGGTGAAACGCCTCAGTGGAAGGCGGCTTTGCCGAGTTTGTCAGACACCATATCACGTAATAAGTTCACCGCCTAAAACGCCGGGGAAATGTGATAAATGCGGTGGTGAATTGTATCAGCGTTCTGATGATAGGGAGGAAACAGTAAAGGACCGACTTAATATTTTCTTTGCTCAAACCTTTCCTATCCTTGATTATTATAAAAATCAAAACAAACTAATTAGGGTCAATGGCAACCTGGGAATGCAGGGTGTAGCTAGAGAAATAATCTCTGCACTTAAAGCAGGGGTAAAATAAATGGTAATTGTAAAATCTACCGAGGAAATAGTTATTATGCGGAAGTGTGGCAAAATCCTCGCCGCTATTTTAGATAGACTAAGAACGGAAACAAGACCAGGGATTAAGACTAGCCGGTTGGACATAATCGCGGCCGAGGAATCGGAAAAAAGGGGAGTTATACCTTCTTTTAAGAACTATCGCGGCTTCCCTGCGAATTTGTGTGTTTCGGTAAATGATGAGATAGTTCATGGCATTCCCGGTGAACGAATACTACAGGAGGGAGACATTGTTTCTTTAGATGTAGGAGCAAAACTTAATGGCTTTCATACCGATGCTGCTATAACTATTGGTGTGGGGCGGATAAGCAAAGAGGCTGAAGAACTTATTGCGGTCACAGAAGGTAGTTTAAAGTCAGGCATCGCTCAAGCGACAAGTGGGGCACAGATAGACGATATATCCTCTGCTATTCAACATTATGTTGAGTCAAAAGGATTTTCTGTGGTTAGAGAATATACCGGGCATGGAGTAGGTCGGGACTTGCATGAAGAGCCCCCGATACCTAATTTTGCAACTGGAGAAGGTCTCTTGCTTCGTAAAGGCATGACTTTGGCTATCGAGCCTATGGTTAATGCTGGAGATTGGCGCACTAAATTAGCGGCTGATCAATGGACAGTGCTTACAGCCGATGGAAGTCTTTCAGCACATTTTGAACATACGATTGCCGTAACTGATAATGAAGCTGAGATACTTGTTTAGGGTATTATTGTAAGAATGGCTAAAAAGGAGAGGATAGAAGTCGAAGGCAAAGTAATTACAGTCTTACCTAATACTATGTTTCGCGTCGAATTGGCCAATGGACATCTGGTATTGGCTCATATCTCGGGCAAAATGAGAAAGCACTATATCAAGATTTTGCCCGGGGATAGAGTTCTGCTAGAACTTTCCCCTTATGATTTAAGCCGGGGCAGAGTTACCTATCGGCTTAAGTAGTTTGACATGTTAGCTAAGAAGGTTTATCATAGTAAGGTTTGTATGGTGACTGGAAATGAAAGTAAGAGCTTCGGTTAAGCCGATATGCAGAAAATGCAAAGTTATCAGGCGGAGAGGTGTGGTTAGAGTTATTTGTGAGAATCCAAAGCATAAGCAGAGGCAGGGGTGATAAACAGTGGCACGCATTGCTGGTATAGACCTTCCTAAAGATAAGCCAATTTGGGTAGCTTTACAGAGCATTTATGGCATAGGCACTACATCAAGCCAGCGCATTTTGGCTGCCACTGGTATCGACCCTGGCCTTAGAGTTAAGGATCTTAGTGAGGAACAAGTTGGCCAGATTCGAGATGTTATTGACAAACAGTACAAAGTGGAAGGGGATCTTAGGAGGGAGGTTCAATCTAATATAAGGCGGCTTATTGAAATTAGTTGCTATCGGGGCACAAGACACCGCCTGAGGTTGCCAGTTCACGGACAGAGAACGCGCACAAATGCCCGAACTAAAAGAGGGCCGAGAAAAACAGTGGCAGGTCGAGGGCAAAGGCGTGGCGTAGGTAAGAAGTAAGGAGTTTGTTTTAACAAATGCCAAAAAAGAAGAAGGGAGCTCGTAAAGCCCGTAAAAAGGTTAGCGAAGGCAAGGCTTACATCCAATCCAGTTTTAATAACACGACCATTACCATTACTGATATGCAAGGCAATGTTGTCGCCTGGGGGAGTTCTGGTACGGCAGGATTCAAAGGTTCCAGGAAAGGTACCCCTTATGCTGCTCAACTAGCTGCGAGGGATGCGGCACATCGAGCAATGGGTGATGGCTTACGTCGGGTTGATGTGTATATTAAAGGTCCTGGCAGTGGACGTGAAGCAGCTATTCGTGCCTTGCAGGCTTCTGGGATTGCTGTCACAGCCATCAGAGACGTGACTCCTATCCCTCATAATGGCTGTCGTCCGCGGGGGAGGCGAAGGGTATAAAATGGCGCGCTACACAGGTCCGGTTTGTCGCCTATGTCGCCGCTTCGGAGACAAGCTGATGCTCAAAGGTGAGAGGTGCTCTACACCCAAATGTCCTTTAGAGAAAAGAAGTACCCCTCCTGGCAGGCGTCCTCTGGGTCGGCGGCGCAGCAGGATTTCCGAGCGTGGAATTCAATTGCGTGAAAAGCAAAAGCTCCGCTTTAGCTACGGTATTTTGGAGCGACAATTTCGCAGGTTTTTTGGCGAAGCGAAAAAAGGCTATAGCACCACTGGAGAAAATCTTCTCATATTGTTAGAAAGGAGACTGGATAATGTGGTTTATCGCTTGGGCTTTGCTGATTCACGTGCCCAAGCCAGACAAATAGTTCGGCATGGCCATATCATGGTCAATGATCGCAAAACAGATATTCCTTCCTTTTTAGTGAAATCGGGGGACGTTGTTAAGTGGCGAGAGGCTAGTACAAAAACTGAATATTATAAAAGGGTAGCTGAGGAAATTGATGAGAAATTTACCCCTGCTTGGTTAAGCTTGGACAAAGAAAGCATGACAGGTAGAGTATTGAATTTGCCTGGCAAAGACGATATTGAACTTGGATTTAATCAGAAAGCTATTGTTGAATATTATTCGAGGTGAACTATGCCCGAATTGTCTATCCCCACTGTAACTTGTGTTGAAAGCGTCGGTAATTATGGTCGTTTTCTTGCTGAACCTCTAGAGCCGGGTTTTGGTGTCACTTTAGGTAACACCTTGCGGCGTGTGCTTCTCAGTTCCTTGCTTGGTGCTGCGGTAACATGGGTCAAAATCGAAGGAATTCAGCATGAATTCTCTCCCATTCCTGATGTGAAAGAGGATGTTATGGAGTTTCTACTGAATATCAGGCAACTGAGACTCTGCCCTCTTTCCCATCAGCCAGGGCAGTTGCTCTTGGAAGCAGGGGGGGAAGGCAAGGTCTGTGCGGGTGATATCAAACCCTCGTCTCACTTTAGCGTTGCCAATCCCGAACTTTATCTAGCTTCTTTAGACTCCCCTCAAGCCAAGCTTTACGTCGAACTTAACGTGGAGCTGGGGAAAGGTTATATGCAGGCTAAATCGTCTGACGGTTTACCTGTGGGAGCACTGCCGGTAGATGCCATCTTTACCCCAGTGCAGAAGGTCAATTTCTCTGTAGAATCTATCAAGCCTGGCGAGGAGGGAAGTCCAGAAAAGCTCATCCTGGAGATTTGGACCGATGCTACCATTTTTCCCTGGGAGGCGCTTAGTCAAAGTGCTATCATCTTAATTAATCAGTTCTCTTCCTTCAGGGACCTTGAAGTTCCCATGGCTAGAGCTTTGTCCGTTTTGCCCGAGCAATATAATACCCCTGTGGAAGAACTAAATTTATCAACTCGCTCCCGCAATAGTTTGAAGAGAGCGGGTATTTTAACCCTGGGACAATTGATAGAGAAAGGTAGGGAGGGTTTGCCGCCATTGTCTGGTTTGGGGGCAAAGTCTCGAGCCGAAGTGGAAGAGTTAATGGAAAAATTAGGCTCTCCTGTTCCTGAGAAGAAAATGGAATGAGACACAAGTTAGCAGGACGGAAATTCAGTAGGGCAACAGAGCACAGGTGGGCGTTATACCGAAATCAAGTTACCGCGCTTTTGGCTCACGAAAAGATCACCACCACTGAAGCTAAAGCTAAAGAGGTTCGCAGTTTAGCAGAAAAGATGATCACTTTAGGTAAGGATGGCAGCCTTGCCTCGAGGCGGGAAGCCTTAGCTTTTATTACGGATAAAAAGGTGGTTGACAAGCTATTTGCTGAAATTGCCCCAGACTATGCTGACCGTAGCGGAGGGTATACAAGGTTGCTGAAGCTGGGACCCCGCCATGGTGATAACGCACCTATGGTTCAAATTGAATTGGTTAAGTAAGTTTATTTTGCTTGTAGAATATGATGGCACCCAATATCATGGCTTTCAATGGCAAGTTGGCTTGCCTACCATTCAAAATGAGCTTGAGCAGGCTATAAGGCGATTCTGTGGGCAAAGCAGCCGGGTTATGGCAGCTAGCAGAACTGATGCCGGTGTGCATGCCAAGGGACAGGTGGTGAGCTTCTGGGCGAAATCTACATTGGGTACTATGACGCTGGTTAGAGCATTGAATTATTATTTACCCGGAGATATCGCGGTCAAAGCGGCTTACAGGGCTAGCGATGATTTTAATGTCCGACGAGATGCTTTGAGTCGGGAGTACAATTATTATATTTTAAATAGCAACACCCGATCGCCGTTTAGTCAAAGGTTTGCTCTATTTGTACCCAAAATGCTGGATGTAGAGGTGATGAATGAAGCCTGCCAGCTTATCCATGGTGAGCATGATTTTGCCTCCTTTGCCAGTTCTTTGGATGATAGTAGGAGCACACTGCGCAATGTTTATGAAGCAGGGACCGAGAAAAAAGGGGATTTTACCGTTTTTCGTATTGTGGCTAATTCCTTTTTGCCTCACCAGGTACGAAGCACCGTAGGTCTTTTAATCAGGGTGGGCCTGGGTAAGATAGGTAGCGAAGGTTTTCGTGATATAATGGAGGCAGGGAGTTTGGGTTTAGCCGGTCCCCTGTCCCCGGCTTGTGGCTTATGCCTTGAGAAGGTCAATTATCCTGAGCCCTTGGGAAGCTAGAGATGAAAACTTATAGTCCTAAAGCTAAAGACATCGAGCGAGAGTGGTGGGTGATTGATGCTAAGGATAAAACCTTGGGAAGAATAGCGACACAGGTAGCTAGTTTGATTATGGGCAAACATAAGCCGATTTATGCTCCTCATATTGATACCGGTGACTATGTTGTAGTAATTAATGTTGCCAAAGTAAAGGTGACCGGGAAAAAAGCCGAGCAAAAGGTTTATTATAGACATTCTGGATATCCCGGCGGCTTAAAGAGCCAAAGATTTGAGGAGCTATTTGATAAAGACCCTGTCCGTGTGATGGAACTTGCAGTTAGAGGGATGTTGCCTCATAATCGTTTAGGCAGAGCCATGCTTAAGAAACTGAAAGTTTATCCTGGAAATGAGCATCCTCACCAGGCTCAGATTTCCCTTCGTCACACTGAGCGAAGCGAGGAACTCAGAACGACCGAGAAGGAAGAAAGTGAAATATTACCAAAGGAAAGGTGATGACTTATGAGCGAGGAAAGTTACGTTTGGGGAACGGGTAAACGGAAATGTGCTATAGCCCAGGTTAGGCTTTTCCCCGGCAAGGGGGAGATAATTGTCAATGATAAGCCCTATCAAGAAGCTTTCCCTCGCGTCGAGCATCGCCATATGATAGAGCATCCTCTCTTAGCTACAGATAACATGGGCAAATTTCGTATCATGGTAAAAGTGAACGGCGGTGGCCTCAGTGGTCAGGCCGGAGCCATTCGTCATGGCATTGCTCGAGCTCTTGCTAAAGAAAACGAGCTATTTAAGCCCGTGTTACGTAAAGAAGGCTTGCTTACTCGGGATGCCAGAATCAAGGAACGTAAAAAATACGGACTCAAGCGAGCTCGCAAGGCACCACAATATACCAAACGCTAACCGTGCTCCGACTTAGCAATTGGCAGCTGGGAGCTGGTTTTTCTGGTTTTCTTTAACCCTAAGTTTTTAGGCTCGTACTATTGCTCCGGACAAGAGGAACAGCTATAATATTAACCTGCTGGGGATTAGTCTAGCGGTAGGACGGCTGACTCTGGATCAGTTAGGCCAGGTTCGAATCCTGGATCCCCAGCCAGTGTGGCGCATTCGTCTAGAGGCCTAGGACACCTCCCTCTCAAGGAGGAGACCACCGGTTCGAATCCGGTATGCGCTACCAAATACCTCTTTTAGCTGTGTGCTATTCTGTGAATTCGACCACTACCTCTTTGACGTCCCATAAGGGCTCTATCTTCTCCAGTATTTCGTCCGTTATGTTGTGAGCAAACTGGTGGTCTCGAGGCAAATCGACAAGCACCCGGACAATTCCGTCCTTTACCTTAATATCTTGCACCAGGTTTGTGCGCACCACGTTTAACCCAGTCAGAGGGTTTATGACTTTCCTGAGGCGCTGACGTACTACCTCCACCGTGGTCGGCTTCTTTTCTTTGACTAGGCCGTGGCGCTCTTCATAGTTTTGTATGGCTGAGCGTAAGCCTTCTACAGCGAGCACCGAACAATGGGCCTTAATTTTGGGAAGACCTCCCAGGGCTTCTGAAGCTTCTTTCCAGGTAATGTTCTTTGCTTCATCCAATATCTTTCCCTTAGCTAGCTCCGTAATTATAGAGCCGGTAGCTATGTTGGAAGCACAGCCGTAAGACTCAAACTTGACGTCCGCGATAGTATTCGTCTTGGGGTCAACTTTTATATAGACAGACACCATGTCTCCACAGGCTGGGCTGCCTTCGGTTGCCTTACCATCGGGATTCTCAATTTTACCTACGTTGCGCGGGTGCCGAAAGTGTTCCAGTACTATGTCGGTATATGGAAATTTCATCTCTAAGCTTCCTCCTTTTCTTCGTTTTTTCCCAAGGGGCTGATGTTTCTCAGCTCTTCCACTATCTCAGCTAATGCCTGGACCACAGCGTCCATCTCTTCCATGGTGTTATAACGCCCCAGGGTGAAGCGTATTGACCCGTGTGCCCTTTCGTGGTCGCCGCCTATCCCAGAGATAACGTGGCTGGCCTCCAGAGAGCGGCTGAAACAGGCGGAGCCGGTGCTCACGGCAAAACCGTGCATATCAAGATGCAGTGTCATGGACTCGCCCTCCACAAAGTGGAAGGTAATATTGGCATTATGTGGGAGCCTCTTCCAGCGAGGGCCATTCAGGGTGCTGTGTGGTATCTCGGCAAGCATGCGGTCAATCAGGTGATCGCGCATTTCTTGCAGGCGTTTTGTTTCTTTGGGGGTGACCAGTTCCACCGCTTTGGCAAATCCTACCGCCCCAGGTATGTTTTCCAGCCCCGCACGGAGATTGAATTCCTGAAATCCGCCGTCCACCCACTTGGCTATTTGTGTTCCTTGGCGGATGCACAGACCTCCGGTGCCCTTGGGGCCGTGGATGGTGTGTGCCGATACAGTGACCAGGTCCACAGCTATCTTCTTCATGTCCAGGGGGACTCGCGTAAAGGTATGAGTAGCATCAGTGTGGAAAAGCACCTCTTTTTCACGGCAGATACTCCCGACAGCTTCGATATCCTGGATGGTCCCTATTTCCTGGTTGGCATGCTGGATGGAAACCAGAATGGTCTCATTGGTTATGGAATCTCTGAGCCGGTCAATGTCCACAAAGCCCTCCCCATCCACATCCAGATAGGTCACCTGAAAACCCTGTTTTTCCAGCGCTTGTGCGCTGTGAAGCACAGGAAAATCCTCGATCTTTGACACAATTATGTGTTTGCCTTTCTTCTTACCGAGGGCCAGTGCCACTCCTTTGAGGGCAATGTTAGAGGACTCGGTGCTTCCCGAAGTGAAAATGAACTCTTCGGGGGCAGCACCTAAAGCATTGGCCAGAGCCTCTCTGGCTTCGTCTAACGTCTCTCGAGCTTCTATCCCCTGAGAATAGCCAAACTCTGAAGTGGCAACCGCGTATGTATCAAAGAAATACGGTCTCATCGCCTCCAGCACCCGCTCATCCAAACGAGTAGCCGATGCGTTGTCCAGGTAAATAAATTTGTCTGCCATTTCCTCCCCCGTCATATAAAGAGGGTTATTGTTGAATCCTTGGCCTCATCTATGTAGGTACCAACTGCGCAGTAATCCGATATCAAATCATCACGGAGGTCTTCTTTCTTTATACCCATTATCTGCATTGTCATGTCGCAGGCGAGTATCTTCCCTCCAAGCTCGTGGAAGTCCTGTAGCAGCCTCTCCAGAGACGCCACCCCGGCTTTCTTCATCCTCCTCTTGACCATCCATTTACCAAGGCCCAGCATGTTCATTTTAGATAGAGGCCCCTTTTCCAGCCCACCTTTCTTGAGACGCTGGAGACCCCAGAAGGTGAAGAACAGTGATGCGTCCATCCCCATGGCAAGGGCCCCATTGGCTACAATAAGGGCGCTATATATCTTATCCATATCGCCGCTATGAACTATTATAGTAACTTTGCCAGCCATAGTCTCTTTCTCCTCCTACTTGCGTATTCTTATTTTCCACACCCCACCTTGTTCCTGTATATCAATGAGCTCCAGTCCCAAAGACTTTACCGCCATCGGTATCTCTTTCTTGGAAGCGGGATGCGTTCCAATAACCTCCACAATGTCGCCTTCTTTTGCTTTCCTCAAAGCCTTGCGAGTCTCAACTAAAGGAACAGGGCAAGTTTCACCTCTGCAATCCACCTTCATCTCAGCCATTTCGCATCACCTCCATACAAACCTGCAGGTACCGCTGTAGCCATGGAGAGCTGTGAAGAATTGTTCCAACCTCGTCGTCTTACTCAATCCCTCCAGCGGCTTCCCTGCCGCGCACCGGGATTTTCTTGAGCTAATCTACTCTATGAGCTTGAACAGCTTCCTGGGCGCTCCGCAGACGGGACATTTTTCAGGGGCTTCCCCCTCAACCGTGTTGCCGCAATATTGGCAAACGTAGATTGGTTTCTCCCCGATAGTCTCGCCCTTTTCAATCTTGCTTAGGGCAGCGGTAAACAGACCATAATGCATGCGCTCGACTTTATTTGCCAGGTCAAAGCTATCTTTGGCTTTATCTTCACCCTCGGCCTCAGCCTGCTTTATGAATTCAGGATACATTTCAGTGAATTCATAATTCTCGCCACCCTTTGCAGCTAGCAGATTTTCTCTGGTTGATTTTATTCCCTGCATAACCTTCAGGTGATTTCTGGCATGCACTGTCTCGGCATCGGCTGCGGCGCGAAACAACCGTGCTATCTGTTTGTACCCTTCTTGGTCGGCCTTTTCAGCGAAGAACAAATATTTGCGGTTGGCCTGGCTTTCTCCAGCAAAAGCAGTCTCCAAATTATCTCTGGTATTACTCATAGTACGCTCCCTCCCGCTCCGTTTAAGTTGATTGTAAATCCTGAAATAGCTTTATGTGTGTGACTTATGTCTCACGGGAATGATGAGAAAAGTACTCTAGTTATCTTGAAAAGTCAACTTTATAGCCTTGCTTGACCAGCTTGCCCAAGTAGCGCGTTGGGCTAATTTGCCTTAGCCTTGTTACCCGTTTCTTCTATGTGCTAAACTTTGCCACAATTAAATGAGAAAACGCGTTTTCTCCGGCTTCCGCCCTACAGGCAGACAACATATTGGTAACTACCTGGGGGCGGTACAGAATTTCATCGCCCTTCAGGATGAATATGACTGCGTCTATTGCGTGGTGGATATTCATGCTCTCACCACTCTGGAAAACACAAAATCCCTGCGGGAAGATATTTACGAAATGGTGCTTGACTGGCTGGCGGCGGGCATTGACCCACAGAAGAGCATTATCTTCGTTCAGTCTCATGTTCCTCAAGTGGAGGAACTCCATACTTTGTTCAGCATGATTACTCCTTTGGGCTGGTTATTACGTGTTCCGACATTTAAGGAGAAGGTTAAGATGCAGCCACATAATGTCAATTATGGACTGGTGGGCTATCCTGTTCTCATGACTGCCGATATTGCCCTTTATAAAGGAGAGGTCGTTCCTGTGGGCGAAGACCAGCTTCCTCATCTTGAACTGGCTCGGGAGATAGTGCGTCGGTTTAACTCCCTTTTCGGGTTTGTATTTCCTGAGCCACAGGCAAAGCTTACTAATTTTCCTTCAGTTCTAGGTCTGGATGGAGTGCAGAAGATGAGCAAGAGCTATAATAACCAAATTGAAATAGCTGCTTCTCCAGAGGGAATCTCGGGGCGGGTGATGGTTGCCTTTACAGACCCGGCGCGGAGGTACCGCTCTGACCCGGGGCATCCTGAAGTGTGCAATGTTTTCCGCCTCCACAATTTTTTCACCCCGGCCCGGGTAGAGGAAATCGCTTCAGAGTGTCGCAGCGCTCGCATCGGCTGTGTGGACTGCAAGAAGATACTGGCTGAGAGCATCAGTTCGAATCTGGAGCCTTTCCGGGAAAGGCGGGCTGCTTTGGCCTCCAGGTCTGGTTATGTCGCTCAAGTCCTTGCCGATGGAGCTGACCGAGCTGAGGTTATAGCCGAAGAGACTATCAAAGAGGTCAAAGAAAAAATGAAGCTTCTTCAGCGTGCCGATTTGGAGCGACCTGGGTGAGGCATAGCCAGCGTCTCGAAGAAGTCCTCAAGAGTAGCAGTTCTCCAGAGTTTTGTGGTTGCTCCGATTTCATCGGAGCACAATTGCCTAATAAAGTGGAGCAAGCTAATACTTGATAGGCAGCGCAGATATTAATATTGTGATGCTGCGGGGCAGGGGCTTGACAAGAACTGGGGAGGGTTATAGCATTTCACCTTAGTCGGTTTATCCGAAAACGACTGACCCAGTACAGTAAGCGGAGTTTCATCGAATTCGGAAGGGTATATGAAGGCAGTAATCACGAGCATTTTGGCAGCCATTATACTGGCCTTAACCTTTTCCTTGCCGGCTCTAGCCCAGGATAGCGGTACCATAACCATCACCATGAAAGGGGTCAATGAAATTTCCATCAGCCTGGATAAAACACAGTGGCCTCTCGGAAACGTAGCCTCAGATACAGAGTACACGACAAGCCCGCCGATAGAGTGGTGCACTTTGACTGCAGGGGGCAATTGTAATATGAAAACCTTTATCGTGGGGGAAGATGCTAAATGGGTGGATAATCCCGGCGCCTATAAGTGGACGTTGAGCTGCGATGGCACTAATGGTGATCACATCTATGGACTATGGTTCCGCATCTCTGGTGATACTACACGAGGCCCCCACGGCGATGGCTATGTTCCTATCACTAAGACAGAAAGCGAATTTTGGCCTTATTCTGGTGGCTCAAGCTCAAGCCTGGCTCCCGGGAATACCAGGCAGTTTGGCCTGAAATTGCTAACGCCGACCTATTTCGTCGGTGGCAGGCAGATGCAAACCAAAATCACCATAAGCGCCGTAAATGCCTGATGGTAGGGCATATTAAATTAGCCGGGCTCATCGCCGCTTTACTGGTCATCTTCCTGCCTTCTTTTACTCTGGCTCAGGACGTTAACTTCGGCGTCTCCCCCGCCGAGGTACACATAGATAACTTGTCCCCGGGAGGGGCAGCAGAATTTGAACTGACCATTCACAATAAGGAGGAGTCGGCTCATAATCTTACCATCACTATCTTTCAGCCTTCGGAAGAGGACAGAAGGGAAGGTAGGGCTGAGTTCCCCGATGATAGCTGGATAAGCTTTTCCTCTCAGGAAATCGAAGTAGCCGCTAATTCTCAAGCCGATGTAACGGTAACGGTAGCCATACCGCAAGAGCAAAAATGGGCAGGCGAGGACTGGGAGATATGGCTGGGAGTTGCTGCCGAATCCAGTGACCTGTTAGCCGTGAGGTTATATGTTCGCCTGCTGGTGTCCACAAACCCCGCAGTGGAAGCCGGGTCCAATGCAGGATTGGTCGCCGGGATTGTCGTGGGCATAGTGCTCCTTGGCTTTGGTGGCTATTATTGCTTCAGGCGCAAAGCCAGGCACGAATGACTGTTAAGCTTCGGCGCACGAGGCTAAAGCCTCGTATGTCATTGCGAGCCCCGACTTGTCGGGGCGTGGCAATCTCCTGCCCCTCCGCGAGATTGCTTCGACTGACAAAGCCAGCCTCGCAATGACAGAAGGGGGGTGTCATTCCATGCCCTCCATTCCATGTCATCCTGACCCTGAACGAAGTGAAGGGGAAGAATCTAACTCCGTTCAAGGTAAACTCTACAAGGAATCTCATAGTTCGCAAGATAGGCTTCTCAGGCAATCTCAAGAGATTGCCACGCCTTCGGTTGACGATGACAGAAGGTGCACTACAAGGTATGCAGGCGTCATCTCCGGAGGAGCATAGTACTATTTTCTACCGCAAATCAGTACCAATGGGTGATTCACATGAACCTGACTGGCTGGTATGCTAAAGATACCAGGGCGACATGGTGTATATAGATAGGTAGGTAGAGGAGATATGAAAGTAGCTGATCTTACCTCTCAAAGTTACGAAGCTAAGCTGGTTGAGAAGCTGCGCTCAGGCGACAGCACGGCCATGGAGGAATTCTACAACCTTTATAGGAGCCGACTCTACACTCTGATATTGGAACAGGTGAGCCGGGACCAGGCCTTAGCTGAGGATTTGGTTCAGGAAACTTTCCTTGCTGCTCTGGATTCACTGGATAAATTCCGTGGTGACAGCCATCTTTATACCTGGCTGCGCAGTATCGCATTTCACAAGGTAAATGACTTTTATCGTCACCAGGCACGAGAGCCTAGAGCCAAGAACTCGTCTCCCGATTTTGATGCCATGAAGCAGCTGGAGCAAACCGGGGATGATAAACCGGCAACCCTTACTGTGATGGAGTTCGAGGAGATTCGCCAGTCAGTTCGCCAGGCTTTGGGGGACTTGCCTCAGGATTATCAAGAGGTGCTGGTAATGAAATACCTCGAAGAGATGCCCGTGCTGGAGATAAGTCAGGCTATGGGTCGTTCACCGAAGTCGGTTGAAGGATTGCTGGCGCGGGCTCGGAAGGCTATGCGCGATAACATGGCGGCAAACGGCCATGAAAAGTAATTATACCCCACACACAATTTCGCAGTAAAAAATCCTCTCTTCGGATTACATAGTCTGTTTAATTTTGTTCTAGCCTCAGACGTCATTGCGAGCCCCGACTTGTCGGGGCGTGGCAATCCCATTCTCAACAGTCCCATTGAGATTACGGAGCCTGTTCCGAAGCGTAGGCGAGGAATCTTTGCTCCTCGCAATGACAAGGGAGAGTATGTCGGGCAATGACTAATCGCAGTGGCCGGAGTTCACCTTCGCTGCAGGGTCAGGGCAAGCCCTGACCCTGCAGGCTCCCACTAAGAGGGGGGATTTTATTTAAGGGCTCCACAAGGTTGTTTAAAAAGTGCTTTCGCGGGGAGTCCAATCTGCGGGAGCCCACAGGGGGCTCCCGCTTTGGTATGAGGAGGTTTAGTGAAAAGGAGGTTTAGTGAAGAAGCTAAGATGTTGTCTTTGTTACCGCCTGAAAAGCGTTGACCAGCCCCTGCCCCACACCGTCCCCGGCGATGGGAGTGCAGCTATTTTCAATAGCCCACCGCACCTCGTCATTGT
>Ga0315554_1000564_pt1 | contig 22137 bp, 21 predicted proteins | sample SalMarSW160370MG_FD_202114 | JGI IMG/M metagenome (GOLD analysis project Ga0315554, IMG submission 202114) | Salt marsh sediment microbial communities from the Plum Island Ecosystem LTER, Massachusetts, United States - Salt Marsh Sediment SW1603-70 ... | reverse complement strand
TTCCCGTTACTGAGCATGATCCGGTTCTTCTCCGGGCGAACAGCCTGCACGCGGGTAGCCTGGCGGTAGTCGATGTCCTGCTTTGCGGCAAAATCCTCTCCGCGCCAGTAATGGACCTTCCGCCCGGTCATGAAGTATTCGGCGAGCGCCGGTGGTGAATAGGGAGGGAAAGGCTCCTCTGAGATCATGGTGATTTTGGCTTCCCGGTTGTACTGTCTTACCGTCTCCGCAACTGTGACCCCCGCGGGTCCAGCGCCGACGATCAGAATAGTCATTGCCAGCTCCTTTGCACCTCAGGCCTTGACGGTCTCTTCGGAAGGCATGGAGATGCTCTGGGGATCCAGCGCAGGCAGACCAAGAGCGCCACGCTTTGTCTCTATGTGCCTGCGGATAAGCACGGCCGCTTTTTCAGGATCAGCCTCCACGGCAAAGGCGGCCCCCACCACGTCATTCAAGCCATTGGCAAGAAGATTGACCACGTTCGGGCTGCCGAATATAGCTGGGGGCACGCCCAGAACTGTATATATGCCGGAAGCTACCACGTACGAACCGATGGACACGGCCTTTTCCGAGTACCATTCCGGCGCGGCTCCAGCCAAAGGCAGGGCGCTGATGTCCACGCCGAGGGCGTTGGCCAGTGCTGCGGCCAACACGAGTATGCGGGTGTTGTCGACGCAGGAACCCATGTGCAGTACCGGTGGGATTCCCAGGGCTTTGCACACCGCTCCGAGTCCCTTGCCGGCCATTTCCGCCGCCTCGGGCATCATCTGTCCCGCCTTTCCGTTGGCCACCGCGGCACATCCGGTAACCACGACGAGAATGTCATTCTCGATGAGTCTGCGCGTGAGCGTGACGTGGGCATAGTCCTGTTTGATCTTGGGGTTGTTGCAGCCCACCACTCCTACCGCACCGCGGATCTGACCCTTCTTGATCGCCTCGATCAGGGGATCCGGGCTTCCACCCAGGGCGGCCAGGATCGCTTCCACTGAAAATCCTCCCATCATTTCCACGGGTTGGTCGGGGATTTGCACCCTCTCCTTGACGCGGTTGGGAAAGTTCTCCACACCCAGACGGACGATCTGTTTTCCGATCTCCAGACCCTTCGCAGGATCGAAGGAGATATGAGTTGCTCCCGTAAACTTGGCCTTGTCAAAGGTGGAGATAACCTTGGTGTGGAAACATTTGGCTACATCGGTCACAGCGGGCATAATGCACTGGTAGTCCACGATCATTGCATCCAGAGCACCGGTCAGGATGGCCAACTCCTGCATCAGGTGGTTTCCGGCCAGGGGCACACCTCGCCTCATGAGCAGCTCGTTGCCGGTGCAGCACAGCCCCACCAGATTGATGCCTTTGGCACCATTCTTCTCGGCCAGCTTGATCAGTTCTTTGTCTTCCGCCGCCCGTACAATCACGTCGGAGAGCATAGGGTTGTGTCCGTGCAAGGCGATGTTGACCTGGTCCACCTTGAGCGTACCGAGATTTACCTTCGATTTTATCGGCTTGGGGGTGCCGAAGATCACGTCGGAGAGTTCGGTAGCCACCAGGGATCCGCCCCATCCGTCGGAGAGGCTTGTACGCAGTGCGTGGAGCAGGGTGTTTACGTAGTCGTTGTCGACCCCCATGTGGGTGCGGTGGAGGGTTTCCACGTTTTCCCGGTCGATGCCTCGCGGCATGATCCCCAGCTTTTCCCAGAGTTCCTGCCGTAATTTGGGAGCCCTGGCCGCGAAGGTCAAGCGCTCCTTGCGCGTCCCGTACTCTTCCATGATTTCCCAGGCCAGCGTCTTGGCGATCTCCTTGGCGGATTTGCCCTTAGTATCGACGCCGAACTCGGCGGCCAGACGTTTCAGCTTCACCTCGTCCCCAATCTGGTACGCTGCCGTGGCGCCGGTGCCGATGAGGTGGAGAACCTCGAGGATATCTCTGCCGTGGTCCGAATGGGCCGAAGCCCCTGCGGCGATCGTGCGGGCAAGGTTGCGGGCTACGATGATGTCCGCATCGGCACCGCAGACACCCTTCTGCGGACCGTCCCCGAAGGGATCCACCCGGCAAGGCCCCATCGAACAGTTGCGGCAGCTCAAGCCCAGGGCGCAATAGCCGCATTCCGGCTCTTGGGCGGCCAGTCTATCCCATACGGTCTCTATATGTTCGTGGGTGGCCCGGAACAGCATCTCCCGAGCATCCTTGTGCATGCTCCTCTTCTCAGCTCCATTGCCGCTGTATTCCCCGTTCATAACAATTCCTCCTTGCGTTTGTTTAACGTCTATTTACTTTGTCTACCGCCTCACCCCAGCCACGCCAGGACTGAAGATGTTCGGGCTCACCCGGCAGCTCAGTCTGCACCTGAGTTGCCGCTGTGGACACGGCCCTGGCGAGCTCGGAGCGGGCTTTGCTGATCAGATCGTTGAGCTCGCCGAACTCCAGCGCTCCGGTCTTGCAGGCTTCCACGCATGCGGGGCGCTGCCCGCGTTTTTGTCTCTCTATACAGTGATCGCACTTGATTGCTACCTGCTTGGAGATCTTGACTTTCGGTGACAATGCGAAGGTGAGCACGTCGAAGGGGCAGACCATGGCGCACATGGCGCAGGCGATACATTTGTTACCATCGATTGTGACGATATCCAGCTCGTCTCGTTGGATCGCGCCTGTGGGGCATACCGCCTGACAGGGAGCCGGATTGCAATGACGGCACTTGTTGGGAAAGGCCGTGTTTAGAAACAGCCCAGGAGCGACGTGAATGCTCGTCCTGGGCAGCGGCGTCTCGAAGACAGCCTTGTGGACCTCGCCGCTTTGGGAGTGCTCGACCGTGCAGGCGATCGTGCACTGTCTGCACCCGATACAGCGTTCCGGGTTCACGAATACTGTATTCATGTTGCCTCCTTTCTAGAGTCGATTTCTCATGTCCTGATATCCGTATTTTAGGATAGGTCGCGGGAAGATGCAAATTTTTATTGTCAGATCTCGGCAGAGATGAAATGATACCCCTACACATCTTTGCAGAAGGAGTTGACCGTGGAGTTCAAAGAGATCGTTGAGAAGAACCGTTCCTATCGCCGCTTCGACCAGAGCCACCGTCTGGGCAAGACGACGTTGCTGGACCTGGTGGATCTGGCCCGCAAAACGCCTTCGGCGGGAAATCTACAGCTGCTGCGATTCGTGGTTTCCTGTTCGCCGGAGATCAACAGCCGCATATTCGAAACCCTTGGATGGGCCGCCTCTCTTCCGGACTGGCCCGGGCCGGAAGATGGGGAGCGGCCTGCCGGCTACGTCGTGATCGTGACCGAGGGGGACAGCTGGGATTGGGCCCGGGTAGATCTGGGCATCGCCGCCCAGACGATTCTGTTGGGCGCGGCGGCTCGGGGTCTGGGGGGTTGTATGCTCGGTAATGTGCGGAAGGAGAAGCTCAAGGAGATCCTGAACCTGGAGGAAAGTCTGACGATCCAGCTGGTGATCGCCCTGGGCAAGCCGGTGGAAGAGGTGGTCCTCGAAGAGGTGAGCGGGGGCGAGTCGATCACCTACTACCGTAGCGAGGACCGGGTGCACCACGTGCCCAAGCGCAAACTGGCGGATCTAGTGATCCGGATCTGCGACTGAGGAGTGCCTGGGAGCAGGAACCAGGGACACTGCGATTCCCGCTGCGGTGATCAGCAGCCCACCCGCGATCTTGTTTGCCGTTAGAGACTCGTGAAAGTAGAGTACGGCGATGAGCGCGGTAATCGGCAGGATCAGCATGGCCATGATGGAGGCGGTTGCCGTAGACAGCCTCCTGAAAGCCACGGTCACCATGATGTGGGCGAAGGTGGAGAGGAGGGCGATCGCGGCCAGCAGGATCCAGATCGTTGTTTTTGTAAGGTTCGCGGCAGGGCTGAAGCGCCAACTCTGATCCGGGATGAGAACCACGCCGATCCCCGACAGCACCACGGCGAAACTCATGAACAGGATGACGATGTTGCCGGGACTGTCGGTCTTTCTCAGCTGACGCAGCGCCGCCCGGGCTATGCCTCCTAGAAGGGCCGTGGCCAACCCGGTCCCCTGACCCAGGGTGAAGCCCTGGAAGCTGGGGTTCACGATGAGATACAGGCCGGCCAGGGCGGCGCCAAGAGGCGCCAGGATCCATAGGGAGAAGCGTTCCTTGAACAACAGCACGGCAAAGAAGATGGCGAATACCGGATGGACGTATAGATACAGGGTCGCGTTGAGAAGGCCGATCAGGTCGATGGTCCAGAAGAAGAAGGTGATGGAAACCGCGCCGGCCAGCCCCCGCACGATCAGCAGGGGCCAGTTGTTGAAGCGGATCTTCTGCCTTCGGAGGAACATCCATGCCAACAGGATGAAGACCGTGAACAGGCTGCGGTAGAAGGTCTTGGTCCAGGAGCTGACCGAAGGACCGAGGTAGCGGACCAGCGCCTGCATCACCGCCAGAGCGAGCACCGACAGCAGCATCGGCAGTTCGCCTCTATAGGGCTTGCGGTTTGGCGAGCCGGACATGAACCTCAACCGGTTTTCTGGATCCGGGCGGCGATGCGGTTGGCCTTGTCAGTGAGCTCAGCTTCGTCCACCCCAACCAATCTGCCCCGTTCCACCACGACCCTGCCGTTGATGATCGTGTACGCGGCCTGGTGGTTGGCCCCGGCGAACAGCAGTGCAGCCAGGGGATCGGAAAGTGCCCCGGCGTACTCGAGTGTGTGGACATCGAACAAGGTCAGGTCCGCGCCCCAGCCCTGCTCGATCTTCCCGATCCGTGGGAAGTTCAGGACCCTGGCGCCGTTGCCAGTGGCCAGGGCAAAGACCTGGGGCACGGTGATGGCATCCGCCCCGTAGCGGATACGCTGGAGAAAGAGGGCCTGGCGCATTTCCCCCAGGAAGTCCGAGGCGTCGTTGGAGGCAGATCCGTCCACGGCCAGGGAAACGGTGATCCCCCGTTCCAGCATCTCCTTTACCCGGGCGATGCCGCTTCCCAGGCGCATGTTGGAGGAGGGGCAGTGGCAGATCGCTGTGCCGCTTTGACGTAGCACCTCCAGCTCTTCATCGGTGAAGTGGATCCCGTGGGCATAGGACACGTCCTCCCCGACGAACTCCCACTGCTCCATCAACTCCAGAGGCCGTTTGCCGTAGGTCCGCAGGCAATAGGCATCCTCATCCTTCGTTTCGGCCAGGTGGGTGTGAAGCCGCACTCCGTGGGAGCGGGCCAGGCGGGCGGTCTCCACCATCAGATCTTTACTCACCGAAAAGGGGCTGCAGGGAGCCAGGACAACCTTGCGCATGGCCAGGGCATCCGGATTGTGGTACTGCTCGATCACCCGCCGGCTGTCCGCCAGGATCTGCTCCTCTGTCTGGACCACAGAATCCGGGGGCAGCCCGCCGTCCTTCTTGCTCAGGCTCATCGAACCCCGGGCGGGGGCGAAGCGCATGCCTACCCGGTCGGCCGCCTCGAACTGCAGGCCCATCAGGTCGGCGGCGAAGCCGTGGGGATAGAGGTAGTGATGGTCGGTGGTGCAGGTGCAGCCGGTCTTGGCCAGCTCCCCCATGGCCACCTGGGAGGAAACAGACACCGCTTCTTCGTCGATGTTCTTCCACACCTCGTAGAGGTATACCAGCCAGGTGAACAGCTTGGCGTTCTGTACCGCCGGCACGTTGCGGGTCAGAACCTGGTAGAAGTGGTGGTGGGTGTTGATGAACCCGGGAACCACCACGAAGCGGGAAGCGTCGATGGTTTGCACGGCCCCGGCCCCGCTTTTGGGCGGGACGATATCCTTGCCGATACGGCTGATCAGGTTCTCCTCTATCAGGACGTCGACGCCGCTGCGCGGCTCACAGCTGGGATCGGCGGGATCCGGGTAGAGGGCGAAGCAGTTTTTCAGCAGGATCATGAGCCGCCCTGGTCGGTCGTATCAGCGGATTCAGCCGTCCCGCTCTGCTCTCGCAGCGCCCGCCAGACCTTCTCCGGGGTGATGGGCAGATCCCGGATGCGCACCCCCACCGCGTCGTAGACGGCGTTGGCGATGGCCGGAGCCGGCCCGTTGATGGCCACCTCACCGATCGATTTGGCCCCGAACGGACCGGTGGGCTCCTCGCTGTCCACCAGGATGGTCTGGAGCTCCGGGATGTCCCGGGTTGTGAAGATCCTGTAGTCCCAGAAACGGGGGTTGGTCAGGCGGCCGTTTTCGTCGTAGCGGTACTCCTCCCAGAGGGCGTAACTGATGCCGTTGATCACCGCGCCCTCGATCTGACCCTCCGCCAGAACCGGATTGATCGGCCGGCCGCAGTCTGCGGCGCTGACGAAGCGCACCACCTCAACCCGGCCGGTCTTGAGGTCCACGTCCACCTCGGCGAACTGGGCGATGAAGGGCGGAGGCGACTGCTGGCAGGTGTAGGAGGCCTGGGCCTGGATCTGGTACTGGTCCCGGTTGTAGGTGGCGCTGGTGGCGACCTCCTCGAAGCTGATGCTCTGCCGGCCGGTTTTATCGCAGGCCCTCTCGGCTTCCAAGTGCAGTTTTTCCGGATCTGTCTCCAGCAGCTCCGCCGCGGTGGCCAGGATCTGGGCGGCGATCTTCTCTGCACAGGCTTTGACGGCCTGGCCGGACACGTAGGTGGTGGAGGAGGCGTAGGCGCCCACGTCGAAGGGAGTGAGGTCGGTGTCGGAGGATAGAACGATGAACTTTTCGATCGGAACCCCGAGCACCTCCGCGGCTATCTGTGCCAGGATCGTGTCCGATCCGGTGCCGATGTCCGTGGCTCCCACGTAGAGGTTGAAGGAACCGTCCTCGTTCATCTTCATCGAGGCCGCCCCCATGTCGATCAGGGGGATGCCGGAGCCCTGCATGGCTACAGCCAGGCCAACACCCTTGACCTTGTCCTCCCCGACCCGGATCCGCCTGTCCCGTTTCTTGGCCCAATCGATCGCCCGGGCGCCCCTATCCAGGCACTCGCTCAGGCCGCAGGACTGGACCACCTGGCTCACTCCCTCCTTGCCCTCGCCCAGGGCCTCGAACACACCTGAGGTCTCCCCGTCACGGATGTGCCAGCGCTTGCAGTACTCCACCACGTCCTGACCGGCCCAGCGGGCCACGGCATCGATCTGCTGGTTCCAGGCGAAGTAGCCCTGGGTTGCTCCGTAGCCGCGATAGGCTCCGGAAACCGGCAGGTTGGTGTACACCGAGCGGCCGTGGAAGCGGATGTTCTCGATCTTGTTGAACAGGGGCAGTACCTTGGCCCCGACGTTGGACAGCACGGTCAGGGAATGGGTGCCGTAGGCCCCCGCCTCCAGCAGGCAATCCATCTGCAGGGCGGTGATGCTGCCGTCTTTCACCGCCCCGGTTTTCAAGTGAAGATCCGCGGCGTGACGGGTTCGGGTAGCGATAAACACCTCCCGACGGGAGAGCACCAGGCGGGCCGGCCGTTTGTTTCGCCAGGCCACCAGTGCCACCAGTGGTTCCAGGATCACCTCCTGCTTGCCCCCGAAGCCCCCGCCGATCCGCGGCTTGATTACCCGGATCCGGTGCAGGGGGCACTCGATCAGCATGCTCACGATCCGGCGGGCGTGGAAGGGAACCTGGGTCGTTGACACGATGACCAGCCGTCCCCGCTGGTCGATGTAGGCCAGGGCTGCATGAGGCTCCATGGCGCAGTGGGAGGCTGCGGGCAGGCTGTAGTCGTGCTCCTCGATGAGCTCGGCCTGGGCGAATCCTTGCTCCAGCTCGCCGAAGGCGATCTGTACCTCTGCGGCCAAATTATTTTCCGGTTCATAGGCCACCGGAATCTTGGCGTGATCATCCCCGCCGTGGAGCCTGGGTACACCTTCGTCCATGGCGCGCCGTCGATCCAGTAGCGGTTCCAGGATCTCGTAGTCTACCTCGATATTCTGCGCAGCTTTCCGGGCAGCCTCGAGGGTATTCGCTGCCACCAGGGCGACCCGGTCTCCCGCGAAGCGCATCCGCCTGTCGAACAGCACCGCATCGTAGGGGGAGGGTTCGGGATAGCCCTGCCCGGCGGAGGTGTGCAGGATCCGGGGGACGTTTTCGTAGCTGAGGATGTCCACGACGCCCTCAACAGCCCGGGCCGCCTCGGTGTCGATGGAGCGGATCTCCGCGTGGGCATGAGGGGAGTAGAGAAGGGCGCAGTGCAGCGCACCTTCCGAAGGGTAGTCGGCGGTAAAAAGCTCCTGAGCCGTGGCCAATGCCAGGGCGTCGTTTTTCGGCAGGGATCTGCCGACATAGGGCCTGCCGACATAGGCAGGTTGTTCGTGGTGCTTAGGCATCGGAGGCCATCCTTTCGGCGGCCAACTGCACCGCCTCGATGATCTTGACGTAGCCGGTGCAGCGGCAGAGGTTGCCGTCCAGGGCGTGGCGGATCTGCTCCTCCGAGGGCCGGGGAGTTTTTTTCAGGAGGGCGAAGGTGGCCAGGACCATCCCGGGGGTGCAGAAACCGCACTGCACCGCCCCGGTTTCCACGAAGGCTTCCTGGATCGGGTGGGGTTCGTGAAATGTCCCCAGTCCCTTCACCGTGGTGATCTCCCTCCCCAGAGCTGAGGCGGCCAGAACCTGGCAGGAGTTGACCAGCACGCCCTCCAGGAGCACCAGACAGGAACCGCAGGCCCCCTCCCGGCAACCCTCCTTGACCTCGGTGTAGCCCAGGTTGCGGAGCAGGTCCAGAAGCACTTCGTCGCCCCGCAGAGAGATCCGCAGTTCCGCGCCGTTGATGGACAAGATTCCGGTCATGACGCCCTCCCGGACTTTAATTTGGAGGATGCTGGGGATGATCCGAGGGCGGAGGCTATGGTCCGTTTGAGCTCGATGGCCGCACAGGCTTTCAGATACCCGGCGCTGAATCCCATGCGGGCGGGAAAGTCTATAACCAGCTGCCCTGCCGCTTCCTCGAGCAGCTGCGAAGGATCGGAGCGGATTTCTGAGCCCTGGAGTACCTTTTCCACCCCGACGAGCCGCCGATAGCGTTCGGAGCAGCCGACCACGACGATCCGGGTCTCTTCGATCCGTCTGGCGCTCCGTCTCAGTAAAACCGTAAGGCTGAAGGCGGGCCGGTCGGTGGTTGTGCGGGTGTGCCGGTAGTAGGCTCCCTGCCAGGGCTGATCGGGCAGCCGGATAGAGGTGATCAGCGTGTTTTGCCGTAAGTCCCTGTTCTGCAGGAATTCCTCGAGGGCCCGGGTGCCGCTGTTTGCCCCTTCAAGAGAGAGCTCCGCCTCCGAAGCCAAAAGCGGTCCCAGCAGATCCGACCAGTAGGGAAACATGGAGATGCTGCCGCCCAGGGAGATGCGGTTTCGAAGCGGCTCGGTGGCGGCGGAGGAGAGGGACCGGCTCAGCACATGTCCCGATTCGGCCAGGGCTGCGGCCGCCTGGCAGTAGCTCAAGGCCGCACCGAGCTCGATCGTACCGTCCCGGGCTCGGCAGAACTTCAGGTCCAGCCGGCTCACGTCCATCAACCCTCGAATCCGCGTCATACCGCCCCACAGGATCCCGGTTCCCCCGCTGTGGGGGACGAGTCCCTCCCGTGCGAGAATCCCGGGGACTTCTTCCAGCTCGTTCGGAAAATACCACTGAATCTCCGCCACTTCGTCCACCTGCTACTTTTCCGCTTTATCCGAATCAGTATGAGTTTTCGGTTTAGGCAAGTCAAGAGAATCTCGGGATTGCCGTGTTGGCTGCCTTATACCGTTGATCTCTGAAAGCTCCTATTATTTGACGGCGCGTGTGGATAGAAAATCCTCCCTGGCCTATACTGACCGCCATGGAAAGTACGGTCAGCGGGCTGGTTTTCACATTTTTGACGGGTTCGGCGGGTGCTCTGTACAGTTTGAACTACAAGTTCAAAGAGCGAAAAGCCTATCCGACAGATCCCGTCATGTTTTTCTTTTCGTTGACCTTTGTGCTCGTGACAACTGTTTTTCGTCTCCTGTTCCACGAACCGCTCTACAACCGGGAGGCCCTTCTGCTCGGGATCCCCTTCGGGATAAGCATGTACCTGGCCCTGCGGTTGTACTTCGTAGTAGCCAGACGGGCGCAGCTGAACATAAGCTGGTTGATTATCCAATTCAGCCTGCTCGTCCCCTTTGGCCTCAGCATTCTTATCTATCGGGAGGTCCTGGAACTGCAGGCGATCCTTGGAATCGTACTGATTTTCTCCTCAATCGTCTTCTTTGCGTTGGGCAAGGGTTCTTCCGGTCAGGATGCGGCCATTCCGGACGCCCGCACCTGGGGGCTCTTGGCTTTCTCCTCGTTGTTTTCCGGCATAGGGGTGAGTATGCCCAGGATTTACGTGGCTTTGAGTCCGGGAGGAGGAGCCTTTACTTTGGGTTTTTACCAGGGGCTGACTCTGGTGATCCTTTCAGGGGCCGGTCTGCTTCTGGGATGGAACAAAAGTCCCTGGAAGAATTACAGAGGAATGCTGCTGATCGCCTTCAGTATGGGAGTGACCAGCGTTCCCGCGAACGCCTTCATTACGATGGCTCTGAAATTCCTCAAGGGGGGTGTCGTGTATCCCCTGCGGAGCGTAATCAACATCCTCTGCGTTTTTATTCTATCGTTCCTGCTCTTCAAGGAGGGGGTTCGGACTTTAGAGGCGATAGGATCTGCGATGGCTGTGGCGGGTATTGTCTTGGTGTCTGCTACTCTTGCCTGAGACCCCGTGTGTCGTACTCTGAGACCAGCTCTGCGATCAACTCGTAGGACTCTTGGGGAATGATCCGCCCCAGGACCACGTGAATGCTCTCACCCACGATCCCTCGCCACCGCGCGGCTGCTTCGGCGGGAACCGGTTGGATCTGAAGACCCTGCTGAACCATGGCGCTCAGGGCCTCCTCCTCCAAGTCGACCATCTCCGTGTTCAGCTGCCGGGCGAGATCATCGAAGGTAGCGAGCAATTCCCCCCGCAGCTCATCTGGGATACCGTCCAGAGATTCCGAGCGCATCACCACGGCCCCCACCACCGGGGCCACGGGCAGGGCGGTCATATAGCGGGCCTGGCCGAACCATTGGAAGGTGGCTGCGACCAGGGGCGGGGCGTAGAAGGCGTCGATCATCCCGGTTTGCAGTCCGACAAGGATATCTGCGAAAGGAAGGCTGAACGCGTTGAACCCGATCTTACGCCAGGTGTCTACGAAATCAGCGCTCCCCGCCGGTACACCCAGCTTTATGCGCATCAGGTCTTCGGGAACTATCAGGGGAACACGTCCGAAAAAGTGAACCCACCCGGCCTTGGAGAAGGCGAACAATTTGTATCCTGCGTTTTCGAGCCTGTCTTCGAAGTAGGCTTTGCTGTGCTCCATCACCTGCTCCAGCTCTTCCTCTTCCTGAATGAGGAAAGGGGTGCTGAGGGCGAGGATCCCCGGGTCCAGCAGGCCCCAGCCCAACTGGGTCAACGCCGCGCCGTCCAGCTGGCCGATGCGCATCTTGCGGATCATATCCGCCTCCTCCCCGGCGATTCCCCCGGCGTAGATCTTCAATTTGACCTGTCCGCTGGAAATCCGATTCCAATCGGCAGACAAGCGGCGTAGAGACTCGGTCCAGGGCGAACCTACCGGAGCCACGGTGGCGATCTTGAGGGTCAGTGCTTGGGCACAGAGGCAGCTCAGGGAGAGCAGCAGAATCAGGAGGAGGTATTTGCGATAACCCTTGCATGCCATATTCTGTATTCTGGCATGGATCGACACGTTGTTATAGATGAAGTCAAGCGGTATTTCGGTGCCTCTGACCATTGGAGGCGGCTTTGTGGTGCCTTACAGGATCCAGATCCGCAGGGATGTCATATTCACTCCTATGTGGTCATGTCTGTGCATCCGAAATCAATTGAACAGATTATAACGAACTATTTTAGCGCCCTGGGATGGCCCTCGGTTCGCAAGATTGATCACGTGTCACCTAAAGAGAATGTGGGCAGCTTGCATGGCATCGAACCCAGTGAAAAACCACATTTTGATTTTCATTGGATGTTTGATAATAGAGTCGGGCTGAGGGCAGCTTAAGGTGGAGAAGCGGGATGTAATCTATGCATATGGAACAGATGGTATATTAACCGGTTTTATGGTAAGTTCTCTTTTCGTGAAGTTACGGCCCAGGATGAGATTGTTATAGAAGATTACTTCAGGTCAGAGAACTTCTTTCAAGGGCTGAAAATAGTAAATGAGCCTACAACAACGCATATGCATATCAATATTCGTTATATTGTTCACCCTGATTTTATTCAGAAGCACGCAGAGAAAGCTTTGGGTCGATAGGGATACAAGATCTTTTATACGTGTCTAAATGTATACTTGGTGGATGGTGAATATCAGGGCAAGCTTGTTTTCATGTGCCGTAGTCCAGAAAAGGTATTTGATATTGGCTGGAGATACGACCCGAATGTGGTAATTACACCGGTAATGGAAAAATGGATATTCAACGAAAATCCTGGATACGATGTTTGGACCTTAGAAATGCTGGAAAAAGTCATGGATCAACAATACGTGGTTCTTACCAAAGATGAGATAGACGAGATAGTGCAAGCCACAATATAACTTGACGGTGCCATACCCAACGCGAATGGGGATAGCTCATGGATCCATGACCGGAGTTGCCTGTGCAGGTCGACGACTGGTTTTATATTTTTAATAATGCTTTGTTTAAAACATAGGTGAGGAGAGGTGATGGGGTCATTCAAAGTGCTAATTCCACAGAACGTCGCTGAGGAGGGTAAAGCCTATTTGCGTGAAAAAGGACATGAGATCAAGATGGGATCTGGAACTACGGTCGAGGCGATGAAAAGCGATGTACAGGAGTGCCATGCCATACTTGCGAGGACTGCAAGGATACCGGCCGAAGTGCTCGAAGTTGGTCGAAACCTGAAGGTTATAGCCAGGCATGGTGTCGGAGTTGATAACATCGATGTGCAATGTGCAACAAAACTTGGAATCATAGTTACCAACACTCCGGAAGCGAATGCGGCTACGGTCGCTGAGCACACCATAGGGTTCATTCTAGCGCTTGCACGGAATTTGGTGCTTTGTGATAGGGCACTTCGTGAAGGGGATTTTGAGATACGGGACCGAGTGAAGGGATCTGATGTCGATGGTAAAGTTTTGGGAATCTTGGGATTGGGAAGGATTGGTCGTTGGGTAGCAAGAAAAGCATACTATGGACTGTCAATGAGGATTATTGGATATGATCCTTTCTTGAGTCGGGAAGACTTCCCACCTGAAGTAGAATCAGTGAACGATATGGACGTTGTCTTACGCGAAGCAGATTTCATTTCGTTACACGTTCCATCCCTGTCAGACACAAAAGGATTAATTGGGTCGCGGGAGCTGAAACTGATGAAGCCTACAGCGTTTCTTTTGAATCTATCAAGGGGTGATATCGTGGACGAACGCGAATTAGTTGCCGCGCTGCGAACAGGGGAAATAGCTGGTGCGGGGATAGATGTCTATGCTGAGGAGCCGCCTAGAAAGAATCATCCACTTTTTGCATTAGACAATGTATTAGTGTCGCCACACAATGCAGCACTGACCAGCGAATGTATGGTTCGGATGGCCCTGCAAGCCGCTCAGGGGATTCATGAAGTTCTTGTAGGGAAGAAGCCGACCTGGCCCGTGAACAATCCGGGGAATAAAAGGAGACATGTATGATATTCCAGCCTTTAGGTGTGGTGCCACCGGTGGTTACACCGTTGACTACAGAAGAAGGGATAAATGAAGGAGGGTTGCGTACACTGATCAACCATGTGATCAACGGCGGGTGTCATGGCGTCTTTGTACTTGGAACAACAGGGGAGTTTTATGGGTTTACCGTAGAGGAGAAGAAAAGGATCATTCAGGTTTCTGTGGAAGAAACGGCTGGTCGTATTCCTGTATACGCTGGCACTGCGGGAATAACCACCCGTGAATGCATAGAGCTTACTCAAATTGCACAGGAGAACGGGGTTGATGCTATTTCGATATTGACTCCCATGTTTATTCGGCCAACTCAGGAAGAGTTATATCAGCACTTCAAGACGATTGCCGAATCGACGAATCTGCCAGTGGTCCTATACAATAACCTGCCCAAGACCGGGGTGACAATCAGTCCCGCCACCGTGGAGCGGCTTGCAGAGATTCCCAATATCGTGGGCATAAAGGACTCAACCGGCGATTTCTCTCTAACTGTCGAGTATATTCGGAGGACCCGCAAGAAGGAATTTCATGTGCTCGCCGGTAGAGACACGCTCATTCACGCTTGTCTGTGTCACGGTGGGAAAGGTTCAATAGCTGCTTGCGCAAATATTGTTCCACGACTTGTCGCAGATATCTATGATAAGTATGTCACGGGGGATGTGGCTGGTTCTTTGGAGGCACAATTTAAACTTGCACCATTGCGAATGGCTTTCTCTCTTGGCTCTTTCCCAACAGTTATTAAAGAGGGACTTGAGCTTATAGGTATTGAAGTTGGGCCATGTATGCGACCGGTAGGGCGCATGAGTACGGAGGAGAAAAGAGAGCTTAAAAAAATCCTCATCGAACTAGGAGTGATTTGATACTATTTAATACGCTGCTCTTGATCCGACGATAGTAGCAATCCCAACGCCGAAATCGGCGAGCAGGTATATGCACGCAACTCCTTCTATAGACAATTAGCTTTGGGGGTGGCGGACTGCCTTGAAATATCAACTACTTGGAGGTCAGTAAGTGAAAGTTGGATTCATCGGACTCGGAATTATGGGTAAACCAATGGCAAAGAATTTAGTCAAAGCCGGTTATGATTTAATTGTTCATGACCTGAACGATGTGCCGGTTAAGGAGCTCGTCTCTTTGAGGGTTGATTCGGCAGATTCGTCGAAGGAAGTTGCCGCAAAATCGGAAATCAAATCACGATGCTTCCGGACTCGCCGGATGTCGAGAAGGTTGTTTTGGGAGATCACGGCGTAATTGAGGGTGTGCGATCGGATAGTATTCTGGTAGATATGAGTTCTATTGCCCCTCTTGTTTCCAGACAAATCTCTGAAACACTGGGAAAAAAGGTGTGGAAATGTTGGATGCGCCGGTGAGTGGAGGTGAGCCAAAAGCGATTGATGGAACTCTAGCAATCATGGTTGGGGGCGAGGAGAGAGTATATGCCAAGGTCAAGGACCTCTTGCTTACTATGGGCTCTTCAGCGGTGTTAGTCGGCAAAATTGGGAATGGGAACGTGGCAAAACTGGTAAACCAGGTTGTCGTGGCTTTGAATATCGCTGCTGTCTCGGAAGCGTTTGTTCTAGCCTCAAAGACTGGTGTGGATCCTGGAAAGGTCTATACAGCCATTCGTGGAGGGCTCGCCGGCAGTACAATGCTGGATGCGAAAGTGCCACGTATTCTGAAAGATGATTTTCAACCGGGTTTTCGCATCGAATTACATATTAAAGATCTAAAAAATGCTATTGAAACAGCACATGCGGTTGGGGTTTCCGTTCCCCTCTCAAGCCAGGTTATGGAAATCATGCAAGCACTGAAAGTAGACGAGAGAGAGAAAGACAATCATGGAGGACTTATCCAGTATTACGAGAAATTGGCTGGAATTGAGGTTAGAGAGTGTGCGGTGGATAACTGAACATGGTAATGAAGGGATGTGGTTGAGCAGGATAATGTCTGCCGAATTTTAGTTTTGATATGAATTTCCACCGGGCGGCAAGAACCGGTGCATGCTATCATGCAGGGCTGCAGGGCTGCAGGGCTGCAGCTTCTGCAGGCCGCAGCTGCCACAGGGAAGGTTTCCACGGTCGGGTAGTTTTCTGCTGTTTCTCGATTATTTTTCGATCGAAATCGAAACGTTCTTCGGCAATGCCATCCCGGCGGCGACTTCGATAGCTTTGAGGAAGCCCGAGTAGAGCGGACAGGTCACGTGAGGCAGATGACGGGAGAGAGTCTGGTACACGGTTGTCTCTTGGGATTTCTTGAACAGCTCCTGGAAAGCATCCACGGAGGTGAGCTCCGTCTTGGCTTTGTTAACATAGGGGCAGTCGGATTCGTAGGAGATCTGCACGGTCTGCATGTCCGCCGAAACCGTCTGGATTTTGGTGGTGAAGCCGCAGATCCCTGCATCAACCGTTACCTGTGCCATAATGGTTCGATCCTCTCCAATGTATAGTATATTTAGTATATAATAACATATCTATATAAAAAGTCCAGAAGACAATCCCGAATACAGAGGATATAAGTGCCAATCTTTGGAAGCGGCAATCAGCCGACGTGGGCGTGCCTGGAGTGGATGACCCGGATCAGGAGTTTCTCCACCTCCACGGCCAGGATCATGATCAGGCTCAAGCCAAAGCAGATCCCGATCCGGGGCAGAGAGAGCGGCACCGTGGAGAAGAAGCCCTGCAGGAACGGCAGGTAGATCACGGAGAGCTGAAGACAGAAAGTCAACAGCACGGCGAACAACATGTACCTGTTGGAGAGTAGGCCGATCCGCAGCAGGCTGCTGTGCCGCGAACGCTCAGCCAGCCCGAGGGTCAGCTGGGAAAAAACCAGCGTGGTGAAGAGCATGGTTCTCCAGGTGACGGTAGCGGATAAGACTTTAAGCGCGGCCGGGCCGAACAGTCCGTACTGGCGGCCCCCGACCCACAACGCCAGAACGGCCATCAGCAGGCCTACCCAGAGGATATGCACCGCCGTGTTTCGGCTGAGGATCGGCCGGTCCGGTTCCCTCGGGGGCCGGCTCATCACGTCCTTCTCTCCGGGCTCCACCCCAAGCGCCAGAGCGGGGAGTCCGTCGGTGACCAGGTTCATCCAGAGGATCTGGACGGGAAACAGGGGGATGGGAAGACCGAACAGCGGGGCCAGCAGCATGACAAGGATCTCCGCCCAGTTGCTGGCCAGGATGTAGCGCACGAAGCGGAGGATGTTGTCAAAGATGATCCGTCCCTCTTCCACGGCCGCCACGATGGTGGCGAAGTTGTCATCCTGGAGCACCATGGCCGCTGCCTCTTTGGAAACGTCGGTGCCGGTGATCCCCATGGCCACTCCGATATCCGCGGATTTCAGGGCCGGGGCGTCGTTGACCCCGTCACCGGTCATGGCCACGATGTGACCCCGCTCCTGGAGAGCGTCGACGATCTTCAGCTTGTGCTCCGGGGCGACCCGGGCATACACGGAAACCTCAGCTACTTCTTCCACCAGATCGCCGACCTCCATTCCGGCCAGATCCCGGCCGGCCAAAACGCGGTCGGCATTCTCGAAGCCCAGTTGGCCGGCGATGTTACGGGCGATCAATGGATGGTCCCCCGTGATCATGACCGGCCGGATACCGGCACGCCGGCAGGTATCCACCGCATCCTTGACTTCCGAGCGCAGGGGATCGAGCATGCCGATCATGCCCACGAAGGCCAGATCCTTCTCCCACTGCTCATGATCCTGCGCACTGTCGGTGACCTTCACGGCAACGCCCAGAACGCGGATGCCCCGAGCCGCCAGATTTTCATTGGCTCCCCGGATGCGCCGCTCCCAGCTCTCGGTCAAAGGCTTCACCATACCCTCATGCCACACGGAGGAGCAAACCTCCAGCAGACTGTCCACCGCACCCTTGGTGAACACCACCATCGGAGAGCCTGTTGAATCGATCTTTCGGATTCCGGTCCAGGGCGAGAAGATCACCCCAAGTCGGGCGTGCAGCTGTGCTGCCGGTAGCGATCTGCCCGATGATCCATCGGGCAGATCCGCGGGGTCAGCGTCTGCACTAAACCCAGACACAAATCCCGAGAGCGAATGCGCCGTGGTCATGCGTTTGCGTTCCGAATCGAAGGGAAGCTCCCCGATACGGGGAAGCCTGTCCTCCAGATCGGGTTTGTACAGGCCGTTGCGGGCCGCCGCGGAGACCAGGGCGCCTTCGGTGGGATCTCCGAGGGTATCAAAGCGCTTGTTTTGCGCAGCGCCCTCCTCGAGCATGGCATCGCTGCATAAAGCGGCCGCGCTCAGCAGCAGTGTCGCGGCCGGATCCTGCGCAGCCTGGGTAGCAGCCGCTGATCCCGGATGTTCGGGCCAGGTGTACTCGATTCCGGTGTGCTCGTGTCCACCATGCTCAGAGGCAAATTCCACCTGGTGATCCAGCAGGTCCAGGACGGTAACGGTCATCCGATTCTGGGTCAGGGTCCCGGTTTTATCCGAGCAGATCACAGTAACCGAACCCAGTGTCTCCACCGCGGGAAGCTTGCGGATCAGTGCCCGGCGGCGGAGCAAACGTTGGGCCCCCAAGGCCAGAGCGATGGTCACCACCGCGGGCAGCCCCTCTGGGATCGCGGCCACGGCCATGCTCACCGCGGTGATGAACAGCTCTTTGAGGCTCTGACCCTGAAAGATCCAGCCCTCCACTGCCACCAGGGCGATCAGGCCCAGAGCACAAAAAACCAGAACCAGGCTCAGGGCGGCCAGTTTCTTCTGGAGAATCGTCTTTTCCGGTGCTGTCTCCTGGATCAGGGTGGCTATTTCCCCCAGCTCGGTGGCCATTCCGGTAGAGGTAACCACGGCCCTGCCCCGTCCGTAGGTGACAATAGTACCCATGTAGAGCATGTTGTGCCGGTCACCGATGGGCAGCTCCACTTCCTTCACTGAGGGGGTGTCTTTCTCCACCGCCTCTGCTTCCCCGGTCAGGGCGGCCTCCTGGACCTTGAGATTGGCCGCCTCGATGATCCGGCAGTCCGCCGGCACGAGGTTGCCCGCCTCAATCAGGACGACATCTCCGGGAACCAGTTCCCGGGCTGGTATCTCCCGAACCTGAGCCTCCCGCAGCACCCGAACCGAGGGCGCGGACAGGCTCTTCAGCGCGGCCAGGGCCTTCTCCGCTCGGAACTCCTGCCAGAACCCGAGAAGCGCGTTGAGAACCACGATTACCAGAATGACCAGGGCATCTTCCCACTCGCGAAGCAGGAACCCCGATACAGCCGCCGCGGCAATGAGCAGGAGTATCATGAGGGAGGTGAACTGCTCGGCTAAGATGCGAAGGCCGGATTTAGCCCTCAGATCGAGCAGTTCGTTCGGACCCTGTTCTTTGAGCCGCTGCGCCGCCGTGGTAGCCTCGAGCCCTCGCTCGCCTTTCACTCCCAGCCGATCCAACGCCGCTTCGGACTCGAGGACGTGCCAGGCTGTTGCTTTGCCAGGTGTGGTACCTGATGTGTTGCCCGCTGTGCCGCCTGCTGTCGCTTTGCCCGATGTGTTGCTGCTTGCCATGGCTACGCTTGATTCAAACTTTCCGTCTGCTGAATCTAGGCGTAGCCTACGTGCTTCGGTGGATCTTGTCAAAAGGCTTGTTCGGGGTTTATGGTGATTCCTGAATCGGCTATGGAATATCCAAAGCTCCGACCCTTAGAGGCATTGCCCACCCAGCAGGACATGATCTGCCTGCGCGATCCGCAGGGTTTTTCCGACAAGCTGCTGCTCATCCCCCCGGCCCTCTTTTTCGTGGTGTCATTGTTCGACGGCAGACATTCGGTCCTGGATATTCAAGCCGCCTACACAAGCCGCTTTGGGGAACTGCTGTTCGGCGAAAAGGTTCGGGAGATCATCGATCAACTGGACGAGGCCCTGTTCCTGGAATCCGAGCGTTTTCAGCAGGCCAGGATTCAGGCTGTCCAAGATTTCCGCGGTGCGGCGGTTCGAGAGGCGACCCACGCCGGATTGTCCTATGAAGCGAAAGCCGCGAAGCTGGAACAGCAGCTGGAGGCGTTGTTTACCGAACCGGATGGTCCCGGCATTCCCGACACGGCCCGGCCTTCGGGTCGACTGCGGGCTCTGATCGCTCCCCACATCGACCTGCGCCGGGGCGGGCGCTGCTTTGCCTGGAGCTACGCTGAGCTTGCCCGGGAAACTCGGGCGCGTACCTTTGTAGTCCTGGGAATCGCCCACGTGCCGACTAAACATCCCTTCGTACTGACCGCCAAGGACTTCCAGACGCCCTTCGGGACGGTGACCACGGACAAAGAGTTCTTGGAGAATCTGAGCGCACACTGCCGTACCGATTTCTACGAAGATGAGTTCTGCCACCGAAGCGAACACTCCATCGAGTTTCAGACTCTCTTCCTGCAGTACTTGTATCGAAACGAGGAGCACCTGCGCATCGTTCCGATTCTCTGCTCCCTGCCTCCGGAGCTCTATCTGGGAGCAGCCATATCCGAGCAATCAGAGGTAGAGGAGTTTCTCCAAGCGTTGGGCGAAACGTTGGAGCGCACGGATTCGGAGGCCTGCTGTATCGCCGCGGTGGATTTGAGCCATATCGGGCGGCGCTTCGGGCAAAATATCGCTCTATCACCGCAGCTTCTCAAACAGGTGGAGCAGGAGGATCGGGCCATGATCGAGACGATTCTCAGTCTAGATGAGGAGGCCTTCTTTCGGGGCATCCAGAAGGAGCAGGATCGACGGAATGTCTGCGGCGTGCCGGCCATTTATGCTCTGCTTCGGGTCGTGCAAGCGCAGGAGGGCAAACTGCTGCGCTACGAACAGGCCGTGGATCAAGAGGCGCAGTCGGTGGTCAGCTTTATGGCCGGCGCTTTTTACAGCGCCGGTGCCTAGCAAGGGGAGGCAGTGATGACCCCGCGGGAGAGGATCTTCGCCGCCCTGGAGCATCGCTCGACTCCCGGGTGTTCGATGCCGGACAGAGTCCCGGTTATGGAACTGTCTATCGACTGGAAGGTGATCCGGGGTTTGAACTGTTCGGACTACCTCGACCTGATCGAGCTGCTCGATCTGGATGCCGTATCGGTCAATCAGGTGATGTACCACCTCGGCCTCAGGCCCCTCGTATTCCGCTTCAAGAAAACCTACACCGACGTCTGGGGGGTACGTCGCAGGATCACCACGGAGCTGCTGCCCTACGCTACCGGCCACCCGATCCGGGCTATGGAGGATCTACGGGATTTTCGCATCCCCGATCCGCGAAAGGACCCGCTTCTCAAGGCTGTGCGCAAGGTGGTGCGGCGTTTCAGGGGCAGGAGGGCGGTCATGTTCGTAGGGCGGGCAGTGTTCGCCGCCTCCTGGTATCTGTGCGGTATGCAGCGGCTGCTGGAGAGCTACCTTCTGGAGCCGGAATTCGCCGGAGCGCTCGCACGCATGGTGGTGGAATACAACCGGGAGCTGCACCGCCTGGCCATCGCCGAAGGGGCGGATCTGATCGTTCTAGGGGATGACTATGCCCACAAAACCGGAACGATCATGTCCCCCGCCCACTTCCGGGAGTTTGTCCTGCCGGGCCTGGCCGAGGTGGTGCAGAACATCAAGAGCCACGGTGCCTACTGCGTGAAACACACGGATGGAAATATCTGGGCGATTCTGGATGACATCGTGAACACCGGGATCGACGGAATCGGCCCTCTTGAGCCGGGCGCGGGGATGGATCTGGCGGAGGTCAGGCCGGCCGTGGGGCAGCGGGTCTGCATGGTGGGCAATGTAGACGTGGATCTGCTGTGCCGCGGAACTGCCGAGCAGGTCCGGCAGAGCACCCGGGCGCTGATCCGGGCCGTGTCCCCGGGCGGCGGCCACATCCTCTCTTCCGGGAACTCGATTACCTCGGCGGTGCAGCCAGAGAACTTCCGCGCCATGATCGAAACTGCCCACCAGCACGGCCGTTACCCCATCGTTTCCTCTTGACCTTCCTGAGCTGTCAACGGGCTTGACAAAACCTGCAAAGTACTATACAAATAATAAGTATATTATATCAGGAGGTTCAAAAGGTGAACACGCATCCCGATACAGCCTTGAAGATCCTGCAGCTCCTGCTGCGCTGCGGCATGGTTTGCCAGGAGGAGCTGAACGTGGTGCTGGAGATGATGTCGGCCATCCCCGACAGCCGGGCGGTCGCGATGAATGAGTTAGGCGATGCGACGCCACAGCATCGGCAGGCACCGCAGCCACAGTCTCAGCAGAACACGTTGAGTTTGATTGACAACATCTGTGCAAGGGGCTAGCATGACCTCGATTTCGCCAGGAGGAAGTCTGTGGCGGTTTTACGTTGGGGATTGATCGGTTGCGGGGACATCGCCGCAAGACGAGTGGCTCCGGCCTTGCGTGATCTGGACAACTGCCGGCTGGTCGCCGTCAACAGAGCACAATACGATCTTGCCGAGCAGTTTGCCCGGGAGTTCGGAGCGGAGCGCTGGTACAGGGAATGGCGGGATCTGCTGAAGGATGAGGAGATCGATGCCGTGTACATCGCCACA
>Ga0315554_1000563_pt1 | contig 22148 bp, 11 predicted proteins | sample SalMarSW160370MG_FD_202114 | JGI IMG/M metagenome (GOLD analysis project Ga0315554, IMG submission 202114) | Salt marsh sediment microbial communities from the Plum Island Ecosystem LTER, Massachusetts, United States - Salt Marsh Sediment SW1603-70 ... | reverse complement strand
CACGGGTTCAGTGTTACTACGCGGTGAAGGCAAATCCCACCCAGGAGATCATCGAGACGTTGTTCAAGGAGGGGTCGAGCTTCGACGTCGCCTCGTACAACGAATTCATGCAGGTGTACCGGTATATCAGACACTTCGAGAGAAAACAGAAGAAGTACTTCGTCTGGGACAAGATCATCTTCTCCAATACCATCAAGGAGCGGGCTGCGCTCGTCAAGACAAAGCAGTACAAGCCCCTCGTCACGTACGACAACAGCGCCGAACTGAAGAAGATCAAGCAGTACTGCGATACCGCCGGCCTCGTCCTGCGAGTGAAAGTCCCCGATACCGGCTCGCAGGTGGAGATGAGCACGAAGTTTGGGATGGAACCGGGCGATGCTCGAAGCTTACTCCAGCAGGCGTTCGACATCGGTTTGAAAGTAGAGGGGATCAGCTTCCACGTAGGGAGCCAGTGCACGAATTTTGACAACTATACCGTTGCACTAGCCATCGCAGCCGAAATTTTTCACGACGCACGTGCAAAAGGATTCGGATTGAACCTCGTGGATATCGGCGGGGGATTCCCCGTTCCCTATGATGCTCAGGTGCCTCAATTCGAAAAGCTGGCCGCGATCTTGAACTCGGAAATCGAACGGCTTTTCCCAAAGGACATTGAAATCCTCGCCGAGCCCGGTCGGTTTATGGTTGCAACGGCCGCGACGCTGGTCTCGGAGATCATCGGGAAGGCGCGCAGGGACGGCAAGGTGTTCTATCACATCAACGACGGCGTCTACCAGACGTTTTCCGGCGTGGTGTACGATCATTGGATTCCCAACTTCGGCGCCTTCAAGTCGGGCGAGACGGAGATCTGTGCGGTGGTGGGACCGACGTGCGACAGCTTCGACAAGATCACTCTTTCTGCAGAACTGCCGGCGAATCTTGAGGTCGGCGATTATCTATACACCGAAAACATCGGGGCCTACAGCACTGCCTCGACAACGAAGTTCAACGGATTTGACGGAGCGAAGATTGTGCATCTGAACCTGCGCGCTTCCACTCCTTGAGGTCATTCCCTCCGTACTCGAACAATGCAGAAGCCCGGCCGCGTGGCCGGGCTTTTGATTATCAGCTTGACGCGTGTTTCGCTTGGGGAGTCAATCCTTTAAACCGGATTGCTCCCGAGTTCCGGAATCAGCCACCGAAGGATGCACGATCACTTGAGCCCGAGCTCCTTGCACATACGGAAAAAGTTCGATGGCGCCAGACCCAGCTTCTCTGCAGCGTTTGAATCGGAGCTTGAGATGCTCCGGACATAACGGAAGTAATTGGTGCGGAAGATCCGCTCCATTTCCCTCAGAGGGAGAACCTGACCGTTGCTGACTTCCTTCAGGCTGGCAAGGTCCTCCTTGTACAACGGACTCCTGAGAATCATCGGGTGGCTGACGTCCTTTGCCGTAATCTTCCCTTCGCAATTCAAGACAAGCCGCTGCACGACATTTCTGAGTTCACGGACGTTGCCGGGCCATTTGTAGTGGAGGAGGATCTCCTTTGCCTTCGGATCGACCTCGGGAATCGGGACGTCGAGGTCCGCGCGGAAGAACTCCAAGAAATGGTCGAAGAGGAGGAGGATGTCGTTGCCTCGTTGCCTCAATGGAACAATGTCGATCGGAACGACGCTTAACCGGTAGTACAGGTCCTCTCTGAATCTCCCCTCGTTCACTTCCTTCGAAAGGTCCTTGTTCGTTGCAGCGATGACACGCACGTTGACAGACATGCTGCTCGTTCGGCCGATCTTCTCGATCTCGCCTTCCTGCATGACACGAAGAAGTTTCACTTGTGCCGATATAGGAAGCTCGGATACTTCATCCAGGAAGATTGTTCCGTTATGCGCCACCTCGAACAAACCGGGCTTCGGCGCGCTGGCCCCCGTGAAGGAGCCTTTTTCGTACCCAAAGAGCTCACTCTCAATCAACCCTTGGGGGATCCCGCCGCAGTTGATCGGCACGAACGACTCGAATCTCCGCTTGCTTTTCAGATGGATGTTCCACGCCACGAGCTCCTTGCCTGTCCCGGACGCACCCGAAATGAGCACATTGGCGTCGATGCGCGCGCATTTCTCGATCGCCTCGTTCAGTTGCAGCATCGGTTTCGACTCACCAAGGATCTTTTTTGAGTCAAGGAGCGATTCGATATTCTTCATCAGACGCTTGTCCGAACGCAGCCGGTGTTTTTCGAGCCGTCGCTTTTCGTATGCGTTGAAAATACTGAGAATGAAGTCGGTGGGCTGATAGATATACTCCTCGATGTTGCCCGGATACTTCGTGCAGTACCAGAATGCGCCCGCTTTCAGCAAGCTGCTCGCGAAATCCAGATCCGTCATATTGATCGTCATTTTGGTGATGACGATAATCTGGACAAAAGGGTCGATCTCCTTCATTCTCTGAATAAGCTCCTCTCCCCTCAATCCGCCGGAGATCTGGAAATCAAGAATCACAACATCGTACTTATCCGGCTTGGCCTTCATGAAATCCAGCGCAGCTATTCCGTTCGAGACAACCTCTGCAATCCGAATCCGTGAAGCAAAGAGCTTGACCGTATTCTTCACTCTCGCAACGTCAAAGTCTTCATCCTCGACAAGGAGAAGTTGAATAGGGCTTACAGTATTCATGGTCTTTGCCTGTGGTGAATCGTGATCGTGAAACAGCAGCCGCCCCCTGTGAGATTTTCGGCGTCAAGTTCCCAACCGCACTTTCCCACGGCCATCTGATACGCAATATAACACCCGTATCCTGAATGCGACCCAACGATTTCCTCCGTCGCCTCCTTTTCTGCGAAAATGCGCTTGATACCCCTGAGATCGGGCTTGAGCAATCCCTCAGGGATCCCGACCCCGTTGTCAGCGATGCGAATGGTCGACATCTTCTCCGTCGGATCATAGCGAGTCGAGAGAGATATGGTCAGAGGGACCTTATCACCGTGATCAATGCTGTTCTGAATAAGAGGCTCAAAAATCTCCCAGATAATGAACTCGTTGACGGGGACCGTCGGGATGTGCGGATCGAGATCGAAGGTGAAAGCAAACATGTCATTTCGACTGGAAATCCGGAGGAACACGTTCTCCACGACAAACGTAATGATCGCGCTGATGTCCGAACGAAACACCGGATTGATGATCGTATTGATATCCTGATCGTACCACTTCATGTCGTAAATGATGCGCGAGATGAAGTTCGAGTAGGCGATGACGCGGTGCTTGGATTTTTCCAGATTGTCGGGATTCATCATCCGCACATCGTTCTTGATGAACCCCATGATCTTCTCCGCTTTATGGTGCGTATGGTAAATCCGTTTGGTGAAGATCGACTCTTTCTCGAGCCGAATCTGTTTCTCCAAATTTGCCTGGTGCTCGTCAAACAGCCGTTCCTGCGCTTCGTTGCGTTCCCGCACCGCGCCGGACGAGACGACATACATGACGATCAATCCGATGAACACGAGGGCGGAAAAAGCGAACGAAACCCTGTCGAAGTTCGACTGCACCTCGCTTGTCAACAAGGTGAAATCGGGCGAGATGCGAATGTAGAGGACCCCGACGTACTCACCATACGGCACAAACGGCACCAGCACATTGAAGGTCTTCTGGTCTACGACCTCGCTGAGTATTCTTTCGCTCCGGAGCATTTCCTCCTTCACCGAAGCGAAATACGTCACCCCGGGGCTTGGGTCGTCCGAGAGCTGATTCTCATACGGCCTCAGCGTACCCTTGAAGAAATTGTTCATCTGCTGGCCGTTGCTGACAAGGTATGTTTTTCCGTCCCTCAAAAGTATGAGGGAGATTTCCTCTATACTCCGCTGAAGCACGAGCTGCTTGAAGATCACATTCACGGAGTAGATCATCTGCGCTTCATCAATCCTTCCCTCCGATCTCATCCGCTGCTGATTCTCAAAGAGGTTTTCAAGGCTTGCAGAGGTGACGATCGCGACGCGCTCCGCGTGATATTTCTGGAACCATCGCTGCGCATCATTCAGAAAGTCCGTCAGCAGCGATTTCTGAAAGAAGGCCAGCAGCACCTGGAACAGGATCAACACCACGAAGAAGACGATCATGTGATTGATCTCGAACCGATACTGCGAAATCTTTGCTCTCAGGTTGGCCAGTTTCATAGGATCCATAGCCTCTGGCTACCTCGCTTGCGCCAGCGAGATTTTCTCGGATTCAATGGCTTTTGTTGCCTGGACGAGTGCGTCCTGCGGGGTTATCTGATTCCGGATGGCCATGCAGAGATAACGGGCAAGAATCTCCGAGTACCTGGTATAGTTCTCGTGTGACGGTCGATGCACTCCGAAGGCTAGCATCCGGTTGCTTTCGACGAGGTCGGGAAGGATCTTTCGATACCGGTCTTCGTCGTAGAGGGAGCGGATGACGGGAAAGAATCCTCCCTTGGCGTAGATGATCTCCTGCGATTCGTTTCGAAGCAGGAACTTGATGAACGAAATCGCTTCCGCCTTTTTCGGACTGAATTTCGATACCATCAGATCCCATCCTCCTACGGTCGTCGCGGGCTTGCCCTCTTTGAAGTGCGGAAGCGGCGCCATCCGGATGAGTTGCTTTTGATCGGGGGTCATCGAGAAGTCTTTGTCATAGCTTGTCCATCCCCGCAGGAAGAGAGCGTTGTGCTGCATGAAGTATTCATAGCTGGATACCTCCGTCATCGATGTGACGACCACCGGAGTCACTTTGAATCTCTGCACCAGGTCGACAAGGAGTTGAAGCGCTTTCCTCGCTTGCGGGGTTTCGAAATTGAATCCGTGATGCTTGAAATAGTCTTTCTCCAGACCCAGGAGCAACTCTGTGAAGACACAGAGCAACCCCTCATACTCTGCGGCGGGGAAGATGTAGTAAGGATTCGAGCTGCGGAGGGTCTCACCGTACTTCACAAACTTGCCCCAGGTGATCCCTCGCTTAACCTCATCGATAAGCTTCTTTCCACCCGGCAGGGAACGCAAGAGATCTTCTCTGTATAACAAGACGCCCCGCACAACACCGAACGGGATAGCGACAAGTTTTCCGTCTTTGTAGCACGACTGCAGCGCTTCGTCGGTTACAGCTTCCAGCTCGCTCTTGTCAAAGTATTGGCCAAGAGGCTCGCTCCAGCGCTCAAATCGCTGAACCCAAATGGGATCCACGGCAAAGATATCAATGCCATCCCCTTCGCCTCTCAACGATCTTGCCAGAACCTCCTTCCGCTCATTCGTCGTGAAATCGGCATTGGGGAAGTCGATGGGAACCACCTTGACTTCTCCCTGATGGAGCCGATTGTATTCGTCGATGAGGACGCGGTGGGCCTCCGTCAGCCGATCGGCATAATAGAGTTCGGTGACGGCTTTCTTCCGATGCGTCGACAGGAATCCTTGCACGGCAAGGAATGAGAGAGCCACGAGCGTAAGAAACAAGACGCCCCAGTGCTGACGAACGATTCTTATCATGTGCTTTGCACGCCCTTTCCCTGGCGCGGAAGATTCCTGGATGGGACCAGGAGCCTCTGGCTCGACAAACCGTCGTTTCCATTGAATGCGATCAGCAGGAAACGCGGAGCATGAAGGGCCTTCATTCGAAGACGGTTCGGACGATCACTCGCTGTCCAGCACTGCTGAGAGACTGACCACAAGCAGCCTTACTCTGGCCTCATCGATGGGTGTTCTTGCAGATACAGTGTGGGAGTTCAGCGGATCTCAGTCAGCCTCGACAGACGGAGCCGCCCTGGCAGGCACAATGTAGAAAAAGCTCCGGAGAGGGTCAAGAATTGCATCGCGCCGCTTGCTTTCCGCGACCTTCTTAACGCAAATGGTGAGAAGAGCTTAGGAGGAGTCGAGGATAAACCTTCAGGTGGTCGGGAAGCTCAGTCACAAGCAAGCAGCTCGCGTCCCCACGCCCTCCTAATGCATCGGCGCCGGAGAACCAGAACTGAGATTGAGATGCAGCTTCGCGCTGAACCTGCCGCTTTGATTCTCCAGAGCATAGAAGGAGGCGCTCACCGCACCCAGAGGACGAATGGCGAGCCCGAGGGTCTTACCATCAATTAAGCGTTGCAGAGCAGGGTTTGAGATCGTCGCGAGGGTCGCGCGGCCTCGTCCGTCGGTCACATCGACATCGATGATCATCTGTTCATTAAACACACTGGTCAAGGGCTGTCGCCGACAGAGTCTGTCGTAAGTGACCTCATTCTGATTCCATTCTGGATCTCCTCCTATGATCTCGGTGATCCTCGCCATCCCGAAATCCTTCACGTACTCCGGGGAGCGTTGAAGAGCATACGTTGTCAGCTCGAGCACGCCGGACCCGATCACCTTCTTTCCCGCGAACGCACTGAGGTCCCAGCGCAGAATCACGAATTGAGTACCGCTGACTGTGAGGAGGATTGTCCTGCCCATTTCGTCCGGCCTGGACCAATTGTTGAAATTCAGGTCGGGATATTCACGGTCGATGATGGCGTCCTGCACGACCGGCACATGATGAGCAAAGGTGCGCATATTCGGAATCGGCGGGTGATACGGAACCTGAACACCCTGGTCCGGACCGATCGTATCGACGTTCACAAGATCCACCTTGAAATAATCAAGGTCCACGCGGTACTTCCCCAATCCCCAGTCCATGAGGGCAAGTTGACCATACACGCTGTCTCCCGGGACGGCATCAAACTGATGCGTCGTCATACTGATGGTATGCCAATTCGAAGTATCGGGAATGTCGAATTCTATGAGATGCGTGTGGAAGTCCGTCGTTCTCTGGGTATTGAGATGAAGATTCACACGCCGCGGGGCATGGCTTACCTTGATACGCGCCTCGATGCGCAGCGCATACTCGGGTTTGCCGAGGAGAGCCAAGTCCATGTCCTCCGAGACTCGCCGGCGTATCAACGCCCACCAGATGCCTCGCTTGTCGCTTGTAGCATCGACGCCAATGGTCGCATACCCTTTGCCCGACAGAGAGAAATCCATAACCGCCGATCCATCGCCCGTGTAGAACGTCCAGCCGCGCGCTCCGCTTGGATCACGGGCGAGTGAGACACCATCAAAATTGTCGAGAAACTGGGCTGACGCGGGGGGAACAATGATCAGAATGGCGAGAAGAAGCGTGGGCCACCGGAGGAGTGCGTGATCGCGTTCCGTTACCATCATATGAAGTTGAGATTCGGCCGGTGGAAGGGGTCGCGCCACGGTGTTCGGATTCACCGGTCGGGAGTGCTCGTGCATATGCATCAGCGTTGCCCGCCGCCCAACCGCCTGATGCAATTGATGAGACCCCTCGAGGTATGGTAGTTCCCCTTCCAAATCGTTCCTTTGGGGAACGTTCGATTGTTCGGCACGATGTCCACACCACCCCAGTACCAGCCTCCATGCTCGTTGTCAATGAGATACTTCTTGCAGTACTCCCACTGGGCGCAGAATGCATCGAAGTAGCGCTGCTCCTCCTCGGGAAAGAGTTCCGACATCATCAAGAGAGAATTGAAGGCTTCGATCTGCGACCACCACTCTTTTGTCCTCCGCACGATCGTCGGCCGGTCTTCCCCGCGGAAATAGTAGCCTCCGTCGAAGATTCCTCCGCGCTCTTGATCCCAGCCATACGCCAGCGTGTGATCGACCATCTTCTTGGCGATTCTCAGCGTTGTCGCATCCTTCTGAATCCCGAGCGCTTCCGACGCTTCCAGCATCAAGTACGCCGTCTCGATGTCATGTCCGAACGAAACGTGGTCGAGCTCATAATTCCTCTCTCTCACAGCGGCGCTCGAATCCCTGAAAGTGATCGGGGTCCAGTCGCGTCTGAAAAACAGCACCATGAAACCCTTGTCGGTCGTAATGGCATCTCGGACGATCCGCAGCAACGACTGAAGACGTTCCTTCAGCTCTTGGTCCGGCCAGACCCGGTAAAGCTCGGTAAAGGCCTCCAGCAAGTGGATCGTGGAATTCTGATCCTTCGGAGGAGCACCTCTATATCCTTCGGTGAACGGAACACCTTCCCTTGAGAGGAACTGAAAATAGCCGCCATATTGGGCATCATAACTGTGCTGTTCGAGCCAGCGGAAGGTCTCTTGAGCCAAGGAGAGAGCTGAGGTGTCACCGGACGCCCTGAAGTATGCAGCGAGTCCGTAGATGGCAAAGGCATTCCCGTAAGCTTGTTTGACGATCTCTCCACCTGCTCTCAGAGGCTCCCCCCGTCGATCGACCAGATTGTAGAACCCTCCAAATTCCCGGTCCCACATCTTGTTCTTTAGAAAATCGACACCGTGAGCGGCGATGGTTCTGAGGTCATTGTCTTTTTGATAGAACATCGCAGCGTTCGCCGTTGCCCAAACGTGCCGCGCCTGGGTGACGATCATCTTGTCCTGTCGACCCTCAAGCTCCCATTTGTAGTTGATGTCGCTGTAGAACCCCCCATCCAGTGTGTCGATGGATAGCGGATACCACAATTCAAACCCGCGATCGAGCACACGCTGCATCTCAACGCGGATGGTATCCTTGCGCAACTTCACAGCGTTCAACTGGTTTTGCATTTTCGTGCTTTCCGTCGTGGAACAAGAAGAGAGCAGGAACAGAACGATCAGTGGGCCGCACATGATTCCTCTCTTGCCTCGCTGTCTGTTCATGGAATTCGCCCGCTTTCTTACTTTTTGATTGTCTTATCTGCCGGTATTCCCAATTTCTGATACAATTGTTTTCTCGCATCCTTGTCTTTGTCCAAGATGTCACGCGCGGCCTTTGCAACCTGCTCAGCTTGTGCGCGAGGAACGACGATAACCCCATCCGCATCGGCAACAACCACATCGCCCGGACAAACCAGCACGCCCCCGATGGAAACAGGACGATTCACAGATTCCAACTCGTTTCTGCCCGGGCGTATGCCGCGTCCTTTCTTCCGCAAGTAGAGGGGGACCTTTTCGATGGCAATTTCATCAGTATCTCTCGAGGTGGCATCTGTCACCACCCCGACCGCTCCCAGGCTTTTCCAGTAAAGAATATTGTAAGAACCAATGGAGCCGACGTCTTTTTCTTCAACGTCATCGATGACGACGGCGGTCCCGGGTCGAATGAGCTTCGCGAAGGCTTCATGGGAGTATGCATTGTAGAAATGGCTCTCCCAGTCTTGAAAACTCTCTCCAGGTTGAGGCCTATCCGGTCGTTGCGTTGGAACGTAGCGCACAGTGACGGCTATTCCCCTGAACTGGTGGGACAGGTCCTTTGAATCAACCCAGTCCGCATGAATTGCCGGATCTACGAGACCCGTGCCGGGCAGCCCCACCCGATCCATGCCATCCGAAACGTCGGCGACTCGCAGACGGTCGTAGAGTTTCAGCATCCAGGCGTCTTCTTCATCCGTGTACACTTTTGTTTCAATGAAGTTGAACCCCTTCTGCATGTCTTGCTGTGTTTGCTCTTGCCCGAGAGCGGGGAAGACGAGACACGGAAGAAGACAGAGAATGCATTTTGTCAATGCTCTCATGGTTGTCTCCGGGGGTGGTTTTCGTTCGTTATGAAAAAAACAGGGTGGCCGGCAAGGATACGGTTTGCCTGCCGGCCGCCCTGAGGCAATCTCCATCACCCTATGAGGCGATGCCTATTTGATGAGCACCATCTTCTTGCTCGATCTGAAGTCACCCGCTTCGAGTCTGTAGATATAGACGCCGGAGGAGTACTTGCTGGCATCGAACAGGACGGTGTGAGCCCCCGCGACCAGTCGCGTGTCAATGAGCGTCGCTATCTTCTGACCCAGTATGTTATAGACGATCAGCTTCACGTTGGAGGTGTTAGCCAAAGTGAAATTGATCGTAGTTGTCGGGTTGAAGGGGTTCGGGTAGTTCTGCATCAGCGCGAAGCTCAGCGGCAGTTCGCCATTCTCGACTGAGGTCGCTGCGGACTCCTTGATTAACTGCACGTAGTCGATGTAGGCATTAGCTCCGCTCAACGTAAGCGAGTGCGTGCCGGCGGTCAACGTGAACGAGCTTGACATGACGTCAAGACCCGTTGTGTCGATCTTCACGCTTGGTAGAGCGGGGCTCGCAAGCGTATTTGCTCCCTCCATCAGCGTCAGAGTTGTCGGCGAGCTGCTGAGATTCTGACCGAATATCCTCATCCTGTAGGTTCCAGAGGTGGCTGCCTCCAAGGAGAAGGTAACGGTCCCAGCCGACCCCATCGCAACGGACTTGAATAATGATGGAATCCACGGCTTACCTTCACCCATCGGTGTTACGATGGCGGAGGTAGCATCGGGAGCCCGAAGAGCTATGACAACATCCGATCCCGTCACCGTCTCTCCTTCGGGCGGCGTAACACCCTCCTTGATGAGGTCGATGCCGGCAAAATTCTGGTACCCCCACGAGGGCGTAATCTTGATGGTGTTATGACCTGCGACAAATTTGAAATTCGCCTGATCTGCTGCCAGGATCGAGTCTTTCGGGAAAAATACCCATATCCACGAATTGTCGTCCAAGTTCATGGCAGGCCCACGGGCGTCGGCGTGTTGCATCGAGGCGAATTCCAACTCACCCCATCCATACACATCGTGGATTTCAGAGCCGTTGATGAAGAAATGTTCACCCCTCATATCGTTCCCTCGCAGGTGAGTCCAGACGTTCATGCCAAGAACACCTGTTGCGCCCACTTGCTCCGCCGTGAGGTCAAAATCCCACTGTATGAATCCGCCGTTTTGCATGTAGAAGTAGGAGAATCCTGTGAACTTATCCACGGTGGCAGTACCTCCTAATTCGGCGAATTCCGCTTCAGCAGTCGAGTCGACTTCGAATGCAACGACCGAGCCGGCCAAGGCCTCGATTTGCGAGACGTACGCTTGTTTACCCGCGTCAAACGTCGCCTTCTGTGTTGGGAACCAGTTCAGGTCACCAATTGGCAAGCCATCCGTGCCGGCGGTTTTGAGAGTAGCATCGGTATAGGAGAAGTCCTCTGGCAAGGGCCACACTTCATCGGAGGCGAGTACCGTGGGTTTGTAGAAATACGGTGTCGCCGGAGTGAAGCCTCCGCGCAGCAACGTGATATTCGACCACATCGAATCGATCATCGTGGCACCGGTGACACTAAACTTCGGCTGCAACCAGTTGGCGTCGGATGGCGGGTAGGTGGCCAGACCTGCCGGGAGGCTGGTCAACCACACCGTGTCCGTGCTTCCGGCGTGCCCAATATTCATATGTTCCGTGTATTGACTGACGTAATCAAGTTTTGAAACGGGGTCGAGGAAGTACGCTCGGTGGATTGTATCGCCGTACAACGTGACGAATTTCGGATCAAGATACGCGTACTGCTTGGCAATGACAATCCGGCGCCCTTCTTCTGGACCATACGTTGACGGCAATGCACCGATGGTGTACAAGCCGTTATGCACTTGCCTCGGATCACGACCAGAACTCGTCATATCGGCGAATCCTTCACCCTGCCACCAGCAATTAATAAGAAGATTGTTGGCGATGTAAGCATTCTGAAACCAGTTCCCCACTGTGATCGACCGGCCAACGTTGACAAACGTGTTGTGGTTGATGCGCAAGTAGGTGGCAGAACCGCCCTCAAGCTGGAACGCGGTGAATTCAACGTTGAAAAATGTGTTATTCTCAACGATGACAGTATCTTGATCTGCCCAGATCGATATGCCGCGCCCTTCCCACTGCTGTGTGCTTGGCGAGCCGATCAGGTTGCGGAACTTGTTGTTCGTATAGTAGATCTTGTTGCCGGTCGCAGTGTAGGCGACCACCGCAAAGTTGCTTTGTTCAATGATACAATTATCGACAACGAATTTGTGATTCTTTGCGTCTATTTGAATGGGCTGATATGCCGTTTGCACCCCCTGCGAATTCGTACGCCCAGTAATGTAGAGGTTTTTCAGCGTCAGGTCGTTCAGGCCTGTGATCAGACGTGCGTCCGCTGCGGTGCCGTCATCCCTCAGGTCCATCAGTTGGACCATAGCCGGATAGTTGTTCGGGTCACTCATGTCGTAGGGCTGGCCCACAATGGTCAACGGAAACGATGAGTTCTCAATACGATCCGCCTCCCAATAGACTCCGTTGAGCATGAGCAGGTAGACGCGATTCAAGTTTGCCCTTGACCCATCGGCGGCCGTATCCCCTAGGACGGCATTACGAAGTGCATTCGTAACAGGCAGAAAAGTCGTGGGGTTCTGCCAGTCGACGTACATCGTGTCACCATGAATGACACTCTGCGCTTTCGCGTGCTGGCAAGGAACCAGCAATACCCCCACAACAAAAGCAAAGAGTATCAAAGAGTAGAAGGATTTCATAGATTACTCCTCAGTTTGTTGGTGAAAGGTTGTTGTGAATTGTTTAATGCGCTGCCACTTGAACTGTCAAAGCTTATATCGAATGCCCAGATCGATCGTCAGACCATAGTACTCGAGAGACGTTGGATTAATCTGCCGATATCCCAGAAGGCTTTCGTCGTGTCTGTTGTTCAGGTTGTTGAAATTGGCGTACAGTTGCAGGTTTTCACCCAATCTCTGTTGAACTGCAAGGTCCCATCGCGCATAGCGTGCTGTAAAAGCATCGGTAACCGGAGTTTGGCCGATTCCGGTCACTTTGTCCGATTGATAGAGATAGGATGCGCGAATTGAGAATCCTTTATAATCATAGCCGATGGTAATGTTCGCAATATGCGCAGGCTGATCCGGCATTCGGCCCGTTTTGATCGTATCTGTGAGAACGATCGAGGTCAGAAACGTATGCGGAGGAACAAAGATGGTTTGAGGGGTGGTTTTGAACCGTTGCACATCGATGGTCGAAGTTATGTACGTCCAATTGAAGTTGAGTATCAACCCTTGAAGGAACGACGGCAGATACCAGAAGTGCGTCTGCCAGTCAAACTCGATCCCCTTGTACACAGCCGGGTTAGGATTATTAATGTAGGTGTCAACTTGAGGGGCGCTCACGAGCCACGACGCGGGCACGTTGAGTTCCGCGGGTAGCAGCTTCGCAACTGCTGTATCCATCTTTGGTATGGTTGCATACATGATCAAGTTGTCGATGCTCTTGTAAAACGGAGAAACCGTCAGGAACCCGACATACTCCTGATAGACTGATACGGAGGCATCAAGGTTTTTGGAACGGGAGTCTCTTAGTCCCCCGTTGGCGGCCTTGACATAGGACTGATACGTGTTAATGGACGTGATCGGCGCATACATCAAATAATCGGGCCGCGTGAGCGTTTCTGTCCCTGCCAGACGTATGATCAGCCAGTCGGCGGGTTGAATCTTCAAGTGCACCATGGGTAACCAGAAGCTATTGCGCCGCACATTTTCATTGTGCTGAAGATTTCCAGGGGGCTGTTGGACGTTCCCATTGGTAATCACTTCCCTGAAACTCTGTCCGTGGTACGTCGTATGGTCGGCATCGTAGCGCACCCCAGGCAGCAACGTGACATACGGGCCGATGTTCAGTTCAGCCATGATGTAGCCGGCCTGATATTGCTCGATTCCATCGTAGTCACTTCCCAGCGAACCGATCGCATAATGCTGCCAGACATTCGAGGGCAATGTTACCATGACATTCGTCAGCTTGCGCATGAGCCCGAGGTTGTAAACCATCCCCATCCGATACTGACCGTCCAAAAAATTTGAGCGTCCGAAATCGGCCAAGAAGCGAGAGATTGGCCAGACGTGCTTGGCAGAGATGAGTGTCGAATCTGCCACTACATTGAAGTCGTTGGGATACGTTACGCTGGCGGCGTAGATAAGACTCGAAACCGGTCCACCCCAGCTGCCGCCATATTGCAGGTTGCCACAACCCCATTGTTCCTGGTCGAATGTCCTATCCAGCCAGCGGAATTTCCCCCCCGTTTTTATGTACCCCGAGAGGTAGTCCGTCAAGCGGAAAGGGAGTTCGGCGTTGAACTGAACCATCTTCTGTTTTTCAATAAGCTTCGTGCTGTACGTATAGATGTACGATAAACCCGTCAACGACGTATCGACACTCTCCAGCGTCCAGGCATCGATGAGTGGAGTCCTTGCCGTCGGAGCGCTGCTGGCTGCTGAATTCTCCTGAGCAAATTGATAGCGATAATCATTTGGATCGTCCGTTTTCGAACCGGTGGCCGCAGCACTCACATCATACCTGATCCAGCCAAAATCCTGTTTGATCCCCAAGCTGCTTGTATAGATGGACGTCGTAGAAATGTTCGACTGCAGCTGGTAGTAATGACTGTTATGAGTAAAATCCATGAGATCGCTGCGGTACGTTCCATCCGTCCTAGCCTCGCTGTAGAACCCGTTGCCGGTGATTTCGCCGTACGGTACCTTGTAATCGAGCAGGAGGCTCCCACCGCGCCGACTCTTGAAGGCATTGTTCTCCCTTAAGGTCAGATTGTCGACCGTAATATCGGAGAGAGTTTGGACGGCTGCCCCAGCACGGTAGGCTGCACTGAGTTGATCCGCGCTTCGATTGTTCCGATCAGCATTCACCCCGGCGATAATGCCAAGGCTGCCGTCGAGAAAACGGTTGCTCACACTGACGTTTGAGTTGTAATTGCCTGTATAGCTCTGAATTTGATTGTAGCCCCCCTGGAGCATCGCATTCACTTGAAACTCGTCGGGTGCTTCTTTCAACCGGAGATTGATCGTCCCGCCAAGTGCATCCGCATCCATGTCGGGGGTATTCGCCTTTTTCACCTCAATGCCGTCGAGCATACTCGACGATACGAGCGAAAGATCGACACTCCTGTCGTTGTCGTTCGTCGCGGGAAGCGCCACGCCGTTGATGGTGACAGTATTGTACTTTGGAGCGAGCCCACGAATTGCCACCGCTGTCGCTTCACCGCCATATCGGTCAATGGAGACACCCGGCAACCGTCCGATCGATTCGGCGGCATTGGCATCCGGCAATTCCTTGATGCGATCCGCCGCAACAATATTGGCGATGGTGTTTGATGCGAGCTGCTGATTGATGGCGGCCTCTTGGCCTCGAGCCTGAGCTGTTACTATTACTGTTTCCCCTAGGATTGCTCGCGCTAGCAAAGCAAAATCCAATTCCACTGCCTGACCGCTGGCAATTCTCACTTCCTTGGAGATTGATACATAGCCAATGTATGACACCCGCACGGTATACGTACCTGGCGGAATGCTGCGCAGAATGAATCGACCATCCAGGTCGGCCGCAGCCCCTATCCCGGTACCTTGGATCATAACGTTGGCTCCAACGAGCGACTCGCTTGTCTCTCTGTCATAGACGCGCCCATTGATGGAGCCAGAGGCTTGGGCAAGCAGCGATTGATGCACAAAGAAAGACATTACCAGCAGACTGCAGGCAAGTACGCCTTGTCTACGGGAACCGTGGATGAGCATATTTTTCCTCCTCATGGACGCCTTTCTTTCAGACTCGGTGCTGAAGGACATTCTGGAATCCGTGTCTTGCGGACCACCTCTGTGAGTCGTTGGCGCCGCCGGAATAGGGCAGCGACCGCAATCCGATTGATTCCATCAGGGGTATTTCAGCAGCGCCCTCCACTCGTCTGCTTCCTGTGCGCGGGCGGTTGCGGATCATTGCACCACTTGTTGCTTGGAAGCCGAGTACGAGATCTCGACCCTGCTGATCTGAATCCCTTCGTTCAGTAGGATCTTGATGAATTTCGTCCCGGGCGGAATTTCGTCGCAGACATAGGAAACGGCATCATAGAAGCCGTAATCATTCGGCCCGAACCTGAAGACGCGAGTCTTTGTCGGGAGATCGGAAAAACTGTTGAGGCTGGAATCCGCCGCGAGGTGTAGATCGCTCCATTCCGACACGCGGAATGCGTCGACCGCGATGGCCGAGACGGTGGCCGGGACTTTGTAGACGACGTAGCTGCCCTTCTCACCGGTCAATCTGCTTCTGTCCTCTTTCGCCTTTCGAATGTCCTGAACCGTCAACAGCCTCAGCTCGCCGTCCTTCTGAAAGACCTGCTCAAATGATTCCATCTCATCGACGATCTTCTTCGTCGCCACCCCGACGGGGCCGACAACATTCGAGTACTCCGACTCACCGGACTCGTTATCTGCCTTCACACGATAGAGATACTTCCTGCCAAATTGGGCACTCGTATCGGAGAACAACGGCCGATATTGATATCTGCTCTCGTCAACGTTCACCGCGAGAACCCTCCACTCGGTGGAGTCCGCGTCTTTGCGCTCAACGACGTACGACTGGGCGCCCATCGAACCTTGCCACGAAATGGACGAGACATCATCGAAGGTCAACAATGTCGGTTTAGCCGGCAGAGGGAGCCGGGGCTGCAAACCGCCGTTGATCTCATATGCCTTCGCCCGGATGATACTCAGCACCATTCGTTCGTCATAGACTTCCCCATTTCTAAATCCCGGCCACCGGTACGCAGACACCCTGTTGTACTCATAGTGATGGTAGAAGCCTCCCTCTCTGTTTCTGAAGCGCAAACTCCACACCATCCCTCCCGCGATACCCTGATGAATGATCGTGTCAGTGATCGCCCGAATATCCTGGGTTGGGATAATTCCGTACTCACCGACGATGTACGGCTTGTTCCCTTTAGCCAACTTCTGGTTGCTCACGATGTACTGAAGAGAAAGATTCGGGTCGCCGTAGTGGTGAGTCGAGAGAATATCAATATTCGGGTCGCCGATCGCGTCCTGCGAGAGCTCCTTGGCGAGCGTCCCTTCGAGAACGAGATGATTGGTGTCGAGACTCTTCACAAACGCCGCAATCTGTCGTGTCCACGAAAAAGGAGCCACCAACTCATTGCCCGTCTCCCACGCCAAAATCGCCTTGTCGTTCTTGTAGGCGACGCCCGTGCACGTGTTCGTTCGATTGATCAAGAACTCGACGGTCTTTTCGAAATCCGCAACCAGGTCGGGGTCGGTCCAGAAGGCATCTCTCTCCTTTCCTCTGAACCCGGCATACTCGCGGACGCCCCCCCACCACTTCCAGTTGTCAACGAAAGGAATTATCACGCGAACGCCAAGTTCATTAGCGATCTGCAGTACCTTGTCGAGCGCGCAAAACGCATCCTCATTGAACTTCCCCGGTCCCTCCACATGGCGAATGATGTCCGGCGTGTCGTCCTGCCGCCGGACCGACAGCACGTACATGCGCGTCACTCGACCACCCAGCTGCTTGATGGCCGCCAGCGCGTCCCGGATTTCAAATTCGTCGGGCAGCCGCCACGGATTTGTGCCGCTGAACGGAAGATAGTCCTCTAGATAATGCAGATTCGGGATGTTGAAGGAGATGAACCGCACTTCGCGGTCACCATCCATCAACTTGTCAGCGTTTCGCGTGACAAAGTTTTTGAATTGGGCCTGCAGGTCTCCGCTAAGGAGAAACACCGCGATCCCGAGGAAAACCGAGGTATGGAGGGTGCGGCGCATGGGGCGGCTTTCTGGGATCGTAATGGGTTGCCTGCGGGCTCGGCTGCGCGAATTTGCAGAAGGAAAAGTCTCAATCCTGATGCCAACGCTCAGACGGCGAGCAACGCCCATGCCATCGGAAAAATGCCCAAAACACGTCTGGAAGGCAGCGGGGACGGACCTTCGGAAAGGCAGTCAATATTATTATGATAAGGAATAATCAAAATGATAAAACTGAGAGCTGTCCCACATGCGTTCTGGCCTTCGAAGGACTACTCCTTCGTAGTACGTTTTTTGTTGAGTGTTTGGATACGTACAGTGCCATTCGAAACCATGCTATCCTTTACCTCTGAGCCGGCCGGACTTTCCGAAGCAATGTATGGACACCTCGACGAGGATCTGCTCCGAAAGTGGTATCCCCTCGTCATCGACAAGAAATGTGGCGGGTATTTTGCCAATATCACATACGATTGGCGGCTCGCTCCCGAACAGGAGAAAATGATCATCACGCAAGCCCGCCACGTGTGGACAACGACGAACGCCGCTGCGTTCGTCGCAGACAATTCCCCGTACGAAATCTTTGCCCGGCACGGTTTTCTTTTCCTGAGAGACATCATGTGGGACCAACGGTACGGAGGCTTTTACCAGATCCGCAGCCGGGAAGGCGGCTATTCGGACTGCAGAGGCTGGAGTGAAGAAAAGCGTGCCTACGGAAATGCCTTCGCGATCTACGCCCTTGCAGCGCTCTATGGCTTTGCGCACGATCCGGGCGTGCTCGATCTTGCCAAGAGAACGTTCGAATGGCTGGAAACGCATGCCTATGATCCGGAATTCAAGGGTTACTTCCAGTTCTTGACTCGGCATGGCGAACCATTCGACGAGAACAGCCAGTATCGATCTGTTGCTGCCGACTTCCGTGAAGCCGGCTTCAAGGATCAGAACTCTTCTGTCCACTTGCTGGCGGCGTACACCGAATTGTACCGTGTCTGGAAAGATGATATCGTCAGAGCTCGGCTCGCGGCGCTCCTCGAACTGATCCGCGACACCATGGTCACCAAGGACGGTTCTCTGCAGCTCTTCTTCACACGCGATTGGACGCCCGTGAGCTTTCGGATGGCCTCAGAGCCGACGCGCTCGCTCAACTACACTCTCGATCACGTGTCTTTTGCGCACGATTATCAAGCAGCGTACCTCATGCTTGAGGCATCCTCTGTGCTCGGAATCGAGAACGACACGCGAACACTCACGGTCGCGAAGCGGATGCTTGACCACGCGATGGAGAACGGCTGGGACCGGGATCGTGGGGGCTTCTTCGACTGGGGCTATTTTCTCGAAGGATCGAACCGGTGCACCATCGTGAAGAGCACGAAAGCATGGTGGTCACAGGCGGAAGCTCTCAATGCCCTCCTTGTTTTCTCACGCATTTTCCCGGAGGAGGCCCGCTATCAGGAATTCTTCGAGAAGCAGTGGAACTACATCGACACATATCTTCTTGACCACCGTAACGGCGATTGGTATGAAGGCGGCATCGATATGGAACCATCATGCGCGACGGGCCCCAAAGGTCACATGTGGAAAGATGCCTATCACACCAGCAGGGCTCTCATGAACTGCATCGCCCTCTTGAGCGAGCGAACGCAGAGAGAGACCGGAATCCACCGGCGAAAGCACGAGATGGAGGAGTTTGCCCAACACTGGAAGAACACGAAGTGTGCGGCCGATGAGAAGGCGAAAACGACCGTCGACTCCCGGCTCGAGTGAGTCAGTCCCGCCGACGCAGCACCTGAACTGCTTCTCCGATTTCTGAAAAAATGATAGTTCGAAGCCTCAGAAAACCTGCTGAGTCGTTCAGAGATCGATCTCAGCACGAAACCTTCACGAGAAAGAGCGGAATGACATTTTCGTTTCGAGCAGCGAAAACACTGATCGCGTCCGTTGTCCTTCAATGGACTCTCCCCGTGTGGGCACTGCAGGCACAGGATTACATTAACCCCTCCCTTCCTCTCCACCAGCGGGTCGCCGATCTGCTGGGGAGAATGACGCTGGACGAGAAGATTGGCCAGATGATGCAGGTAGACCTGTCCGCTCTCCGCGGCAGAATGTCCGACGTCAGCGCGTACGGTTTCGGTTCGGTTCTGAGCGGCGGCGACTCAGATCCCCCCACGGGCAACTCCGCACTGAGTTGGAGTACAACCTGCAATTCTGTACAGAGCCACGCCCTGGCAACACGGTTGAAGATCCCGGTGATCTACGGCATCGACGCCGTGCATGGACACAGCAATGTGTATGGTGCAACGATCTTCCCGCATAACATCGACCTGGGGTGTACAAGAGATCCGGCCTTGATTGAGCAGGCCGCACGGATCACAGCCGTCGAGATGGCTGCGACAGGCATCAGGTGGAACTTTGCTCCCATGATCGGGGTGCCGCGAGACATTCGATGGGGGAGAACCTATGAAGGGTTTGGAGAGACGCCTGAGCTCGCACAATTGGGAAGCGTGCAGGTTCGTGGACTGCAGGGGGAGTCGCTGTCGAGCCCCACCAGCGTCCTGGCGTGTGCGAAACACTTCCTCGCCGACGGAGGGACTCAGGATGGAAAAAATGCGGGAAACGCAGTGGGAGACGAGACTCTGATCAGAAAAATCCATCTACCCGGCTACCTCTCCGCGCTGAAGTATGGAGTCGGCAGTATCATGGTTTCGTACAGCAGCATCAACGGCGAGAAAATGCATGGGAGCAAGCACTGGCTCACCGACGTGCTGAAGGGAGAACTTGGATTCGGCGGCTTCCTCGTATCCGATTGGGGCGGGATCGACCAGCTTGGGCCTGATTACACACAGGACGTTGAGCGAAGCATCAATGCCGGCATCGATATGGTGATGCTCCCTACCCGGTACCGCGATTTTCGCGCGGCGATGAGAAGCCTCGTGACGAACGGGAGGATCACGATAGCCCGCGTGGACGATGCCGTGCGGAGAATTCTGACAGCGAAGTTCGCCCTCGGCTTGTTCGAACATCCGTACGCGGATTCCTCGATGCTCCCGATCGTTGGCTCCGCGGAACATCGCGCGATCGCACGCCGGTGCGTTCGCGAGTCGATCGTTTTGCTCAAGAAGAAGGATGGCGTCCTACCCCTCCGCAAGACCGGCGGCCGAATCCTCGTCGCTGGAACACATGTTGACAACCTGGGCTATCAATGCGGCGGCTGGACAATCTCATGGCGAGGGGGAAGCGGGAATACAACGGTCGGTACGACCATTCTGGCGGGCATGAGGAGGGTAGCCCCGGCGGTCACCGTCGACTATTCCGAGACGGGTGACTTCTCCGACACCGCGGCGGACTACTCGGTGGTCGTGATCGGAGAAACGCCCTACGCCGAAGCACAGGGAGATCGAAGAGAACTTGCGCTCTCTTCATCCGACGTCAGCCTCATCAAGAAAATGAAGAGCTACGGTCACCCGGTCATCATCATTCTCATTTCCGGCCGGCCGTTGATCCTTGACGAGATTCTTCACTACAGCGACGCAATCCTCGCGGCCTGGCTTCCTGGGACGGAAGGAGATGGCGTAGCCGACGTCTTGTTCGGGGACTTTGCGCCGACGGGGCGCCTCTCTCACTCATGGCCTCGAAGTATGCGACAGGTGCCGATCAATGTCGGTGACGTGCCCTATGACCCTCTCTATCCCTACGGATATGGTCTGACGAGTTTCGACGACTCCCCAGCGGGATCCGCTCCGGTCTTCATGAGCGGCATTGTTCGGGAAGATGGGCGTCACATCGAGCTCACGTTCAACAAACGGATGAAGGATCCTTCTTCCCTGCCGTCGTCATTCACTGTAATGAAGAGCGGGATGCTTTCCAGGACAATCTCAGCCGTTACCCTGAAGCCAGGAGACGGCACGACTGTTCTCCTGGAATTGAATACTGCGATCGCGGGAAGCGACAGCGTGACAATCGCTTACACGGCGGGTTCTCTCACATCCGCGGACGGAGGCGCTCTTTCACCATTCGGGCCTGTCGAGATCTACAATGCGTCGAAGGTTGCTGCCCGACGCGATCCCCAATCGGTTCGAGATTCAGGACGGAAGTGACATTTCGAGAGTTGAAAAAAGAGGAACCGGCAACACGGCCGGGATGACGTTTTTCCGATTTCCCTCGCGATCAGAAACCACACCGGAGAAAACATGCAAAGGACCATACTCCTCATCGTAGCGCTCCTTCTCGGCACCTTCCGCCAGCAAACCATCAACGCCCAGCAAGAGCCAGGGAAATACCACGACTGGTGGAACGATCAGAACATCGGGGCAGCCTTCAACAGCCCAAATGCGAAAAGACTCCCCCTCATTCAAGTGCGGGGGAACACTTTCGTCAATGAGCGCGGCGATACCGTGCTGCTCCGCGGGCTCGCGATCTCCGATCCGGACAAGATCGAACACCAGGGCCATTGGAGCAAGGATCATTTTGTGAAAGTGAAGGGAATGGGGGCGATGATCGTCCGCATTCCCGTCCACCCGATCGCCTGGCGCGAACGCATGCCGGCACGATACCTTCGACTGCTCGATCAGGCTGTCGAATGGTGCACGGACCTGGGGATGTACGTCATGATCGATTGGCACACGATCGGCAACTTGAAGATGGAGCTGTTCCAGGATCCGATGTACGACACAACTCCGAAGGAGACCTATGATTTCTGGCGTACGATCGCACGGCATTTCAAGGGGAACAATACCGTCGCGTTCTACGAACTCTTCAACGAACCGACCCTCTACCACGGCCAACTGGGCAGAATGTCCTGGAGTGAATGGAA
>Ga0315554_1000561_pt1 | contig 22202 bp, 18 predicted proteins | sample SalMarSW160370MG_FD_202114 | JGI IMG/M metagenome (GOLD analysis project Ga0315554, IMG submission 202114) | Salt marsh sediment microbial communities from the Plum Island Ecosystem LTER, Massachusetts, United States - Salt Marsh Sediment SW1603-70 ... | reverse complement strand
CAGCTCGATGTGGCGTTCGGCAAGGCGGCGCCGAACCCGCTCGATCTGGATCTCGACGATCTGCCGCAGATGCTCGCGGCTGAGGCGGTGGAACACGATGACGTCGTCGACTCGGTTCAGGAACTCTGGGCGGAAGTGGTGGTGCACGAGGTCCAGGACCCGCTGGCGCACCGTCTCGTCGGGCAAATCGGGGTCGATCAGCTCCGAGCCCAGGTTCGAGGTCATGATGAGCACGATGTTGCTCAGGTCGACGGTGCGGCCGTGGCCGTCGGTGAGGCGGCCTTCGTCGAGCACCTGCAGCAGCAGATTGAAGACATCTTGGTGGGCCTTCTCGACCTCGTCGAGCAGGACGACCGAATAGGGCCGCCGGCGAACCGCCTCGGTCAGCTGGCCGCCTTCGTCGTAGCCGACATATCCGGGAGGGGCCCCGATGAGGCGGCTCACCGAATGCTTCTCCATGTACTCGGACATGTCGATGCGGACCATGGCCCGCTCGTCGTCGAAGAGGAACTCTGCGAGGGCTCGCGCCAGTTCGGTCTTGCCCACGCCGGTGGGGCCGAGGAAGATGAACGAGCCTATGGGACGGCTGGGATCGGCCAGACCGGCCCGGGATCGGCGGATGGCGTTGGAGACTGCGGCGACGGCATCGTCCTGGCCGACCACCCTGCGGTGAAGGTGCTCCTCGAGATGCACCAGCTTCTCCAGTTCGGCTTCCATGAGCCGGGAAACGGGAATGCCGGTCCAGCGGCTCACCACCTCGGCGATGTCTTCCTCGCCGACCTCCTCCTTCAGCATCGTCATCTCGGCCTGGAGCTTCTCCAGGGCGTGCTGGCGTGCTTTGAGGCGCTCATCGAGCTGGCGGAGCGTGCCGTAGCGGAGCTCGGCGGCGCGTTCCAGGTCTCCGTCCCGTTCGGCCCGTTCTGCCTCGGCTCGAGCGTCCTCGATCTCCTGCTTGGTGGAGCGGAGGTTGGTGATGGCCTCCTTTTCGAGAGTCCAGTGTGCAACCAGGCGATCGACCTCCTCTCCCACATCGGCGAGCTCGGCCTCGAGGGCGGCGAGGCGTTTCTTCGACGCTTTGTCGGTCTCCTTGGCCAGTGCGGCCTTTTCGATCTCGAGCTGGCGGCGGCGGCGCTCGAGCTCGTCGATCTCTTCGGGCATGGAGTCGATCTCGATGCGGAGCCGGCTTCCCGCCTCGTCTACGAGATCGATTGCCTTGTCCGGCAGGTAGCGGCCGCTTACGTAGCGGTCGGAGAGGACGGCGGCGGCGATGAGGGCGGCATCGGTGATACGGACGCCGTGGTGGACCTCGTAGCGCTCCTTGAGGCCGCGCAGGATTCCGATGGTGTCCTCCACGGACGGGGGTTCGACGAACACCGGCTGGAAGCGGCGCTCCAGAGCGGCGTCCTTCTCGACGTGGGTTCGGTACTCGTCGAGTGTGGTGGCGCCGATCATGCGCAGGTCGCCGCGGGCCAGCATGGGCTTCAGCATGTTCGAGGCGTCCATGGCGCCCTCTGCAGCCCCGGCGCCGACGATGGTGTGCATCTCGTCGACAAAGGTGATCACCGAGCCTTGGGCGGCCTTGATCTCGTTGAGCACGGCCTTGAGGCGCTCCTCGAACTCACCGCGGTACTTGGCACCGGCCACCATGGCGCTGAGGTCGAGGGCGACGATGCGCTTGGACTTGAGGCCCTCGGGCACGTCGCCGCCGACGATACGGCCGGCCAGTCCTTCGACGATGGCGGTCTTGCCCACACCGGGCTCGCCGATGAGCACGGGGTTGTTCTTCGTGCGCCGGGACAGGACCTGGATGACCCGGCGGATCTCGTCGTCGCGGCCGATGACGGGATCGAGCTTGCCGCGGCGGGCCTCATCCACAAGGTCGCGGCCGTACTGTTCGAGGGCGTTGAAGGTGGATTCCGGGTCCTGGCTGGTAACCCGGGCCGAACCCCGAAGTGAGGCGAGCGCATCGAGCATGGTCTCCCGCGAGATGCCGAAGGACCGCAGGGCCTCCCCGGCAGCGGAGTCGTCGGCGGCCATGGCCAGGAGGAGGTGCTCGACCGATACGTAGTCGTCCTTCATCGAAACGCGCTCGGAGTCGGCCTTCTCGAGCGCGGCGATGAGTTCGGGTGAGAATCCGGTCTCGGTGTCGCCGAACACACGGGGGGTCTTCTCCGCGGTCTCCTCCAGGCGCCGGCGGAGGGCCGATGGATCAGCGTCGAGACGGGAGAGGAGGGGATACACGATGCCGTCGCTCTGCGCGAGCAGGGCCAAGAGCAGGTGTTCGGGCCGGGCCGCCTGGTGATGGCGCCGTTCGGCCTCGGTGCGTGCGCCCAACACCGCCTGTTGGGCCTTGTGCGTGAATGTGTTCAGGTCCATGGTATCCCTCGACCGGTTCAACTCCGATCTTATACGAAATGTTCCTAAAAATCTAAGCTGGTCAGTATCAAATACAGGATGGAGACTCGTCGGGCGTGTTCCAGCCGCGCCGCGTGGGAAGCAGGTGGTCGCGGTGCGACGCCGGGGATGCAGGTGCCGATCAGGCTCGCACCGCCCGGGTCTCGGCCCAGGCGCGCAGCCGTTGTACGTCCTCGGCGCGAGCCGCCGACAGCGGCACGATGGCCCCGGCTTCGGCGAGAAGCTCCTCGGTGGTCAGGTCCATCTCGGCGGCGAAGGCCCGGTACAGGGCGCCGACGATGACCGACTCGATCTCGGCGCCGGAGAAGCCGTCGGTGGCCTCGGTGAGTTTGTTGAGATCGAAATCGGCCGGCTCATGACCCCGCGCCGCCAGCTGGATCTCGAGTATCGATCGTCGCGCCTCCGGATCGGGGAGATCGACGAAGAAGATCTCGTCGAAGCGGCCCTTACGGAGGAACTCGGGAGGAAGGGCGGCGACGTCGTTGGCGGTGGCGACGATGAAGAGGCCGTCGGGCCTGTCCTGCATCCAGCGGAGGAACGTGCCCAGCAGGCGAGAGCTGACACCGCCGTCGGCGTCGCCGCCTGTGGCAAAACCCTTCTCGATCTCGTCTATCCAGAGCACGGCGGGTGCCAGGGCGTCGGCGGTGTGCAGGGCGGACTCGAGGCGCTGCTCCGACTCTCCGACGTACTTGCGGTAGACGCGGGCTGGGTCCAGAAGAAGCAGGGGTCGGCCCCAGGTTGCGGCGAGCGTCTTGGCGACCAGCGACTTGCCGCAGCCGGGTACGCCGGTGAGGAGCATCCCGCGCGGCGGGTCGATACCCATGGTGCGAGCCCGGCTGGAGCCGATGGCACGGCCCCGCACGGCCAGCCAGCCCTTGAGGCCGTCGAGCCCGCCCACCTGGTCCAGCGTCCCGGTCTCGCTCTCGACGAGCTCGAGGACCCCGTCTGTGTTGAGCAGCTCGACCTTGGCTGCTCGTATCCATGGGACGTCGGCGGCGGTGAGCCCTCCGTCGCGGAGCACGGCGCGCTGGAGAAGGCGTTCCGCGTCGGGAAGGGTGAGCCCTTGCAGGGCTTCGACGAGATCCTCTTCTGTGACGGCATCGATGCTGAAGCCGCGAGCCGAGAGGTCGTCGAGCGTGCGTCGTATGAGCCCGGCGATCTCGTCCTGCCCGGGCGGGCGGAGAGTCCAGGGTACGGCCATTCCTTTGAGCTCGGCGGGCACGTCGAGGCTGGGGGCGGTGAGAACGATGGTTTGGCCCGGCTCGGCACGCTGGGCGGTGTCCTTGACGGCACGCAGCACGATGGGGTCGGTCAGGTGCTGAGTGATGTCGAGGAACACGAAGATGCCGGGCGCCGTGAGATCTGAGATGAAGGCAAGGGCGCGTTTGGGGTCGGCGGTCCGGTACTGCGCCGGCATGCCGCGCCGGGCCAGGCCGCGCGCCGCCGACCACGTCCAGACCGGGAAGTCGTCTTGCTCGGCGACCCGGCAGAGCAGGTTGAGGAACCGCTGCTCGTCGTCGGCCTGGACGACCAGCAGCGGATACTGCGACCGGATGAGGACGCGTAGGTCCGCCGTCGTGTCCACGTCCCAAGCATCGGTCGGCGTCCGGGTCGGACTGAGAGGTATGGAGAGTCCAGAGTTCAGAATTCAGATCGCGACGGACCGATTCTGGACTCTGAAATCTGGATTCTTGGCCTTCGCCACGGATTCCGGACGCGTTCGCGTTCGGCCGACCCCTTGTAGGCTTCTGGGCGGCGCAAGATGACAGGAGCACCGACATGCCGGGATTCGTCAAGGACATAAAGGATTTCATCGCCAGGGGCAATCTCGTTGAGTTTGCCGTCGGCCTTCTGCTGACCTTGGTTCTGTGGCCGGTGGTGGATGCACTGGTCGACGGCCTGATCATGCCGCTCATCGCGGCGATCTTTTCCCAGCCCAGCTTCGACGGGCTCAGTTTCACGATCGGCGACGCGCACTTCTGGTACGGAGCTGCCATCTCGCCGTTGGTGACGCTTGCGGCGGTTGCCGTCGCGGTCTACTTCGGAGTGGTGAGGCCGTTCAACCTGTGGGACACGCCGGAGAAGGCCGAGGACAAGGATGAGGCCACATCCTTGCTGCGTCAGATTCGGGATTCGCTGAGGCGCTGAGGTGCCTTGGGTTTCGATGGGTCGTGATCAACGGATCCGGGCCCTTCGGGCTCCGGTTGCATAGACCGCGGACTACTCCTCGAGCAGGTCGTCCAGGCCGGGTCGGGGCAAATCGGGCAAATGACGGCGCACCCGGGCATAGGCGACGCGGGGCGTGGACCCTGCACGGTGCCGTTGTTCGGATTCGCCGAGCAGACGGCGCAGGCGTGAAACCTGTTTCTGGAGACGGGTGATCTCCTCACGCATCTCGAGGATCTTGCGCACACCCTCCAGATTGACGCCCTCGGTGGTGAGCTCCTGAATTATGCCCAGGCGCTCCAGGTCCTCTTCGGAGTAGCGCCGGGTCCCACCCGGGGTGCGGAAGGGGCTGAGCAGCCCGCGCCGCTCATAGATGCGAAGCGTCTGCGGATGCACGCCGGCGAGCTCGGCGGCCACCGAGATGATGTAGACGGCGTCACTGGAGTCCTTGGACATGCTTCATACTCCCAGATGGGTTCGTGGGTTCTTGTCGCTTTCGAGGCGGTGCAGCTGCTCGAGCAGAGAGCGGGCCTCGGGTGAGAGTTCGTCAGGCACGACGACCGATACGGTGACCAGGAGGTCTCCCCGGCCTTTTCCGGTCTCTATGCCGCGCCCGGATACCCGCAAGGTGCGGCCGGAGGCCGTGCCGGGGGGCACTCGCAGGGTCACCTTGCCGTCGAGCGTGGGCACCGAGATGTCGGCGCCGAGGGCGGCCTCGGTGTAGGAGACGGGCACGGTGACCTTGAGGTCATTCCCCGAGCGTTGGAACACCGGGTGCGTGGCCACGTGGACTCGCACGAAGAGGTCGCCGGCCGGCCCTCCGGCGGCGCCTGGTGCTCCCTTGCCGCGTAGGCGGATGCGCGACCCGTCGCTCACCCCTGGAGGGACCTTGACGGTGATCTTGCGGCCACCCTGGCCGCCGTCGATGGAGTGGGTCACCCCTTGGATGGCCTCGTGGAAGGTGAGGCTGATGTCGGTCTCCAGGTCGCTGCCCCGCCTGGGGGCGCGACGATGATGTTGCTCGCCGGCGAAGCCGAAGAGATCTCCGAGTCCGCCGAAGAGACCGCCGCCGAAGAGGTCGCCGAGATTGCCTAGATCGTCGATCCGCACGTACTGGGCGCCGCCGGCGGGCCCGCCCACGAAGGTGCCCTTGGCGAACATCTCGCGGGCCTGGTCGTATTGGTCGCGCTCGTTGCTGAGGGCGGCGTAGGCCTCCGAGATCTCCTTGAATCGGTCCTCGGCGGCCGGGTTCCCGGGGTTGTTGTCGGGGTGGTGTTGCTTGGCGAGACGGCGGTAGGCGCGAGTGATGTCCTGATCGGAGGCGTCGCGCTTCAACCCGAGGACTTCGTAGTAGTCCTTCTCGAGCCACTCCCTCTTCACGGCCCTGCGTCACTTTGTTCTGCAGGAGTCTCGTTGGGCGTTGCCACGGTCACCATGGCGGCGCGAAGCACTCGTCCGTTGAGGGTGTACCCGGCTCGCAGCTCCTCGGTCACCACCAGATCGCCGTCGCCTCCGCCGGCCACAGCCTCGTGCACCTCGGGATCGAACGGCTCGCCGAGAGTGGGGATGCGCTGCAGGCCCTCTTTGGAGAGAGTCTCCGTCATGAGGTGGAAGGTGCTGCGGACTCCTGCGAGGATTTGCGCCTCGCCCGGGTTCTGGGCTTCGTGGGCGAATGCGTGGTCGAACGAGTCGAGGACGGGCAGGAGAGCCTCGATCAGCCGCTGTGATGAGCGGGTCACGATCTCTTCACGCTCACGTTCCATGCGCTTGCGGTAGTTCTCGTACTCGGCGGCGACGCGTTGCAGATCGTCGAGGTAGTCGTCGGCGGATTGGCGTGCGGTGGCGAGAGCGTCGAGGAGAACTCCGACGGCTTCCTCGTGGTCGTCGGGGAGATCTATGCCGACGGCGTTGGCCAGCTCCAGAGCGCCTTCGGCTGGGGGAAGTTCGGTGGCGGGGTCTTCGGCGCTCAAGATTCCTCACCCTCTTCGACGATCTCGGCCTCGACGATGTCATCCCCTTCGGACGAGGAGGCGGCGGCCGGCTGGGAGGCCTCGTAGATGCGCTGGCCGAGGACCTGGGAGGTGGCCAGGAGGGCGTCGGTGGCGCTGCGAAGATCAGAAGCCGAGCTGTCGGTGTCCTTGAGCATCTTGCGCAGCTCCTCCAGCTTTGCCTCGATCTGTGACCTCTCGTCGCTGCTGATCTTGTCGCCGTGCTCGCCGAGCATCTTTTCGGTCTGGTAGGCGACGTGATCGGCCTGATTGCGCGCCTCGGCCGTCTCGCGCCGCGTCTGGTCCTCGTTGGCGTGAGCTTCGGCGTCCTTGATCATGCGGTCGATATCGTCCCGAGGCAGTGCCGTTCCGCCGGTGATGGTGATCTGCTGTTCCTTGCCGGTGCCCAGATCCTTTGCCGACACCGACACGATGCCGTTGGCGTCGATGTCGAAGGTGACCTCGATCTGGGGCACGCCGCGGGGCGCCGGGGGGATGCCGGTCAGGTTGAACCGGCCCAGCGACTTGTTGTCGGTGGCCATCTGGCGCTCGCCTTGGAGCGCATGAACCTCGACCTCGGGCTGGGCGTCGGCGGCCGTGGTGAAGATCTCCGAGCGGCGGGTCGGGATCGTCGTGTTGCGCTCGATCATCTTGGTGAACACGCCGCCCAAGGTCTCGATGCCGAGGGTGAGCGGGGTGACGTCGAGGAGCAGTATGTCCTTGACCTGGCCCTTGAGCACGCCCGCCTGGAGGGCGGCGCCGGCGGCAACCACCTCATCGGGATTGACGCCTTTGTGTGGCTCCTTGCCCGTCATCTCCTTCACCAGCTCCTGGACGGTGGGCATGCGGGTGGAGCCGCCGACGAGGATGACGTGGTCGATGTCCGACACGTCGATGCCGGCGTCCTTGATGGCCTGGTGGAACGGCGCCACGGTCTTCTCGACGAGGTCCTCCGTCATCTTCTGAAACTCGGAGCGAGTCAGGCTCTTGAGCAGATGAAGCGGGCCCTCGGCGGTGGCGGTGACGAAGGGCAAGTTGATCTCGGTCTCGGTCACCGACGACAGCTCGATCTTCGCCTTTTCAGCGGCATCCTTGAGACGCTGCTCGGCCATGGGGTCGGTCGAGAGGTCGACACCGTGCTCGTTCTTGAATTCCTTGACGAGCCATTCGATGATGCGTTGGTCCCAATCGTCGCCGCCGAGCTGGGTGTTGCCGCTCGTGGACTTGACCTCGAAGACGCCTTCGCCGATCTCGAGCACGGAGACGTCGAACGTGCCGCCGCCGAGGTCGAATACGAGGATGGTCTGGTCCTGGCCTTCCTTGTCCATGCCGTAGGCGAGCGACGCTGCCGTGGGCTCGTTGATGATGCGGAGGACTTCGAGGCCGGCGATCTCCCCGGCCTCCTTGGTCGCCTGGCGCTGGGCGTCGCCGAAGTAGGCGGGCACCGTGATCACGGCCTGGGTGACCTCGGTGCCGAGATATGCCTCGGCGTCCCGCTTCAGCTTCATGAGGATTCGGGCGCTGATCTCCTGAGGCGTGTAGTTCTTGTCGGCGATCTTGACCGACCAGTCGGTCCCCATATGGCGCTTGACGGAGCGGACGGTGCGCCCGGGGTTGGTGATGGCCTGCCGCTTGGCCACTTCTCCTACGAGCACCTCGCCGGTCTTGGCGAAAGCCACGACTGAAGGCGTCGTGCGGTTGCCTTCGGTATTGGTGATGATGGTCGGCTCACCACCTTCGTACACGGCGGCGACGCTGTTCGTCGTGCCCAGGTCGATGCCTATTGCTCGGGACATGAGTCTCCTCAGTTGTGCCACGCTGCTCGGCGCGGCAGAGTTGTCCACTTCCTTAGCGTATCCACAGTTTATAACTTGAGTCAGGTCTTATCAATTCCCGACATTTGCCCGACCGACGGCCAGCAAGTGTGGACTGACGCCGAGGATGGATGGTTAGCGTTTCAGGCGAGCGAGCAGATCGAGGAGCACCCGGCGCCTTGCCGGGTCGGCTCAGCGTTCCTCCAGGTCTGGAGAGGCCCAGGAGATCCCTTCGACGGAGAGCACCTCGACGTCGGTGAACCCGGCCTGGCCAACCTCGTTGCACAGTTCGTCGGGGTGGTGGAAGAAGGCGGTGGTGAAATGGCGGAGATCATCGGTGGGATTGTGGTGCCGGCCGTCGGTGAGGTCGCGATCCACTATCTCACGAAACCGGGGATCGTCGATGAATCCGGAGTGGAGGCCGTCGAGCGCCGAAGCATACCGAGCAATGGCGGCGGCGAACACGACGCCTCCGAGATCGAGTACACGAAGGGCTTTTTTGAGGACGAGGATCCGGTCTGAGTGCTCAATGATGTGGTAGAGAGGCCCCATGACGAGGACCGCCGCAAAGGAGGCCTCGGCGAAATCGAAGTGGCGGGCGTCGCCAATGGTCGCCGAGGCCAAGGGAGTGGCCTCGGCGGTGGCGGATAGAGCCTGCTCGATGTGCCGGGGCACGGGATCCACGAGGTGGACGTCGTATCCGGCGGCGGCGAGTCAATGAGAGTATGCGCCAGGTCCTCCACCCACATCCAGAATGTGCGCCGGCGGCGGTGGCAGATGACGACGCATGATCTGGTGGTGCCGCTCCTGCTCGATCGAGCCGAGGGCGCTGTCGGGGCGGCTTTTCTCGTCGAAGGCGTCGTAGTGATCGATGATCTCGGAATCGCCCGCGGGCTCGTCGCTCATGGCACCAGCCTATGCGCCAGCTGCACACCCTCGGCCGACACCGGCACATTCATGAGGCGGCTCGCCGTGGCCGCAAAGGCCTCGGGGTGACCTGTCGTCAGGTAGCTGGACACTGACGACCCATGGTGTGATGACGCCATTCGGGCGGCCTGGCGCGCCACGGCCGGGGCCGGATCGATGACGGTCACGTCAGGGAAGTCGGCGCTGATTCCGTCGGCGAGAAAGGCGTAGTGGGTGCAGCCCAGCACAACCGTGTCGGCACCGGCCGCGACGAGGGCAGCCACGTGTCCAGCGGCCTCGCCTCGGGCGGTCTCGAGATCCCCGTTCTCCACGAGCTGCGCCAAGCCGGGACAGGGACGCGGGATCACGGTGACGCCGGTGGCGAATCGATCTACGAGGCTGTCGAAGACGGCGGCCTGGAACGTGGCTGGCGTGGCCAGCACACCGACGACGCCTGAGCTGGTCACGGATGCGGCCGGCTTCACCGCCGGTTCCATGCCCACGATCGGCAGGCCCGGGTGCCGGCTTCGAAGGTGATCCAGAGCGGCTGCGGAAGCCGTGTTGCAGGCCACGACCACCTCGTTCGCGCCGATGGCCACGAGGTGAGCGGTCACATCGGCGGCGCGCCGGCGCACCTCGTCGAGGCAACGGTCGCCGTAGGGGGCGGCGGCCTGGTCGGCCAGGTAGACGAGATCCGCCTCAGGAAGGAGAAGGCGGATGTTGGTGAGCACGGAGAGCCCGCCCACCCCGGAGTCGAAGATGCCGATCATCGTCTGGCCTCGACTACCTAGAGGTGTTCAGCCGGCGAAGGGTGCATGACGAACGGTCAGGCTACTCGGTGGGAGTGGATGCGTGGTGTCCCGGTGCAGGCTGACCGGGCGGGGCATCTAACCTGCACTTGTGGCGCTTTGGCCCTTCGAACCGCCGGTGACGCCGATGGAGGCTCGGGTACACGAGACGCTTCCGGCCGAGGGCGATTGGTGGTACGAGCCGAAATGGGACGGGTTCCGTGCAGTCGCCTGGAGCGGTGAGATCCGTCTCGACAGCCGCAACCGCAAGCCGCTGCTCCGCTACTTCCCCGAGTTGACGGAGCCGCTGCGCCGGCTTCCCGAAGGTTCGGTGGTGGACGGTGAGGTCGTCGTCGTGGTGGATGATCGGCTCGATTTCGAGGCTCTGCAGATGAGGATCCATCCCGCCGGGAGCCGCGTCGAGGCTCTGTCGGAGCAGATCCCGGCCCGGCTGGTGGCGTTCGATCTTCTGGCCTGGCGGGGAGAGGACCTGCGCCCCGCCCCCTTTCGTCATCGCCGCGCCCAGCTGGTGGCTCTGCTCGATGGTCTGGCGGAGCCGTGGCACTTGACGCCTTCGACCGTCGACCGTGACACCGCGCTGCGCTGGTTCGGCGAGTTCGAGGCCGCAGGCTGCGACGGCATCGTGGCGAAGCAGGACGATGCCGGCTACCGGGAGGGCAGACGGGAGATGGTGAAGGTGAAACGGCGCCACAGCGTCGACTGCGTCGTGGCCGGCTACCGGGTGCACAAGGAGGGGGATCGTGTGGGTTCGATTCTCCTCGGGCTCTACGACCCCTCCGGGCAACTCCACTATGTGGGCCATTGCTCTGGCTTCGGGGAGGATGAGCGCCGGGCCCTGCTGGTCAGCTTGGGGCGGATGCGGGGAACCGACCCGTTCGGCGAACTGGCTCGCCGGCCTGGATTCGAGAGCCGCTGGAGCAGAGGCCATGAATCCCCGTGGGTGGGACTGCAGCCGCGACTCGTCGTCCAGGTGTCATATGACCAGCTGGCCGGCGCCCGCTTCCGGCACGGCACACGTTTCGAGCGCTGGAGACCCGACAAAGACCCGGCAGACTGCACGACGGACCAGCTCCAGCACGTGAAGGGCCCGGGCTTCTCAGGGGTCGTGGGGCGGTGAAGGGAACCTCGGCGCAACGATGAGACGTCTCAGAGCCGAGGAGGAGGAGGCCTATGTCCAGATCCCTCGTTGCCGCCGTGGTGGCCCTGATGGTGGTTGCCGTGGCCTGTTCGCACGACGATGCCGGAACGACCACGTCGAATGAGGCGAGCAGCACGACCGATACCGTGTCGACCGAAGGCATCAGCTACATCGCTTCCGATGCTCCGCGACGTTCCCCTGACGCGTCCGCCGCAGATATGACGGCGCTGGCCGCGGGCAACAGAGCCTTCGCCGCCGACGCCTACACCTGGCTGGCGGCCAACGAGGATGGCAACGTCGTCTTCTCCCCGGTGAGCTTGCGCCTGGCGCTGGCGATGGCATATTCCGGCGCCCGGGGGGAGACCGCCGAAGAGATGGCCGCGGCACTTCACTTCGACCTGGGCGACGATGCGCTTCATGCCGCCTTCAACACGCTCGACCAGATCCTGGCGTCGCGGAACAGGCAGGAGGAGCCCGGCCCCGACGGGGAGGAGCGCAAAGTCGAGCTGTCCGTCGCCAACGCTCTGTGGGGCCAAGAGGGTTTTGGCTTCGAGCGGCCGTTCCTCGACCTCCTGGCCGAGGACTACGACGCCGGCATGCGCATCGTTGACTACGTGGGTGCCACCGAGCAGGCGCGCCAGACCATCAATGGCTGGGTGGCGGAGGAGACGAACGATCGCATCACCGAGCTCATACCGAGCGGAGTGCTGTCGGCTCTGACCCGACTTGTGATCACCAACGCCGTGTACCTGGATGCGACGTGGTGGTCGACGTTCGATGCCGACGATACGTGGGACGCTCCTTTCACTTTGCTGGACGGCAGTGAGGTAACTGCCAGCACCATGCATCAAGACGCATGGTTCCCCTACGCGGCCGGCGACGGCTGGCGGGCGGTCGAGCTGCCATACGTCGGGGAGGAGCTGGCGATGCTGCTCCTGGTGCCGGACGAAGGGAGTTTCGCCGAAGTGGAGGGGCAGGTCGGGGACGGGCTGATCGACGAGGTCCTAGCCGGTCTTGCGCCGGTCGATGTCAGTCTTGGCCTGCCTAGGTTCGAGTTTCGCACCAAGGCGAGCATGGCAGACATGCTCAGCGAGCTGGGTATGCCTCTGGCCTTCGATCCCAATGCGGCCGACTTCTCGGGCATGACCACCGAGGACCGGCTCTTCATCTCGGCCGTGTTGCACGAAGCGTTCATATCGGTGGACGAGGCGGGCACCGAGGCAGCGGCGGCCACGGCGGTGGTCATGAATCTGGCGGCCGCCCCGGTTCAGGGCGTAGACCTGCAGATCGACCGTCCCTTCCTGTTCTGGCTGTACGACCGTGAGACGGGGACGGTGCTCTTCATGGGGAGGGTGCTCGACCCGACGGCCTAGTCCGTGTCGTGGCGTTTGGAGGGGGCGACTCGAGGCGGCTCGCCCGGCTGCTTCGGGTAGTGCGGGGGCCAGGGGGCGTCGCCCAGGCCGCGCCTTTCGTCGGCGCGCGCCAACTCGAGAAGACCGGAGATGTCGCCGGCCGACTCGTCGATGCCTTCGGTGAGGTCCCCGACGATCTGCCAGCGGCGGTGGAAGCCTTCGAGGGTCATCTCGGTGGGATCGATCGTGCCGAGTTCGTTCCAGTCGAAGGGGGTAGACACGAGGCCGGTGTGGCGCAGGCTGTAGGCGCTGGCCACGGTCTTGTCGGGAGCGTTCTGGTTGTAGTCGATGAAGACGCCGCGGCGTTCCTCCTTCCACCAGGCGGTGGTCGCCAGACCGGGCAGACGGCGCTCGACCTCGCGGGCGAGGGCGAGAACGGCGCGTCTCACGAGGAGGAATGTCCAATCGGGCCGGATGCGCACGTAGATGTGTATCCCGCTGGCGCCGGACGTCTTCGGCCATCCGTGTAGACCGTGCTCTTCGAGCACCGACCTGCAGGCGGCGGCGACCTGCCTGCAGTCGTCGAAGCAGTAGTCGTCTGTGGGATCCAGGTCCAGACGTAGCTCGTCGGGATGATCGAGCCGTCCGGCTCTGCTCGCCCAGGGGTTCAGATCGATGCAGTCGAGCTGAACCTGTTCGATGATGTCGGAGAGGTCGTCGACCATGGCCATGCGGCCGGGGCGCGCCGAGGGGAAGAGCACATCCACCGTCTTGTGGATCGTGGAGGGAGCCCGCTTGGTAAAGAAGGGGTCGGCCCCGACACCGTCGGGCCAGCGCTTCAGGCTGCAGGGGCGCCTCCATGTTCCCCGCACCGCTCCCGGAGCACAGGCCAAGTAGTGCTGGGCGACGTCGAGCTTGGACCAGTGCCGGTCGGGGAACAGCAGCTTGTCGGGGCTGGTGAGCCTGATGGCACGGCCCGCCGCATCGACGGTGGTGAAGTCCGCGGCCAGGTGGAACCTCCTTGTTGGGGACGGCCGGCCCTAGGTTGGCTCGCCGTACTTCTTCCGATGCTGCTCGGCGGCGCTGGCCATCCAGTTGTCGCGTTCGATGCGACCCGGGAAAGCGGACAACGCCGCCGACACGTAGGCGATGTCGTCGGTCTGCAGGTTGGCCACCTGTCGGAAGCTCGTGATGCCGAGGCTCTTGAGCAACTGCTCCAAGCGCGGCCCCACCCCGTGGATGAGTTTTAGGTCATCGTCGACAGGCGGGTCCGCCCCGCGGGTCCGATTGGCGATCTCGGCCATGCGTGTGATGGCGGTGTCCCTGTCCGGGTACCTGGGCTCTGGTCCGCGGGGGAGGGTGAACCGGGCATCGAGCTGGGCGATACGTTCATCTCTTTCGTGCAGCTCGGCGGTGCTGTCGGCCTGATCCTGTGTCGCTATGGACAGCTGCGCCTCCAAGTCGGCGATGCGTTCGTCGCGTTCTTCCAGCTCGGCCAGCGTCTCCGCCTGCTCCTGGGGGATCACCGCCAGCTGTGTTTCCAGGTCGGCGATACGTTCGTCACGCTCGCGCAGAGCGGTTTCGTTTTCGGAGTGGGCGTGCTCGGCCGAGGCGAGCTCCTCCTCGAGAGCGGCGATGCGGCCTTCGAGGTCGGCGATGCGCTTCGAGCGTTCCTCCAGCTCGTCTTCGAGTTGGGGGATGGCGGCGGCGAGCTCGCCGAGGCGGGCGATTTCGGCGTCTTTGTCTTTGGTGACGGCGCCGAGGCGGCTCTCCAGGTCGTCGGCCTGGCGCTGCGCAGTCTCGAGTTCGTCTCGCAGCCGCTCGATCGTGGGCTCGAGCCGGGCCGAGTTATCGACTGCGGCCTCGAGCTCACCGCGGACCGTGGCGACATCGCTCCGCAGCTCGTCGAGCGCCGATTGCTGCCTCTCGAGGACGGTGCGGGCTTCGGTCAGCTCTCTGGTTCGGGCTTCGAGCCCGGTGACGTTCTCGGCCGCTTCGGCCCGGGCGGTGGCGAGATCGAGACCCGCCTTGGTGAGTCGCTTGTCTAGGGCGGCGACGCTGAGCTTCCACTCGTTCAGCTCCTCGCGGAGGTGCGCCGTCTGCTCGTGCGCGTTGCCGAGCTTGGCCTGGTAGTCACGTTCGAGTCTGCGCTGCCGTATGAAGCGGCGCAGGACCCAGCCGATGAGGAAGCCGACGAAGGCGGCGGCCAGCATCCACCAGACGATCTCGAGGACGGCGTATCCGGTTCCCCGCATCACCCGTCTCCTTCCTGGATCACGAACTCGATTCTGCGGTTCAGCGCCCTGCCTTCTTCGGTCGAGTTGTCGGCGATGGGCCGGCTCTCTCCGTAGCCGATCGCCGAGAGCCGGTCCGGGGTGATGCCGCCGGCTATGAGATAGTCGACGACGGCCTGTGCTCTGGCCTCGCTCAGGGCGAGATTGAACTGGGCATCGCCGACGTTGTCGGTGTGGCCCTCGACGACGAGTGCCACGTCGGGGTTATCGGCCAGGATGTCGATGGCCTCGTCGAGGAGGGCTTGGGCCTCCGCGCTGAGGACCGCGCTGCCCGGATCGAAGCTCGTGGTGCCGCTCAGTAGCTCGGTGAGGCCGGCGGCGAGGCTGCTGTTGTCGTCCTCGAGGTCGACGATGACCTCGAGATCTTGATCGGCGAGATCAAGGAGCGCGGCGTTGGCGGCCGATACGGCCTCCGTGGATCCCTGTCCCCAGATCGTGAGGACGTCGTCTTGAAGCGTGATGGTCCATGCATCGAGCTCGGCGAGGGTTGCGAAGATGCTCGGAATGGATTCGAGGTAGTCGGGCGAGGCCACGGACTCGCCCACCGTGAGCCGGTCGTCCACGTTGTCGGGACCGAAGCTGTTCTCCGTGGCGGTGGTGATGGCGGCGGCAATGGACTCGTCGGGCAAGAGGCCGCGTAGGGTGACCGTTCCTTCATCGAACACGGCGCCGAGGGTAGGCGCCTCGATCGTGACCACGAGCAGCCGCTGTTCGACGGTCGCGGTGCCGCCGACGGCGGCGGTCACTGCATCGACGAGGTTTGCCCGTGCCAGCGCAGAGTCGACGATCCCGGCGATGAGCACGGTGCCGTCTGAGAACCCGATGCCTCCGTCGGCGAGGCCTTCGACCACGCGCAGCACGTCGGGGACGGTGGCCAGCCATTCAGGCGCCGCGACGTCTGGGTCGACCACGAGCTCGTTGGTGACGGCGCCGAACTGCTCTTCGGCAGCCTCGACGATCTCGTCGACGGCATCCTGGTCGGGCACGGTGCCGGACAAGGTGACCCCGCCAGCGGAGAACACCACGTCGATGTAGGCGAGGCCGGACGCCTGGGTGTTGCCAGAAGCCTCGGTGGCCACTAGCACCTGCGCGGTGTCCACGCTGTGCACGCCGCGCAACGCTGCCACGGAGGCGGCGGCTTCGTCGAGGGCAAACTGGCTCGGGGCGATACCGGACAGGATGGCGTAGCGGCCCTCGAACGCGACACTCAGCTCGGTGCCCGCGAGAGCGGCTTCGGCGCGGCCCGTGAGATCCTGCTCCTCGTTGGGCACGCCCCAGGAGACGGCGGCGACGACCAGCGCGGCCAGGGCGACGGCCAGCAGCCAGGCCACATAGGGAAATCGGAGGCCACGGTGCTGCTTCCGGGTGCGTGGCACGACTACCGGTCCCGGTTTCGCGGCGGAGCGGCGGAATTCCCCGAGGCTCGCCGTCTGCCCCTCGAGTGGTCGGGTGTGGGTGAGGCAAGCATGCGCTACTCCCTGAAGCCGATCATGTCGCCTGGGGGGACATTATCCGAAGCGCGGGCGATGTGGGCCCGAGGGCGGCGGCATGTCGGCCGGCCTGCTTCGAGTTGGCAGGAAGGGTCAGCCGGCGAGTGTGCCGCCGAACACCTGCCATGCAAGTGCGCTCTTGGCGCCGAGGCTGAGCACGATGTACATCTTCTCGCCGTAGAGGTAGTCCTTCCATTTGCCCGCGCCGCGGTATTGGAGCGCTTGATTGACGGCGAAGCTGTTGAAGAAGACGAACAGCGACACGAATATCCCGAACACGAACCCGGGAACGCCCCCGTGGGTGGCCTGTGCTCCTCCGAGGGCGATACCGATGGCGACCCAGGGCACTATGCCGATGATGCAGCCGAAGGCGAACGGCCACCAGTCGACCGTCTCTTTGCCCTGATTCGCCCTCTCCATGAGCAGGCCGAAGAGGATCATGGCCGAGTTGGCTCCAAACAGCCCGACGAGGGCGTACAGGTTCGTGATGCCCGTGAGCATGGCGATCAAGACGACCATGATCGAGGCGCTCACCGAATACTCGATCCAGCGGGCGTAGTTGATGGTGTTGCGCAGATTGTGTTCGTACCAGCGCACGATCCTGGGGGCGGCGACGAGGAGATGGTCGAGGGCGGCCAGGCCCAGGAACAGCGCCACGGCAATGCCGTAGCGGACTTCGAAGATCGTGTCGGGCTCGGGTAGTGCCGTGCCCGGAGGGCCGGTCTGGAATGTCGCCGACACCGGTATGGCGAAGCTGTTGCTGAGAACGAGGATGGCCGCCGCCTGTGCCAGGTGCACCAGGCCGACGACGAGGTTGCCGACGCGAAGGCGTCGCATGCGGTCTGCTTCGGTCGTCTTGCCGTCCATACGGACAGATTGTTGTCGCCGTGGTGCCGCTATGAGAAGTGAGGCCGGCTCATTTGGCGATGGCCCGCAGGTTCATGCCCCCGGCCGAGGTGGAGTTCACCATCTCGAGTCGATCGAAGGACTCGCAGATAGCGGCGACGAACCGGTGCTTGTGGCGCAGCAGGAGGCTTCCGTGGCCCGCGTTGGTCCACTGCATGCTGGAGCCGGGCCAGTGCCGGTGAATGGCCTGCACGGAGCTGGTGGGGACATACCCGTCTCGAGTCGCCGCCAATAGAACGGCGGCTTCCGGTACCACGGGTGGATCGAAGTACAGGACGCTGGCCGAGAGCAGAAAATCTCGTAGGCGACGTCTGGTGTCGGGATTGTCGCCTCCGAGGGCGTCCCAGTCGAAGGTGAGCTGGATCAGCCCATTCAGAAACGGTGGCGCGGCCGAGTGGGCGGCCGCGATTGGGGCCGCCGCCACCGGGAACGGAACCGTGGCGGCGACGAAAGCGGCCGTGTTGCCGCCCATGCTGAACCCGCTCACACCGACGGTGTAGCCGAGGCGGTGGAAGTGACCGGCCAGGACGCGGCCCTCACCGACGGCGCTCCGTCCCATCACGGCGAAGTCGGAGATGCTCGTGATCGGCTGTTCACCCTCGGGAAGAGGGCTACGCAGTCCGTAGAGCGGCTGCTCGAGCAAGACCGACGCGATGCCGTGTTCGGCGAGGAGGTGAGCCAGCTTCGTGCGTGCGCCGTATCCGTCCTCGTTCCACGCCGCAGCAAGCAGGACCAGGCGGTTCGGCTCCTCGGTGGTGGTGATCAGTCGGGCTCGGGCGAGACGGGCCGCTTCCGGCAGGTACTCCCCGGGGCTCTCGAAGGCCAGGTCCTGGATCACCGTGTCGCCCTGCCTCCTGGCGGGGTGCTCGATTATCGGGATCTCGGGTATCGGCGGGGCGTGCCGGGCATTGATCACGTAGTAGTCGAGGATGTCGGTATCGCCCCAGCCGTGACGAAACACCCGCCTTTGTGGCGGCGTGCGGGCGAGGGCGCGGGCGGCGAAACGATCGAGCCAGTGCACGGGGATCAACCTTAGACGGTGGGTTTTGCGGGTAGCCGCGGTGAGGGCACGCGGCGTAGCATCGGATGGCGATGGAGATGTCCACCAAGAAGACCATCGGCCTTGTGGCGGGTGCCGGGCTGGGCGCGGCGGCGGCGGTTGCCCTCAGGCGGCGCTGGAGCAGCAGGGGCCCCGGCGGTGAGGCCGTGAAGGCATCGGCGCCGGGGCCCCTGGGCGCGGCCTTTCTCGACCATTTGGTCGAGGCCGTGCAGATTCGGACCGTTGTGGGGGCCGATGTCGACGGGTCGGCTTTCGACGAGTTCCAGGCGTTCCTCGTAAGGGCCTATCCGCTGACCCACGAGCGGCTTGATTGCGAGACCGTGGGTGGTCACTCCCTGTTGTACTGCTGGCCGGGCACACGTGCTGAGGCGGCCCCGGTGCTCCTGATGGGCCACATGGACGTAGCCGCGGTGGAGCCGGGCTCGGAAGACGATTGGAAGCACCCCCCCTTCTCCGGGGCACGGAGCGGAGGCCACCTTTGGGGGCGTGGCAGCCTCGACGCCAAAGGCCCGCTGATCGCCATCTTCGAAGCGGTGGAGAGTCTGCTCGCCGAGGGTTTCGAGACGGGGCCGTCCGTCTACATCTCCGTTGGACACGACGAGGAGACTGGTGGATCGTGCGGCGCCGCTGCCGTCGCCGACCTGCTCGCGGCGCGAGGTGTCCGTTTTGGTCTCGTGCTGGACGAGGGAGGAGCTATCGGCGAAGGGCTGCTGACCGGGGCCGCCGACCCGATCGCTCTCCTGGGTATCGGGGAGAAGGGCTGCCTGGATGTGGAGCTGAGGGTTGCCGCGCCGGGCGGGCACTCGTCGGTGCCGCCCGGTCACACCGCGGTGGGTCGTCTCGCCGCGGCGGTGGCCCGTCTCGAAGGCCAGCCGATGCCGGCGCGACGCGACGTGCAGAGGGACTTCTTCGCTGCGGCATTCTCTCGGACGAGAGCGCTGACGCTGCGCGGTTGCGCTCTTGCCGGTGGACGTGCCGGCCGCCGCCGCCGCCGCTCGACACCTCTTGCGGATGCGCTGGTTCGAACGACGGGCGCGGTGACGATGATCGAGGGGGGCGTCGAGCCGAACGTGGTTCCTCAGCGGGCCCGAGCGGTGGTGAACTTCAGGGTCCTTCCAGGCGACACGGCCGACGACGTGCTTGCACACGTGCGCTCCGTCGTCGGCGGTGCCGTGCGGGTGGCTGAGGTCGCCACGGACTTCTCGCCTGATCCGCCCCCGTTGTCGGATCCGCGATCCGCGTACTTTCGTATGGTGGCGGAGACGATCGACGATGTGTTCCCCGGCACGGTGGTAGCTCCGTGGATCGTGATGGGAGCCACGGACTCGCGCCACTTCGTGCCCATTGCCGACGCCGTCTATCGGTTCATTCCGTTTCGCGTCGGCCCGGGAGACCTGGGCCGGGTGCACGGCATGGGAGAGCGCGTGCGGCTCTCGGATGCCGACGGCGCCGTGGCCTTCTACCGGCGCCTCATGGCACGGGCGACGGGATCTGTGTAGGCCTCCGAGCCGACGACCATGGAAGTGGAGAGCAGGCTCCGGGCGTGGGCGCCGAAATCGAGACCTGGATCGACGATCTTGGCCAGTGCCAGTCCGTTCAGCGCGGCCAGGAGCAGCTCGGCACCTCGGGCTGCGTCGGAGCCCTGGAGGCTGGGATCGTGGCGCTCCAGGGCGGCGGCGAAACGTTCGATGCGGTTCTGGTGGTGGCGCAGGATCCTGGCGGCGAGGTGGGTGTCGCTGCTGGGCGCCGTGACGGCCGCGTGCATATAGACGCGGGCCAGCGCGGGCCGTTCTTCGATGAACCGGATGTAGGCCTCCAGGAGGTCTTCTATGGTGTCGCTGCCCCGGCGATCGGGATCGGGGTCCACCGCTTCGAGAGCTTCACGCACAACGGTGACGACGGCCGCTTCTTTGCTGGGGAACAGGTTGTAGAAGGAGCCGGGACGGATCTCGGCTTGGGCGCAGATGGCCCGTATCGTCGCCCCTTTGAGGCCACCGTTGGCGAGCAGCGACCTGATGGATTCGAGTATGCGGTCTCGTGTCTCGATACCGGCGCGGTATCGGCGTGGCATGCCTGTCTCCCCTGACTGGGCTACGTATACTCAAATTAGGACACTCGTTCAAAAACGTCGAATCGGGAGCCCATGTCGCACTACCTGACCAACCTGCGTGACATCGAGTTCAACCTGTTCGAGGCAAACCGCATCCAGGATTACCTGGGCCGTGAGCCGTTCGCCTCCATAGATGTCGACAGTGCCGGCGACATCCTTCGTGAGGTCAACCGCCTTGCCGTGGAGGAGTTCGCTTCGTCCTTTGTGGAGGCCGACCGCGACGAGCCGCGGCTGGTCGACGGTGAGGTGAGGCTGCCCGCTGCCGTGAGCGACAGCCTCGACGCCTACTTCGCCGGTGGGTGGGATCGTGTCGGGCTGCCGGAGCACCTTGGCGGGTATGGAGGGCCGCCGTCGCTGCGCTGGGCGGTCGAGGAGCTGTTCATCGGGGCGAACCCGGCGGTGTTCCTCTACATAGGAGGACCGCTGATGGCCTACGTGATCGACAAGGTGGGCACCGGGGAGCAGCGGGAGAAATGGGCCAAGCGCATGCTCGATCGACGTTGGGGAGCGACCATGGTTCTCACCGAGGCCGATGCCGGCTCGGATGTTGGTGCCGCCACAACCGGGGCCCGTCACGTGGACGGGGACACGTACCACATCGAGGGTGTGAAGCGTTTTGTCACAGGCGGAGACAACGACTACTTCGAGAACATCGTGCATCTGGTGTTGGCCCGCCCGGAGGGTGCCGTGCCGGGCACCAAGGGCCTTTCCATGTTCATAGTGCCCAAGTACCTCGTGAATGCCGACGGGAGCATCGGTGAGCGCAACGGTGTCGTGACCACGCGGCTCGAGGACAAGATGGGCATCAAAGGCTCCACCACATGTGAGATCGCATTTGGTCTGGAAGGGCCGTGCGAGGGTTACCTGGTGGGTGGGGTGCACGAAGGCATCAAGCAGATGTTCCTGGTCATCGAGGATGCTCGATTGACCATCGGCTCGAAGTCGTCGGCCACGCTGTCCACCGCCTATCTGAACGCGCTCGCCTATGCGCGGGACCGTCTTCAGGGACCGGATCTCACCCGGGCGAGAGATCTGGAGGCGCCGCGTGTGCCCATCATCAGGCATCCGGACGTGCGCCGCCTGCTCATGCTGCAGAAGGCGCATGCCGAGGGCATGCGGGCGCTGATCCTGTACGCGGCGTGGGTTCTCGACCAGGTGGTGCTGCAGCCCGATGAAGAGTACTGGGGCAAGCTGGCGGGCCTGCTGCTACCCCTGGTGAAGGGGTACTGCTCCGAGAGGGTGTATGAGTTGCTGGGTCAGTCGCTGCAGGTTCTGGGTGGATCGGGCTTCACCAAGGACTATCCGCTCGAGCAGTACATCCGCGACGTGAAGATCGACACTATCTACGAGGGCACTACGGGCATTCAGGCGCTCGACCTGTTCTTCCGCAAGATCGCTCGCGATCAGGGGGTGACCCTGACTCGCTTTGCCGGGACTCTCATGGAGACGGTGAAGCGTGGCGGCGAAGATGACGCCTTTATACGGGAGCGTGAGCTGCTGGGTGCGGCCGTGGAGGGCGTTCAGGGCCAACTTGGTGCCATGGTGGCCAACGCGGTGGCATCGATGGAGGAGCCCGAACACCTCTACAAGGTGGCACTGCACACGAACTCGCTGCTGGAGGGCCTGGCCGAAGCGGTTGTCGGCTGGCTCCTCCTGCGCCACGCCGAGATCGCCGATGCTGCGCTCGAGTCGGGGTCGGATCGGTACTTCTATGAGGGCAAGATCGCTTCGGCACGGTGGTTCGCAGCCAACGT
>Ga0315554_1000560_pt1 | contig 22227 bp, 14 predicted proteins | sample SalMarSW160370MG_FD_202114 | JGI IMG/M metagenome (GOLD analysis project Ga0315554, IMG submission 202114) | Salt marsh sediment microbial communities from the Plum Island Ecosystem LTER, Massachusetts, United States - Salt Marsh Sediment SW1603-70 ... | reverse complement strand
TCACGGTTTTGCTACGCGGAACTTGTGTATTCTCTGACACCCGGGTAATGCCGATAAGTCGGCACAACCCGGGCCACCCCGCCCTCCCCTCGTAGAATCTGCCGTAAGTTAACTTTTCAGAAGACTTATCGCACAGCGGAACTAGGATTGGGACAAATTGGAACGTTGGATGAAAAACAATGAAACCCGGGTGGTCAATCCGCCGGTAGGCGGACGGAACCACCCGGGCCACCCGGCTTCTTGTCATTCCCGCAGGGTGTTGGGCGGGAATCCATTTTGAAGTTGTAGTTGTAGTTGGCGTAAATCTGGGACAGTCCCTGAACTGCCTTTGGGGACAGTCCCGATTTACGCCATTCATGTGTGTGGCCCGGGATGTGGTCCGAAGGATCATTTCCCGGGTTTCATGACTTTGCTATGTAGAATGGGTTCTTGCTGCGATTCCCAGGTAATGACGTCCAGACGGCACAAACCGGGCCACCCCTACGCAATTGAAATGGGGATGGGGAAAATTGAGAATGTTGGATGAAAAGCAATGAAACCCGGGTGGTCAATCCGCTAGTTGGCGGCCCGGGCCACCCGGCTTCTTGTCATTCCCGCAGGGTGTTGGGCGGGAATCCATTTTGAAGTTGTTGTTGTTGTTGTTGTTGTTGTTGTTGTCCGGGATGTGGTCCGGATGAAGCCGCCGATTCCCGCGAGCACGCCGAAGGTTGTGGCGATCAGCCTCGCGGCGCTCGTGTCAAGGAGTCCCCTTCCGCCAGCCATTGCAATCCCCCATTGCTTTTCGTTGGCAGGAAACAATGTAGCACCCGACGCCAAAGTCTATAAACCCGGATTGTCAGGAAAAGAAAATCCCGGCATGCGAGATGCCGGGCTACGATGCTGTACACGGAAACCCGGTCCCGAACTGTCAGGACCGGGCTACCATTCGACACAACCTCAACCACACGGCGATAGAGCAGTCACAGCCGGTAGAGCATTACCCCCGTGAGCAACGTCAGAATGTAGTAGACGAACGGCGGCATGTCACGAAAGATGATCATCGCGACGAAAAAGAAAACAGCGCCGCCTATGTCGACCCACCCGACCCAACCGGGCAGGCCAGTCCGCAGCAGCAGCAGTCCGACCATGACCAGACCGGCCTGGGTGAGGATGCTGTACGCGACAAACGGCCAACCGGGCAGCGTCCCCTCGACGAAGGCCTGTGGATCGGCCCCCCGCAGGTAGACGCTCCAACTCCAGAACAACGCCCCGACTGCGATCGCCGCCACCCCGGCGAATGCCCAGCCCGAAGAAGGAAGGCTGCGGAAGTGATACCAGGTGAGGATCAGGGCAACCGCGGTGACGAGCGCGCCAAGGCTGAAAAAGACCTGCGAAACCGTCCATGCACCGCGCTCCGCCATGATGATCTCTAGCTTTTGGGCCGCGTCCGGCAAGCCGAAAATCCGTGAAACCGGTGAAAACGCGGCGATCATGAAAAGAATGGAACCTACGATGAGAACGATTCCGTCGATCCGCTGAGCACTCATTGGCACCTCCCTGAAGCTGTCCTAAGCTTTGCCCCTTTTTGTTAGGGGAATTTAACTCGGTGTGTGGGGGCAAGTCATGCCAGAGATGGCAGGAATCCGAAAAAGATGGATGGATAGATTCAGCGTTCGCCGGGACGAGTATTTTCGGGTTGCCGAATGCGACGGCGAGATTTCTTCGTCATCCCAAAGTGTCGGGATTCCTCGCAATGACACCCTCTCCCCCGGACGAGCATGTCCGGGCTACCTCCACTGCCTTTAGGGACAGTCCCGATTGACGCGCAGCACGACCTAATGAAATCCGGGTGGACAAGCCACCCGGGCCACCCACGGGCAGGCTCACGACGAAAGATCCTTCACTGCGTTCAGGATGACATGTAAAGCACAGAGGTCTATCAGACGTTCAGGATGACGAATGGAAGGGGAAAGAAAACCCGGCGATTTCCACAAGGGAACCGCCGGGTTTATCTATCTCCTCGCAGCTCGGGGCTGCGTCATTGGCGTCTGTCAGGCCGCCTCGATCTCGATCTTCTTGGGCTTTGCCTGCTCCGCCTTCGGCAGGACCACGGTCAGCACGCCGTCCTTGAACGAGGCTTCGATCTTGTCCTGCTGAATCGTTTCGCCAATCGTGAAACTGCGGGAGAAACGGCCGTAGTACCGTTCACTGAAGTGAACGTTGGTGTCCTTCTTCTCCTCCTCGACCTTGCGCTCACCGTTGATGGTCAGCACGCCGTTTTCGAGGGTGATCGACACGTCATCCTTGCGGATTCCAGGGAGATCCGCCAGCACGCGCACCTCGTGCTCGTTTTCGGTCACGTCCACACGCGGACGCCAGACCCGTTGCATCTCCTCATCGCTGAGGCCGTTGCCGAAGAAGTCATCAAAGAGGCGATTCCACCGGTCATGCATCCGGGTCGCCTGGAACGGGGTCCACCGTACGAGTGTCATCGTTCGCTCCTTTCCTTGCTGTATTGTTGTCTGTTGTAGGCAAACTATTCGGCGTTGCCGCCTTTTACCGTCTTCGACCATTCCAAATGCAACGGGTGTGCCAGAAGCGGACGCGATCGGGAGGCGCCAATTAATCATTTAATAATTATTAAGATAAGCGAGAGGTTACGCGGCCTTGAGGTTATTTGCTCGTTCAACCAAGTGTACGCAGTGCCACACTGGCAGCCTGATGTACGCCGTTATGGCATATAGCCTGCCGCAATTGCCCCGACTTCCAGGCAGATCGGTTGAAATGGACTCCTAAACTGTCCGGTTCCTTCGGTTTCACACGCCACCCGCTTGTCGCGAATCCTACGGCTCCCTATCCTCTCCTCAGCCACGGAACGGAGCTCTCCACGGATCGTATCACCATGGCAAAGACGTAAAACCAACATTCAGGGAGACGTTCCCAATGAAAGCGCCATTTTCTTCCTTCGCCCGGGCAGGTCTGGCGATGCTGCTGATGCTCGCCCTGTTGGGGCCCGCCACCGCTGCGCAGACGGGTAAAATCCAGACACAAAGCCGCTACCCCGTGATTGGCACCAATTTCGAAAGCCCCTTCGTCGCGGTGGCCGAGCGGTTAAAGCCCGCGGTGGTGTATGTCGAGGTGATCCGCGAGGAGCAGGTGCGGATGCCCTTCCAGGACCTGGAACCCTTTTTCCAGTTTTTCGGCCCGTGGCAGAACCCTCACCAGAACGAACAGAAGAAACCAGACGTGCAGAAGGTTCCCGCGAGCGGATCTGGCGTGATTATCGATTCCTCGGGGCTCGTGCTGACCAACAACCATGTCGTCGATAAAGCGACCGAGATCACGGTGACCCTCGTCGACGGTAGCAAACGCAAGGCGAAGGTGGTCGGCACCGACCCGGAGACCGACCTCGCGCTGCTCAACATCGGAGAGGTTCCCGCAGACCATGTCGCTCCGCTCGGCGACAGCGACTCGCTGAAGATCGGCGAGTGGGCGATCGCGATGGGCAACCCGTTCGGGCTGGACTGGACGCTGACGGTGGGGGTGATCTCTGCCAAGGGGCGCAGCAACCTGAACATCGCCGGAGGCGGACCGACCTTCCAGGACTTCATCCAGACGGACGCGTCGATCAATTTCGGCAACTCGGGCGGTCCGCTGGCGAATATCTACGGGCAGGTGATCGGGATCAACGCGGCGATCAACGCGCAGGCGCAGAACATCGGATTCGCCATCCCGATCAACCTCGCGAAGGACGTCGTGCGCCAGCTCAAGGCGGGCGGAACGGTGCACCGGGGCTACCTGGGAATGCTGCCGAGTGAATTGACAAACGACATGAAAGAGGCGCTGAACCTCGACAAAGACACCAAGGGTGTGTTCGTCGAATCCGTAGAACCGCACACCTCCGCGTCCGAGGGCGGCCTGAAGGCCTCGGACGTGATCACCAAGGTGGACGGCGATCCGGTGAGCGACGTCAACGATTTCCGGTTCCGCGTCGCGCGCCACGCGCCCGGGGAAAAGATGACGCTGACCGTCTACCGCGACGGGAAGCACAAGAAACTGACCTTCACGCTGGGCGACCGTGCGGACCTGATCGCCGAGAACGGCCAAGCCGCTCCGGGAGCTGAAGAACCCAAAGCCTGGATGGGCCTGGATGTCGCCAACCTGAACGATCCGCGGCTCGGCCGTGTGCAGTTCCAAGTGGACGAGGGAGTGGTTGTCCTAGACGTGGAAAGCGGCAGCCCCGCCGAGGGCAAGCTGCAGCCGGGCGATGTGATCACGGAGGTGGACAAAACCCCGATCACGAACCTCGGCGACTGGCGCAAGGAGGTCAACAAGCTCGCGGACGCCGACCGCGCGGTGCTGGTCAAATTCCACCCCAGAGGACACCGCCAGACCAGTTTTGTCGCATTAAAGAAGTAACCCCGCATTACCCTCTTCCCTGGCGGGGTGATACAGAGAGCGGGACGCTTCCGGGCGTCCCGCTCCTGTTTGCTGCGCACAGGACCTGCGTGAAGTGGGGAAACCCGATCCCGAATTGTCGGGACCGGGCCATCCTCGCCTTCCATGCCACCGTGCGGCTCGACAGGGCAATACAGCGCAGCTGATACATACAACCTGGATTCCCCGATCAAGCCGGGGAATGACAAAGTGGAGAGAAACCCGGTCCCGAATTGTCTGGACCGGGCCATCCGGATGCAGTGCCATACGCCCATTCTTGTGTTTATTCGGCCAGTCTCAGGTTAATGGACTCGGTACTCTCCTGGAACCGGCGGTTCCGAGCCTGAGGAAGCTGACCTTCCCCTCCCTCACCCTGGGGCGGTTCGCCGATATCTCCACCCATTCCGCCACCGGGACGTCCGCCCATTCCTCCGCCTGGACGACCTCCCATTCCCTCGCCGGGTGTCCGCCGCATCATCCCACGGCCGGGGAGCTGAACGTAGGAGAGGGACACTTTAAGTTTCGCCCCTGGCGCTGCGTTCAAAGCAAGCCGGGCGGTTTCGCCGAATTCGTTGAAGCCGGCCCACGCTCCGAGCGGAATCGCCAGTTCCTGGACGACAACCCCAACGTCAACCCCTGTGGCCAACACGATGCCGGCCGACCCATCCGCCGGGAGGGTCGTGCGTTCATCCCCGCTACCGTATCGAATCAGTACCTCGGACTGAACGCCGGTGCGAAGCCTCATACGGAGGCGATCCCCCGGATTCATCTCCTGCTCATCGCCCGGCATCTCCGTCGGCTCACCGGACTCCCCGGAGCCGACCATCCTGTCCAGGCCGTTCCTCCGCCCACCCATCCGGTCGATCGAGAGCAACACGCCAAAGGGCGATCCCTTATCCGTCCTCGGTTCAAACCAAAGCGTAACCGGCATCATCGAACCGCGGGTGGAGATTCGACGCTGGACAAGGCAATAGAGCACGGAGTCGGAGTTGACGAAGGCGAGGGAAACCCCGGCGTCCTCGACGTAGGTGCGGGGGTAGGCCTCCCAATCCGCGGCGACGCCGTCCACCCGGATCGGCGACTTGAGCCGGGGAGCGTCCAGTGTATCGCGGCACCCCAGTTGGACCGCAGAAGCGAGGATAAGCAACATCCCGAACGCCGGGAATCTCAGCCAATCAAAAGCGCGTTGACGTGCCCGCATCTTGTTCTTCCTCCGGTTGTCGCCGACCGTACGTTCCTACAGCGAAATCAGGGACAGGGAAACGGAAGCAGTGAAGCCGTTCCACGTGAAGTAAGAGTCGGAGGACCTGTTGTCTGTCCAGTTGACCGAAACGCCGAGTGCGACGGCGGGGGTCTCAGGCGATGTTTCCAGCGTGCGGCGCACAGCGACCATCACCCGGCAGGTTTCGTCATCACGCGCGTCGCGGTCCGTCAGCGCCTGCACCTCAACATACCGCGCTGCGCCATACTGCCCGCCGAGGGTGAAGCGCCAGAGTCCGGCTAGACGGTTCAGCTCGCCGCCGACCCGCCACCCATCCCAAAGCAGGTTGCCGGGATCGAGGCCACCCTCGTACAGGGCCACAAGCCCGTCACCGCCGACGGCAAGCTGGTTTCTCACGGTGAAGTTCAGGGCTCCACCGAATCCGGTGCCGAGCCTGCCGGAGAGCCGCAATGTTGTCCATAAGAACGTTGTGGAGGCAGCCGTCTCCAGACTCCCGTACGCCCGTCGTTGAAATCCCGCCTCCAGATTCGCGGCCAAGTTGTGGAACGTAGCCAGATTGGCTCCGCTCCAAACCTGGAAATCGTCATAGTCGGCCGCCACGTCGCCGGCGTTTGGATACTTCGTTGTATTCCAGGACCCGGAAGCACGCAGGCGAAGCCGACTCGAGGCGTGCCAGTTGATCCCGGTTTCCACACCATACCCACGCCTGTTATAGAGGTTGTAGGCTTCGCCATAGTCCAAGGTGAATCCCTGCACCGCCACCCAAGCTTCACCCCGCTTTCCGACGTATCCCCCCACCTCCATGGCGATCACATGTTGCAAGTTGCTCAGATCCGTGTACTCGTTGTAGGCCTGCCCGTAGCCGTCATAGGTAACCAGCAGGTTGGGGGTGAAATTCTGTTCAACGCTCAAGGCCAGGCCGCCGAACCTGTCGGCAACGCCGAGGCTGTCGTTGAAAAGGTTTGTGGTCGATCCGGCGTTCAGGTTGACGCTCCACCCCGGGGGAGGGATCGCGGCGGAGGGATGGACCATGAAGAGGGAAAGGGCGGCTGGAGCGAGCAGTTTCTTCATACCGTTCGATTTCCTACCGTCGCCAATGGCGGTGGCCGGGAGCTCCGGGCTGGATTGGGCCGCGATCGGGATCGTCCGGATTCATCCGCCGGCCCCGATCCATCATACCCGGCCCCCCCATAAGCAGCCAGCGCCGCCACGTGTTCCACGCCATCTCCCACCCCTCGGGGCGGCGAGTTTCAATCCACCAGTTGCGGAATGCATTCTGATCGGTTTTGACGCTGTCCGGGAGTGAGTAGAACCAGGCATTCTGCCAGCGGCGCCATGCCCGCTCCGGGGAAACACGAGTGTTGAACTGGGACCACCATTGGACGAAGGCCGTGCTGTCATGTTTCGCGGCTTCCGGCATCAGCAGCAACCATTTCATCCGCCAACGAACCTGAGGACCACGGAACATCGGATCGAGCGCGTCGGGCAACCCGTCACGGTTCCAGTCGGGGGCGAGATCATTGATCCCGTCGCCGTTGAGATCGACGAACGGAGGACGGTGCGGAGGACGACGGGGAAATGCATCACGATCCCAACCCGACGAATCGGGTGGCGGAGGGGGTGGTTGTGCAGCGGCTGTGCCCGCGACTACAGCCAGGAGGATCGCGGCTATCATTACAATGATTCTTCGCTTCATCTCTCGGTACCTCAGCTTCTACCGCTTGAAGTGCAACGGGTGTGCCACTTCGCGCCGGTTTCACACCTCTCCGACAGCCGGCGTTTAATGCCTTGTGTTTCTTACCACTGCTGCCAACATCCGGAGAACGCCGAAAAGAAATTCCGGAGTCTCAACGCTGCTGCCTCGTCCCGCTCGACGACGGTTCGTCATTCTTGCCGAGGGGAGGCTTACGCCCGGTCAAATTCATCGGTCTGCTCCCACCTTTTGAGGCGGTACCGGATCGCTTTTTCCGAGACGCCGAGGCGCCTGGCGGTTTCGCTCTGGTTGCCTCCCGTCTCTTCAAGAACATGGTTGATGATGCTTCGCTCAAAGGCTTCGACGCGTTCCGGAAGACTCAGGGAATCGTCATCCTGGAACGTGCCGGCCGGACCGGACCCGTTGACGCCGCGGACCGGATTGGGCAGGTCGCGCACGCCGATCATCTCTCCGCGCGCCAGCACGACAGCACTCTCGACAGCGTTCTCGAGTTCGCGGACGTTTCCCGGCCAGGAGTATTTCATCACCGCGTCGAGAGCATTCCGATCAAGCCCCTTCACCGATTTGCCGTTCACGCTGCTGAACCGCTTGATGAAATGCTCGACCAAAGGGGGGATGTCCGCCTTCCGCCGGCGCAGGGGCGGGATCTCGATGCGGACGACGTTGAGCCGGTAAAACAGGTCTTCCCTGAATTTCTTCTCCTGAATCAGATCCTCGAGGTGCTGGTGGGTGGCCGCGACGATGCGGACATCCACCTCGACCGATCCGGTTCCCCCGACGCGCTCGATTGTCCCCTCCTGCAGCACGCGGAGCAGTTTCACCTGTCCGTGCTGGGGCATATCGCCGACCTCGTCGATGAACAGCGTGCCGCCCGACGCCCGTTCGAACAGCCCGGTGTGCCGGTCGGTCGCTCCGGTGAACGAACCTTTCTCATGGCCGAACAGTTCGGATTCCAGCAGGGTCTCCGGGATCGCAGCGATGTTGACCGCAACGAAGGGCTTGTTCGCCCTGGGGCTGCCGAGATGGATGGCGCGCGCCACCTGCTCCTTTCCTGTCCCCGACTCGCCGATCACCATTACCGAGGCGCGTGAGGGTGCAGCCCGGGCGACGAGCCCGAGCACTTCGCGCATCTCTTCGGAAGCCGCAATCAACCCCGTTGCCCCGCCGTCCACCTCTCCCATGCGGGCGCGAAGCTCGCGGTTTTCCTCGGCGAGCTGTTTCCGTTCGAGCGCCCGCTCGACGTGCAGCGCGAGAGCCGACAGGTCAACCGGTTTCTGGACGAAGGTATAAGCCCCGGCGGCCATCGCCTCGACGGCCGTTTCCACCGTCCCGTACGCGGTCATCACAATTACCTGGACCTCCGGATTGGCGCGCCGTACTTCCTGGAGCAGGTCGATGCCCGATAGCCCCGGCATGCGCAGATCCGTCAGCACCAGGTCCAACGCCTCGCGCTGGACGATTTTCAGCGCCTCTTCCCCGCTGGCCGCATCCAGGGTCTCGTACCCTTTTTTGCGCAGGAATCCCGCCAGGGTCGAGCGCTGGCTGGCCTCGTCGTCGGCGATCAGTATTCGGTGTGCATTCATGACAACTCCCGTTTCAGCACCAGGCGGAAGGTTGCGCCGCCACCCGGCGTTTCATCCACCTCGACACGGCCGCCGTGCTCCTCCGCGGTGCGCTGCACCATCGCGAGCCCTACCCCGGTCCCCTCCGATTTGGTCGTGTAGTAGAGGTGGAAAATCCGTGTCCGTTGGTCGGTCGGGATCCCGGGGCCATTGTCCGCAATCTCGATGACCGCCGTGTCGTCCTCCGCCCGGGCGTTCAGCCGAATCCAGCCGGTATCCCGCTCGACGAAATCCAACGCATTCTTGAGCAGGTTGAGCACCGCCGCGCGGATGTGCTCCGCATCGAAAGCGAAGGGAGGGATGCCGTCAACCTCATGGTCGAAACGGACATTCCGTGAAGCGGCGCTGGGAGAGAACATTGCGACGACATCCGCCAGCGTCCGGGTCAGGTCCCCTTCGCGAAGCTCCGCCTTCGGGGGACGTGCGAACGCCAAGAAGTCCTCGACAATTCTCTCGATACGGCCTCCCTCTTCGCGCATCGCACGAACGAGAGCATGGTACTCCTCGCGGTCGGAAGGCGGTTCGAACTCCGACTCCAGCCGCTGCGCCACCATGCCGATGGTGTTCAACGGATTGCGGATTTCATGGGCAACGCCACCCGCGAGCTTACCCATCGCCTCAAGGCGCTCGGACGCGGACCGTGACGCCTCCAGCCGTTCAACCTCGCGCCGGATGCGTTCGGCCTCGAGAGTAAGCGCGTGATGGTGCTCCCGTGTGACAAACCAGATCAGAATGAATCCGGCGAGGACGATGAACAGGACGGTGCGCAGCACCAGTCCGAACAGGCTGCGCGCACGGATGGTTTTTAGCGGGTCGGTGTTGAGGCCGAGGCGGAGAACGACGCCCGGGTAATTCTCCAGGGGCATCGCCGCCTCGAATTTCAGGTCCCTTGTGGAACCGGAGAAGCCCGCGGTGAACGCCGTTGTCGTGTCCGCCCGGGGTGCGAAGGGGTCCTCCGCGGTTGCGAACCAGCCGGGCAGCGGCGATGTCGCCGCAAGAATCGAGGCACCAGAAACAATAGCGGCGTAGTCAACGAAGGGATACTGTTGCAGCGACTCCAGGATCGCTGAAAGTCCCGCCTGACGCCTCCAGTCAAGCAGCGTCGAAGCATCCCCGGCGACCAACAGCGCCCCTTTCTCAAGCGCGACGAGAACGCCCATCCACGAGCTGCTGCTGTCTTCGCCGGCGAACACGCCGAGGGGATAGACGCCGTCATCGTCGAAGAGCAGGTCCTCCATCCATTCCGCGCGGAGACTGTCGCTCAAGTCAAAACGGCCGGGAGTGCCGCCGACCCGCCTGCCGCGCGCGTCCAGCATCTCAAAGCTCCGCACCCCGCCCTCGTTCGCCAGCTCCAGCCATTGATCGGGTGTGAGATCCGAGAGGTTGTACTCGCGGGAAACGAGATCCGCAACGGAAACGAGATGGTCATACTGCACCTGGCGAACTATCCTGTCCCCGATGGCGACCAGCTCGATCTGCTTCTGCACCTGCTGAACGAGATCCTGGGCCTGGCGTACAGTCAGATCACGCGTGGTAGCCCGCACCCTGCGCCAGTCGAACATCGCCGCAATCGCACTGGCGAGCACGAGCAGCACCAGCAGACCGATCAGGACTCTGCGGGTGAATCCCTCCTTCCTCGCCGGAACGACCAGACCCTCTCCGTCCATTCACCACCCTGTGTTCTTCCCCACTCCGTCATTGCCATTTTCATGCCTCGATCGATATGCGAGGCATTTTCAAAGCAGGAGGTAAAAATCAACAGGTTACAAGATACAGACGGCAATGACATCTCGGCAATTTTGCCGAGATGCTCGGCGTTTGTGTTTGTCCGTGGCGTCATTCGAGCCGATTCGGCCCAGTTCTCCTTGCTGAAGCAGGGACGGTTTCAAACGCCCGTCCTCACGGCGCTGCGGAAGCGGCTTCGAGGACATGGCGTCCGGACGGGAAGCGCCCTCGATTAAGCTTTCGCGGCGAGACTACGCCGACTCCGCTGAAGAACAGGATTGGCGGAAAAAGGTTGGCGTACAGCGAAAAAATCGAACATCTTGACGCAACTTCGCCCACAGGCGACAAACTGGAACCACCAAACGGAGCCCTGCCCCATGAATGCTGCACACCTGCATCTTATCGTCAATCACGTTCCCATTCTGGGTTCGGCGTTCGGACTTTTCCTGCTGCTTCTCTCCCTGCACCCGCGTTTCGGCGCCAACGTTCGCAGGGCAGCCCTGGTCTTTTTCGTGATAACGGGCCTATTTGCCGAAATTTCAGTACTTTCCGGGGAATCCGCTCATGAATTGCTGCACGGCACGCCGGGCATTTCGATGGCGAACGTCGAGCCCCACGAAGAGATGGCGGAGAAGACCAACGTCGTCGCTATCATCACGGGCTTGGCGGCGCTGTTCGTGCTCGCCATGGAGTGGCTCGACAAGCGGTACCCAAAATTCATCTCCTGGATTGTGTATCTTCTTGCGATTATTACGTTTGTAATGATGTTTTTGACCGGCGAACTGGGGGGACACATCCGTCACCCGGAAACGTTCAGCGGTTGGACGGCACCGGCGAAAGCCCACGATCAGGAGACACCCGCACCTGGCGATACTTCCGCCGTGCTTGAGCACGAGCAGGAACACGAATAGAATACTGAAGGCCGGGTGAGGACCTCCGGGAGAATCCGGCACCGAGGGACTTATCGAACAGCATTCTTGAGTTGCCTTGTGGTCGACTCCAATCTAGATTGTGCGAACAGGCACGATCTGTGTACTTATTTTTATTGCATTTAGCAAAGCGAGGAAGCGAAGTGGCTGAGAAGCTTACGCACACACGGATAATACGCTCCGCCTCCCACGATCCCTGGCATAACCTGGCCCTCGAAGAAGCGCTCTTGCTGGATGTTGCGCCGAACGAGGTGATTCTCTATCTGTGGCAGAACGAACATACCGTCGTCATCGGCCGAAACCAGAACGCCTGGAAAGAGGCTCGCTGGAAGGAGTTGGAAGCGTCCGGCGGCAAACTCGCCCGCCGACTCTCCGGCGGAGGTGCGGTGTACCACGACTTGGGAAACCTGAACTTCACCTTCGTCATGGACCGTTCCCTGTACGATCTTCATCGCCAGCTCGACGTCATCCTTCGCGGGGTGCGCAGCCTGGGCATCGACGCCAAGTTTACCGGGCGCAACGACCTCATGGTGAACGAGCGCAAGTTTTCGGGGAACGCCTTCCTGATGACGCCGGATGCAGGGCTGCACCACGGAACGGTGCTGGTCAATGTGAAAATGGATGACCTCGGCAAGTACCTGCAGGTGAGCCAGGAGAAGATGAAGTCCAAGGGCGTCACATCGGTACAGTCCCGAGTGGTCAATCTGAGCGAGTTCAACCCGGAGCTGACGATCGACACGGTCGCCGACTCCCTCCAACAGGCGTTCATCGAAGTCTATGGAGGCGAGGGCGAAGTGCTCTCCCCGGCGGAAGTGGTGCCGGATCTGACGCCGTTATACGAGAAATTCTCATCGTGGGAATGGCGGTACGGGCGCACGCCGAGATTCGACGTCTCCTTCACGACGCGGTTTGATTGGGGTGGCGTGGAGATCGGTTTTACCCTGGACGATGGCCATGTATCCGCGTGCACGATTTTCACTGACGCGATGGACAGCGAGCTGTTCCTGGAGATCGCAGCCTATCTCGAACAGATCCCGTTCCGGATCGAATCGATTCAGAAGAAACTGGATGAGGTTCCGGTGGGCGACGAGTCGAACAAGCAGGTGATCGCCGACCTGAAGCAGTTCCTGGCCGAACAGCAGATATAGGCGGGTGGATCGCCGGAGGGGGTATGCGCAGGCTCTGTGATGCGAGACGCCGGCTTTCAGCGGCCGCCAGACTGGCGGCCCTGTTGTTGTTGCTTTTGCCGCTGCGGTCGGCGCTCGCCGTGGACGTTCCCCCGGAACATGAAGTGTACCGTTTCCTCACCCGCTGCGAACTGAAGGGCTACCTCGACACGCGTCTTTCGCGTTCTCTCCCTTACAGCGAACGCCAGGTTTCCTCCCTGCTTGGCGAAGCGATGACAAACCGTTCACGGATGAACCCGGTCGAACAAGGCGAACTCGACCGTTTCCTGTTTCTCTTCGCGCATCAACTTCCGGACAGTGTCAACGCAGCTCGGACCCCACTCTCGTGGGAAAACACGCGCGGCCAGCATCTGCCCTGGAAGCCGCTGCACATGTACGGCGATCCCCGCTGGGCGTGGCATGTCCGGGGCGAGGGCTGGCTGATCGGATTCAACCCGCACGCGGATGCCGGCGTCGAGCATGTGGACAACGGCGTCGACCGGGGCTCGCTGAATCGAATCGCCACCGGACTGTCGGTTTTCGGACGCTACGGCGACGTGGAGCTGCTGATGAACGTGCGTGACGCCCACCTCTCAGGCGACATCGGTCTCGCGGATTCCGTCCGCTACCCGATCCGGTTCGACTCCGAGAATCGCAGCTCCGGCAGGTTCGACTTCGACGAAACGGACGCAATGGTCTCCTGGGAACGGAAGCACATTTACGCCCTCTTCGGAAAGACGTCGAACCTCTGGGCGCCCGGCGCAATCGGCGCTTTCTCGCTCTCCAACAACGCCGGTCCAAATGTACAGGCCCGCCTCCGGCTCACCTTCGAGCCGCTTGAGATCACGTGGGTCCAGGCGAAACTGATCCAGAGCCCGCCGATCACCTGGCCGCTGGTGGCGGGAGCGGACACAATCGGCACGCAGTACGCGGAGAAGTGGTTGGCCGCCCACCGCTACGATTTCCGCATCTTTCGCAATCTTCAAATCGGCTTCTGGGACATGGTGGTGTACGGGTACCGCGGGATCGACTGGGACTATCTCCCACCGACGACATTCCTCTGGTCGGCGGAACATTACAACCACGACCGGGACGACGTACTGATGGGGGTGGACCTGAGGTTGATCCCCGCCACCGGATACGAAATCACGTTCTCGTGGCTGCTGGACGAATTGAAATTCTCGAAACTTGGCTCGAACTGGTTCGGGAACAAACATGGCTACCAGGTCGGCGTCCATGCCGTGGATCCGCTGGGAGTGGACAACGGCGACCTGAACCTTGAATGGGTAATGCTGCGCCCCTACGTCTACACCCACACCCGTGCAATCAACATTCCCCAGCATTACGGGGTCAATCTCGGGATGCCGCTGCAGCCGAACAGCGCGGAGTTTCTCGCCCGCTGGCGCCAGACACTCTCACCGCTGCTCAACGTCTGGAGCGAGGGGACGCTGTTGCTTCACGGGGCGAATCCGCCCGGAAAGAATGTCGGCGGCGACGTGCGCGTGCCCTACGATTCTGACAAGGACAGCGAAAACGTCAGTTTCCTCGAGGGCGACCGGGAGAGGACACTGACGGGAACCGTGGGCGTTGAATACGAGCTGGACCTTCGGCTTTTCCTGCGGGCTTCGCTCAGTCTGGGCAGTTACGATTTCAACCCGATAAAAGGGGACTCGATTTCCCGTTCGATCAGCCGCTTCGACGTCTCCCTGACCTGGTTTCCCTACCGCTGGCGCGAAGGACCCTACTGACTTCTGTCCATTCCGGGCTGACACGGCACACCGGGTTGAGTGATTCTGCGAAAAGAGTGATTGACGCCTTTTCAAATCCCGTCGCTTCGCCGCTGCGCAAAACGTGAGAAAAGGTGCCTGTCACTCTTTTTCCGCGTGGGACCTCAGCGTTTACTTTAAGTCAACGAACCGCAGTGGAGAGTGCGATGGGCGGCCCTACGCTCGACAACCTACTCGACCCTTGGCGCGACCCCACCTCGGAGCCCGCCGACGGGTCCGGTGCCCTCGGACTTCTCGAGGCGGCGGCGGACGCCGCCGGAGGGGACGGGGCGAGCGACTGGGCGGCCTTTCTGGACGCGACCGCCCGGCCCGGCTTTCTCACCTCGCTGCCCGACGACGCCCGGGTGCGCTGGACCGGTCTCGCCTTCGAGGCGATTCGAAAATCGAACTACACGCTCGAAACGCTGCTCGAACGCCGCGCGGCGGAGCAGCCCGATCGTCCCTTTTTCCGCGAGACCGAAAGCGGAGGCGAAGTTACCTGGACAGTGGGCATGGTGAGGCGGAGGGCTCGTGCAATCGCCGCCTCATTGATTGTGGATACGCAGGGAGATGCACGGGTCGCCCTTTACCTCGACAACAGCGTTGACGGAGCCTGTTCGGATCTCGCCTGCCTCGCGTACGGCCCGCTGGTTTCGCCGCTGAACGTCCATTTCGACACCGAAATCGTCGAGTGGATTGTCAGACGCCTCCAGATCACGGTCGGCATCGCGGACACCGAGGAACGGGTTCAACGGCTGCTTGACGTCCGCCGAAACACAGGGCTTCCGCTGCGGGTTATCGCGACCCGTCCCTCCCGCGCCACCGAGAATGGAGAGGCTGAATTGCTGGCGGAAGAGATCAGCAGGCGCACGACGGAAGAGATCGACGCGATTCTCGCGGCCGCTCCCCGCCGCGGCTTGGATGAGATCTGCACGGTGATGTTCACATCCGGGTCCACCGGACAGCCGAAGGGCGTCTGTTTCACCGTCGGAAACCTGATCACAAAGCGATTCGCGCGAGCCGCCGCTCTGCCCGAGGTCGGGCGGAACGAGGTGCTGTTCTGCTACCTTCCCCTGTTCCACACCTTCGGCCGATTCCTCGAGCTGCTCGGGATGCTTTTCTGGCGTGGCATCTATACGTTCGCGGGCAACCCGTCCACCGAATCCTTCTTCGCCGGAATCGCAGGGGTACAGCCCACGGGCCTGATCGGCGTCCCACTGCGCTGGATGCAGATTCGGGAGACCGTGCTCGAACGGATTAAATCGTCCTCCCCGGACGCCCGTTCCCGCAGTCTGCGCGAACTTGTCGGAGAACGGCTGCGCTGGGGGCTGTCCGCCGCCGGGTACCTCGATCCCAAAACCTTCCGTTTCTTTCAGCAATCGGGTGTCGAACTTTGCAGCGGTTTCGGGATGACAGAGGCGACCGGAGGGATCACGATGTCACCCCCCGGCGATTACATGGACGACACCGTGGGCGTTCCGCTGCCCGGCATCCGGATCACGCTCAGCGAGCAGGGCGAAATGCGGATCGGCGGACCCTACGTCGCCCGTTATCTCGACCCCCGCGGCGCGGGGCTCGCCGCCCTGCCCTGGGACGGCGAGGACGAAGCGGACGGCTGGCTGGCGACGGGCGACATTTTCCAGCAGCTGGACCGAGGGCATTTGATGATCGTCGATCGCGTCAAAGACATATACAAAAACGTCCGCGGCCAGACGATCGCCCCCCGCAAGGTGGAGAAGAAATTCGCAGGCGTTCCGGGCATCAAGCGTGTGTTTCTCGTCGGCGACCACCGCAACGACAACGTGCTGTTGATCGTACCCGATCTCGATGACCCTGTGCTGAAATCCTCTCCCGGCCCGCAGAGCCGCAACGAATACTTACGGAGGATAGTGGCGGCGGCGAACGAAGACCTCGCCCCCTACGAGCGGGTGGTCAACTTCGCCGCGCTCGACAGGGACTTTAGCGTCGAGAACGGCGAGCTGACACCGAAAGGCTCCTACCGGCGCAAGGCGATCGAGCGGAACTTCGAAAAAGTCATCGAGCAGCTGTACGAGAAGGCGTATCTGGAATTCAAACTCGACGGCCTGGTGCTGGTTCTGCCCCGATGGCTGCTGCGGGAACTGGGAGTGCTCGAGCAGGACATCGTCGCCAAACCCGGCGAACTGGTGGACGCCACGCGCGATCTGCGGCTGACCGTGAGACGCGCGAAGGGGAACCACTGGCAGATCGGATCGCTGGAGTACGAACTTGAACGGCTCCGGTTCGACCTCGGCCTGCTCGCTCGCCATCCGCTTTTGTGGGCCGGCAATCCAGAAGCGATCGCGTTTCTCCCCTGCCGCGAAGGGTGGGACGCGCCGATCAAGGACGTCGGCCTGCACCTGTTCCTCCCCGAACCGGCGCCGCCGCCCGGGGAGCCGCTGGAGCCCTCGGGGGTTGCGGACCCCCGGCTGCTGGAGATCAACCGGCTGCTGCAAACCGCTCTGTTCCGGTCAGGCGAGGAGGCGTTCGAAGCGGTCACAGAACTGGGAGATGAGCTGGCGGCGGCCGACACCCGCCACGCAGATCTGATCCGACGCCGGTTGGCCTCCCTCGCTACGCACGGCAGCGAGGCGGTGCGTTGCCTCGCCTACCGCGTGATGCTGCTGGATGAACCTGTTCCCGATTACGGGATCGACTTCCCTTCTTTCCTGCATTCCGGCAAGACTTTTCTGAACGAGGAGTCGATCCAGGCGATCGCCGCCGCCAGTTTTGAGCAGCACCGGCTCGACGCCCTGCGGCAGCGGTTGAAGCGGTACCGCCAACAGCTCGAATGGCCCGCGGACGAGGTGATCCGCGACCAATTCGTCCGGCTGCTGCGCCTGCTGGTGGATTTCGTCCGCTACCACAGTGAATTCTACAAACCGGTGCGCGCGGAGCTGGCGGCCTGGGTGCTTCATCGCGCCGATGATGAGCTCGCCTCAATCGCGGAAAAAGAGTTGGCTAGGCTCGTGCACTGGTTTGAATCGCAGCTCGCGGAGAGGTCAACACGCCTGGATCCAAAGCAATTCGAACGGCGCGTCCTGTTCGATGAAGGAATGGAGGACGGCGCCCGGGAAAGGATGCGGACCCTGCTGCTCGACTCCACCTTTTTACGCCAGTCGGTGCTACTGGCGTTTGATGATGAATCGTTCGATCTCGACCAGGTTCCCGATGGAGGGATCTGGGTTTCGACGGTAAACGTGCGCGCCCAATACCGCAACTACCGCGTGAGCATCAACACGATCACCGGTCGCCATTACGACCTGCTCGTAGTTCTGCGCAACGACCTCAACAGTCCCGCGATGCTCGACACCAATCACTGGACGATGATCATCGCGGGACAGCCGACCGGAATCCGCCAGATGCCGAGGTTCGGCTGCTCACGCCCCGAGTTGGGCGCATTTTCCATGGAATTCATCGTCGAACGCAGCCTGTGGGACAAAGTGCGCGAGACCACGGTACAGCACGCACTGTCCGGAAACGGCACCCCGACGAACTGGCGCAAGTATTTTGTTCGCGCGATGGCAACCTTCTTCGCAGCGTGGCGGGAGAGCGGACAGTCCATCGTGCCGGGCAGGATCGATCCCGCAAACGTCGTCATCCCCGAACCCGATTTCCGGGAAGGCGCTCTGCTGCTCTCGCTCTCCGGCTGGAAACCGTACACCGGACCCCTTGACCTGTTCCGCCCCCTACACGCGACTTTCTACCGCAGAGTAGCGGCCCACATCCCGGCCGCCGCAGAGGGCTTGGATTACGAATGGATGTCTGCCGCGTGCCGGGAAGCGCTGAGTGATGAAGGAGCCCGGTCGCTGCTGCTGGAGCTGCGCCACAGCCTTCCGACAAGCGGCAAGCAACCGTTCGACAAAGCGTTTCTCGGCGAGCTCGACTCGGCGATACGTATGATCGGCGTAGATCTGTATGTGCCGCTCCCGGTGCAGAACGCGATCGACCGATACGACGCCTGGCTGACCGCGGAAACCCATCCGACCGATGCGGCGCGGTTGGAACTAATCGACGGATTGATTTCGATGTACCGGCTGGGCAGATACGGTGAGTTCGGCCGTTACCTACTCTATCGTCACACCTGGTTCAAAGAGTCGGACGACGCCGTACACAAAGTTTTCGACCGTCTGATCACGCTACTCCACGACCATCCTGAACGGCCCGCCACACAACGGGTGGAACTTCCGGAACTGCAAGCCCTGCTTGAGGAACCCGAGGACCGTCTCGCCCTGGCGCGCCTCATCTTCCCACGGGCGCAGAAAGGGCGCGAGATGCAGATCCGCGCCGTCGGTGAGGCCGAACGCAAGCAGGTGCTTGTCGTGACCCGGCTCGAGGATTCGCGGGGGGATGACTACGAAGTGCGCGAGCCGGAAATGCCGGAAGAGGTCGGCCAACTCTACCGCCTGTTCTACCAGGAAAACGTGATGAAGGTGCCGAACCAGCAGGACCATTACCTGCTTGCCGTAGACGTATCAGACAGGATTGTGGGCGGAATCACCTACCATTACGACGGGGGCTTCGCCACCCTGGACGCGATGGCGGTGGCCACGCCGCTGCACCGTCGCGGTATCGCGAGCGGACTGATCGAGGAGGTCGCCGGCCGGCTCGCAAGCACCGGCGTGCAAGCGCTGACAACCTCCTTCCTGATGCGCGAGTTCTTCGAGCCCCGAGGTTTCCAAATCGACCGCCGCTACGGAGGCCTCGTTCGTTTTCTCGCAACGGACACCACCGGCCCCCTGGACCGGCACTACCCGCATTCCGACATCTGACGTGAAGAGGGTTTAGGGGCGCTCTTCAGGATCGCATTCGATGCCGCTCTCAGATCATTGCGCGCGATGTGATCTCGCCGTGCCTCCGCATGAACTCCACGGTTTTCGGCAGGTAGTTCACCAGCGGCGGGCAGGAAATCCCACTCCCTTTGAGATCGACCAACATATTCTCCGTAGAGTAGAGGGTCGGGTGGGTAAAGTAGTCAAGCGCTTCGGGAGGGATCTGCATCCACCGTTTCAGGGGCCGGATGTATGTCAAAGCGAGCTTCAGCAGCTCCTTCGGGAATGGGAAGGGAATCAACATTCGCCGGGTCGCCCGGCCGAGTTCATGCACGAGCGGCGCGACCTTCATCGGACGAGGATCGGTGAGGTGATAGGTTTTCCCGAGGGATTGAGGGCGGCCGGAGAGGAAGGTAATGGCGTTGACGACGAAATCCCGCGGAACGATGGGCACGCGGAAGGTGTGCCCGCCACCCATTGCCGGGTACGGAAAGATGGGAGGCAGCGTCAACAACCAGCGAATGGCGTAATAGAGGCCGTCGAATTTTTGAGTCTCCCCCGTCGAGCTGTCCCCCATCACAATGGCCGGACGGTACACGGTGGCAGGCAGACCCTCCGCCCTCGCCTGGGCAACGGACACCTCCCCCTCGAACTTGGACTCTTCGTAGAAGTTGTTGAATCTTTGCCCAACCTCCAGGTCGCTCTCCCGGAACAGACCCGGGTACCTGCCGGAGACATGGACGGTGGACACATGGTTGAAGCGTGAGAGCTTTTTGCAGCTTTTTGCAAAGGCCAGGACGTTGCGCGTGCCGTCCACATTCACCCGTCGCAGCAATGTCCGATCGGCCGTCAGATCGTACGCCGCGGCGAGATGAAAGACCTGCTCCACGTTTCGGGCGATCGCCTTGCCATCCGCGAGGGCGAGCGCCGGATCGGTAACATCTCCCTGATGGAGCTGGATTCGCCCGGCGAGCGCGGGATGCATCTCCTCGATGTCCCGGAGTTTCTTCTTCGCGTAGTTGGCATACCTGGCCTGGACGAGGCAGTGCGCCTGATCCGCTTCACCCTGTTTGTCGAGAATCTGCGGGAGCAGCGCAACCCCGATAAAACCCGGGAAACCTGTGAAAAAGACACTACCCATCCTCTCCCCTTGCTGATTCGGACCTAGCGTACTCCAGGGATTCGTTTGATCATCCGCAACAGGGCATACACCGCCTGAGCAAATGTACTCTCGCGAATCCCCGTCGGCCCCGCAAGATTCAACAGATATTGAGTTGCGATAGTCTGCGGCTCGGTGTATTTCAACAGCCCTTCATCGCCGTGCCGCCGCCCGATTCCCGACTGTTTGAACCCTCCCATCGGAGACGAAGTGCTCGCCCATGCCGCAGCGTAGGAATCGTTCACGTTGACCGTGCCGCATTGCAGCCACGCGGCCACCGCCCGTCCGCGCCTTGTGTTTTTCGTCCAGACGCTGGCACTGAGTCCGTGCTCGCTGCCATTTGCCGCCTCGAGCGCTTCCTCGGTGGTGCGGAACCGATACACCGAGGCGACCGGGCCGAAGGTCTCCTCACGAGCCACGTGCATTTCTTCCGTGACCCCCTCGAGGAGGGTCGGTTCGTAGAAGAAGGGGCCGAGATCCGGGCGAGGCTTGCCCCCGACCAGCACGCGGGCCCCTTTGGCCACCGCATCGTCAACATGGGAGGAAACTTTATCGAGTTGGGCCTGGGAGGTCAGGCAGCCGATCTGCGTGGAGAAGTCGAACGTACCCCCCATTTTCAGCTTGCGCGTCTGCTGAACCATTTCGGAGACAAAACGCTGGTAAATAGAATCCTCCACGTAGATGCGCTCGATGTGAATGCACATCTGGCCCGTGCCCCCAAACACACCCCTGAGCAAGCCGCTCACCGCCCGCTGAAAAGGGGCATCGGCAAAGACAATTGCGGGATTCTTGCCACCCAACTCGAGGGTGCAGTCAATCAACCGGTTCGCGCACTGTTCGGCGATCATCTTTCCCGCCGGGATGCTCCCCGAAAATTGGATGTAATCGGCCTGTTCGATCAGCGTTGGACCAAGGGCGGGACCGGGTCCGGTGATGATCGCCAGCAGATCAGGCGGCAGACCCGCCTGTTCGAGCAGCTCGGCACCCAGCAGCGCGGTCAGCGAGGTTTGTTCGGCTGGTTTCATCAGCACTGCGTTGCCCGCGAGCAGGGCTGGGAGAGTATCACTGAAGGGAAGTGTCAGCGGGTAGTTCCACGGGGTGATCAACCCCACAACACCACGCGGCGGATGACACACTTCAGCCCTTGTAACGATCGGAAAGGCCCCCTTGCGGCGGCTGGGCTGGAGCAGGCGCGGCCCGTGGTACGCGTAATACCGCGCGACAAGGGCAACATCCATCACTTCCTCGGCAGCGCTCATTCTCGACTTACCGTTTTCCAACTGAATAACATCATGCAGCTCCTCCCTGCGCTCGAAGAGCCTGTCGTGGAATCTTTTCAACACCGCCGCTCGCTGCGCGATGGGGCGTGCTGCCCACAACCGCTGCGCCTGGCGGGCGCGCTGCGCGGCGTCACGGATGTCCTGGGGAGTGCTCATCGGGAGTTTGTGAAGTGTTTCCCCAGTGAAGGGGGCGAGCAGAGCGAGTCCATCCGCTTCGGGATCAGCGCAAGAAATGCGCTTGTGCAATCGTTTAATGACTTCGCTGGTGATGCAGTGTGTCATCGATCCCTCGTGCCAAAAAGTGATTTTCAACGGCGTGCCGATTCGTCAAGCTATCCCCGAGCGGTGTCCGTGTCAAACCGCCCAACCTACCCTGCAGGGTTTGCCTCGCAGGGCTCCACGGAACACGAAAAGCGGCAGATTTGGCTTTTTTCGGCT
>Ga0315554_1000559_pt1 | contig 22229 bp, 22 predicted proteins | sample SalMarSW160370MG_FD_202114 | JGI IMG/M metagenome (GOLD analysis project Ga0315554, IMG submission 202114) | Salt marsh sediment microbial communities from the Plum Island Ecosystem LTER, Massachusetts, United States - Salt Marsh Sediment SW1603-70 ... | reverse complement strand
CTCTCGGGCTCGGTGAAGCTGCTCGGTGACGATATCAGCGGTGACACACCTCGCCAGATCCACAGGGCTTCGGTGGCTCACGTGCCCGAAGACAGGCAGCGCTCCGGTCTCGTGCTCGGCTTGACCGTTGCCGAGAACCTCGTGCTCAACTCGTACTACCGGCCGCCTTTCAGCCGGTTCAAGATCATGAATTGGGGCTCCGTGGCAGAGTCGGCGCGCGGGTTGGTCAAGCAGTACGACGTGAGGACGCCGTCGGTCGACATCCCGGTGTCGAGCCTCTCGGGCGGCAACCAGCAGAAGGTGATCGTGGCCCGCGAGTTCTCCAAGGACGTGCGTCTCGTGATCGCCGCCCAGCCCACTCGCGGCCTGGACGTCGGATCCATCGAGTACATCCACGACCGGATCGTGCACCAGCGGGACCAGGGCGCGGCCGTGCTCATCGTCTCCACCGAGCTCGACGAGATCATGGCGCTCTCCGACCGCATCCTCGTCATGTACCGGGGCAAGATCGTGGCCGAGAAGCGGCCCGACGAGACGACGAACTCCGAGCTGGGGTTGTTCATGGCGGGAGCGGCGGCGTGAACACCGACGGCCTCAAGCGTCCCGAGACCGAGATTCCCGAGGACGAGCGGGGCAGCTTCTGGCGGGAGATAGCGCCCCGGCGCCTCAATTGGCGCTCCGCCCTGCTCGTGCCTCTGCTGGCCGTGTTCTCGGCGCTGGTGATCGGGGCCATCATCATCGCGGCAACCGAGGGGCCCGGCGAGATCCTGCCCGCCTACGGAGCCCTCGGCAAGGGCGCCTTCCTCGGCTGGCGCCCCCTCTCGGAGACGCTGACCTACGCCACGCCGGTCATCCTTGCCGGTCTCTCGGTGGCGATCGGCTTCAAGGCGGGCCTGTTCAACATCGGCGGAGAAGGGCAGATGATCATCGGCGGCTTCTGCGCCGTCGTCGTCGGATTCTCCTTCGAGGGACTCAACCCGGCGCTACACGTGCTGCTGGCGATTCTGGCCGCCATCGCCGGGGGCGCCATCTGGGGTGGCATACCCGGCTGGCTGCGGGCGAAGACGGGCGCCCACGAGGTCATCACCACGATCATGTTCAACTGGATCGCCATCCGGCTGCTCGATTACCTCCTCAAGACCTCGTTCGTCCGCAAAGTGGGAGAGATGCGCCCGATCTCCAAAGAGGTGCTCGCCTCGGCTCGGCTACCCAGGCTGTTGTCCTGGCTGCCGATCGACAACGCCGGCCAGCTGCGAGTGCACTTCGGCTTCGTCATCGCCTTGATCGCCGCCGTGTTCGTCTGGTGGCTGCTGTCGAAGACCACGGTTGGCTTCGAGTTCCGCAGTGTCGGCCTCAACCCGGACGGTGCGCGCTACGCCGGGATGAGCGTGACGCGGACCACCGTCGCCGTCATGGCCGTCGCCGGGGCGCTCGCCGGATTGGCCGGCGCCAGCGAGACGCTGGGCACGCTGGGGAGAGCTTCGCCGGGGTTCAGCGGCGGAGCTGGGTTCGACGCCATCGCCCTCGCCCTGCTGGGCAGATCGCATCCGCTGGGTGTCGTGCTCGCCGGCCTGCTGTGGGGTGCATTGCGGGCCGGAAGCCGAACCATGGACGCTCAAAGCTCGGTGGGCATCGATCTCATCGTTGTCGTGCAGGCGCTCATCATTGTGTTTATCGCGGCGCCCGCCCTGGTCCGCGCCATCTACCGGGTCCGCACCGGCGAAGGCGTCCAGCAGCTGACGAGAGGATGGGGAGCATGACCACTCCCGGCGGAGAGGTGCTGCGCACGCCGGTGGAGATACGCCGAGCCCGCATCCTCGGTGGCTTCTATCTGCTCATGGCATGGCTGGTGGCGCAGGTCTTCGCCTTCGGCACGAGTGGCGATGCCAAGTTTCGCCTCGGCTCGGCGGACAACCCGCTCGATTGGACGGTGTCGGCGCAGGGTCTCGCCTGGGCTGTCGCCGCCGTTCTCGGGTGCCTCGCCGGGATCCATCTCATCCGCGGCTTGGGCAAGTGGACCAATATGGTTCTCGGGTTTGCCCTCGGCCTGTTTGTCCTCGCCTTTCTCGGATGGGCCGCGGCCGGAGTGAGAGACGGCTTCAGCCTCGTCGGCATGCTGCAGGCGTCGGTGGTCAAAGCGACGCCGATTGCCTTCGGGGCGCTGTCCGGCGTGATGTGCGAACGCGTCGCCGTCATCAACATCGGCATCGAGGGCATGCTGATCACCGGCGCCTTCGTCGGTGCCGTCGTCGCCACCGTGGTCAACCAGGCGGTCGGCATGCTGGCGGCAACCCTCGCCGGAGGTGTTCTGGCCTTGGGGCTGGCGGTGCTCTGCATCAAGTACCGGGTCGACCAGATCGTGGCCGGTGTGGTGATCAACATCTTCGCCCTCGGCTTGACCGCCTACCTTGGCTCGCAATACCTGGTCAAGAACACGACGGGGCTCAACCAGCCGGGCCAGTTGTCGCCGATCAAGATCCCGCTGCTCGGCGACATACCGGTGGTGGGGACCGTGCTGTTCAATCACACCGTCTTTGTGTACGCGCTCTTCATCCTGGTGGCTGCGATGACCTACGGTCTGTTCCGCACCCGCTGGGGCCTGCGGTCCAGGGCGGTGGGGGAGCATCCGAGGGCGGCCGACACCGTGGGCGTGAACGTGTTCCGGTTCCGCTACCTCAACGTCACGCTGGGCGGCATGATCGCCGGCCTTGGAGGCGCCTGGTTCACCATCGGCAACGGGTTCCCCTTCAACGAGAACATGACCGGGGGCAGGGGCTTCATCGGGCTGGCGACGATGATCTTCGGCCGCTGGCACCCCGTGGGCGCCCTCGGGGCTGCCCTCGTGTTTGGCTTCGCCGACTCGCTCCAGGTGAAGCTGAGCATTCTCGACACCGGCATTCCCTCCGAGTTCCTCCTGATGGCGCCGTACATCGCGGCCGTGATCGTGGTCGCCGGCGTCGTCGGCAGGGCGCGGCCGCCCGCCGCCGACGGCCAGCCCTACATCAAGGAGTAGCCGGGGCCGGCCCCGGGCTCCACGCGTCGATTCCGCGCGGTACGCTCGCCGCCCGTGACACAGAGAGCGGAAAGATCACTCGTCCCGCTGGCCCTGCTGGCGTCGGCCTATGTGGCCGCCCAGATGCTCGCCGACATCAGCAGTCTCAAGATCACGGACGTGGCCGGGCTGAGCATGGATGCGGGCACGCTGGTATACCCGTTCACCTTCACCCTGCGCGACCTGGTGCACAAGGTGGCGGGCAAGCAGGTTGCGCGAGCCCTCATCGTGGCGGCGGCGGTCATCAACGTGGCTATGGCCGGGCTGTTCTGGATCGTTGACCGGCTTCCTGCATTGGCCGATGTAGGTCCGCAGACCGACTACTTCGGTGCAGTGCTGTCGCCGGTGTGGCGCATCGTCTTCGCCTCGATAGTGGCCGAGGTGGTGTCGGAGTTGATCGACACGGAGGTCTATTCGGCGTGGGTCAGACGGTTCGGGAAGCGTCGGCAATGGGGCCGTGTGCTGGCCTCGAATGCGGTGTCGGTGCCAATCGACTCGGTCATCTTCGTGTCGATCGCCTTCATTGGGGTGCTGCAGCCGGGCGATGTCCTCGAGACGTTTACCACCAACGTGATCGTCAAGGCCGTAGTCACGCTCGTGTCGATCCCTTGGATCTACTTCGTCCGGCAGCGCCCGCTTGGTGAAGGCGAGACGGATTAGCCACCCGGGTCGGGCGAGACCCGGCCGTAGAACTCGATCTCTTGCAGCGCCAGCTCCGGGTAGGGAGCGTTTCCGTTCCAGGTCTCGCCCGGGTAGGCGCTGGTGATCGTGATGGTCAGATTGGAGGTGCGGATGCCGCTGAGCTGGATTCGTTGCGGCTCCGTCGTGTTCTCCAGCTCCTCGATGAACGCCTGGGGCAGGTCGCTGAGACGGATCTCGAGGCCCTCGACGCGGGCGTTGCGGTGGAAGCGCTCCTCGTCGTCCACGTTGTAGATGATCATCTCCGTGAGCTGCACCGGAGGCGAGAAGAACACGGTGATCTCAACGCCTATGCCTCCGTCCTCTGCGTTCCACGAGTTGTAGGGGGCGCTGCCCTCAGGGTCGCCGTCGATCAGCGCCGTGCAGGGGAACGACGAGTACTCCGAGTCGCAGCGTATCTGGATGGGGGTGAGCTTCTCGATGTCGAGCACTGGCTCCAGCGTGGTCGTTGCCCCCGTTGTCGTCGTCGCCTCGCCATTGCCGCGGAACACGTTCACCGCGAGGGCGAGCAGGGCCACGGTGAGGATCACGGCGGCGAGCACCATCAAGGCACGGGCCCCGGCGGTCGTGCGCAGCATCGGCTGGGGTGCTACGGGGAGTGGAGTCTGGGAGAGCCGGGCTCCGCAGGCCTCACAGTGGCGATTGAACGGCGGGTTCAGGCTGCCGCACGACGGGCAGGGCTGGTTCCTCGGAGGGCGTCCCGAGCCGCCTCCACCGGTGCCTCGGGCTCGCTGTGTGTCCTGTGCGGGCAGGTTCTCGAGCTCGAAAGGCTCGAAGGGGTTTTCGAGGTTCTCGTCGGGTTTGTTGCTGTCCACGTTGCTCACCAGGCGTTTCGACCGCGGCCCGAAAGAAAGGATCCGGCGGTATCGCGGTATTGTGCCACGGATCGATAGTGACGACGGCATACCTTCTCGCCGATGTCCGCGTGGCGGAGAGCTGGACTTGGTGGAACATTTTCGGCCTGGTCCTGCTGGTGGTTGTCGCCGTCACCATCGGCGTGGTCGTCTTCATTCGTGTCGTCTGGCGCAGGTAGGGTCGGCTCGTGGCGTATCGCTGTGGAGCCTGCGGCTATTCGAGCCTGAAATGGATGGGCTTCTGTCCGCAGTGCGGCAGCGACGGGCCGCTCGAGCTGACGGGGGAGGAGAAGCGCAAGAAGGCGCAGCACCGCACCCCGGTCGTCTCCGTGGCCAAGACCGGTGGCGACACCGTGGTACGCCGCCGTGTGACCCTTGACGAGATCGATCGGGTTCTGGGAGGCGGGCTCGTTCCCGGAGCCACCATCCTGCTCGCAGGTGAACCGGGGGTGGGCAAGTCGACGCTGCTGCTCCAGGTGGCAGGCGCCCTTGCCACCAGCGGGGGCAGTGCTCTCATCGTCAGCGCCGAGGAGTCGCTGGGTCAGGTGGGCCTCCGGGCTACCCGGCTTGGGGTCAGCGATCCCAACGTGTTCCTGGCGTCCGAGCGCGACATCGATGCCGTAATCACGGCTGCCGACGAGATCTCTCCCGACCTGCTCGTCGTCGACTCCATCCAGGCGGTTGCTGCAGCCGAGGTCGACGGTGCGCCCGGCGGTGTGTCGCAAGTGCGCGAGTCGGCCGCCCGCGTCGTTCACTTCGCCAAGGAGACGGGTGTGCCCGTGGTCATCGTCGGGCACGTCACCAAGGACGGCGGTATTGCCGGGCCCAAGCTGCTCGAGCACGTGGTCGACGTCGTGTTGTACCTGGAGGGAGAGGCCGAGCGCGGGTTGCGCCTCCTACGGAGCCTGAAGAACCGATTCGGCGCCACTCATCAGGTCGGGGTCTTCGAGATGGGGGATGCCGGCATGACGGAGGTGCCGGATCCTTCGGGGCTGCTGCTCGCCCGCTGGGACGGGGGTGTTCCCGGCAGCGTCGTGTTCCCCGCCGTCGATGGCCGGCGGCCTTTGCTGGTGGAGGTGCAGGCTCTGGTCACCGATACGGCCCTGCCGCAGCCGCAGCGGAGCGTGCGGGGCCTGGAGGCGGCGCGGGTGCACCAGGTGCTCGCCGTGCTCGAGAGGCACGCCGGTATGTCGTTTCGGGGAAAGGACGTCTACGTGAACGTGGTTGGCGGCCTACGGCTGCAGGATCCGGGGGGCGATCTGCCGGTCGCCATCGCTCTCGTGTCGTCGCTCCTGGACAAAGGGCTGGGTCCGACTGCGGCCTGGGGTGAGATAGGGCTCACCGGCGAAGTCCGTCCGGTGGCTCACGCCAGGCGGCGTGCCGAGGAGGCGGCCCGGCTGGGCATCGGCACGATCATCGATCCCGGCGATGCCCTTCGTGTCAAGGAGGCCCTGGCACGCGCCGGCCTTCCCTGAGAATGGATCACCGGTCGAAACGGCGAGCCCTGTAGTACTCTCGCCGTCGGATGACGAAACGGGACGACACTCTCGAGATTCTCAGATCGCTCGCTCCCGGAACACCGCTGCGCAACGCCGTCGAGATCATTCTGCGCCAGGGGTCCGGAGCACTGCTCGTGCTCGGCTACGGCGCCGAGATCGAAGCCATCTGCAGCGGAGGGTTCCACCTCAACGGGGCCGACTTCAGCGCGGCCCGCCTGGCCGAACTCTCGAAGATGGATGGAGCCGTGATCCTCGACGAGGCGGCCGAGATCATCTACCGGGCCAATGTGCACCTGCTGCCCGACGCCACCATCGGCACCTCCGAGACGGGCACTCGCCACCGTACCGCAGAGCGTGTGGCCGTGCAGACCGGGAAGCCGGTCGTGGTTGTGAGTGAAGGACGCGGCACGGTGGCGGTCTACACGCGTGCGGGCAAGTACGAGCTGCAGAGTCCCACCGTGCTGCTCGCCCAGGCGAACCAGAACCTGCTCACCTTGGAGCGCTTCCGTCGCCGGCTGACTGATGCTGAGAACCGGCTCACCCAGCTGGAGGTCGATGACATCGTCACATACCGTGATGTGGCTCAGCTCATGCAGCGCGCCGCTCTCGTGCGTCGGATCGCCAGCGATCTCGAGCACTATGCGGTGGAGCTGGGCGGTGAAGGCAACCTGACGCGGATTCAGCTCGATGACCTGCTCTCGGGCGTGAACGAGACGGCGGGACAGGTCTACGCCGACTACTCCCGTGTCTATCCCCCGGTTGACCTGCATCCTCTGGACCATCTGGCCCAATTGGTCACTGCGCACCTCTCCGACGCGGCCCGAGTGGCGGCCCAGCTCGATCTGGGGCCGTTGGATGCGCAGGCGCGGCCCAGGGGCTACCGCATCCTCAACCGAATCCCGCGGCTTCCCGAGGTGGTGAAGATCTCGCTGGTGGAACATTTCGGCAGCCTGCAGAGGCTGCTATATGCCAGCGTCTCCGAGTTCGACCAGGTCGAAGGCGTAGGAAGGACCCGCGCCCGGCAGTTGCGGCATTACTTCGATCGTCTTCTCGACACCAACGACGACTGGGGCGGCGAAGAGGAGTGACCGGGGGACCGTCGTCGGCTCGTTGTACAATGCAGCCCTCCCCATCCCGGTAGCCCCTATGCTCGCGAAAAAGACCCCAAAGCAGCCGGCGGCGAAGAAGCCTCCGGCCAAGAAGCCTCCGGCCAAGAAGCCTCCGGCCAAGAAGCCTCCGGCCAAGAAGCCTCCGGCCAAGAAGCCTCCGGCCAAGAAGCCTCCGGCCAAGAAGCCTGCCGCCAAGAAGCCTGCCGCCAAGAAGGCCGCGGCCGTCAAGAGGCCCGCCGCCAAGAAGCCTGCCGCCAAGAAGCCTGCCGCCAAGAAGCCTGCAGCGGTGCGGGAACCGGTGGCCGACGAGGAGGTCCAGTCGGCATCACCTTTTTTGGTAGGCGACAAGGTGGTGTATCCGCACCACGGCGCCGCCGTGATCGTGAAGAAGGAGCGGCGGGCCTTCCTGGACAAGCGCACCGACTTCTTCGTGCTCGAGGTGGCCACCGACCAGCTCACCCTGCGGGTCCCGGTGAGCAAGGCGGCCGAGCTGGGGGTGCGACCGGTGATCTCGAAGTCGACGGCCCGGCGGGTGTTCGCCATCTTCAAGCAGGATCCTGAGGAGGCCGGCTCCAATTGGAGCCGGTGGTACAAGCTGCTCACCGAGAAGATCAACAGCGGCGACATCTTCCAAGTCGCGGAGGTCGTGAGGGATCTCACCTACGCCCAGCAGACGAAGGGCATCTCGCCGGCACTCAAGAGGATGCTGTCGAAGGCGCGGCTCATTCTCTCCAGCGAGCTTCGTTTCGCCCTGGATGTGACCGAAGAAGAAGCAATGCGTCGCCTCGACCGCGCTTTGCCCAAGGTGGAGGTCACCGAGGAGGTGTAGCTGCATGATCAGCGAGGCCGTCCGGTTCGTCGTCACGCTGGCATTGACCTGGGTCGGGTTTATCGTCGGTCGTGCCATTCCCGAGTGGTATGAGGCCTCGCGCGTCGATCCCGACGTCTCGATAGTCATCGGAGCGGTCATCGGCGCCGGGATCGGGTATGTGGTCGGCGGCCTGTTCGGCCGAGTGATCGATCGCGTTCTCGACAGGGCTCCGGATCTCGTGGCACACGCCACCGGTCCCCAGCTCTTCGCCGGGACCTTCGGTATGGTTGCCGGCGTGCTCGTGGGAGTGGTGGGGAGCGTGCCCCTGGTGCTGCTCACTCCGGCTCCGGTGGGGTGGTCGGTATCTGCGCTCATCGTGCTCGTGTTGGGAAGCTTCGGCGCGCGTGTGTTCGCGGCTCGCGCCGGGGAGCTGATTGCCGCGGCCGGGACGCGTGGCCGGCGCCGCGACGGAGGGCGGCTGGGGGGCTACGTGCTCGACACCTCCGCGGCGATCGACGGTCGTATCCTCGAGCTGAGCCGGGTCGGGCTCGTGGCCGGCACCGTGTGGGTTTCCGAGTTCGTCATCGACGAGCTTCAGGGCATTGCCGATTCCGGGACCAAGAACCGGCGGCGCAGAGGCCGGCGCGGGCTCGACGTGCTCGATGCGCTCAGGGAGATCGACTCGATCGACCTGCACATCAGCGATGAGTCGTTCCCGGAGCACGAAGAGGTCGATGCCAAGATCCTCGCCTTGTGCAGGCTGACCGAGGCCACGCTCGTTTCCACCGACCACAACCTGGTGAAGGCGGCGGGGCTTCGCGGCATTTCCGTGCTCAACCCGCATTCCCTCGGGGAGCTGATGCGCCCCACCCTCGTGGCCGGCGATCTGGTCACCCTGCTCATCGAGAAGGAAGGGTCGGAGCCGGGCCAGGGGGTCGGATACCTCGAAGACGGCACCATGGTGGTGATCGAGGACGGAGCCTCCGTGGCAGGGCAGACGGTGGAGGTGGAAGTGGCCAACACGCTTCGAACGAGCATGGGCCGTATGGTGTTCGCCAGACTGAAAACGTGACCATCTACGGCATCCTCGTCGCCGCCGGCCGAGGCGAGCGTTTCGGTGGTCCGAAGCACCTGGTCGAGATAGGCGGCATGCCCATGTGGGAGCGCGCACGGGATGCGCTGGTCCACGGCGGCGTCGGCGAGCTGGTGATCGTGGGCGATGTGCCGGGCGGCATCGAGGGGGGTAAGCGCCGCCGCGACTCGGTGGCAGCCGGCCTCGCCGTCCTCCCGAAGAGTGCTTCCTTCGTGCTCGTCCACGACGCCGCCAGGCCTCTCGCCACGTCCGACCTCGTGCGCCGGGTCATCGATCGCCTGCTCTCTGGTGGGGTCGATGCCGTGGTGCCGGTGATACCGGTCAGGGACACACTGAAGCGAGTGGGCGATGGGTGGGTCCTGGGGACCGTCGAGCGCTCGGGCATCAGCGTGGCGCAGACGCCACAGGGCTTCAAGGCGACGGTGTTGCGGTCCGCTCATGCCGCGTCGGACGAGGACGCCAGTGACGACGCTGCACTCGTCGAGCGCCTTGGAGGAAGCGTTGCCACGGTGGAGGGGGAGGCCTCCAATGTGAAGATCACGTTCCCGGGCGATGTGGCCCTGGCGGAGGCCTTGCTGGAATGAGGGTGGGACTGGGTTTCGACGCACATCGTTTCGGGGGTGTTCCCCCAGTGCTGGCGGCAGGCGTTGCCGTCGATGCCGGGCGGGGCGTCGAGGCCACCTCCGACGGCGATGTCGCCGCCCATGCCGTGGCCGATGCCGTTCTCGGCGCCGCAGCTCTAGGTGACCTTGGTGACCTCTTTCCCTCCGATGACCCTCGCTGGCAGGGCGCCGACAGCATGGAGCTGCTTGCCGAGGTGGTGGCGCGAGTGACGGCCGCAGGGCTCCGAGTGGCGTCGGTGGATGTCACGGTGATTGCCGAACGGGTTCGGGTTGCACCGCATCGAGAGGTGATCCGGGCGCGCCTCGCAGAGGTTCTCGGCATCGATGCCAGTGCAGTCTCCGTGAAGGCCACGTCGACCGACGGACTCGGGTTCATTGGCAGGGACGAGGGCATCGCCGCTCTTGCCGTGGCCCTGCTCGCCGAGGCCTGAACGACGGCGCCGGGAAGGCGGGAGGACCACTGATACCATCGGCGCTCGAATGCAGGTCTACAACACCCTGGGAAGATCGCTCCAGCCTCTCGAGACCCGCGATCCTGGAGAGGTGGCGATGTACGCCTGCGGCCCAACCGTGCAGGCGGCTCCTCACGTGGGACACGGCCGGCAGGCCGTCGTCTTCGACGTCATCCGCAGCCATCTGGAGTGGAGGGGATACCGGGTCAAATACGTCGCCAACGTCACCGACATCGAGGACAAGATCATCGAAGCCGCCGCCGAGGAGGGGATCAGCACCGAAGAGGTGGCGGCGCGGGCGACGGCCGAGTTCTTCCGAGCCCACGAGTTGCTGGGGGTCAGGCCGCCCGACGGTCTCTGCTACGCCACGGAGCACATCCCCCAGATGATCGACCTCATCGGGCGCCTCATCGAGCGGGGCAACGCCTACGCCGCCGGGGGCGACGTCTACTTCTCGGTTCGCTCTTTCGAGGGCTACGGCAAGCTGTCCGGGCGCGATCCCGACGAGCTCCAGGCCGGTGCCCGCATCGAACCCGGCGCCCACAAGCGGGACCCGGCCGACTTCGCCCTGTGGAAGGCGTCGAAGCCGGGAGAGCCTTCCTGGGATTCGCCGTGGGGGCCGGGGCGGCCCGGCTGGCACATCGAGTGCTCTGCGATGGCCGAGGAGCAGCTCGGCTTCGGGTTCGACATCCACGGAGGGGGGCTCGATCTCGTCTTTCCCCATCATGAGAACGAGATCGCCCAGGCGGAGGCTGCGGCCGGGGCTGCGCCGTTCGCCCGCTACTGGCTGCACAACGGCATGGTCAATTTGGGTGGCGAGAAGATGGCGAAGTCGACGGGCAACGTGGTCGGGCTGCTCGATGTGCTCGAAGAGCACTCGCCGCTGGCGGTGCGCCTCTACTACCTGCGGGCTCACTACCGGGCGCCGATGGAGTTCAGCGAAGACCTCATCGAAGATGCAGAGGCGTCGCTGGGACGGCTCTGGGCCTTTCGGCGCCGCGTAGGCGACGTTGATGTAGAGCCCGACCCGGAGGTCGTCGAGCGCTTCCGAGAGGCGATGGACGACGACTTCAAGACACCTGAGGCGTTGGCGGTGCTCTTCGAGGCGGTCCGTCGCGGCAACCGGCTGCTCGACGAGGGCGGTGACGCCTCAGCCATCGCCGCAGCCTTCGACACCGTGGTCGCCATTCTGGGTCTTACTGAGCCGGCGGCCGGGGTCGACGATCTGGGGGAGGAGTTCGCCGCACTGGCCGGCGAGGTTGGGGCCGTGTCCGGCGAGCCCATGGCGACTCTCGAGGCGTTGATCGAGCGGCGGGCTCGGGCCAGAGCGGAGGGGGAGTGGGAGCTTGCCGATGCCATCCGGGAGAGGCTCGGCGGGCTCGGGATCGTGCTCGAGGATGGTGCCGATGGCACTAGTTGGCATCGGGACTGAGGTCGAGGGTCTCCACGCGGTGTCGGCCGCCGTCTCCGCCGGACGGGTGTCGACGCTGTACGTCGAGTCCTCCAGGGCCGGCGCCCTCTCCGAGCTGCTGGAGACGGCTGCCGCCTCGGGGGCGGTGATCGAGAGGGTCGACGATCTGGCGGGCTTGGCCTCCACCACGGCGCCGCAAGGTGTTGTGGCCCGGTGTCGTCCCATTCCGGTGGTCGGCCTCGGTGAGGCGGTCGAGGCCGTCGCGCCTGCGGCGCTCCTGATGCTCGATCATCTTCAGGATGGGCGCAACGTGGGGGCGGCGGCCCGCTCCGCCCGAGCCGCGGGCCTCGGCGCCCTGGTGATCTCGTCGCGTCGCTCGGCGCCCCTGGGGGCAACCGCTTTCAAGACGGCGGCGGGCGCGCTCGAGGACCTGCCGGTGGCGCTGGTCTCGTCCGTGGCCGGCGCGGTGGCGGAGCTGCGGCGTCTCGGCGTGTGGACGGTGGGTCTCGACGCCGGGGCCGACGAGTCGCTGTTTGGACTGGGCCTGCTTGCCGAGGACGTGGCGATCGTCGTCGGCGGCGAGGGGCAGGGTTTGGGGCGCCTCGTGCGGGATCGAGTCGATGTGCTCGCCTCGATCCCTCTGGCTGGCGGTGTGGAGAGCCTCAACGCCGCCGTGGCCGCATCCCTGGCCGCCTACGAAGTGGCCAGGGTGAGATCTGGAGCCTGAAGCGGGACAGTCGGAGCCGGGTGCCGGACTCGAACCGGCGACATCCTCTTTACAAGAGAGGTGCTCTTCCAACTGAGCTAACCCGGCGCGGGACACAGCGTACCTGCGGGTCGATGCACGGTGTTGACGCCGGCCACGGAGGCGCGGTCCGGGATCCGTCGGCGAGTCGGGTGGAGGGGGTGTGCCCGACTGCGAAGCGGCCGGGCGAAATCCTCGGATCGGCGTCGGTGGCGCCGTACTCTCATCACGATGCTGGGCGACAGCGATAGGGTCGTACTCGACTTCGAAAGCTCCTGGTGGCTTTACCCGGGCCCCAAGGACCGGGCGATCCGGGAGTACCTCGGCATCAGCGCCACCAGCTACTACAGATCGCTGCGCCGGCTCATGGACGATCCAGAGGCCCAGCGATACCGGCCGCTGACGGTCCACCGGCTGCGCCGAGTGCGCGATGAGGGCCTGCGCAGGGCGGCCGCCCGCCGCTCCGGCGACAACGTGCCCGGCTCCTGAGCGAGGAGCGGCGCCACCAGACCGGCGCCGGCAGGTTGTGTTGGTGGACGGTTGTTGGCGGTCTCTCGGCCGGGAGTGCAACTACCCTCGTTGGGGACGTCCAGGAGCAGTGTCGTGACCGAAGATCTCTCCGCGATCGATGCGTACGCCAGGGAGACCGACGCCACCGTCGTCGGAGCCGACGACGAGGGCATCGTGCTGGACCGTACCGTGTTCTATGCCCGCGGTGGTGGCCAGCCCGGGGACACCGGGGTGCTCATGTGGGAGGACGGCTCGGTGGCGATCGCCGACACCGTGAAGCGGGCGGGCATCGTGCTCCACGTGCCGCGAGGCGAGCCGCCGGCAGTGGGCACCGTGGTGAGAGCGGTCATCGATTGGGATCGCCGGTACCAGCTCATGCGCACCCACACCGCTCTGCATGTGCTCTCGGCCGTGATCTGGCGCGACTTCGGCGCCAAAGTCACCGGTGGCAGCATGGAGCCGTGCCGGGCTCGAATGGACTTCGAGCTGGAGGGCATCAGCGTCGAATTCGGCAAGGGTGTAGAGGAGCGGCTCAACGCCGCCCTTGCCGAGGCCCACCCGGTCGACGTCAGCTTCCTGCCGCGCTCCGAGGCGCTGGCGGACCCCGACCTCATCCGGACCAAGGTGAGCCTGATCCCCGAACACGTCGATCCGATTCGGGTGGTCACCATCGGCACCATCGATCGCCAGGCCGATGGGGGCACCCATGTGGCCAACACGTCCGAGGTGGGGCGGGTGCGGGTGACGGGGACCGAGAGTAAGGGGAAGGACAACAAGAGAATGCGGATCGAGCTCGATCCCTAACGCCATGGTCGACGCCGTCATCGTCGTTCTTTTCCTGCTTTTGGCGCTGCGAGGCTGGTCCCGCGGATTCGTGCGCGAAGGCTTGGACGTGGTGGGTCTCGTGGTCGGGGTGGTGCTTGCTTTCCGCCTCGGCCCGGTGGTGGGCACAGTGATCGCGGCGATGTCGGGCATCTCGGGCGACGCGGCCCGTCTCGTCGGCGGGCTCATCGTGTTCGTGTCGGTAGGGGTGGCGGTGGCGGTGGCGGTCCACTTCATCGAGCAGCGGGCCAATCTGCCTGCCCTCAACGTGGCCAACCGGGTCGCGGGGGCCGGCCTCGCCCTCCTGTGGGGTGTAATCCTGGCCACGGTGGCCCTCTCGCTGGCGGTGATCCTGCCGATGCCTTCAGCGGTGTCGAACGCGTTGGAGGGCTCGGCGGTCACACGTGTCCTCACCGATCCCGCGGGCACGCCCCAGACGGTTTTCCGAGGGCTCGCCGGAAACCGCATCGTGGAGTCGCTGATCAACCTGCAGAGAGCGGTTGGCGAGCGCATGCTCGTCGTCGAGGGCGACGAGGTGATCACCTTTCCCGCGGCTGACCCTTCGGAGCTCAATATCGACACGGCCGCGGCCAGCGAGGTCTACGACCTGGTCAATCGCGCCAGGGTCGACTCCGGCGTGGACCCTCTGGCCTGGAGCCCGGCCCTGTGCCTCGTCGGTGAGGATCACGCCGTCGAGATGTACGTGGAGGGGTACTTTTCGCATGTGTCGCCCACCACCGGGTCCGTCGCCGACCGCGTGCGGGAGGCGGGGATCACCTACCGTGTTGTAGGTGAGAACTTGGCGCTGGCGGCGACACCCGACGCCGTGTACGAGGGGTTCATAGACAGCCCGGGGCACCGGGTCAACATGCTGCGCACCGAGTACAGGCGGGTTGGAGTTGCGGTGGTGTCCGGTCCGCTCGGGCTCATGACCGCCGTCGTGTTCACGGGTTGAGTCGTCCCGATGCGATTTCCTCGAGAGCCGCGGGAACGGCACCGATTCCGTCGGCATCCTCGACGAGCAGCGTCGTGATCCGGCTGCGCCGCAGCGTCTCGGACAGGGCGGGGCGGGCGGTGACGACGACGACCTGCTCGATGCCGAACCCCGATATTGCCGCCATACGGCGCACCACCCTCGGCGACACGGCCGGCCCCAGGCTGGCTGCCGTGTTCACCGCATCGAAATAGACGCCCAGTTCGGTGTCTTCGAGAGCGCGGCGCAGGGTTGAGCCGGCTTGGTCGCTGTCGGCGATGGCAACGATGTGGAACCGCGAGGAGATGGCTGCGAGAGCCTCATCCGCTCCGTCGACGGCTTCGAGGGAGTCGGTGAGCAGCGCGGGGATGAGATCGAGCACGACGAGCCACATGGGTAGACCTGACTCTACAGGCGGCGTGTGGAGCCACCAGAGCCGTGGCCCTCATGAGGAGCGAAGGCGCCGGGGCTACTCGGCGGCGGGCTCGTTCAGCGGGGGTGGCTCATCCGGCTGCTCGGTGCCGGAGCCGCGACGGGAGAGCAAGAAGAAGCCGGCGGCGCCCGCCAGGACCACGGCGGCCGCCAGCCCGATGACCCAGGCCGGGAAGCCGCCGCCGCTGCTTCCGGCCGGGTTGGAGGCCGCGTTGATCTCTACGGTGTCGCCTCCGGTGACGGGAAGGCTCCAAGTGAGAGTGTTACCGTCCCTGGAGTCGGCGTCGTGCTCGATGATCTCACCCGGCAGAGTCAGGACGAAGTTGGCCGCCGCCACCTGCTCCAGTTGTCCGGGAAGCGTCATGTCGGCCATTTCGGCGAATGCCGCCGCGGCGCTGGCCGTGGCGGCGAAGGTGACTCGATCGTCTGTGACGGTGAGGCTGAAGTCCTCGACGATGGCGTCGTCGGCCTGCTCGACGATGTCGTCCAGCGCGGTCGCGATGTCGTCGACGTCGACGGTGACAATGTAGTAGTGGAGGCCGCCCCGATCCTCCTCGCCGAGCTGCGTTCCCGGGATCAGAGCCAGCGGGCTCCCGGCCGCCGGATTCTCCAGGGCGCCTGCAGGGACGAGTCGGACCGCTTCCTCGTCGAGGCCGGCCTCGTATGTGATCGTGCCGCTGCCGTCGGCGTTGATATCGACGCCGAGGTTCATCTCGAACCGGCAGGCCGTGGCCAGCACCGCCAGGCCGGCGGCGAGCAGGATCTTGCGCATTGTTGGGTCTCCGGGTTGTGGCGACCGACTCTACAGCGGAGTGGAGGCGACTCGACGCCGACTGCCGATAGGCTCCGGGTGTGACGTCCGACCACGGTGCAGAGTTGCTTGCGGCGTTTCTAGCCGCCTACCGACCCTATCTGGAGGCCCGCCTCGCCGAGCTGGGCGGCGCCGAGGCCCCGGGTATCGAGGCAGCCGTCGCCGCAGGGCAGGCCTGGCTCGAGCGGGCACTGGGGGAGCTGCTGGCCGCGGCCTTCCCGGACCAGTCCAGGTCGCCGCTGGAGGTCTTCCGGGAGGCGGTGCGGTTCCCGACCGCGGTGCTCGAGGCCGCCGGGGTGGAGCCGGTCGCCCGGGACGTGGTGGAGGCGGCGGCGCTGCCGGGGGATCTGTACGGCTTGGCTCCGGCATCCTCGCAGGAGCTGGGAGATGAGGCCTGGCGTGCCCACTTGGCTTGGGGTGTGGCCAAGGCGCGCTCCCTCGCCGTTCCTCGTGTCGGGCTGCTTGCCTCCGACGGTGCCGATTGCTCCGCGGTCGAGGCCGTGGCCTCGGAGCGGGGCTTCCGGCTCGAGGTGTGGGACGACCTCGATGCGGTGCAGGGCGCTCTCGAGGGCAGGGGTCCGGTGCTGGCCTTTGTAGACCTCGATCACGATGATGCCGACGGCGTGCTCGGGGCGCTGGCCGCCGCCGGCGTGCGGGTCGTCGCCTACGGCGCCGGGGTCGATGACCTGGTCATGGTGCGGGCCAGGACGCTGGGCGCCGCCGAGGTGCTACCTAGGCGGGTGTTCCTCGGATCGATCGCCGACCTGCTGCCCAGGCTGCTCTGAGACCGTCTGCCCGGCGCCGCCGCTCGAACCGATGACAAAGATGCCCCCGAGCACGATCCCGGCTCCGATCCACTGCATCGCCGATAGCCGCTCATCGAAGATGAGATGGGCCCAGAGGATGGCTGCAACCGGCTGCAGGAGCAGCAGGACCGACGCGTCCAACGCGGGCAGGCGGGGCAGCGCGAAACCGATCAGGAGCCAGGACATCGTCTGGACCCCGAGGGCCAGGGCGAGGATCCATCCGGCTGAGGGCCAGGCCGGGGCCGGAGGCACTCCGGATTCGATGAACACGGCCACCAGGGCGGCGAGCGCGGCCCCTGCGGTGGCGTCGAGCAGCGGTCCTGCCGACGGGGCCAGGTACTCCCGGTTGGAGTGCCTGAAGAGGAGGAGGAATACGGAGTAGCCGATGGCCGTGGCCAGTCCCAGGACGACTCCGGCCGCGGGGTTGTCACCGTAGGCGTCGGCTGCACCGAGGCCGCTGAGCAGGGCAATGCCGGCGAGGACCACGGGAAGGACCGTCAGAGCGGTGGCCGTTGGCCGTTCCCGGTACACCAGCCACGCCGCGACTCCGACGAAGACCACCTGGGTGTTGCCCAGCAGGGTGGCGATCCCGGCTCCTATGTACTCGATGGAGTGGTGCCACAGGACCAACTCGGCCCCGAGGAACAGGCCGGCGAAACAGGCCGTCCAGCGCGCCCGTGCCGGCCGGTGGTCCCGGCCTCGCTGCACGATCCAGAGTGCGCCTATCGCCGGGAGCGCGAAGACCATGCGGTAGAGAGCGATGGTTGCCGGAGCCGCCTCGGCGAGGCGCACGAAGATCGGCGCAAACGAGATGCAGAGCACTCCGGTGAGCAAGGCCAATCGGGTCATGTCGGGCAACGCTACCGGGCCCGGGGCCGAGCATCGCCGCATGCCCGCCGAGGTCACCGGTCGGTGTCCGACGGGTGTGGAGGTGGAGCCGTGCCGGACTCAGCGAACGGAGGCTCCTCGGCTCGGTGTCTCTTCGCCCTGCTGCGGCGCAGCGACCGCCGCAGTGCAAACCATCCCCAGGCGCAGGCACAGGCGGCTCCCACACTCGCCGCGGCGGCGCTTGCCGTCGTTGGGCGCACCAGCCACCAGACGAAGGTGGCGCCGATGAGGTGGGCCACGAGCCAGTCGAGGATCCGAAACACCGCTGGAGTGTACGGGTCTCTACTCGCCGACCCTGTGCCAGCGCTCGATGTTCCAGGTGAAGGTGGCTGCCGACGAGTTGGCGCGGATGCCGGCGATCTCGTCGCTCCAGTAGGCGAGGGCCTGGGAACGGGTGGCGATGGGAATGATGACGGCCTGGTCGGCGAGGATCTCCTCGGCTTCGGTGGCCAGCTCCTCGAGGCGCTCGGTGTCGATGGTGGTGCGCATCTCGGCGAGGATCTCCTCGTATCTTGCGGTATGCGCGTCGATGAGCGTGGACGGTCCCTGGTCGAATTCGGTGCCGGTGCCTGCGACTGCGGGAGTCCCCCATCTGGCGTAGTTCAATCCGAGTGGGGGGGCGCCGGCCGGGTCCCAGAAGGCGAGCGTGTCGATGACGCCATCCCATCCGGTGTCAGGCGGCGGGAAGGCAAACAGGGCCAGGTCCCATGAACCGCTCGGGAACGAGGAAACGAAGAAGTCCTCCAGGGGCTCGAAGCGGAAGTCGATGCCGACGGCCGTCAGCATGGCCTCGGTCTGCGCGGCTACGCCGAGCCGGAGAGCGCTGCTCGCCGTCGTCGACAGCACAACCAGCGGGGGATCGGCGGTGCAGTCCCGCCTCACCGCGGCGCAGGCGTCTTGTAGCAGCTCGGCGGCGAGGGCCGGATCGTACTCGTACCGGTCCCAGCCTTCGGTGTCGATGGCGATTCCCGAGACGTCGAAAAAGGACGAGATGGGGCCGGTGTTCACCCAGCCGCCGGCCAGGGCGAGCCGGTTCCGATCGATGGCGTGGGCCACGGCACGCCGGAAGTCGACGTTGGCGTTCAGCGACTCGGTGTTGCCGTTGTTTTCCCCGAATTGAAAGCTCAGGTGCTCCCAGATCGCTCCGTCGGTCACCTGGATTCTGGCGCCGTCGAGATGCTGGAGGCTGGTGAGCACGTCCGACGAAGGATCGAGGTCGATCACGTCGTACTCTCGTGCCACGAAGCCGTCGATCCGCCCCTGCAGCCCATCGCTGAAGAGGAACTCGACCGTGCCCAGGTAGGGCAGCGGGTCGCCGTCGTCATCCGTCCTCCAGTAGCGGTCGTTCCTGTCGAAGACCACAGAAGTCCCGGCGGCGGCTCCGGCATCGGTGCTCCAGCCCCTGAAGATGAACGGTCCGGCTGAGGGCCAGGGCCGGTTGTTCCAGTCGTCTAGGAAGTCGGTCCCGGCAACTGCGTGCTGGGGGATGAGGACGCCGAAGAGCCGCTCATAGGCCATGGTCGGCTCGGAGAGCGTGTAGGTGAACGAGGCGTCGTCGAAGGCGATCGACTCAGGGACGATCGTCTCGTAAGTGGTGAGGTTGGGATCATCGAGGCCGAGGCCGGTGATGGTGTCGTAGGTGAACTCGAAGTCGGCTCCGGTGATCGGCGTCCCGTTTTCCCATCGAGCTTCGGGCACGATGTGGTAGGTGACGGTCATGCTGCCGTCGTCGTTGACCACGACGCCGTTGTTGGCGACCGTCGGCAGCTCGGTGACCACGTCGGGCACGAAGCCCAGCGTGTCGGCGTCGATGTCCCACACTCCGGTGAGATACGCCTGGCCGATCACGGGGTCGAATGAGTGGTCCGGCGCCCAAGGATTGAAGCTGAAGGGCAGCTCCGGGACGTCCACCGACACCACCGCGGTGCCTCCGACGTGTCTCTCGATCGAGTCGGTCGTCGTGGTCCCGGTCGGGAACGGGGAACTCGGAAACGTTGTCGTGGGGGCGACGGTCGACGGGACCGTTGTGCTGGTGGTCGACGCCTCGGATGCGGCCTCGCCGCCTCCTGTGCAGGCGGCGGTGAACAGCGCCAATGCTGCGATGGGGGCCAGGCGCCTCATGCTCTCAGGCTAACCGGGACCGAGGAGTCCGCGTTTGGCGCGGTTCGGTGATGCGCCCGTGAGACGACGTATTGGCGAGTCTCGATGTGACGTGTACGATTCGCATCGACAAATCTCGATGGGAGAGGACGGCATGGGAAGATGGGACGGGGGGGATCGGGCGGCACAGGCCCGGATGGCGCCGGGCTCGGCGTGACGGGCGCAGTGAAGGCGGCGGATCGGACGCCGCCAGCCGCCTGTTGTGCCTCGCTTTGCGAGACCGCGATGAGCAGCGGCGACGCCGATCGGGCTGCCGAGCTGTTCGGGTCACTCGGCGACCCGAACAGGGTCCGCATCGTCAACGTGCTTGCCAGCAGCGGAGAGGCCGCCTGCGTGTGTGATCTCACTCCGGAGCTGGGGCTGGCGCAGCCTACGGTGAGCTTCCACCTCAAGAAGCTCGTCGAGGCCGGATTGCTGGAGCGGGAGCAGAGAGGCAAGTGGGCCTACTACTCGCTGCGGCCGGGGGTCCTTGTCGAGATCGCGGCCGTTCTCGATCCGGGGGCGCGCCGTGGCTGATCTCCGCGACCGGGTGCACGCCCACTATGCCGAGGCCGCCCGTGTCGCGGCCGGGCAATCGAGCTGCTGTGGCTCCGGCGTTCCGGGTTGCTGTGAGTCCATTGAAGGCTCTTCCGGGTCCGCGCTGTACGGCGGCGCCGCAGATGATCTGCCCGAGGGCGCGGTGAAGGCCAGCCTCGGCTGTGGGAACCCGGCCGTGGTCGCCGAGCTGCGATCGGGTGAGGTGGTGCTCGATCTGGGCTCCGGAGGGGGCATAGACGTCCTGCTCTCGGCGCGTCGGGTGGGCCGCGAAGGCAAGGCCTTCGGGCTCGACATGACCGACGAGATGATTGCGCTGGCTCGCCGGAACCAGGAGGAAGCAGGCGTGCAGAACGTCGAGTTCCTGAAGGGATACCTCGAAGACATCCCGCTGCCGGCCGGATCCGTCGACGCGATCATCTCGAACTGCGTCGTCAACCTCTCGCCGGACAAGCCCGCCACCTTCTCCGAGATGTTCCGCGTGCTTCGGCCGGGGGGCCGTGTCGCAGTGAGCGACATTGTTGCCGAGGACCGTCTGACTGCGGCCGATCGGGCCGAGCGAGGCAGCTACGTGGGCTGCATGGCCGGCGCCCTCTCCTTCACGGAGTATCGCCGTGGTCTGGAGGCGACGGGTTTTATCGGCGTTTCGGTGGTCCCCACTCACGCGGTGGCAGACGGCATGCACGGCGCCGTTGTCAAGGCCCGGAAGCCGGGCGGAGAGGCCACGCCCGCCTAGGGCGCGTCGACTCGCTGCCGGCGGCGGGCTGGCGCCCCCGGGAGGATTCGAACCTCCGGCACACGGTTTAGGAAACCGTTGCTCTATCCCCTGAGCTACGGGGGCGGGTGAAGGAGTGGGCCGCGAACTCGAGTGATTGTAGAGGTGCGAGGCCGGCTGCCCGCGCCGTGGCTATTTCATCCAGTACTGGGCCTGCCAGGCCAGCCTGCCGTGGCGGTTCCTCACGTCGACCAGCACGGAGCTGTCGCCGAGGCGCCGCGCACCCGAGACGAGGCCGGTGTCGGGGGAGTGCTCGAGCGACTCCGGGCCGAAGCCGACTGCGATTCGTTTCTGGAACAGCAGCTCGTTGGTGCTCGTGTCATAGGCCCGGAGGTACACCTTCCCGGTGCGGCGGCTGCGGAAGGCGACTATGAGGTCTTCGCCGAGTCCGGTGATGGCTGCCTCGTAGGCTCTGGGGACCCGTTGGGTGGCGACGAGCGCTCCGGTGGCGGCATCCATGATGTCGACGCGGGTCGCCCCGGTCGCCGTGTTCTGGAGCAGCACGGCGTAGCGCGGCCCCTGGCCTTCTGGGCCGGCGAGTGTGGTGAAGCCGGAGACGCTCGGCTCCGACGGGAGGTGAATCTCGGACAGCAGCGTGCCGTCCAGGGTTACGACTCTGACGGAGGGACCGGCGCCGTCGGCTCCGAGCACTGCGAAGTCCACGGCGTCGTCGCCGTTCACGTCGCCCAGGGCTGCTGCTTCGGCCGTGTCGAAGGACGGCAGGTCTATTCGCCCGAGCCAGTTCCCGTTGGCGTCACGAAGGACCAGCCCGCCGTTGCCGGCGCCATCGTCGTAGAGGATTCCGAGAGCGGGGATGCCCCCGACCTCCGTCGTGAGCAGGTCCTCGGGGTCGGCGATGGCTCCGAAGGCGACCGAGCCGACGCCGCTTCCTGCGGTGGTGAAAAGCCGGACGCGCGTTCTCCTGCCGCGGTCCTCGGCCACGGCGAACAGGGTCCGGCTCCCGGTGTCGAACGCCTCAACGTCGACACCCTCGTAGTTGAGGGTGTTCTGCCAGTAGCGCGGCATGGCTCCGGCGAAGATCCAGCGGTTGGTTGCCGGGTTGTGATAGAGGCTCACCGCGGCGCCGCCTCCGGCGGCCACCTTCACCGGGCCGGCCGCGTTCTCGGCGCTTTCCGGGCATCCCGCGGCGTAGGTCCAGTCGGGGTCGTG
>Ga0315554_1000558_pt1 | contig 22237 bp, 27 predicted proteins | sample SalMarSW160370MG_FD_202114 | JGI IMG/M metagenome (GOLD analysis project Ga0315554, IMG submission 202114) | Salt marsh sediment microbial communities from the Plum Island Ecosystem LTER, Massachusetts, United States - Salt Marsh Sediment SW1603-70 ... | reverse complement strand
GCGGTTGCCGATAACGCCGAGCTTATCTTTATTACCACCCCCGATGATGCCATCGCCTCCGTAGTATCTGAAGTTAACTGGCACCCTGGCCAGAGTGTCGTCCACTGCAGTGGCGCCGACTCCACCGATATCCTCCAGTCGGCTAAAGAAGCCGGGGCTAAAGTGGGCGCCTTCCACCCCCTGCAGACCTTCGCCAGCCCCCGGCAGGCTATGGAGAATATACCCGGCTCCACCTTTGCCCTGGAGGCGGAAGAGCCGCTGCTGGGCACTCTTAAAAATATGGCGGCCGCCCTCGACGGCAACTGGGTAGAGCTTAAGGCCAAAGACAAGGTGCTCTACCACGCCGCCGCTGTCTTTGCCTGCAACTATATGGTAACCCTGGTCAAGCTGGCCACCGACCTCTGGCAGACCTTTGATGTCCCCCAGGAAAAGGCAACTAAAGCCCTCGTCCCGCTGCTACGCGGGACGCTTCATAATATCGAGACTATCGGCATTCCCCAGTGCCTCACCGGACCAATCGCTCGCGGCGATATCGGCACCATCAACAAGCACCTGGACGCCCTGGAATCTGCCGCCCCCAACCTTCTCTCCACCTACCGTGAGCTTGGCCGTCAGACCATCCCTATCGCTATAGCCAAGGGCAAAATAGACGAACTTCAAGCCCGTGAGCTGCAGGCGGTGCTGGGCAATTCTACTGAATAAACTATTGGAGGTTGTGATGAGAGTAATGCTAAAGAGCAAAATCCACCGGGCCCGCGTCACCCACGCCAATATTGAGTACGAAGGGAGCATCAGCATTGACAAAAAACTGATGGAAGCGGCGGACATCCTCCCCTATGAGCAGGTTCACGTGTTGAACATTGACAACGGCGCCCGTTTTGAGACCTACGCTATTGAGGCCGAAGCCGGCAGCGGGGAGATTGGCATCCAGGGTGCTGCCGCCCGGTTAGCCAGCGCGGGCGACAAGGCTATCATCCTTACCTACCGCCAGGTCGAGGAAGCGGAACTCAAAAATCACCACCCCACCCGCGTCTATGTCGACGAAAAGAATGTCATCACCGAGGTAAAATCGGCGGCAGAGGCTCTCCCCCTCTGGGAGAAATAGATGCGCATCACTATAAACCAGATAAAAGCGATGAAGCAGAGGGCTGAAAAAATCGTCATGCTCACCGCCTACGATTATTCCACCGCCCGCCTCGTTGACGAGACGGGAATCCCGCTGATTCTGGTAGGCGATAGCCTGGGCATGGTCGTCCTCGGCTATGAATCTACGATACCGGTGACCATGGAGGAGATGCTCCACCACACCAGAGCGGTGGTCAGGGGCACCAAACAGGCGATGGTGGTCGGCGATATGCCCTTTATGACCTACCACGTCAGCGTCGAAGACGCCCTGCGCAACGCCGCCCGCTTTATCCAGGAGGCAGGCGCCCAGGCGGTAAAGCTGGAGGGCGGAGTTACCGTGGCGGAAAAGGTGAAGCGAATCGTGGAGTGCGGCATACCGGTGATGGGCCACATCGGGCTTACCCCCCAGTCCATCCACCAGTTCGGCGGTTTCAAGATGCAGGGCAAGACCCCGGAGGCGGCCGCCAACTTACTGGCCGACGCCAAGGCCCTGGAGGAAGCCGGTGTCTTCGCTATCGTTCTGGAGACCATCCCCGCCAATCTGGGCAGGCTGATTACCGACAAGGTATCCATCCCCACCATCGGCATCGGCGCCGGCCCGGCATGCGATGGGCAGGTGCAGGTCATCAACGATATCCTCGGCTCCTTTGCCGACTTTGTCCCCAAGCACGCCAAGCAGTATGTCAAGCTCACCGATATTATTTCAAAAGCGGTCAGCCAGTACCGCGACGAGGTCAAAGACGGCACCTTTCCCACCGAATAAGCCACTATTTTAATATTCTCCCCCCACCCCTTTTATATCTATTCCCGCCCACCGCCCTTTAAGGTAGACCCCCTTTAGGGGGTCAAAATGGGAAAGGGGCTTCGCCCACCGCCCTTATAAGGAAGGGGCAGCGAAAAGGGGGTTCCCGCCTTTTGGGGAAGAGAGATGAAAAGAGGCGGAGCCTTTTTGGGTGGGAGGGTATGGGAAGAAAAAGAACCGTTAAAAAAGTGGGGTGGGGCAGATAATATAATGAAAGTAGTTGAAACCGTAGCCGAGTTGAGCCAGTTAAGGGGTAAAATGCCTGAACCGGTAGGCTTTGTCCCCACCATGGGCTACCTCCACGAAGGCCATTTAGTTCTGGTCCGGCAGGCCAGGGCGGAAAACGCCTCGGTGGCGGTCAGCATCTTCGTTAACCCCACCCAGTTCGGCCCCAAAGAAGACTTCAAGCAGTACCCCCGCGACCCCCAGCGCGACCTGGCTCTTTTAGAGGGGGAGAGAACTGACGTAGTGTTCATGCCCCCGGTGGAGGAGATTTACCCCCCCGGCTTCAACAGCTGGGTGGAGGTGGGCAGGCTCGCCGAAAGATTGGAGGGGGCATCCCGCCCCGGCCATTTCAGGGGGGTAGCTACCGTCGTCGCCCGGCTTTTTGACCTGGTTAAGCCGGATAGAGCCTACTTCGGGCAGAAGGACGCCCAGCAGCTGATAGTCATCCGGAAGATGGCGGCCGACCTTGCTCTGAGCCTGGAGGTAATCGCCGTGCCCACGGTGCGCGAGGCCGACGGTCTGGCCATGAGCAGCCGCAACACCTACCTGAACCCCGAGGAAAGAAAGCAGGCTGTTGTTCTTTATCAGGCATTAACCCTGGCGCAGAAGCTATATGCTGAGGGCGAGAAGGACGCTGGGGTTATACGCCAGCAGATGACCGCCCTTATTCGAAAACAGCCACTGGCCGATATTGACTATATCAGCATCGCCCACGCCGAGACTTTAGAAGAACTTGACGTGGTAAGACCCCCGGCTTTAGTCTCGATGGCGGTAAGAATCGGCTGGACTAGATTGATAGATAATATAGTGGTGGTGGGGCAGGGGAAGCGCTAGACCCACCTCGCGGTTGGAATTATATCGTACATCTCTATCCTGGTCTGGTCCTCCACCAGCGGCTCGATTTCTTTGAACAGCTCCGCTCTCACCTTTGACTTTTCCCAGGCTATCCAGTTTTCAGGTCCCTCCCAGGTGCTTATTGCCACGACGACAGAAGCATCTCTCCGGTGAGTCAGGTTCTCGGCCCCAACAAAGCCTGGATACTGCATGGCATTCATCCTGAGCTTCAGCAAGAGGGGCTTTATGTCCGCGCCTGCCTTCACTCTGTAGCCTGCGATAACTTTTATCATTACTTCCACCCCCTTCCCCTCTTTTTGACACCGTTTTACAGGCTGGGACTTGAGTCTAGTCCCCAGTCAAGGCCTTGTCAATGACCCTTTAGTAGGAGTTAAATAAGGTAATTTTGTCCAACGGCTCCCGCCTGTGTCCCTCCCCTCGCCTTATTCCTTAATTAGAGTCATCATCCCCAGCATAGCTATAAAGGCGAGACCGGCGCCGAAGAAGAAAGGGGCGGCGGGGCTGTAAGCCTGCCACAGCCAGCCGGCAATCAGGCTGGCGGGTAAAAGGGCGAACCCAACCACCCCGTGATACAGCCCGTAGGCGGTGCCCCTTTTCTCTTCAGGCACCAGGTCGGCGACGAAGGCTCGTGCTACCCCCTCCACCACCCCGTAATAGACTCCGTAGCCGGCAAAAAGCAGCCAGACCTGCCACAGCTCTGAGGCCAGGGCGAATCCCAGGTAAACCAGGGCATAGATAAACCAGCCCGCGGCGATGATTCCCCGCCTTCCCAGACGGTCGGAAAGCACCCCCGCTGGTAAAGCGGTAGCGGCATAGGTAAGGTTAAACACTAACAGCATCAGGACCACGTAGACAACCGATGAACCCAGATTCTGCGCCCGCAGGATGACGAAGAAATCACTGGAGTTGCCCAGGGTAAACACCGCCATAACTGCCAGGAACAGCTTGAAGCGGGTATCAAAGCCAGCCAGTCTGGTGTGGGGCAACCGGGGGGCACCGGGTGGGGGCTGCCTATCGTGGACAAAGGATAGCAGTACCACTATCGACAGCACCGCCGGCACCACGCCGACTAACACCAGCCACTGGTAAGTCTTGAGGCTGAGCATCAGTGCCTCACCCTGTAGCTGATAGATAATTACGGCGGCTATGGCCAGCCCGAGGACGGCGCCGGTGGTATCCATCGCCCGGTGAAGCCCGAAGCCCCTCCCCCTTTCCCCGGCCGAGACCGAGTCCGCCAGAAGGGCATCGCGGGGAGAGGTGCGGATGCCTTTGCCCACCCTGTCGCTGAATTTAATCGCCAGCACTGCGCCCCAGCTCGTTGCCAGATACATAAAGGGCTTGGCTGTGGTAGAAAGGCTGTAACCCAGTACTGCCGGTAGCTTGCGCTTCCTCACCCGGTCGCTGAGCCAGCCGCTGAATATCCTGAAGATGGCATCGGTGCTCTCAGAGACCCCGCCGATAAGACCAACGGTAATGGCCGCTGCCCCGAGCACATTGAAGAGAAAGAAGGGGACAAGGGTGAAAATCATCTCGCTGGAGATATCGGTCAGCAGGCTGACTATGCCCAGAAAGAAAACGTTAGGGTCAAGGCCAAAGACCCGGCGCTTCATAGCTATCCAGTATATCACATCGGGTGAGGTTGCTTGACACTAACACGCCCAATATATACAATGAAATTCGTGCCGAGGTAGCTCAGTCGGTAGAGCAGCGGACTGAAAATCCGCGTGTCCCCAGTTCAAATCTGGGCCTCGGCACCATTTTACAGAGGCGAATCGGGTCCCCGCGAAAATCGGAGATTTTTGCGGGTGTTAAGCGGAAGTGGCTCAGCGGTAGAGCATCTCCTTGCCAAGGAGAGGGTCGCGAGTTCGAATCTCGTCTTCCGCTCCAGGTGAGTTTACGAGCCGAAGTGGCGGAATGGGTAGACGCGACAGTCTCAAAAACTGTTGGGGGGCGACCCCCGTGTCGGTTCGAGTCCGACCTTCGGCACCATTTCCGGTTGCCGAGTGGTGTAGAGGTAGCACAGGGGACTTTGAATCCCTTAGCTCAGGTTCGAATCCTGGCTCGGCAGCCAGTTTAAAAGCGTTCCAAGCTTTTTTTGAGAAGAAACTCCTCATACCGGCTTTCCAGCGGTTTATTTCCAACGCTCGGTGATTTCGCCCGCCCGTTCGCTTTAAAATCCACTTGCTACGAGTGAGGTCTTTGGTCTATCATAGTGGAGAAGTGTCAGCTTTGGAATCTAGCCCCGAATCAAGAGCTCGTGTTGCCGAAGCCGAGCCATTTGGCCCTTTGGCGGCGGAGTACGACGACTGGTTCGACGGAGCCGGAAAACTCATCTTTGCCACTGAGGTGAAGGCTTTTCAGGAAATTCTGGCTTTCCTGCCAAAACCATGGCTCGAGGTCGGGGTAGGTAGTGGTCGCTTTGCTCAAGCCCTGGGTATAGGCAGTGGAATTGATCCCTCTGCCAAGCTGCTGGATATGGCTAGCAGGCGGGGTATTAATGTGCGTCTGGGTAGAGGGGAACAGCAGATTTTTAGTGCGGCGTCTTTCGGGACTGTCTTTCTTATTGTTACCCTTTGCTTTCTCAATACAGTACCGAGTGTTTTAAGAGAGGTCTACCGTATTTTGACTGCCGACGGGAGAATAGTGGTGGGACTGGTTTTAAAGGAGAGCCCCTGGGGTGAATTCTACAGAAATAAAAAGAAGCAGGGGCATCGGTTCTATAAATATGCCAACTTTTATAGATATGATGAGGTGGTGACATTCCTGGAACAATCCGGTTTTTCTATTGAGAAAGTTATTTCAACACTTTTTCAAAAGCCGGGCGAGGTAAAAAAGCTGGAATTACCGCGTGATGGCTTTTTCCCCGCTGCTGGTTTTGTGGTAATCATGGCTGGTAAGAAAGCCAGCGAAAGGACTCTGGTAAATTTAAGGTAGTAAGGATGTGGCTGGTTTTGATGATATAGACAAGGCACGGAATTTGCTTGGACTTGGGGAAGCGGCAACATTGAAGGAGGTCAGGAGTGCGTATAGGAGGATGGCCTCTCAATATCACCCGGACAAGCACAAGACTGCCGATTCTAAACAGTATGAGGAAACCATGAAGAAGCTGAACTGGGCATACAAAGTCCTCACGGAGTATTGCCGCGACTATAAGTACACTTTCACAGAAAAGGATGTAGCCAGAACGTATCCTCATGACGAGTATCTTAGAAGATACTATCACGGGTGGTTCGACGGTATCTGAATCTTAATTTATGAGCATTAAAGAAAATATCCTAAAATTGCTAAAAGAGCTTCCCCCCGGCGTGGAGCTGGTGGCCGCCGCCAAGAAGAGGACGCCTGAAGAAGTGCTGCAGGCGGTGGAAGCTGGCGTAAAGCTCATCGGGGAGAACTACGTCCAGGAGGCCGAAGAGGCCCGCGCCAACATCGGTGCCAAAGCCGCCTGGCACATGATCGGGCATTTGCAGAAAAACAAGGTGAAGAAGGCGGTAGCCCTCTTCGACATGATAGAGACCGTCGATTCTATTGAACTGGCGCGGGAGATTGACAAGCGGTGTGCCGAAATGGGCAGGGTGATGCCGGTGATGGTCGAGGTCAACAGTGGCCGGGAGGAGCAGAAAGCGGGGGTGCTGCCCGAAAACGCCGAACAGCTTATCAAAGAGATTTCCAGCCTGCCCAACATCAGGGTAATGGGGCTGATGACCATGGGGCCCCGCTTCGGCGACCCCGAGGATTCAAGGCCCTACTTTGTTATTACCCGCCGGCTGTTCGACCGGATTAAAGCCCTCAAAATAGCCAACGTGGAGATGAAATACCTGTCCATGGGCATGACCAACTCCTATCAGATTGCCCTGGAAGAGGGGGCCAACCTGGTGAGGATAGGGACCAAAATTTTCGGCGAGAGGGGCTAAGACCCCTTGACTAGTCCAGTCTTAGACCTTAATCTATAAGGGGACAGATGGTTGAAGAAGAGGAAAGAGAAAGGCTGGCCCAGGAAGAGCTGGTCAGGGGGAGAGTAGACGAGAAGGGGAACAGGTGGCGCAAGGTCTATTTCGGCGGCGGCGCCCATTTTCGTAACTGGCTTGAGCAGTGCCGTGAGCTGGGTGAGGTTGAGGTGGAGGAGGTGGACTCCAAGGGGTTCAAGTGCTTTGAGGAGGGCGGCGAAAAGCTATACCGGATCTGGATGAAAGAGGAGCCGCCCGAGTAAAAACGGTTTGAGTTGCTGGCAGTCTAAGGAGGTACTAAAAAGGTGCATTGAATTAGGATAGGTGCTAAAATAAGCCGTAATCAAGATTCAGGAGGATAAATTTAACAAATGGCATTGAAGATTACTGAGGAGTGTATTAGCTGCGGGGCCTGCGAGCCCGAGTGTCCCAATGAGGCTATCTCTGAGGGAGAGGAAATCTATGTAATCGACCCTAATAAGTGCACCGAGTGCGTTGGTTCTCACGAGTCCTCACGCTGCGTCGAGGTCTGCCCGGTGGATGCCTGCGTGCCTGATGAAGACCATAAGGAGAGCAAAGAGCAGCTGCTGGAGAAATGGAAGAAGCTGCACCCCGGTGAGACTCCGTCTACCTAAAACCGTTCGGTGCTGGCTTTAGTTTGCCCTGTAACTCATCAAGGTAATAGTTGATAGTGGTACCCTCACTGTGCCTTCCCCGATAGCTCAATCGGTAGAGCGGGCGGCTGTTAACCGCTAGGTTGTTGGTTCGAGTCCAGCTCGGGGAGCCAGCTATTCTTTCTATCTTTCTATTGCCCCGCCCCCATTTTATTATCTATTCCCGCCCGCCGCCCTTATGGTAGGGCTTTAAGCCCTTTTTATCCCCACCCCATTTTTAACAGTTCTCTGTCTTCCCATACCCACCCGCCCAAAAGGCTTTGCCTCTTTATATCTCTTAAACCCCGCCCCATTTTTGCCTGCTTGACAAATGTATACAATTGGTATACAATAATCAATAAGTAGATGTAATAAATGTTACAGATTGAAGCCCTAGAAATTGATGACCACATATTAGACAAGATAGAAACTGAGCATGGGGTCAGTTTTCACCAAGTGGAGGAGGCTTGTTTCTATCCTAAGCGACATATTAGAAGAAGTAGAGAAGACTTATATAAGGTCTTTAGCCGAGCAGAGTCCGGTCGGTATCTGCTGGTGGTGCTGGTAAATTTGGGAGGAGGCACTTGGAAGGTAGTCACCGCTAGGGATATGATGGATAACGAAAAACGGCTTTACAGAAAGGAAACCGGGGGTAGGTAAAATGGCTGATATAGATAAAGCGTTGGAACGTATTGAAAGGGGTGATGCTTGGGGCAAGAGGGACGAGGTAGTCCAAATAGAGGTAAAGAGACCTCTGGATAAAGTCATTCCTATTAGGCTCTCGGCTGATAAGTGGGAGGAGCTCAGACAGGAAGCGAAAGAGATGGGCATTGGCCCCACCACTCTTGCTAGAATGTGGATACTGGAGCGCTTGCGCAAGCAGCAGTCAACATACTTAGCTGAGAAAGCCAGGGCGCAGGAAGAAATGATATCACACTACCAGCAGACAATAAAAGAAGAGTTCGCTAAGAAAAAAGAGAAGGTATAACTCTCACTACTCAGTGGATTTAAAAGGGGCAAATGGCTGTTTGTGATTAGCCCCCCTTTTAATATTTGGTAACAATCCCCCGTTTGAGCGCCCCCTATAGCTATGTTATAATTCCATCGTAGGGATACCGTTATGTTGGACAGACTAGAGCAGATAGAAAAACACTACCAGGAGCTTGACCGGCAGATAGCCAGCCCGGAGGTTTCCGCTGACCATGATAAATTGCAGGCGCTGGCCCGGGAAAAGGCGGGCATTGAAGACGTGGTGACCAGGTATAGGGCCTACCGGGCAACCGCCAGAGAGCTGGAAGACACCAAGGCGATGCTGGACGGCGCTCAGGAAGAAGACATGAACGCTATGGTCAGGCAGGAGATAGAAAAGCTGGAGGCCAAGCTTGAAAAACAGCTTGACGCGCTTAAAACTGCCCTGGCACCTAAAGATGCCAGCGATGATAAGGACATCATCATGGAAATCAGGGCGGGGACGGGTGGCGATGAAGCCGGGCTTTTCGCCGCCGACCTCTTCCGCATGTACAGCCGCTATGCCCAGGACAAGGGCTGGGCGGTGGATATAATTAATAGCAATGAGAGCGGCATCGGCGGCTTTAAGGAGATTATTTTTGAGATAAAGGGCAAGGGCGCTTTCAGCCGCCTCAAGTATGAAAGCGGGGGGCACCGGGTGCAGCGGGTGCCGACCACCGAGTCTTCGGGCCGGATTCATACCTCGACGGCTACCGTAGCCGTTCTCCCCGAGGCTGACGAGGTTGAGGTGGACATCAACCCCGAAGACCTTAGAATCGATATTTTCCACAGCGGTGGGGCGGGGGGGCAAAATGTAAACAAGGTGGCCACCGCCGTCCGCATTACCCATCTGCCCACCGGCGTGGTCAGCATATGCCAGGACGAGCGCTCCCAGCTCCGAAACCGGAACAAGGCGATGGCGGTGCTCCGCGCCCGCCTGCTGGACATGGAGCGGAGCAAGCAGGAGGAGGAGATAACCCAGCAGCGCCGTTCCCAGGTGGGCAGCGGCAAGCGCGCCGAAAAGATAAGGACCTATAACTACCCCCAGGACCGCGTCTCCGACCACCGCCTCGGCCAGACCTTCCGCAACCTGCCCAGAATTATGGACGGCGACCTGGATAAGCTCATCGACACCCTGGCCACCAGCGAGCAGGCAAAACAGCTGGAGGAGCAGCTGGCTTGACCTTAAAGCAGGCTCTCCGCCGTGCCCGGGATATTCTCACACAAAACGGGGTTGAGGATGCCCCTTTGGAAGGCGAGCTGCTGCTGCGGCATACCCTCAAAATAAGCCGGGTTCAGCTATATATTGACCTGGAAAAAGAATTAGCCCCCGGGCAGGAAGAGGCCTTCCGGCGTTTGGTTTGGCGCCGCTTAAGCGGCGAGCCGGCGGCCTATATCACCGGCCGCCGCGAGTTCTACGGGCTTGATTTTAAGGTTAACCCCAGTGTCCTCATCCCCCGCCCGGAAAGCGAGCTGCTGGTGGAAAAAGCCCTGTCTATCGCTAAAAACCGCCCCTCGGCTATCATTGCCGACATCGGCACCGGCAGCGGAGCGCTTGCCATTAGCCTGGCGCTTGGCCTGCCCCGGGCAAAAATTTACGCTACCGATATTTCCGCCGCCGCTCTGGAAACAGCCTCTGTCAACTGCCGTCAACACGGCGTTTCGGGTAGAGTCTGCCTTTTAGAGGGCAACCTGCTTGAGCCTCTGCCAGAGCCTGTCGATATAATAGTGGCCAACCTGCCCTATGTCAGAAAAGCTGAATTAGACCCGGGTCTTGAGCCGCCGCTGGCGCTTGACGGCGGCGCCGACGGGACGGAGACTATAAAACGGCTGTGCCAGCAGGCGGGCGGTAAGCTTAAAAGCGGCGGCTATCTGCTTCTGGAGATAGGGCAGGGGCAGGGAGAAGCGGTAACGGCTATTTTACATAACATCTTCCCCGAGGGGGAAATAGAGGTCATGCCCGACCTCGGCGGCATCGACCGGGTGGTCAGTTTAAGTCTCTCCGCCGGCCCGGTTCAACTTGACAGACAACTCCTACACTGTTAAATTAGTTAATTGGGTTTTCCCCCATGATTTAAGACTTAAACGGGAGGAATTTTAAGACGTTATGAACATGATTGTCTGCATCAAGCAAGTGATTGACCCCGAGGCACCCCCCGCTAGTTTCAAGATTGCCCCCTCCGGCAACAAGGTGGTGCCGCCGGCGGGGGTCTCGCCGGTAGTCGATCCCTATGCCGAATATGCCGTCGAGGCGGCGCTCAAAGTCAAGGACGCTTCGGGGGGTAAAATCACCGCCATCAGCCTGGGCTCCAATCAGTTCAGGGACATCGTCAAGAAACCGCTGGCGATGGGGGCTGACGAGCTTATCTTATTGGAGGACGAAGCCTTCGACGAGAGCGATAGCTGGTCAACCGCCTACGCCCTGGCCCTGGCCATCAAGAAGATAGGCGAATACGATATCATCTTCTGCGGCCGTGAGGCTTCAGACTGGAATGCCGGGCAGGTAGGCTCTGGGCTAGCCGAGATACTGGGAGTGCCCAGTGTCACCCTGGCCGGGAAGATAGATATCGCCGACGGCAAGCTCAAGGTGCAGAGAAAAACCGACGAGGGCTATGAAGTGGTTGAGGTATCACTGCCCTGCCTGATTACCGCCAGCAACGAGATTGGCGAGCCCCGCTACCCCACCATAAAGGGGATTATGGCCGCCAAGAAGAAGGAGCCGGTGGTCTGGAAGCCGGCCGATATCGGCGTTGAGGCCGCCCAGATAGGCGCTCAGGGCCGGCACACCAGGCTGCTGAAATTGTTCCAGCCGGTTCGCGAAGGCAAGTGCGAGGTTATTGAGGGAGAGGGGCCGGAGGAAGCGGCGGCCAACCTGGCGGTAAAACTGCGCGAAGCCAAAGTATTGTAAAGAATTCTTAACCAGTTTTTAATATTCTTGTGCTATAGGTAAGGAGATAAATTATGGCAGAAAATAAAGGCGTTCTGGTTTTATGTGAGACTAAAGAAGGCAAGCTGGCCTCGATTTCCGCCGAGCTGCTCGGCGGCGGTAGTAAGCTGGCTAAAGATTTGGGACAGGAGCTGTCGGCGGTGCTGGTCGGCAGCGGCGTGGCTGGTTTAGCTCAGGGAGCGATTGCCTATGGCGCCGATAAGGTCTACGTCGTTGACGACCCGTTGCTTAATGACTACCAGACCGATTCTTATGTCCCGGTCATGGAGAAGGTGGTGGGGCAGGCCATGCCCCAGGTTTTAATTATGGGGCAGACCTCCATCGGCCGCGACCTGGCACCGAGGCTGGCTTTCCGGCTGAACACGGCCGCCGCTCTGGGCTGCCTGGAGGTGGCCATTGACCCCGACTCCAAGAAACTGTTACAGACCAAACCGGTCTACGGCGGCAACGCCCAGGCTGTTTTCACCACCGATTTCTTCCCCCAGATAGCCACCGTCCGGCCCAAGGCAATGGTGCCGCTGGAGCCGGACCAGTCCCGAAAGGGGGAGGTAATCAAAATTGACGCTGGTTTAGACCCCTCGGCGATAAGGACTAAAGTTTTAGAGAAGGTTCCCGAAGAGGTGGAGGGGATAAAATTAGAGGATGCCGAGGTGGTTGTCAGCGGTGGTCGGGGCATCGGCGGCGCCGAAGGCTTTGTCCAGTTAGAGGAGCTGGCCAAGATATTAAAGGGAGCGGTGGGTGCTACCCGCCCCCCCTGTGATAACGGCTGGGTGCCCACCGGGGCGCAGGTGGGGCTTACCGGTAAGATTGTCACCCCCGAACTTTACATCGCCGTTGCCCTCTCCGGTTCCAGCCAGCACATGTCCGGCTGTTCCGCCTCCAAGACCATAGTGGCTATAAACAAAGACCCGGAAGCCAATATATTCAGGGAAGCCCGCTTCGGCGTGGTGGGCGACTGGAAAAAGATAGTGCCCGCCTTCACCGAGAAACTCAAGGAGCTTCTGGCTAAATAAAGTCAGTAAATAAGGAGCGATACCATGAAGCTAAGAATCTTTATTGGTTTATCTCTACTGCTGGTCAGCCTGCTGGTTATTTCCCCGGCGGTGGCTGTCCTGGCCCAGGAGGAGGAAGCCCCTCCCGAAACGATAACGATGACGGCCACCCACACCAAGCTGGAGGGAGTCGCCGGCACCAGCTTTGAGTTTGAGGTTGACCTGAAGTACGAGGGGGGGACCGAGGCCCGGACCTTTGACCTGACGGTTAGCGGGCCCCAGGACTGGATGACCTATATTACCCCCACCTACCCCAAAGACAAACAGATACTGGATATCAGGATTGAGCCGGCCCTGCCATACCAGGCTGCCCCGGTAACCAAGATACTTGTTTCTGTATCTCCCCCTTACTGGCTTTTGCCCGAGCCGGGGGAATACCATATAACCGTGGGGGCAACCTCAGGCGAAGTTAGCGGCAGCATCGACCTCACCGCCGTGGTAACTTCCACCTACATAATGGCTCTGGCCCCCGCCGATGAGCGCTACAATACCACGGCTACGGCGGGCCGGGATAACTATTTCACCATAGAGGTGCAGAATAACGGTTCGGCGGCTATTGATGATATCACCTTCTCCTCCAACAAGCCGACCGGCTGGACTATTGAGTTCTCCCCCAAAGAGATAGGTTCGGTGGCGGCCCAGGATTCTCAGACGGTAGAGGTCAACATCAAGCCGCCGGCCAAGACCATAGCCGGGGATTATCAAATCAGCGTCACCGCCAAGGGCAAGCAAATCGAGGATGATATGGATATCCGGGTCAGCGTGGAGACACCCACCATCTGGGGGTGGGTTGGGGTGGCCATTATCGTGGTGGTGGTTGCCGGCCTGATATATATCTTTATGCGATTTAGCCGACGGTAAAATATGGACAAGAAGATAGTCGTAGAGACCCAGGACCTGACCAAGAGGTACGACGGCAATACGGTGGTTGATAACCTCAATCTCCACGTGCCTGAGAACGAGGTCTTCGGCCTGCTCGGCCCCAACGGCGCCGGCAAGACCACCACCATCCTCATGCTGCTGGGACTGACCGAGCCGGCGTCGGGCAGCGCCCGGGTATTCGGCTTTAACTCCACCCGGGAGCCGCTCAAGGTAAAGCGTCTCACCGGCTATCTGCCGGAAAGGCTGGGCTTCTATGACAGCCTCACCGCCCGGCAGAACCTGCGCTTTATCGCCTGGCTGAATAACATGACCGATGACGAGGCCGAACGCCAGATTGAGCAGGTGCTGGAGGAGGTGGGCCTGACCGAGGTGGCTGACACCGCCGTAGGCAAGTTCTCCCGGGGGATGAAACAGCGCTTGGGCATCGCCGATGTGCTGGTCAAGAAGCCCAAGCTGGCCATTCTTGATGAGCCTACCGCCGGGCTTGACCCGGAGGGGATTAATCAAATCCTCGAGCTCATCGCCGGCCTGCCCAAGATGGAGACAACCGTGGTCATGTGCTCCCACCGCCTCTATGAGGTGCAGAGGATATGCCACAGTATCGCCATACTGGCCAAGGGCAAGCTGGTGGTTGAAGGTGCTCTGGACGCTCTGGGCCGGGAGGCTCTGGCCGAAGGCCGCTACAGAATAGAGGTAGAGACCGCCGGGGCCAGCCCGCAGCTGGCAGAGGTCATCGGTAAAATCAGAGGGGTAAGAAACGTGGAAGCTGAGGATAATTTTCTGCATATAACCACCGATTCCGACCTGCGGGCGGCCATTTCCAAGGTGGTGGTGGATAGCGGCGTGGCCCTGATTCAGATGAAGGTTCAGGAGTTCTCGCTGGACGATATATACAAAAAGTATTTCCAGGAAGGCTAGCTTAAAGAATGATAACTATAATCAGGAAAGAACTGGCTGACTATTTCACCAGCCTGAGGTGTTTAATCCTCTTTATCCTGGTGCTTCTGGCCAGCGCCGCCGGGCTTTATGCCGCCTATCAGGGAATTCGCGGGGTAACCATTGAGTCCGGCTTTGTTTTCCTCAACCTGTTTACCACCTCAGGGGAGAGCATACCCTCGCTGGTCAGTTTCATCAGCATCTTCGTCCCCATCATCGGGATAGCCCTCGGCTTTGACGCCGTCAACCGGGAGTACTCCAGCGGCACCATGAGCCGAATCCTGTCTCAGCCTATCTTCCGCGATAGCGTCATTAACGGCAAGTTTTTAGCCGGGATGATTACCCTGGCCATCATGATGGCCACCACCCTGCTCATTGTTTCCGGCTACGGTTTGAAGATGATCGGGGTGGCGCCAACCGCCGAGGAAATCATCCGGCTCTTCATCTACTTCGTTTCTATCGTTGTCTACGGCGCCTTCTGGATGGGTCTGGCCATACTTTTCTCGGTGATAATCAAGAACCTGGCTATCTCCCTGCTGGCTTCGATCGCCGTCTGGCTGTTCTTCGGTTTCTTTTATACCATGCTGATAGTACCGTCGGTAGCCAAGTCGGTGGGAACCCTGCTGGCGCTGATGCGGCTCTCCCCCAATACCCTCTTCGAGGAGGCGACCATGGCCATGCTCCTGCCCCATTCCAGGGGTCTGGGGATGTTGGCCTCGACCGAAACATCCTATATGATACCCAACCCCCTCCCCCTGGGCCAGAGCCTGCTGCTGGTCTGGCCGCAGCTCACCACCCTGATAGGCCTGGCCGTTATCTGCTTTGCCGTCAGCTATATTGTCTTTATGCGGCAGGAGATAAGGGCTACTTAAGCCTTCTCCGCCTGCCTCTCGGCTTCACGTTCGGCGGTAATCTTCTGGGAGACGTGGGCCGGCACCTCTTCATAGTGGCTGAACTCCACCTTGTAGCTGCCGCGCCCCTGGGTTATCGATTTCAGGTCGATGGCGTAGCGCAGGACCTCGGCCAGCGGCACCTGGGCCTCGATAACGTTGATGCCTCCACCGGGGTTCATCCCCTGCACCCGCGCCCGCTTGGTGTTAAGGTCGCCGATGATATCGCCGGTGAACTCCTCGGGGACGGTAACGGTGATGTTCATTATCGGCTCTAGCAGGATGGGCTGCCCCTCGGCCAGGCCCTTCTTCATCGCCCCGGCCCCGGCAATCTTAAAGCATATCTCCGATGAATCCACCGGGTGGAAGCTGCCGTCGTAGACGGTGGCCCTGAGGTCGGTAACCGGGTAGCGGGCCAGAACACCTTCTTTGAAAGCTTCGTTGACCCCCTTTTCCACCGCCGGGATATAGTTTCTGGGTATAGACCCGCCGACTACCTTGTTGGCGAACTCGTTACCGCTACCGCGGGGTAAAGGCTCAAGCTCGAGCAGGACATGCCCGTACTGGCCGTGCCCCCCGGTCTGCTTCTTGTGCTTGTACTCGGCCTTGGCGCCGGCCGTAATCGTCTCTTTATAGGGGACCCTGGGTGTCTCCAGGGTCACCCCAACGCCGAACTTGCGCTGCATTTTTTCGGCGGCCACCTCAAGGTGAGACTCCCCCATTCCGGATATGACCGTCTCGTTGGTGTCGGTATCACGGCGCACGCGGAGGGTGAGGTCTTCCTCAACCATCCGGGTCAGGGCCGCTCCCAGCTTGTCCACGTCGGTCTTGGTCTTGGGATGTACCCCCAGGCTGAAAGCCGGCTCGGGGAACTCGACGGGGGCAATCTTTATCGGCTTGTCCTGGCTGCTCAGGGTGTCACCGGTGTTGGTCAGGGCCAGCTTGGCCACCGCCCCGATATCCCCCGCTCCCAGATGGGCTACCGGCTCCTGGTTCTTACCCCTCAATATGAATAGCTGCCCGATGCGCTCTATACCCTTGTGGTTAGCATTCCATACCTGGGAGTTGCTGTTGATGGCGCCGTTGTAGACCCGGAAGTAGGTCAGCTTGCCCACGTAGGGGTCGGCGCTGGTCTTAAAGACTAAAGCCGCCAGCGGGGCGTCGGCGCTGGGCTCGACCGTGCTTTTGGTTGAATCGGTGATAGTTACCACCTTCCGCTCTTTGGCCGAAGGCAGAAAGCCGCTTATGGCGTCCAGGAACAGCTTGAAGCCGATATTTTTCAGCGCCGAGCCGGTGAAAATGGGCACCACCTTGCCGCTTATAACCGCCTGCCGCAGGCCCTTGCTGAGCTCTTCCTGGCTTAGCTCGCCGCCCTCCAGGTACTTCTCGATGAGCTTGTCATCGGCCTCGGCGGCGGCTTCTATCAGCTTCTCCCGGTAGGAGTCGGCCTGGCTCTTAAGCGCCGCCGGTAGCTCGGCTTCTTTTCCTTCGGTGCCGGTGTAGGCTTTCATGGTCAGCAGGTCAACCACGCCCTCGAATTTATCCTGGGCGCCGATGGGCAACTGCACCGGCAGGCACCTGGGGCCGAATTTGGCCTGTAGCTGCCCCACCGTCTTATTGAAGTCGGCGTTCTCCCGGTCCATCTTGTTGATGAAGATGAGGTGGGGCAGGGCGTCTTGTTCGCAGTAGCCCCACGCCTGTTCGGTGCCCACCTCCACCCCGGAGGCGGCGCAGACCATAATTACCGCCCCCTCGGCCACCTTTATCGCCGCCTTGACCTCGCCGATGAAGTCGGCGTAGCCGGGGGTATCCAGCAGGTTAATCTTGGTATCCTGCCACTGGCAGGGGAGAATAGACAGGTTTATGCTTATCTGGCGCTTTACCTCATCGGGCTCATAGTCCGAGGTGGTAGTGCCGTCATCAGTCTTGCCCAGCCGCTTGATGGCGCCGGCGGTAAACAGCATGGCCTCGGCGGCCGAGGTCTTACCGGCGCCGCTGTGCGACAGCAGAACGACGTTGCGTATATTCTCCGGTCCCTGTTTTTGCATATGGGCACCTACTCTCTGTCTTAATCCAACAAGCTATTATTATACTCGGAGGTGGCTGATACGGCAAGTTTCGTTATTCTTCCCATACCCACCCGCCCAAAAGGGTTTCACCCTCTTATACTCTCTCTACCCCACCCCCAGATAGGAGGGATTAGCCTCTCCTTATCCCCCCACCCAAGAAGCGAGGGATTAAGGGCACAGCTCTATAGGGTGGGCTAGGGTGGGAAGAAAAACGACCGAAAGCAGGGGGAGGTGGGGTAAAACCCCCCGTGAAAAGAAATTGATAGAAGTATCACTTCTGTAGGGTGGGAGGGTGGGAAGCTAAACAAACGTTTAAAATAGATGGGGGGCTAGCGGGAGCGCCTTCTTCTTCTAAACAAAGAGGGGATGAACCACAGGAAGAAAATTATGCCGAAGAAGAGGAAGGGTGCGGGAAAACCTCCCCCACCCCCGCCGCCTCCGGTCTGGGAAACGGCGGTCAGTGGTGGCGCCGTTGGTTTCTCGTTAACTATCTCTTCTCCGGTTATCTCGTAGGCCGCCAGCTCGACGTCGAGATACTCCTTGGATGTCCAGCCCAGCGGGTTATTCCTGCCGGTAGCCTCCGCCCAGACCCAGCCCGGCTCACCGTTAAGCTCGAACAGCACCGACGCCTGGGTATAGTCGGGGAGGTAGACCAGGGTGGCGGTGTGCTCCTCGCCGATGATTATCGCCGAGCGGTAGCCCGCCCCTTTATACATCACCGCCAGCAGAACGGCGCTGTCCTCGCAGTCGCCGTAGCCGGCCCGGCCCCCCTCAATTATGTCCGCCATCTCGTCGGCATTCTGGGCGAACTCATCGCGAGCGAACTGGTCAATATCGGTGGTGTATTTAACGCGGTCCCGCACGAAGCTGAATATCGCCTCCGCCCGCTGGATGGGGTTGGGGTACTCGTTGGCAAACTGCTCCCCCAGGCGGTAGGCCTGGTCCGCGTTCTCCCCCAGGCTCTCGAAGGCTATCACCGGGCGGAAGGTGGTCTCGGTTAGCTGGTAAAAGCCGTCGGTGCCGAAGGCGCGGGTGCGGCATATCTCCCAGTCGTCGAAGACATCGCCGTTTATCTCGCTAAAGCTTTCGGATGGGAACGCCCAGGCATAGCCGGCGGTGACTAAACCACCTACTAATATAAATATTAAACTGATTAAGACCCCGGTTCTCTTCATAGTGGTCCCGTCAGGGCGGCGTTGAGAATCAGGCCGAAGAAGACCAGGTAGCCGAAGACATGTATCCCCACCGCCACTGGGCTTTTCTTTATGTTGGCGAAGGGTATCTGGGGCGTCAGCTTGTCCATTATATAGAACAGGGCTACCCCGATAAGCAGGCTCACCACGAAGCTCATGGCCAGTATCCCCCAGGTCCGGAAGTCGAAGATGTACCAGACAATCGGTGCGGTGACGGCGGTAAGTGCCGTGATGGCGCCGTGTATAACCAGCCCGATGAGGATAAAGAAGCCGCCGATAAAAAGTCCGGTAGCCACCGGGTCCTCGCCGATGCGCTCGCGTTGGTGGATTTGGGGGGTGAGGGCATCCAGCGCCATCACGCCGAGGAGGGCCAGCAGCCCCGAGATAAAGGACAGCAGCACCACTTTAGCCAGCCATATCAGCACGATTACCCAGAAGGGGGCGACCAGACCAAGCTCGTTCATAGTGTTTCCTCCTTGTCGTTAATAGCCTACCAGCAGCGGCGTGAGGAAAGTCTCGATAGCCGCCGCCGGCAGCATTAAAGCCACGGCCAGGGTCAGATACCTCAGGTTCTGCTTCAGGCTGGGCAGAAACAGCCCTCGCTTCTCTTTCTTGAACAGGGCGATTACCGCCACAATGCCGAAACTGAGCGCCGCCGCCTCGCCGATGAACAGGGCGGATAGCTCGATGACGCCGTGGGGCAGCAGTCCGGCCAGGACAAAGCCCAGGGACTTCTGCTCGGTTACTACAGTTGACACCAGCCCCAGAAGCCAGCCGTTAAGAAGCAGCGTGGCCACCGGCACGATACAGAAAATAGGGCCGAAGGCGAAGCTGAAAAGCAGGGTTACAACATTCTTGAGAAAGATGAATATAAACATGGAGAAGGTAAATGGAGCCAGGATTCCGCCCAGCTCCCCCAAAGAAGCCAGCTCGTCGGAAAGCAGGCTGGCGAGATTAAGCAGGTCGGCCAGACCGAAGGCAATGCCGATAGCAAATAAGGCGATGGCAATAACAATCCACCATCTGTATCTCACGCCGGCTTAACCCTCTTCACCGCCGAACTTATCATAGAAAACGATTTCGGCCAGCTCCTTCCTGAGCCGGGCTTTGGGGCTTTCATCGGGGTAGCCCAGCGGTGTCATTGAGACGACGGCAAAGCCATCGGGTACTCCCAGAACCTCGGCCGCCTTTACCGCGTCAAAAGCGCCGATATGCACCGTGCCCAGCCCCAATGCGTGGGCGGCCAGCGTCAGGTTCTGCATGGCCAGGGCCACGTCGTACATGTACCAGTCGCCCTTATCGGTCACCGGCCCCCTCGGCTCTTCAATGGAATAGCCCGCCTTTCTCAACTCGGCGCAGACGACGATGGCTATCGGGGTGACCCTCATCGCTTCGGCGCCCCGGTTGAGTTTGCTCTGGGTCACCTCAACCGCGGTATCGGCCAGCCTGTTTCTCGTCTGGCTGTCCCGCACCACGATAAACCGCCAGCACTGGGTGTTGGCCCAGGACGGCGCCTGGCGGGCGGCTTCCAGGATGGTTTCCAAGGTCTTATAGTCCACCGCCTTGGACGTATACCTGCGTATGCTTCTCCGGCCCTTTATTGCTTCCATTAATTCCATCTAATTCTCCTTTTATTCCTCTTCCCAGGCGCCCCTGCCGATTAGAGAAACGAAGCGGCAGCCGCCCAGGTTTTCAACTTTATTCTTCCTCCGGCCCCGGCTGATCTTGCACAGCTCCTGGACATAGCGGGAGCCGGCCGGAATCACCAGCCGCCCCCCGATGGCCAGCTGGGCGATAAGTTCGGGCGGCACCTTAGGAGCGGCCGCGGTAACCATGATGGCATCGTAGGGGGCTTCCCGCCGCCAGCCCAGGGTCTCCTCGGCGGGGTACACCTCGATATTGGTATAGCCCAGCCTGGCCAGCAGCTTTCTGGCTATCTCGGCCAGGGGCTTAACCCGCTCGGTGGTGATGACCCTTTCGGCCAGCTCGGCCAGTATGGCCGCCTGGTAGCCGCTGCCGGTGCCTATCTCCAGCACCTTCTCCGTACCCTTAAGCTCCAGCGCCTCGGTCATAATGGCGATGATAAACGGCTGGGAGATTGTTTGCCCGTAGCCGATGGGCAGCGGTTTATCCTGGTAGGCAAGGTGACGGCTTTCCGGAGGCACGAAGAGTTCCCTGGGGATATGGCGCATGGCCGCCAGCACCCGCTTGTTCTTAATCTCGGTGCTAAGCTGCTCGATTAACTCAGCCCTGGCCGCTTCAAAGTCCATAATAGCCACCCACCGCCGGGATAAGATTCAAGCGAAAATCAGGGCCAGAATTACCAGAATAACTATTACTACCCCCGCCACGATGCCGATCCGGCGCAGTTCGGCGGTCACGTTGGAGACTTCAGCCGCCATAACCGGAGCCTTCGGCTTTAGTGCCGGCGGCGCTGGCTTCCCGGCCACGGAAGTCGGCTCAGTGCTTTGAGCCGTTATTGGTGCCTGAGTTGCCGGTGCCGAAAAGACCTTCTTGCCCTTTCTCTTGCTCCGCGGCAGGTGTCTGCCCCGCTTTGATTTACCCGCCATCTGCTACCTCCTACTTAGCCCTCGGGTGAGATTTTTCATAGGCGCGCCGGATATGTTCCGTGGTCAGGTGGGTATAGACCTGCGTAGTCGAGATATTGGCGTGTCCCAGCAGCTCCTGCACCGACCTCAGGTCGGCCCCGCCGCTCAGCATATGGGTGGCAAAGCTGTGCCGCAGCGTATGGGGGGTAATCTCAATCCCCAGCTTGGCGGCTTTGGCGTAGCCCTTTATTATCTGCCACAGCCCCTGCCGGGTCAGCCTCTCCCCGCGCCGGTTGAGGAACAGGGCCTCTTCCCCGCCGCCGGCTTTCATCTTGGGGCGGCCCTGGCTCATATAGTCTTTAAGCGCCGCCACCGCCTGGCTGTGGATGGGGATGAGCCGTTCCTTGTGTCCCTTGCCGAAGCAGCGCACGTAGCCGCCATCGGTATCGACGTCGTTCAGGTTCAGCGAGACCAGTTCGCTTACCCTCATGCCGCTGGCGTAGAGCAGCTGCAGCATGGCTTTATCTCTCTTGGCTTCGGGTGTGGCCCGCTTCTCCGTTTCTTCCAGTAGCTGGCGGGCCTGGGTGATGGAGATTGGCTTGGGCAGCGACTTGCCCACCCTGGGCGAAGGCACGTCCCGCGTCGGGTTGTCCTTTACCAGCCCCTCCGCCACCAGAAAGCCGAAAAAGGACTTGATGGCGGCCACCTTGCGGGCTACCGTGGTGGCGGCGTACCGCCTCTCCTTGAGGTTGGTCAGGTAGCTTAAGACGGACTGCCTGTCGAAGTCCTTCCAGGAGGTAATGCCCGATTCTTCCAGAGAGCCGGCCAGCTGGTTCAGGTCATTCTCGTAGGCTACTATGGTGTTCTGGGAAAAGCCCTTCTCAACCTTCAGGTAGTTCAGGAATTTTTTAATCTCTTCTTTCACCGCTTCTCCTCGCTGCACGGATGATTTTATGTTATTTTAACATAACCAGAAAGAAAATTCAGCCAAAAAGGCGCTTTGTTCAGGGGAAAAACGGCTTTATTCCCCGCCCCTTGTCCCTATCAGCTCCATGATAGTCTGCCCGCCGCTGTCCTGCGGGTAGAATCTAAGCCCGGCGCCCCAGT
>Ga0315554_1000557_pt1 | contig 22252 bp, 13 predicted proteins | sample SalMarSW160370MG_FD_202114 | JGI IMG/M metagenome (GOLD analysis project Ga0315554, IMG submission 202114) | Salt marsh sediment microbial communities from the Plum Island Ecosystem LTER, Massachusetts, United States - Salt Marsh Sediment SW1603-70 ... | reverse complement strand
GGTCAGGGAGTTGGTCGGGATCCTCCAGTGATTGGAGAGGGTGTCTCGTGCTCAGAAGTGTCGAAAATCGCTTGACTTTCTTGGGCTGAAGTGGTAATCTGCCTGCCGATATGTTAGCGATAACATGTTCTTGGACCTGCCGTTTCTACCGTTTCTTTGATCTCTTGACCTTCGTCTCCCGTTCACAAACAAACCAACAGTGAACCGTATGCAATCCATTGAGCTGGCGTTCTCCGACTGGCTGATCATAGCCATCTACTTCATTTTCGTGCTCGGCGTCGGCCTGTATCTGAAGCGGTACACGAAGAACGAAAACGATTTCTTCCTCGCCGGAAGAAGAAACAGTACGTGGGTCGCGGGGCTCGCGTTTCTCTCCGCAAACCTCGGCGCCCTGGAACTGCTCGGGATGACCGGTAATACCTTCAAGTACGGAATGTATGTCGCGCACTTCTACTGGATCGGCGCCATCCCCGCGATGCTCTTCCTCGGCATCTACATGATGCCGTTCTACTACAGCGCCAAGATCAAGTCCGTCCCGGGATATCTGAAGCTTCGGTTCGACGAGAAGACGCGTGTGCTGAACGGAATCGCGTTTGCGATCATGACGCTTCTCGTCTCCGGCATCAACCTGTACGCGATGGCGCTGGTCCTGCACACCTTCCTCGGATGGCACTGGGAGGTCAGCATGTGGGTGTCGGCTGCGACCGTCGCAGCGTACGTCACGCTCAGCGGTCTTCTCTCTGCCATCTTCACGGAGATCATGCAATTTTTCCTCATCTGGTTCGGACTCTTTCTCGTCGCGATCCTCGGTATCGTCGAGATCGGCAGCGTTGGAGAGATCTTCAATCGTGTGGACGAGCTCTACAGGACGGTCTCGTACACGACCCTCTGGTCGACGAGCAGCGATCCATCCCTCAATGGAATGGTTGTCACGTGGGGAGGGATCGTCCTTGGACTCGGCTTCGTCCTTTCCTTCGGCTACTGGACAACCGACTTCCTCGTGGTGCAGAGGGCGTTCTCCGCGAAGGATCTCCGGACCGCACGGATGACGCCGATTCTCGCCTCCTTCTTCAAAATGGCGGTTCCGTTCATCGTCATTCTGACGGGGCTGATTGCGATTGTCCTCGCGAACGATGCCCACAGCGGCTACGCGCTCCTGAAAGATGGGGGCCAGGTGAACTACGATTCCGCGCTGCCCCTTCTCATCGCCCGGTATTATCCTCCCGGACTCGTCGGCCTGGGCGTGACGGCGCTGCTCGCCGGGTTCATGGCAGGCCAGGCGGGGAACATCAGCGCCTTCAACACGGTCTGGACGTACGACATCTATCAGTCCGTCCTGAACAAGAAAGCCACCGAAGCGCATCTTCTCTGGATGGGGCGCGTGGCGACGATCGTTGGGATTCTCATCAGCGTCGGCACGGCGTACTGGGCGAAGAGCTTCCCCAGCATCATGGACTACATGCAAGCCATCTTCTCGTGGGTGAACGCCCCGCTCTTCGCGACCATGCTCCTCGGCATGTTCGTCTGGTGGATAACGCCGAACGGCGCGTTCTGGGGCCTTCTGTTGGGGATGGGTTCCTCCTTCACCCTCTTTGTCGCGGTCAAATTCGACTGGATCGAGGCACACGTGATCACGCTCTCGAGCATCGCCAGCGACCAGGCAGCCAACTTCTGGCGCGCGTGGTGGGCCTGGCTGATTTGCTTCGGCGTGACGATCATCGTCAGTTTCTTCACGAAGAGGAGGCCCAGTGAAGAGCTCGTCGGTCTCGTCAAGGGCTTGACCCCCAAAGTCTCCACGGAGGGGGTCCTGTGGTATCGCAGACCGGAGACGTATGCGATCATTTCCGTGGTCGTGTTCGTCATTCTCAACATCTATTTCTGGTAGGTAGGAGGATCGCATGGAAAGCGAAACACCGAAGATGAAACCGATTTGGTATTTTGTGGGATTGATGCTGGCGCTCATGGGGCTCGTGGTCGAGGTTTCAGGGCTCTATCGCTACTTCAGTGCAGAGCATACGAAGACAGTCCTGGAGAACCTGCATCCGGAGATCTGGTGGGGAGCAATCATGATCATTGCCGGAGTCATCCTGTTGCTCGCCAATCGAAAAGCCACAGTGGGCTGATCTGGGAGCCGACCCGTGCAGCATCTCGCTCAAAGAGTCGACGAAGCGTTCCATGAGAAGTTCGGAACGAGAGATGGGAGGATCATCGTCCGGTCGCCCGGCCGTGTCAATCTGATCGGCGAACACACGGACTACAACGAGGGCTTCGTGCTCCCCGCTGCGGTCGACAAGGCGATGCTGTTCGCGGTGAGACCGCGGACAGACCGGCGATGTCGGTTCTACGCCGTCGATCTGAAGGCATCATTCGAGTGCGAAGTGGATTCGCTTCAGAAATCCTCCGACGGTTGGCCGAACTACCTCCTCGGGGTCATCGACGAGATGCGAAAAGCCGGATATAACGTTCTCGGCTGTGATCTTGCGTTCGGAGGGGATATTCCCGTCGGCGCAGGAATGTCTTCCTCCGCTGCCCTGGAAGCGGGATTTGCGTTTGCTCTGAATGACCTGTTTCAGCTTGGCCTCGATCGCCTTGCTCTTGTCAAGCTGGCTCAGAAGGCCGAGAACGAGTTCGTCGGTGTCCAGTGCGGCATCATGGACCAGTTCGTGAACATCTTCGGTGAGCCGAAGAAGGTGCTCCGTCTCGACTGTCGCTCACTGGAGTACCGGCTGTATCCGTTTGAACGCAACGACATACGGATCGTGCTGTGTGATACTCAGGTTCGGAGGGCACTTGCCTCCTCGGAATACAACGTCCGGCGTCGCCAGTGCGAAACTGGAGTCGCGGCGTTACGGCGGCATGATCCGCACATCAAGAGCCTGCGCGACGTCGAACTCGCGTTCTTGAGCCAGCACCGAGACGATCTGGACCCGGTCGTCTACAAACGATGCGACTACGTCGTGCGTGAGAACATCCGGGTAGGACAAGCATGCGATGATCTTGAGCGGAATGATTTTCAGTCATTTGGGCAGCGGATGTACCAATCCCATAAAGGATTGCGGGATGACTACGGAGTCAGCAGCCCGGAGCTCGACGTGCTCGTCGAGCTGGCGACGGAGATCGACGGTGTGCTCGGCGCGCGGATGATGGGGGCTGGGTTCGGCGGGTGCACGATCAACCTCGTCGAGCAGGCTCACGTTGACCGGTTCGTCGAGCGCATGCAGCAGGGCTACCGCGAGCGCCTCGGCAGGGATATCAAAGTCTATGTGACGAACATCGAATCCGGGACTGCCAAACTCGCCGACGATCAGATTCAGGACTGAGGATGGCGATTCATCAGCAACGGGCCTTCCGAGATTCAACACCTGCCAGCCTCGACTCCGAAGAGCGGGCCAGGTTTGCATTCGAGGCTGCGACAGCCTGATCTCACAACAAGCAAGCCGCAGAACGTTATGGTCGACAGAAGCAGACGTCTCCTCACCCTTCCCTTCTTGATTCTCCTCCTGTATGCGCCTGCGAAGGCCCAACTCATCAAGGCGCTCGGTGTCGTCGTCGGCCGCGGGCTGATCGTCACTTCCTATCAGGCCGGTGACGGGATGAGAATTGACTGCAAGGAGACGCTCCCTCTCTTCACCTTCGAACTGAATGATTCGGTCGTCAGTTCATTCTCAGGCATGGCGACCCGGAGCGGCGACAGCCTCATTTGGTCGATGAAAGCCGGCATCGGTGCTTCGGTGAAGTTCGACAAATCATTTGACCGGGGCCGGAAGGCGGTGGTGACGTTTCGCAATACGTCAAATCAGAAGCAGAAGATCTCCAACGTCGTTCCGCTCGGCGTCGCCCCCGACCATGTCTACATCATTTCTGCCGGGCCCCAGACCTACATCACCCGATTGAGCAGATCGCAGCTCTTCCGGCCGGGTCTCGGCCCGATCGGCGTCGTGCTTCCGGACGACGCATGGGAGATGGGTTTCTGCGATGTCCCCGTGACACCGGAGCGGTCCTTGACCGCGATTGCACGCCGCACGGGTTCCGAGAAGGCGGACGTGCGGCGGTTCTTCACAACGCTCGAACCTGGAGGCTTCGTCCAGTACGTTTTCTACGTGGATGACCATCGAGGGGATTGGCGTGAGGGACTGCGGATGATGTTTCAGGGTCGATGGCTGTACGATCTGGAGAAATTCGACAACAGCCTCTTCGAGAGGGAGGATCTGAAATGGATTCGACACAGCTACCTCCTCTCGCTCCAGTTCGCGTGGGATCAAGATTACTACGACGCGATGAAGGGGCGTTATGACTTCTACAAGTTCATCACGGAGCAGGACAAGGTCCTTGGCGGCTACGATGCCTACGCCATCTGGCCGACGTGGCCGCGCCTGGGGCTCGACCAGCGTAACCAATGGGATATGTATAGCGATCTCCCGGGTGGACTACCTGAATTGCGGCGTCAGGCGGAGTTCATGCACAAGCGAGGAGCGAAGTACTTCATTTCATACAATCCCTGGGATGAAAGCACGCACCGCGAGGACCACATCAAGGGGATGGAGAAACTCCTGCGAGGGATCGACGCCGATGGAGTCGTGTTGGACACATGGGGCGAGTCGAGCAGAGAATTCCAGGCTGCCGCAGATCGGGTGAAGCCCGGGATCATTCTCTACAGTGAAGGAATGGCGGTTCCCGCGGACATGCCAGGGATCGTTGCCGGAAGGGTGCACGATGCTCTCTATATGCCCCCCCCGCTCAACCTGAACAAGCTGATCAAGCCGGAGTTCGCGATCTTCCGCGTCATTCAGCTCGCAGAAGGACGAATCCACCGCGAGATCGCCGTCTCCTTTTTCAACGGCTACGGCGTCGAGCTGAACGTGATGCGGCCCGGGCGTCCGGATTGGGTCGGAGAAGAATTTCCCTACCTCGGCCGTGCGTTGAAAATCTTGCGCGACAACTCTAATGCGTTCTTGAACAGGAACTGGGTCCCGCTCCTTCCGACAACGACGGACAGCATCTGGGTCAACAAGTGGCCCCTCTCGTCAAAGACATTATACACCGTCTACTCGCTCAAACCCGAAGGATTCAGCGGTCCGCTCTTCGAAGTTCCTGCCCCGAAAGACTCTCATTACGTTTCCCTCTGGAACCACGAGGAGTTGAAGTTGGCGAAGATTGGGGAGAAGACGTATGCGCCTGTTACAGTCGACGGGTTCAGCAGGTCGTGGCTTGGAACGAGGCGCGAAGGGAACGTCGACTGCGTCGCTCTGTTGCCGAATCTGCTGAAGGTCAGCGTCGATCAGGATTCCCTTCATTTTGAAGCGGACAAGGGGAAAAAGGTTGTCATTTGGGCGGGCATACCGTCGTACAGCTGCCGGTCGGTGGAATTTCCGACGGGCGATCGCACCATCTCGCTTCGGGAGTCGCTCGGGAAGCATGAGGAGAAGTTCGTTGTCCAGCTCTTCGATGGGCGTGAGCTCCTCGATGAGCGCGTCGTCAATGTTCCGCTGGCGACGCCGCGCTTGATCTCGCGCGTTGAACGCACGCCGCTGGCCTCGAAGCCGCCACGAGGCATGGTCGAGATCCCGGCCGGCACCTTCAAGTTCAGCACGGCAAGGAGCTTCTTGAGTCCGAATGAAGCCATTCCCTATCCGGACTATTCCGCAGCTCGGCTCGTTGCGGTCAAGAAATTCTATCTGGATCGATATCCGGTCACGAACGCGCAATTCGCTGCCTTTTTGAAAGCCACGCGCTACAAACCCAAGGACCCGACCAACTTTCTCAAGCACTGGGTGAAGGGATCTCCGCCGAAGGGCTTGGAGAATCACCCAGTCGTGTACGTGAGCCTTGAGGACGCCAAAGCATACGCTCGGTGGGCAGGGAAGCGACTCCCGACGGAAGTCGAGTGGCAATACGCCGCGCAGGGAACCGACGGTCGGAAGTACCCCTGGGGAAGTGAATTCGATTCGACAAAATGCAACAACAGCCTCGGCAAGACGACACCCGTGGACGCCTTTCCGGGCGGCAAGAGTCCCTTCGGGGTGATGGATCTCATCGGCAACGTCTGGCAATTAACCAACGACGTGTATGATGACGGCAGCTACTACTTCGGGATCATCCGCGGAGGCTCGTTCTACAATCCGGCCTCGAGCGTCTGGTACATTCGCGGGGGGCCGCAACCGGCAGACAACCCGCAGATCCTGCTCATGGTTTCCCCCGGATTCGACCGGAGCGCGACCGTGGGATTTCGCTGTGTAAAGGACGCGACACAATAGGCGCCAACGCTCATCGTCTTCAGACTGTCCCATTTCTTTCAGCCTAGGTGTGGCCATGAAAACACGAACAACCCTTCTTGCTCTGTTCATGCTCGGCTTCTCGTGCTCGCTTTTCTCACAGTCGGTTCTCGACAACATTCTTTCTCCCTCTCGTCTTCCTTATCTCAAAGACAGCAAATTGATCCAGATCTCCAGTCACGACGTCGCAGGTGGAAACAGTGACTTCATCGCAATCGCCGATGGGAAGACGGCGACGCTCGCGGAGATGGAGGGGCCCGGTGTCGTCGTTCAGATCTGGGTGACGATCTCATCGAGCGACAAGTACTTCCTTCGCCGGATCCTGCTTCGGATGTACTGGGATGGGGAGGAGAACCCTTCGGTGGAAGTGCCGATCGGGGACTTCTTCGGTACCGGCTTTCAGTACAAGCAGTACGTGACGCCGTTCGTCGGAATGTCGAGCGGAGGGTACTATTGCTACTGGCCGATGCCGTTTCAACGGTCGGCCCGGATCGAGGTGGTGAACCAGACCGGACAGACGATCAACGCCTTTTACTACCACGTTGATTATCAGAAGCTCTCTCAGCCTCTGGAGCCCACCGTGGCATATTTCCACGCGAACTGGAGACGCGAGATACGCACGAAGAGCACGGAGAACTACACGATCCTTGAAGCGAGTGGTGAAGGACAGGTCGTCGGGGTGAATATGAGCATGCAAAGCTATGACGGAGGACTTGGGTATCTTGAGGGAGATGAGATGGTGTATGTCGACGGGGAGAAGGAACCGTCGCTCTACGGGACCGGCACGGAGGACTACTTCACGAGCGGCTGGTATTTCAACCGCGGGGAGTTCGCTGCCCCGTACCATGGCCTCATTCTGAAGGATGACTCGCTCGGGAGAATCGCTGCCTATCGGTTCCACATTCTCGATGCGATCCCGTTCAAGCAGTCCGTCCGCTTCACCATCGAGCACGGTCACGCCAATCAGGAGATCGCGGACTACAGTAGCACGGCGTGCTGGTACCAGCAGGAGCCGCACAGGAAATTCGCGCCGATGCTTCCGCCCGGCCTGAGGATTCCCCTGCGCATCACCGTGCCGAACGGTGCCGTCGAGGCCGAATCGCTGCAGCCGACGACCACGACCCTCACCAGCCGTGTGGAGGATATGTCGGCGTTCGGACCCGACTGGAGCGACCTGAAGCAACTCAAGGTTGTGGCCCAAAAAGGAGGGGACGCGTTTACCCTGTCGGTACCGGCCGCGGAAGACCGATACGATGTCTCTGTCTACGCGACGCAAGGTCCGGACTATGGGAATGCCGATGTCCTCTATGACGGGAGAAAAGTCGGTGAGATCAAAGGGTACAGCAGCACGACGATGCCCGCAGGGAGGGTTTTGCTAAAGGACCTCAAAGCGAGAGGGAAAGAGCTGCCGATACAGTTCGTCATGAGCGGGAAAGACGAGAGGTCCTCGGGTTACGCGGTGGGGCTCGATGCGTTCGCTCTTGAGCCACATCGAACGTATATCCCTGAGTGGTATCTGATAGGGCCGTTTCCGAATCCGCGCGATGCAGACCAAAACCGGCTGGGGCTCGATATCGTTTATCCGCCGGAAAAGGAGATCGAACTCCAGAAATCCTATCCTGGAGAAGGCAGGAAGTCGGTCGGATGGAAGCTTCAGACGACGCCGGCTGGTGGATTCGTCGACTTCTCCTTTTTCGATCCGTACGAGCTGGTCGTGGCGTACGCGCTGACATATGTCTATTCCCCAAAGGACCAGACGCTGCCTCTCCTGCTGGGCTCCGATGACGGCGTCAAGGTCCTTCTGAACGACAAGGAGGCGTTCCGGCTCCTGGTACTCCGTGGTGCGCAACCCGATCAGAATTCGATACCGCTCGCACTGAAGCAGGGCTGGAACAAATTGATGTTGAAGATCGAGAACAATTACGGTGGCTTCGGCTTCTATGCGAGGATCCCCGATCTCGATAACTCACTCACCTTCAGCACGACGAAGCAGAAGTAGGACTGCTAACGTTAAACAAGCAGGTAGATCAATGAAGAAGAGAAGTATTGCCGTGATCGTTCTTCTTTCCGCGCTGGGCTCATTGCCCGGAGTGCAGGCGCAATCCGGCGCGGACAGGAACTTGTACTATGCCTCCAATCGCGAGCCGCTCCTGCCGAGTCCCTTCGTCAAGCTTCCGGTCGGCAGCATCAAGCCGGAGGGATGGGTAAAGGGTCAGTTGAAGCTGATGGCAAATGGATTCTCCGGAAACCTGACGAAAATAAGCAAGTGGTGCCGGTTTCAGGGGAACGCCTGGGTGAGTCCGGCAGGGGTCGGTGAGAACGGCTGGGAGGAGTTGCCGTATTGGCTGAAAGGGTTTATCGACCTCGGCTACGTGCTCAACGACAAACGCATCATCGACGAGGCGAATCGGTGGATCGACGGCGTACTCTCCAGTCAGAATGCGAGCGGGTATTTCGGCCCGCGAAGGAATCTCGCGCAGCACGACATTTGGCCGAACATGATCATGCTCTACGTTCTTCGGACGCACTACGAAGCGACGAAGGACAAGCGAATCCTGCCCTTCATGCTGAACTACTTCCACTGGCTCACAACGATCCCGCTCGAGCAGTATCTCCCCGGGAGCTGGCAGAAGGTGCGCGGAGGAGACAATCTCGATCACATCTATTGGCTCTACAATCAGACAGGCGAGCGGTGGCTGCTGGATCTGGCACGCCTGAACCACGAGCGAACGGCGGACTGGACGGGTGGCATTCCGACGTGGCACGGTGTGAACCTTTGCCAGGGATTCCGGGAGCCTGCGGAGTACTACCAGCAGACGAGAGACATTCGGTACCTTCGAGCGACCGAGCGAAACTACGACAGCATTATGACGACCTACGGACAGGTCCCTGGCGGTATGTTTGGGGCGGACGAGAACGCGCGTCCGGGATATACGGGTCCCCGGCAGGCAGCCGAGACCTGCTCGATGGTGGAGTTCATGCACAGTGACGAGATGCTCCTTGCGATAACCGGCAACCCGATCTGGGCTGACCGCGCGGAGGAGATCGCCTTCAACTCCCTGCCCGCAGCCATGACGCCGGATCTGAAAGGCCTGCACTATCTCACTGCGCCCAACATGATACAACTTGACACCGCCAGCAAAGCTCCGATGCTCGAGAACGGTGGGGACATGCTCTCGTACAATCCGTGGAACTACCGCTGCTGCCAGCACAACGTCGCCAACGGATGGCCGTATTTTGCCGAGCACCTCTGGATGGCAACTCAAGAGAACGGGCTCGCAGCAGTGTTCTATGCTGCAAGCACTGTGACAGCCGAAGTTGGGACGGGTACGGAGATTCGAATTAGAGAAACAACAGACTATCCCTTCAGCGAGGCTGTCGAGTTGAGGGTCTCGACCCCCGAGCCGGTTACGTTCCCACTGCTCCTGCGGGTGCCGGCCTGGTGCGAAGGTGCGCGCGTCCAGGTGAATGGCAAGCCGGTCGAGGTGAAGGCTCGGCCTTCCTCATGGGCTCGGCTGCAGAGAACCTGGAGGGAAGGGGACGTCGTGCGTCTGGAACTTCCTATGAAATTGTCCGTGAAGGTGTGGAAGAAGAACAACAACGCCATCTCGATTGAACGTGGACCATTGACGTTCTCGCTTGCCATCAGCGAGCGGTGGCAGCGTTACGGCGGCACGGAACGATGGCCGGCGTACGAAGTATTTCCAACGACCCTGTGGAATTATGGGCTCGTTGTCGACCTGACGAATCCCAGCGCCTCTTTCAACGTCATCCATACCGCCGGTGTCTTGGCCGAGCAACCGTTTACTCTGGACGACGTGCCGATCCGGCTGGAGGCTCAAGGGAAACGGATTCTCCAATGGAAGCAGGAGGCCAACGGGCTTATTGGTTCCTTGCAGGAAAGCCCGGCGCGTTTCGGTCAACCGGTAGAAAAGATCACGCTCGTGCCGATGGGCTGCGCTCGCCTGCGCGTTTCGGCCTTTCCGTGGATCAGCGACCACCCGGACGCAAACGTTTGGAAATGACGTTTCGCACAGCTTCAACAAGTCGGACCGCGGCACACTCTGATCCGTCCGACTCGTGTTCTGGTTAGGAATATGAAGGAATTGGAATCAAGACGGAGGCGGGCTTGGAGCGATCGAGCCACGCGTGTGACGGCGAGGGAGGTTGCCGAGAGACTCGGTATCTCCGCGATGACGGTCTCGCGGGTGATGAACAATTGTGAGAACGTCGACGAGGGGACGCGGCGAAGGGTGCTGGAGACTGCGCGCACGCTCGGCTACAGCCCCAATCATATAGCCAAGAGCCTGGTGCTGAGAAGAACCCGTACGATCGGCGTCGTGGTTCCGGAGATCACGCACTCGTTTTTCCCGGAGGCGATCCGCGGGATCGAGGAAGCGACCTATCGGGGTCGCTATCACCTTATTCTGACTCATTCCGCCGAAGATGCCGAGCGTGAGAGGGATGCTCTCTTGACACTGGAGTCCAAACGAGTGGATGGCATTCTCATCTCGACCGCCCAGAGCGTAGAGGATTACAGTCTCTACCAACAGGTACTTCGACTCGGCCCGCCGATCGTGTTTTTCGATCGGTGCGTGCCCGGTATCGGTGCCAGCTGCGTCAGCATCGACGACGAGGAGAGTGCGAGGCTCATCACAGAACATGTCATCGGTCACGGGTACACTCGGATTGCTCATCTCTGCGGTCCGCAGAAAGTCTCGATCGGCCGGTCGCGTCTCAACGGGTTCAAGAATGCTCTGGCTCAACGAAAGATCCCATTGTATGATGAGCTCATTGTTGAATCTGGATTCCAGGAAACGGGCGGCTATGATGCAATGGAGAAGTTGCTGAGTTTGCCGATGGAGAAGCGGCCGCGTGCGGTGGTCGCTGTGAACGACCCTGCTGCTTTCGGAGCGATCAAGGCCATTCAGGAACGGGGTCTGAGCATCCCAGGGGATATTGCGATCGTGGGATTCTCGGACGATATACGGGCGGCGCTCATGCCCACGCCGCTGACAACCGTCCGGCAACCGGCCTTCGAGGTCGGGAAGCGGGCCGCGCAGAAGCTTCTCGCTTTCGTCGAAGGAAAGTCCCCCGTCATTGAGGAGATCGTCGTCAAAACCGAGCTTGTCATCCGCCGTTCGTGCGGCTGCGGCTGATTCACTGTGAGAAAGGAATCATGAACGCGCTACTGCAGAACCTTCTGAACCGAGCGCCGGTCATCACGGACGGTGCGTGGGGAACCCAAATTCAACGTCTGGGGCTCGACGTCGGGGGCTGTCCCGACGCGTGGAACCTGATCAATCCGCATGCGGTGGAAAAGGTGGCACGCTCGTATGTCGAAGCCGGCAGCCGTCTCATCCTTACGAACACCTTCGGGGCAAATCGCGTCATGCTGGAGCGTCACGGCTTGGCGGACAAGGCTGTAGACCTCAACCGGGCGGGAGCGATGCTCTCCCGGAAAGCCGCTGAAGACAGGGCTGCTGTCTTTGGCTCCATGGGACCATCGGGCAAGTTCCCGATGATGGGTGAGATCGGTCGCGAGGAGCTGGGTGCTGCGTTCGAAGAGCAGGCATTCGCTCTTGCCGACGGAGGCGCCCAGGGCATCGTCGTTGAGACGATGGGTGATCTGGAAGAGGCAAGGATCGCGGTCGCCGCTGCCAAGGAGACGAGCCTGCCGGTTGTTGCATCGATGGTGTATGATGCCGGCAAAGAGTTCGATCGAACAATGATGGGGACGACCGTCGAGGAGGCAGTTGCGGCTCTGACAGAGGCGGGGGCGGACGCGATCGGTGCGAACTGCGGGTTAGGGATTGAGTTCTTCGAGAAGATCACGGGGCGCCTCAGGGCTGCCACGGTTCTGCCGCTCTGGATCAAGCCGAATGCCGGCCTGCCGGAAGTCGTCGCCGGCGAGATCGTCTACAAGACAACTCCCGAAGAGTTTGCCTCCTATGCGCCTGGCATACGGAAGGCGGGAGCGCAGTTCATCGGAGGTTGTTGCGGAACGGATCCGGCCTTCATCCGTGCCCTCGTGCACGAACTTGCGGGACCTTGAGAGAGATGAGTATGTCCGACTTTTCAGTCGAAAATTAACGCAGAAGTCGGACATAGCCGCGAAAAACCTCAAAGACACACCTTCATCTGGAGGAAACAACGATGAGAATCAGACTTCTGACCTTTGCGGGGATCGCGGCTGTTATCGTTGCCGTTGTCTCCCCGACGGATGGCTTCGGACAGACGAAAAGCGAGAAGCCCAAGTATCTCGACCCCAAGCTTCCCCTCGAACAGCGGGTGAACGACCTCTTGTCTCGAATGACGATCGAGGAGAAGGTCGCCCAGCTCCAGTGTACGTTGCAGAAGATCGAGTGGGGCCAGAACCTGACGGTCAACGGGCTTGGCGGCGTGGGTCCGCTGCTCAGGTCGTACGTCGCAAGGGAGGCGGCAGAGAAAGGGAATGAGATTCAGAAGCTGGCGGTAGAGAAGACACGGCTCCACATCCCGGTCATCATTCACGATGAGGCGCTGCACGGGCTCATAGGGAATGATGCGACGAGCTTTCCTCAGGCGATCGGCCTGGCGGCGACGTGGGACACGGACTTGATGGCGAAGGTGGCCACGGTGATCGGGAAGGAGACACGGGCTCGGGGGATCCGGCAGGTCCTTTCGCCGGTGGTCAACATGGCTCGCGATGTTCGGTGGGGGCGCGTGGAGGAAACGTACGGCGAGGACCCGTACCTGCAGTCGTGCCTTGCGGTGGCGTTCTGCAAGAACATCGAAGCGGAGGGCGTGATCACGACGCCCAAACACTTCGTCGCCAACGTCGGAGATGGCGGACGCGATAGCTATCCGATCTTCTTCTCAGAGCGCGAGCTGCGTGAGGTGTACTTTCCGCCATTCAAGGCTGCCTTTCAGGAGGGCAACGCGTGGTCCGTCATGGCCGCCTACAATGCCGTTAACGATCTGCCCTGTTCAGCCAACAAATGGCTGTTGACAGATGTCCTGAGGAAGGAATGGGGCTTCAAGGGTTTCGTTGTCTCCGACTATGGGTCAGTAGCAGGGATCATGAACATGCACTTCGTTGCTGCCACGCCGAAGGAGGGTGCGATCAAGGCCGTCGAGGCCGGGCTCGATATGGAGCTGCCTGACATCTATTTCTACGGCAAACCGCTGCTGGAAGCTGCAAAGGACGGCTCGGTCTCCAAGCAGGCGCTCGACGCCGCCGTCAGGAACGTCCTCCGCGCAAAGTTCCGTCTCGGACTATTCGAGAACCCGTACGTGGATCCAGAAGCTGCTGCGGCGATCAACGATACGCCTGGGCACCGCGCCCTCGCGCGGGAAGCAGCCCGTGAAGCGATCGTCCTGCTGAAAAATGACGGGAACGTGCTGCCGCTGAAGAAGGGGGTCAAGTCGATCGCGGTCATCGGCCCGAACGCGGATGTGGTGAAACTCGGAGGCTATAGCGGGTTCGGCATGAAGACTGTAAGCATCCTCGAGGGCATACGGAACAAGCTCGGATCGACTGTGAACGTGACCTACGAGAAGGGCTGCGACGTTGGATTCAGCTCGCTGCCGCCCATCCCATCTGACTATCTCGTTCCGCCGGACGCCAAGCCAGGGGAACACGGACTGAGGGGGGAATATTTCAAGAACATGACGCTGTCCGGCCCGCCGGCTCTCGTCCGGATTGACAAACAGGTGAATTTTGCGTGGGCGATGGGGTCGCCTGATTCGACGATCCCGCCGGATCACTTCTCGGCGCGATGGACGGGCAAGCTCGTGCCGGTGGTCTCGGGGACCTACAGGATCGGCGCGAGCACGGATGACGGTCTCCGCCTCTTCATCGACGGCAAGCTCTTGATCGACAGTTGGTTCAACCGGGGCGCGACACTTGATGTTGTGACGCTGAAGCTTGAGGCGGGGCATGCCTACGACATCCGAATGGATTATTACGAGAATGGGGGTTGGGCCTACGCGAGTCTCGTTTGGGACCTCAAGCGCGAAACGAACCCTGGAATTCAGGCTGCGGTCGACGCGGCGAAGAAAGCTGATGCGGCAGTTGTAGCGGTGGGCATCATCGAGGGAGAGGGATATGACCGCGCCAACCTCGATCTGCCCGGCGACCAAGAACTGCTGATCAAGTCGATTGCTGAAACAGGCACTCCCACCGTCGTCGTCCTCGTCAACGGTAGCGCCGTAACGATGAGGAATTGGATCGACAAAGTGCCGGGGATCCTCGAAGTGTGGTATCCCGGCGAGGAAGGTGGAAACGCCGTGGCAGACGCGCTCTTCGGAGACTACAACCCCGGGGGCAAGCTGCCTATTACATTCCCCCAATTTGTCGGGCAGGTGCCGCTCTACTACAACCACAAGCCGACGGGCCGGGGGGATGACTACACAGACATGAGCGGCAAGCCTCTCTTTCCGTTCGGCTTCGGGCTGAGCTATGCGACGTTTGTCTACGACAACCTGCAGATTTCTCCCGGACGGATCGCTCCGAGCGGGAAGGTCCGGGTGAGCGTCGACGTGCGGAACACGGGCGATCGGGCAGGGGATGAGGTTGTGCAACTCTACCTGCACGATCCCATCGCCAGTGTCACCCGGCCGGTCAAGGAGCTGAAAGGATTCAGGCGAATCTCGCTGGCGCCGCATGAAAAGAAGACGGTGACCTTCGAGCTCACGAAGAAGGAGCTTGAGTTTCTCGATGCAAAGATGAAGTACGTGGTTGAACCCGGCGCGGTCGAAGTGATGGTCGGCAGCTCGTCGGACGACATTCGCGCACAATCGAGTTTTGAGATCAAATGACTAAGGGAGGTTGCTATGACACGCCTGACACGAAACGGGAGGATGACCCGCTCGGTGACATGTCGCCGGGTTGTCCTGTGCGCCATCGTAAGTCTGAGCGTCATGCTCGGTCAATCTGAAGCTCAGCGGAAGTTCACCGGGCTCGCTCTGCAGGAGATCGCATTTCCCATCGGTGGGATCGGAACCGGCTCGATCTCGCTTGGCGGCCGCGGCGACCTGCGTGACTGGGAGATCTTCAACAGGCCTGACAAAGGAAGTCGGCTGGATTACAGCTTCTTTGCTATCTGGGCTCAGCAAGGCAATCTGAAGCCTGTGGCCCGCGTGCTCGAGCGACGGGTGCTGCCCCCGTACCGCGGCGGCGGACATGGCGTGCCGCAACGCTTGCTCTCAGGCCTCCCCCGGCTGCAGGAGGCTGAGTTCAAAGGAGAGTATCCCCTTGCAACTATCAAGTTCAACGACCCCGCCTTGCCGGTGAAGATCGAATTGGAGGCATGGAGTCCCTTCATCCCCCTCAATGTCGACGACAGCGCGCTCCCTCTTGCGTTCTTCGCCTGGAAGCTGACGAACCCATCGCCGGATACCATCCACGTCTCGATTGCTGCAAGCCTGTCGAATCCCGTCGGAAGTCGGTACACGAATGTCAAGGGTGAAAGGCCCGGACTCGGCGGGAACGTGAACGAATACAAGGAGGGGGCCGTTGCGAGGGGGCTGTTCCTGTACTCGGAGAAGGTGAAGCCTGATGACCCGAACTATGGGTCGATGTGCCTCGCGACGACCTGGAAGGATCTGGATGTCGTGACGCGATGGTATCGTGGAGGATGGTGGGATCAGTGCCATGTCTTCTGGGACGACTTCTCCGACAATGGTCGAGTCAAGAACGTCCTGGATACTCTCTCCTCCGATGAGGGTCGCTCGGACGTCGGTAGTCTCGTTCTGCATGCGGCCGTACCGCCTCGCGGGAGTGTGACGCTGCCGGTTATGATCACCTGGTACTTCCCCAATCGCGAAAACTATTGGAACGGCGAACCGGCCGTGCGCGGAAAGATGATGAAGAACTACGTCGCGAGGAAGTTCGGAAGCGCCTGGGAAGTCGCCGAGTACTTCGTCGAGAACGAGGAACGGCTCGAGAACCAAACCCGAGCGTTCCACGACGCGCTTTTCAGCTCCACGCTGCCGGCCTCTGTCATTGATGCGGTCTCAAGCCAGATGTCGACGCTAAAGACCAACGTGGGCATCCTGCTCGAGGACGGATCGTTCTTCGGATTCGAGGGGAATAGCGACAACGGCGGCTGCTGCCCGATGAACTGCACGCACGTTTGGAACTACGAACAGACGCTGGCTTTTCTGTTCCCGCAGCTGGAGCGATCGATGCGCGAGACCTCCTTCCTTCACAACACGCTTCCCAACGGTTACATGACCTTCCGAACGTTGATCCCGCTCGGCGACTACTGGTGGAAGTTCAAGGCATGTGCAGATGGACAGAATGGGGAGATCGTCCGGGCCTATCGTGACTGGAGGGTCTCGGGAGACAACGAGTGGCTCCGGAAACTGTGGCCGAACATAAAGAAGGCGCTGGAATTCGCGTGGAAAGGCAGCGGCGATCCACCGCCGAAGGGCTTCGAGTGGACGAAGGAGCAGGTCTCGATGCCGTGGGATCCCGACAAGAATGGGGTGATGGAAGGAGAGCAGCACAACACGTACGACATCGAATTCTATGGACCCAACACGATGACCGGCAGCCTGTACCTAGCAGCCCTGAAGGCGGCATCGGAAATGGCCGCGGCGATGGGGGAACCCGACAAAGCGCAGGAGTATCTCGGGCTTTTCAAACAGGGGAGCACGCTCTATGATAAGCAGCTCTGGGGTAAGGATTACTACGTACAGGATGTCTATGTTCTCAAGGGCCTGCAGGTTCCGAAGCAGCTGATTTCGCCGGAGGATGAGGACTGCGGCGCTGACTGTGAGTGCAAGCAGACGCCGGGCGACAAGAAACCGGCGCTGGATACGACGATGGTGAACGTGAAGTATCAGTATGGCACCGGGTGCCTCTCTGACCAGCTGCTTGGACAGTACCTCGCACACGCTGTGGGACTGGGTTACGTGCTGAATTCGAGCCACGTACAAACGGCGGCCAAGTCGATCTTCAACTACAATTTCAAGAGGCGGATGGCCGACTTTGCCAACGTTCAGCGTGTCTACGCGCTGAATGATGAGGCCGGATTACTGCTCTGTTCGTGGCCCCACGGCAATCGTCCTGCGCTCCCGTTCGTCTACAGCGACGAGGTATGGACCGGCATCGAATACCAGGTGGCCGCCGAGCTCATCTACGACGGCTGGGTCAATCAGGGTCTGGAGATTGTCAAAGCCGTGCGCGATCGCTACAACGGTTTGCATCGAAACCCATGGGATGAGGTGGAGTGCGGTCATCACTATGCCCGGGCGATGTCGAGCTGGGCGGTGCTGCTCGCGCTGACAGGTTATCGCTGCGACGGGCCGGCCAAGAGGCTGGACTTTACTCCGGCCGTTTCCAAGGACAATTTCAGAACCTTCTGGTCGACAGGGACAGGATGGGGCGCGTGGAGTCAGAAGACGGGACGCGGTGCGCGGAATGTAGCATTGAAGGTCGCGTACGGAAGCCTGAAGCTGCAGACGCTCGCTGTCGGGACCGGCTCCGCCCGGGCGAACAATGTGAAAGTGATGATTGACGGGAAATCGGTGCCTGCTTCCCTCACGTTTGAAGAGGGAAAGACGCTGATTCGCTTGAGGGAGCCGGCTGAACTTCAGCAGGGAGGCACGCTGGCCGCAACGCTTCAGTGAGCAATTGTTCCCTCTCCTTTTAGGAGAGGGCCAGGGAAAGTGACCGTCACCTTCGAGGTTGACGGTCACTTCAATCTGTCAATACACACACCTCCGCGCCTCGTCTGCGAACGCTTCGAGCAACTCGATCTGCGCCTCGAAGAAGTGGTCGGAAGGGGAGAGGATGTAGCCACCCCCTTCTCCTGCATCTTGAAAGCACTTCCGCACCGCTCTGCGCGTTTCCTCCGGCGTGCAGCCTTTGAGATGATGGAACTGATCGAACCCTCCGATCATACACACTCGATCGCCGATCCGCTTCTTTGCTTCGGCGAGAATCGTATCCCCTCCCATTCCCTCGGGGGTGAATGTTTCCATCGCGTCCGGCTTCATCTCCGCAAGTCTCTCCAGGAACGGCATCATCCCGCCGCACGTGTGGTAGACAACACGTTGCCCCACCGAGTGTGCCAATTCGATGAGCGGCGCGTCGTACGGGGCGACGAACTTATCGAAGATTGCGGGCGAAATCACCGTCGATGAAGCATCGCCGCCCCCGTGCTCGACGACGTCATATCTCGCTCCCTTCAGCGACTGGATGAAGACTCTTTTGCGATCAGAGAGAATCTTCAGGAAGGTGTGGACCCACTCGGGATCCTCGAACGTGGCCAGAATTAGGTTTTCGATACCACAAAGCACGGATGCATCCTGCCAGCATCCGGGCTGACCGTAGACGTCGAAAAAGTTGACGAAGCCACGGATCATCCCTCGCTCGCCGTACGCCTGTGCTTCTTGATTGACGGCATCGACGTCACACTTGGGTTTGGTTGCATATTCTGCGATGGTGTCGATGTCCGACTTGTTCTTCACGAGCCGCTCCACGACCCAGGAGGTATGTTCGTCGCTTTGCAGAACCGTCGTGAGCGTCTTCTTCGGCGTGATGAACTCGTAGCGGACGGTCTCGTACTGCGGGTCCGGCAAAAGCTCGTGCTCGATCCTCCAGTTGTCGGACGAGATCCGATGAGGCTCCAGGTATCCAGGGACGTGGTGCGGGTCGTAGTACTCGCCCTTGGATTCGTCGGGCTTGTAGGCAATGAACCAGCGGATGGGATCGAGGCCGAATCGGTCGAAGAATTCGTCGTTCGATATCCCGTTCAACTGGTTCTTCAGGAAGGACGGCATGACGTGATGCGTCGTCACCGGGAGCTGATCCGGCTTCCGCCGCTCAAGTGCCGCGATGAATCGTTTCTTGGATGTCAGCCCTCGTTCCATCAACTCCTTCGTCCCTCACAGACCGTGACCTGTGGGCTAACCGCCCTCCATCTGTTGCAAGTCGCGGCGCCAGAATTGAACTGGATATTGCCGCCTACTCACACCTCGATCAAACCTGCTCTACAGAAGGTGAAAGGCCAATCTTTCCAGTGATTGGCCAATCCTGCTTTTACAGGATTCTGAATAACATATCGGAGAATCCGCTCGAGTTCATCGCCGTCGCGGACAACGTGGTCATAACTTTCGTCTTGCCAAAAAGCGCCCTCGCGGCGAAGTTGTTTGTTACACTTGAGGGCCGTATACCATTTCAGATTCTGGAGAATCTTCACCAGGCTGTAGGTCGACCAGTCTGGTCGACCCGCAAGATCAATCACCAAATGAACATGATTTGGCATTACGGAGTACGCGAGCAGATCGTATTGTCTGTCGTCTCTATATTGAACAGCCTCCGCCACGATGGCCGCTACCCCATGCTCACCCAACCAACGCGGTCCGGTGAATCCCGAATCAAGCAGGTCGTCAAGTCTCCGGAAACTGTCACTCTCCTTCTGACTGAACGGTCGTTTCTGAGGATCCGTTTCTTTTCTGGTCTCCACTGCCCCAGACTTGTTGCGTCGCTCTTCCCGCAATCTTCTCAGGATTTCAGAAGGCAACGACCCCTTAAGGCGAAAGGTTATGAAATAGGTCGCATCCGGTAAGTGGAGATGAGGAAGATGACGTCGGTAGTAGATCCCGCGAGTCGTTGGGTTCTTCACATGATTCCGCCTTATCAGCATCTCGTTGATTGCCCAGTATTGTCGGTCGGGCAGACTGCCCGACCCACGCCTCTCGTCAGACCGTTGCCAAGATCGACGCGAGGGCACTCTGCACAATCTAATCGATAACGGGCATCCGTACGAGGGTCGGATCGGTCCAAATGTCCGATTCGTCGTCGCTGGTTGATGAGAACTCTGAGACGACCGCTCCCCTGCTCCCGGCCTGGAACCAGTGCAGCGTGTTCGGTTTGATCGTGTACTGGTCACCGGGTCGCAGAACGATTTCGTGCCAGGAGGTGAGATGTTCTTTGTACTTCTGCGGAACAACTGCCTTCGGCTTTCGCGTTGGCTCCCCCTCGACGTAGAGACAGACCTCCCCCCAGCGGCATCGGAACGTCTCCTGCTTGCCGATGTTTTGCTCGCTCAGAGCCGGGTGTCGATGCTCCGGGCATATTTGACGGGGGAAGAGGACGATCTCCTTCGCGCAATACCGATCGTTGTTTTCGTAAATGACGACCTGCAGGCCGACGTGCTCGGTATCGTTGAGCCCAAAGTCTGATACTTCGATGTTTTCCTTTTCCTTCGCTGTCAGCACGATACTTGCCTTCTCCAGAAGTCCAGCCGCTCTCTTCCGAACCTTCATGACGTCCTTCTTTTTCACAGGGCTAGGCTCCTTACGACTTCGCACCGATTGATCCGCGGCGTCTTTTCCGGTTTTCTGTTCATACTCTCTTGTCCCTCAGATATCGTCAGGATGACGGCCCGAACCATCGGTCAGCATTGTTTAGGTTCTGCCCAGAAATTCCTCAATTTCGGTCCGAAAGGGGATAGACGGCTGGGCTCCAATCCTCGTCACGGAAATTGCTGCGGCAGCCTGCGCGAATTGCACCGCATCATGGAGGTTGGCCTTCTCAGCGAAGGCTACCGCCAGTGCGCCATTGAAGACATCACCTGCCGCGGTTGCATCGACGGGTCTCACGTCGAATGCCGGTAGACGCTCGCGGCGGGTTCTCTCCGCGATGTAAGCTCCTCGAGATCCGAGCGTGATGATCACGGTCGGAATCCCTTTCGCGAGGAGAACACCCGATGCTTCTGCAGCCGAGTGATCGTCCGAGACTCTCACGCCGGTCAACAACTCGACCTCTGTTTCGTTCGGCGTAATGATGGAAATAAGCCTCAGGAGATTGTCGTCGAGCGGTCGGGCTGGTGCGGGATTGAGGATCGCTTGTATGCCGGCCTCTGCGGCGAGTCTTGCAGCAGCCTCGACAGTCGCCAGAGGAACTTCGAGCTGGAGGAGAAGGGAACCTGCGGAGGCGATCGTTTCTTTCGCGTTCGCGATCTCCGATGGGGAAAGCGCAGCGTTGGCGCCGGAAGCGACGGCGATGCAGTTCTCGCCCCGTTCATCGACGAAGATAAGAGCGACACCGGTAGGAGACTGGGAGTCGGCGGTGACGTGCTCAGTGTTAATCCGATCTCGCTCGAAGCCTTCCTTCGCCTGCTTGCCGAACATATCGTCGCCTACTCGGGCGATCAAGGTCACATTCCCACCGGCGCGCGCGGCAGCCACAGCCTGATTCGCCCCCTTGCCTCCGGCCGCCATCGAGAAGTTCCCTCCCAGGATGGTTTCTCCCGGCTTCGGCAGCCTCGGGATTTTGATGACCATATCCGTGTTGGAGCTGCCGACGACGACGATTCTCGGTTTCATGGCTCATCGAGAGCCGCCACCGGCTCGTCCGTCCGCCTGAAGCAATCCTTCAAATCGCAGATTGAACACTGGTAGGCTCCTCGCTTCACGTCCGGGCCCAGGCCGACGATGCCGCTGACCGACTTGATCGGGATCATCAGCGCGCTCTCGGTCAATGAGACGCCGCAGAATCCAGCCGGCAGGAGCGAGAAAAGCTTGTGCTGCTCGGCCACCGACCAGCCACAATATCCGGGGCTGTATCTATTGGTGATCTTCCAGCCTTGCCCTCCAGCGTGCTCGCCGATCTTGTTCTCCAACCATTCCGCGACTTGTTCCACGGTTTCCGAGGCGATTGCGTCGACGATATAGGCGCGGAGCATATCGCCATCGGCCATAAGATCTTTCGACCACTCTTCGAGCTTCGGGCCGATCGTTGCGAGGAACAGGGCGAGTGTGTTGGACTGCGTGAGCTGCTTGGCGATGATGGATCCGGAAGAGAAACTTATGCCGTCGCAAGAAAATGAGTCGTCGGAGATGGCGACTGATCTCGTCGGGAGGATTCGAAAGCCGCATTGGATCGCCACCCGGTCCGGTACCTCAGGGAGAACTCCGTCAATAAATGTATTGACGACCTCCGGGGTTTCGCCGCCCTTGTATCCGAGAACTCTCCCGAGGGC
>Ga0315554_1000555_pt1 | contig 22287 bp, 22 predicted proteins | sample SalMarSW160370MG_FD_202114 | JGI IMG/M metagenome (GOLD analysis project Ga0315554, IMG submission 202114) | Salt marsh sediment microbial communities from the Plum Island Ecosystem LTER, Massachusetts, United States - Salt Marsh Sediment SW1603-70 ... | reverse complement strand
CACCTGAAGCCGATTCTGGTCTTCGACGATTCTTACCTGCTCATAATCATCTTCAAATGTGCGCCACATGGCGCTTCGGGCTTTGTCGTTGAAGTTGTCTCCTGGGAGCACTCGTATTTCAAAGTCCTGCTGCTGTGAGCCCTGCGAATTAGTTGCTTCGACCGTTGCGGGTGAAACCTGGCCGATGTCGAAGTAATCGGGCGTCCATTCTATCAGGCCTGTGTTCGGGTCGATTGTCATATCGTTAGGCGAGGTGAGCAGCGAATAGGTCGGGGCAGGTATCCCGTTGGCGTCGACATCGTAACTATAAAGGGAATCGGCTGATGCAGTGGTTATCGGCGATGATGTTATTACCGGTGCGACACCGTCAACATCAATCTCGAAACTCTGCTGGTCGAATCCCTCGATATTCTCGGCGCGGACCGTCACCGGCACATTCGGGCCTATGTCCTGCTCGGCCGGCGTCCATTCTATCAGGCCTGTGTTCGGGTCGATTGTCATATCGTTGGGTGAAGTGAGCAGCGAATATGTCGGTGCAGGCAAACCGTCGGCATCGACATCGTAAGCGTAAAGCTCGGTTACAGTAGCTGTGGTTTCCGGGGTGGACGTTATTTGGGGCGCAAAAGGATTCAGCGTGAAATTGGCCTGGATGGAATAGTCGGCGTCAACGATTATGGTTGTGGCAGAAGAATTTACATCAGCAATGGTTGCCGTATCGCCGGTCCAGTTGACGAAGTGATAACCCGAATCCGCTGCGGCATTGATGTCAACTACGGTTTCATCGTCATAAACGAACGCGTCTTCGCCGGGTGCAGTCACCGAGCCGCCGGTGGTAGATGAAACTGTCAGGGTGTATTGTTGGGGTGCTATAACGTCGCCGTTTAGTTCCACGTCGTCGATGTTCCAGCCTGGGTAAGTGATGGAGAAGTCTGTAGTTCCCATTCCCCAGCGGAGATAAACCGTTTGCTGGTTGTCGACTACGGCGGAGGGGAGGTTGTATTCAAGGTATAGCCAGCTTGAGTCTGAGATAGCCGAGCCGCTGTGTACCCAGACATCGGTCCATGTGGTTCCGTTGTTTGAGACCTGAAGGTTTGCGTGGTCGTACGAGGAAGATTCTACGCCGAGCCACCTGTAGAAACGCAGGACGATGTTCTCGTATCCGCGGCAGTCTATCGGGCCGGTAGTAGCATACCGCGTGTTTCTAAGCCTATTTGGGTAATCTCCCGAGAGATTATATCCGATTACATTGTTTCCTGTATAACCGCTGGTCGGGTCATAATTGTGCGAACCGCCGCCGATGGGCGTGCCCCATTGCCAGTCGGCATTGAGAGTCCAGCCTGGGTTGGTGTCCATGTTTGCGGTGTAGATGGCGTCGATGATATTAATCGTGACTGTTGCGAGGTTTGAGTCTCCGCCGTTTGGTTCTGTTCCTCCGTCGTTTAGTTTGTACAGGAAGGTATCTGTTCCGACGTAGTTGGAATCGGGTGTGTAGATGACTTCATTGCCTCCGCCGGTTAGTGTGTATGGGACGGTAGTTATTGCGGCTGCGTTTGGGTCGGAGAGGGAGCCGTTGGCGGGCAGCGAAGAGACGATATAATCGAGAGCTGCCGGTGGGTCGGGCAGGCCTTCGTCGTCACCGATAAGTTCAATGGTTAATAGTGTGTTGATGGGAGTTGAGACATTTACATCTTCGGCGACGGGCGGCTGTGGAGCAGCAGGGACAAGGGCCTCGATTGCCTGTTGCAGATTAACTCTGGGTTTGGTTATCGTTACCTTACCGTCTGTAATAAGGTCTCCTGTCAGTGTCAGGACGTCCCTGACGTCTGACGGCGAGAGATAATCTCCGTTGACGGTTTTGGAGGCTGACTGCAGGACAGCTACGGCGCCGGCGGCATAGGGACACGCAGCACTTGTTCCTCCGAACGAGCTGTAATAATCACCGCTCGAATAACCACCAGAACCCGCAATGTCTGTCGTGTAGGCCCTGTTCGACGGCGCAAATACGTCAAGGAAAGAGGCGGCGTTCGAATATGATGTCACCATATCCGCCGCTGTGTTGTCTATTGAATACCAGCCGGTACTGCATCCGCCTGTTGAATATTTAATCGCACAGGATCCAGCATTGACACATGGATAATAGGTTCCGAAATCCGCGTCATAGACCGCCCCCACTGAAATTATATTGCTCACACACGCAGGTGAGGCTATCGAATCGCAGTATCCGTCGTTGCCAGAAGATGCGAATATTGTTATGCCCGCATTTTCCGCACGGTCCGCCGCATTGGCGTATGCGGTTAAGTAGTCGCAGGCACTATAATACCTACCGCCGCCGAAACTTAGGCTGATGACCAGAATTGGATTGGCGGGGTCATCATACTGGTTAGTGATACACCAGTCCCAGGCTGCAATAATATCCGAATCAAAAGCAGTACCTTCGCCATCGTGCGTGATTTTAAGCGCATAGAGTTTTGCGCCCGGCGCCACGCCGCCTATATAATCGCCGTATGCACCGAGGTCGCCGGCGGCTATTCCCGCGCAGCAGGTGCCGTGCGCCTGGGCATTCGGCATAGGGTCTGAATCGTCATCTCCGAAATCGTAGCCGCCGATTACCTTGGTGTTTGGAAATGCTCCGCCTCCGAGGCGGGGATGCGTATAATCAATTCCGGTATCGACGACCGCAATAGCAACGCCGGAGCCGTCGTACATTGAGCGGTAAGCCATCCCATCCATCAGGGGAATACCCTGGGCGAGGTGCATATATTCGATGCGGTCGAGCTCTATGGACTTTACTTTCGGCTCTGCCAAAAGGCTGTTTAGGCCGTCAACGGTTATCTCTCCGCTGAAAGCCGCAAAGTTTTTATATGAGTATTTAAGACGAAAATTCTTTTCCCCGACGGCGGACATTGCTTCCAGCACGCGAGCGCTAATTTTGGTTCGCAGGGCCTGCCTCAAAGCCGGGCCTTTCCAGAGAGTTTTTTGTTTTACTTCGTTCGGTTCGAATAGATTGACGATAACCCGAACGGTGCTTTGAGCATCTTCGAGGCCGGATATGATGTCATCGGGATTGACGAGTTTATGGAAATTTTGTGCGGAGATTGAAGTGGTGTTGTTTTGTGCGGCGGCGGTCCGGCCTGATAGAGCTGCGCACATCAGGAGCGCGAATATATACCTGCCGATGGAAGATATCAGAACCGCAGATGGTTCGGATTTTCGACATTTGCACCGGGAGTTTCCGGTTAATATCTGCGTTCCGCCTGACACCTTGCCTCCTTCAATTCACTGCGGTTTTCATATTGCCTGTGCCGAAAACAAATCGCGGTCACTGCTTTGTTCCATTTTCCGGATTGTCGTGCTGATGCGCGTGAAAACCCGGCCTTTAACTTAAAGGCTCTTAAAAGCCCGACAGCAGCAAACCCCCACCTTTTTGCAAACCTCCTCACCTGGGAGTATAAACCAATAATATACCGTATTTTCATAGATTTGTCAACGCAGTTATCACTGCGACAGGTTATCAGACCGGCGGATAATCTATAGATTTTTTGGGTGATTTCGTTTATAATACGGCAGCGAGGAAGTAAGTGATAAGATTTACCTGCAAAAATTGTGGTCAGAAGATAAAGGTTCATGACCAGTATGCCGGCAAAAAGGGTAAATGCCCCAAGTGCAGGCAGGCAATAGTCGTACCGGCCGCGGCACAGCAGCCGCCGGCGCAATCGTCTATCGTTAAGTTTCGATGTCCCCACTGCTCACAGAAGATAGGCCTTCCTGCCGACTATGCCGGCAAACAGGTCAGGTGCGCCAAGTGCAGGAAGCCGTTTCGTGTTCCACAGTCCTCGCCTGCCGCATCGGCGGCAGTTATTACTGAGCGTCCGGCTATGTCTCAAAAACCGTCCGGCGAGCCGCCGAGCATCTGGGACCAGTTAGACGGCATGGAAGAGCTGCGTATTGCCGAAAGCACAGCGCCTGCGGTTGGGAGAGCTCCTGAACAGCCGCAAGGTGATTATGGAAGCGGCGGGGCGAGTTACGATGCACAACTGCCTGCTTCCGGGGCCGTTTTGCCGAGTGCTTCTGCTCCGCGGCGTCCTGGGAAAAAACGCTCGGCCCTTGTTGTCGGTTTGTCGTGTTTGCTTATAGTCCTGGTCTCAGTTGTAATCGCCTGGTTTGTCGCCGGTCCTGGCGGCGGAGGTGATGGCGATGTGGATTCGGCGCAGGCCCAGGAATTGGCCGAACAGTTTATCTACCTGTTGAGCGACCAAAAGACCAGCAGTGCAAAAGAGCTTCTGGCCGACCGTTTGCGCGACAGTGTCAAGGACGAGCAGATGATAAAACTTGCGAAACGCGTCGGGCAGGGGGAGATTGCCAACTTAAGCTGCCTTGCGACGCATTTTGAGCGGGAATCCGAAGCGGTAAAACATTATCTTTGGTACGGCCTCGAGCGTGGTGGGCGAACGCTCAATGTTATCGTTACGGTTGCAGACGAAGGCGGGCTGCTGGGTATCTCGGGTATCGGCACAGACCCTTATTCCGGTGACTCGGTGACGATAGGCTCGTCCAGTTATGAAGACCTTCAGGCGACGGTTTTGGCTAAAGCGTTCGGTGGATTTGCATCTATTTTTGCCCGGTACGCCTGCGCATTCGGGATTGTTATTCTCACCATCGCAATTATTCAAATCGTGTCTGCCTGGGTGGTTTACGAAAAAGCAGGTAAGCCCGGCTGGGCAGCTATTGTTCCGATTTATAACTTTTGGGTGCTCGCGGAAGTGGCCGACAGGCCCGGTTGGTGGGGGCTGAACCTGTGCTTCAGCGGCATAATTCCGTTCGTCGGACCGATTATACAGACTGTATTTTGGATAGTAATATCCGTCGGCGTAGCCAGGACGTTTAACCGCGGGGTACTCTTCGGGCTGGGATTGTTCCTGCTGCCGTTTGTTTTTTATCCGATTCTGGCATTCGGAAACGATTGAAGTTTTCAGCTTGTCTTGTTACAAAACACCACAGTTCGCCTTTTTAGCTGGAGTTTTTCCTATGTTGCTCTCAAATAAGGTTGCTGTCGTTACCGGTGCGGGACAGGGTATCGGCCTGTGTATTGCCGAGCATTTCGTAAAAGCGGGCGCAGCTGCGGTAATCGCCGAAGTCAACGATGAGGCCGGCGAAAAAGCTCAAGACAAACTCGCTGAGTATGGGAAAACGCGTTTCATTCAAACCGACGTTGCAAAAGAAGAATCCGTCAGAGATATGGTCGAACAAACAATAAAGACGTTCGGCAGAATAGATTTCCTTGTCAATAATGCCGCTTGTGCCGCGACAAATCCTTTTACCGGCCTTGCCTTCGAGAAGTGGAAGGCTGTTATCGACACGAATCTGACGGGAGCTTTTCTGTGTGCCAAATACTGTGCACTGCATTTGAATAAATCAAAAGGGTGCATAGTGAACATTGCCTCGACTCGCGCGTTGATGAGTGAGCCCGACACGGAGGCTTACACCGCATCCAAAGCTGGTATAATCGGGCTGACACATGCGCTGGCGGTCAGCCTGGGGCCCGAAATTAGAGTCAATTGTATCAGTCCCGGCTGGATAGATATCCGCGACTACCTGCACGACGGCCGGAAAACTCCACCGCCTTTGACTGAGCAGGACCACAGGCAGCACCCGGTCGGGCGTGTCGGCAAACCATCGGATATCGCCCAGATGGTGCTTTACCTGTGCAGCGAGAAGAGCGGGTTCATCACGGGCCAGAACTTTGTTATCGACGGCGGGATGACACGAAAGATGATTTACGCCGAATAACCATTCCGGGATTCGGCAAAGTTATCCTTCTACAATACTATCATTGCGGAAGCGGTTTTATTTTCCTAATATGTTGTGAACCGTAAGAGGTGAAGTGCACGTAGAATTAAACAGGCAATCTATTCCTGAAAGGACAAAAGATGCAAATCAGAATTGACACGAAGTCGCTTGTTGTAGGCCTTGTTCTCGGCATCGTTGTCTTTGTGGCGATGGGTGAGGTACTTAGCGGTGCAGGTAAAACGGATTTTGGTCTTGCAATTGACTACAGAGGTTATGCCCTGGTCAGGGATAATGCGGGTATAGTTTACATGATAGACCCGCAGACCGCTCGTGCTCAACTTGTTGAGCACAGAGACGGACCATACAAGGGAAGGTATCTTGACCTCAGCCGGACAGTGAAGGTAGACGAGAAAAAATAGAGGAAAGTGAACCAGACGTAATACGCCCGGCCGGTTCCTGGTTTATATTTGTACTTAGAGGCTCTTAGTATTCCTCTAAGTGGTAGAACTCTGCGTTCTCGAGCCACTGCTGGGGACGTGATACGAATTCGATTATATTATCCAGGAGGAAGTAGTGTTTCTTTTCCTCCTCGGCTAATTTCAGGAATATATCCTTTTGGGCCTGTTTTTCGACCTCATTTGCCACTTTCAGGTAGAATTTTCGCGCGTTTTCTTCTATTTTTTGCGCTTCTTTGTACAGCTCAAGCTCGCTTTTATCGAAACTGAACTTTTCTGCGTCTTGGCGAATCTTCTCGAAGATTGCGGTTGCATCGGCCAGGACGGTAGTATCGCCGAGTTCGACCGTCGCATCAGCCTGCATTTTCTCAATCAGCTCGTAGTGCTTTTCTTCCTCGTTTGCGAGCATTAGGAATATTTCCGTCAGGCCTTTTTCAGGCGATTTGGCAGCGAGGTCACGATAGAATTCCTCTGCGTATTTTTCTTTTTCCCTGGCAAAGTCAAATATATTCATAACGTCACCCCTGATAGATACTGTCAATTAGTATAAGATAACCTCGACTACTGTACGCTATACGCTACGGGTTTCCAATCTTTCGCCACTTACGTCCGTCCGATTCTATTAGATTATCCGCGGCGGGGAAACTCTCGGCGCCGGCCGGGTAATCATAAAGCGGCATATCACTATCTTGCCACGCCCTGAGGACGGGGTCAAATAATTTCCACGCCGATTCCACGCTGTCATACCTGTTAAACAAGGTCTGGTCGCCCTGCATTGCGTCGAGCAGCAGACGTGAATAGGCCTCTGGCATTTCTACTGCGAAGACGTCCGTGTAATTAAAATGCATATCGAGCGTGCCCATGCACATTTTGGAGCCGGGCCGTTTGGCCTGGAACTGCAGACTCATTCCCTCCTGCGGCTGGATTTGCAGGGTCAGTACATTCGGAGGCAATTCTTCGAGGCCGGCTGATACGAACATGGAGTGGGGGACGTGTCTGAATGTTATGGCAATGGCGGTGTTTTTGGCGGCCAGTCGTTTTCCGGAGCGGACGTAAAAGGGCACGCCTCGCCATCGCCAGTTTTCTATCAGTAGCTTTGCTGCGACGAAGGTCTCCGTTTGCGAATGGGCGGGTACGCTTTTCTCCTGTAAATATCCGCAGAGTTCTTTGCTGTTGACCTTTCCTGCCGTGTATCGGCCTCGCACTATCTGCGCCGACCACGGCTCGAACTCAATCGGCCGAATCGAGCGGAGCAGCTTTATCTTTTCATCTCGTACACGGTCGGCCTCGAATGACGTTGGCGGCTCCATCGCAACCAAAGCAAGCATCTGCAGCATGTGGTTCTGGAATATATCGCGCAGGGCGCCGCTTTTGTCGTAGTAACCGGCGCGGTGCTCAATCCCAACCGATTCGGCTATTGTTATCTGAACGTGGTCTATATAATTTCGATTCCATACAGGCTCGAATATCGCGTTGGCGAAACGGAACATCAGAATGTTCTGAACGGTTTCTTTTCCTAAGTAATGGTCGATACGGTAAACCTGCGATTCGTCGAAGCACTTGCTGATAACTTCGTTCAAACGCTGAGCACTTTCCAAATCGTGTCCGAACGGTTTTTCGATAATCAGCCGGGTTTCAGGTTGTGCCAAACCGGAGACGCCCAGGTGTTCTACAATTACCGGATATAGAAAAGGCGGCACCGAAAGATAAAAAATCAAATTGCCGTCAACCTTATGCAGCTTATTCAATTCTTCAATTCTCTTTTTGAGTCCATCGTAAAATTTTGCATCATCATAATCGCCGCTTATGAAGCTGCACTTCTGTGTAAAGTTTTTTGCCTGCTCCGCCGCCCCGGCTGCGTCTTTTGCTATGGCCTCGGCGGAGAACTGTTCGAATTTTTCATCCGACATGTGGGTTCGGCCGCAGCCGAGTATATAGAATTGCTCGGACAGAAGCTCTCGCCGATATAAATCAAAGAGGCTCGGCAACAGCTTTCGCCGTGTCAAATCGCCGGAGGCCCCGAGCACAACGATGCCCGTCGGGCCTGCCGGCTGCTCGGCACAGACTATGTCCATCCTGCTGATTTTCGGCGTTATTGTTTCCAATTAACGTACTCCCGTTTTAAGAGTAAGTCTTTTCTTAAAAACTGTACCGAACAGCCGCGTAAAGGTTCGTATCATTCTGAAACTGGCCGAAGAATGTGCTCGGGTAATCGCCGAAAAAGACGTTTGCCCCGGCTTCGAGGGCCAGGTTGTCGCTCGCTTTATAATTAACGTTCGGCCGCAGATATACATCTTTATCCGAAGGCGAGAAATATGTAAACAGCGAACACGTCAGATTTTGATTCATCAACAATTTTGTCAGCCGCAGCGTGAGAAGGTGGCGGTACTGGTCGCGGTTAAGGCCGACCGTCATACTGTCTTTATACCGGCTGTAGTCCAGCATTTGCTCGACGTAATATTGCAGACCGGCGGTAAAATCTTTGCCGATGTCCTGCGAGTAGCCGATGAGGTATCTCATCTCGGAATTGTTAATCCTGCCGTTGTGCCCGCTCTGGTCGTCGTCGGATTCGTAATATCCGACCTCAATGTTGCCGATGCCTTTGCCAACGCTGCCGCGAGCGCTGGCGCCGTAAACGCTCAAATCGGGGAAAATAGCCTGTCTGAAATTCGGAGTGAAGCCGCCGGGACTTTTCCAGAATCCGCGATAATAATACGCCGCGTACTCGTAATTATTTATATTTTTAAAGAGCCTCATCGCGAGTTCATCGTCCCTGAACCAGCGGTCGGGTTTTTCGGTGTGGATGAACGCGTCGTTGCCCGCTCGTCTGCTCAGCATCGAATTCCAGTACGAAATTCTTTCGCCGGTTATGTAGCGGTCGGGGTCGAACTGGGGCGTGTAAACAATATCGAGATTGGCAAGGTCGCTGAATAAGCTGACTTTGACCGCGTCGGAAGGGGCCTTGAGATATTCGGTATCCCTGCCGATAAAAAAGGACTGCCAGTCTTTTGGAAACAAATCGTTGATAAAGACCATGTCGCCCGTGCCCCAGGTCAGGATTTGCCGGCCGACTTTCAGGTCCATAAAGTCGTAAGGCCTGGTGAAAATAAAGGCCTCTCTCAGGTCGAAATCGGCTTGTTCTTCGACCAAATCGCCGAAGACGTCGCCTTTTACCTTGAAATCCGCCCAGTCCAGATACGAAGACAACTCGACCTGGAGCCTCTGCTCCATAATCGACATATCTTTTTCGTACGGGTCGTTCCTTAGTCGATAGCCTGAGCGAATCTCATAAAACCCGTGCATTGACATATTAGAAAAAAGTTCGTTAATGTCGCCGGGGATTTTCTGGTCGGCGATAACAGGCAAAGAAAGAAATACGAATATCGCCAGCTTCTGAAACAGTTTAACTTTCATTTTTCAAAAAATACTCGCTTCGATTTCATAAAGCTCGGGGGAAATAATATTAGGTGCTCAATAATTTTTTTACTTCTTCAATTAGAATCGGCAAATGGTTTGTAACGGCGTTCCACACGATAGTCTCATCGACAATATCGTAACCGTGTATCAGGATATTTCTGAACCCTATGATACGGTGGTGCTCGGATATGTTTTGCAGTAATTCGTTGTCTGTATATTTAATCCTGTTAAGAGCTTCCCCAATGATTTCAAAATCTCTTTCGACGGCTCTTTTCGCCACGGTTGTATTTTGATATGATTTGAAGTCCATTCCATGGATAAAGTTTTGTATTTCCTCAGCTGTCTGAATGATATCGATAAGGTTTTTTCTTGTTTCATCTTTCATAGATTATGGTCCTTGTCCTGTTAACGATATCCCTGAAGACGGGATTTTTGAAATTTCCATCTACAACTAAATCTACATCCCGATTAAATACTTTTTCTAACTGCTCTTTCAGGTCAAAGTATTTATCGAAAAGGTCGATATCTTCGCCGGAATCGAAAATAACCAGAACATCAACATCGCTGTTCTGCGAAAAATTCCGGCTCAGGGCAGAACCGAAAAGGCCTAACCGTCTGACCGGCAAGGGTCTGCATATCCGTTCAATTTCTGGTTTGATTTTGTTTATATCAATCATAGAAACAGCTTTGATTGAAATTCCAATTTTCGCAAAATCCGCAATTAAATTCGACTCTTATCCTTACAAGATAAGTCTCTGAAGCGAAAAAATCAATATTTTTCAAAAGCAATGGTTTTACCTGATAGCTTCCCTTGGCGGGCGGCGGAGATACCTTTCTGAGAATATATCATCACTCAGGCCGATGTTGTACTTGACGTCTGTGAATTCCATTTCGGTCTTGCTGCCGCTGTTCAAATCCGAAACAACCGATGTAACAACCGTCGGGTATTTCACAAGTTTATCGCCTTGCTTCGCTTCGATTGTCTCAATTTTTTGCGATTCGATGGTCCTGTACAGCTTGTTGTTTTTATCGTAGTACTCCATTTTCATCGGTATAAACGTTTTACAGTCTATCGAGACGTTGTAGTAGCTGAACTCCACGGCATCGGGGTTTTTCGGGGCATTTTTGATTATATAATGGTCCGCTGTGGTCTCGACAAGTTCGTGTGTGTCCTCTGCGAGATTTCTTCCGGACACATCTTCATACAGGAAATCGGAGCCGACGAAGCTGGTTCGCTTGTCGCCGGCAGCGATTCGCTTGACCAAATCGAGAGCCGGCAGGTACAGCCATCTGTCGTCGTCTTTTTCGATATCGGCGTGTTTGTAAACCATAAATACCATGCCGCGAACGTCAGCAGGGCGGATAAAGTAAACGAAATACTTCTGGTTGCCGCCGTCGGCGTTGTCTCTTCGCAGGATATTAAATTGGCGTTCACGAACCTGTCCGTTTTTATCCGTTATTGTCATATTCACCTTCGCCTTGCCGTCGATGCCCTGATAGTAAGCCATGACGTTGGCCTTGTTGATTATGGTATCGACATCGAGAGTTTGCTGGGGTGTTATGACGGCCGGTTTATTCGATTCGACGGCATTTACATCAGCAAACAGCGGCGAAGAAACGACACAAATAAGCATAAAAAACAATATCGTTTTCATCGGAGACCTCACTTTCCATCCTTTTGTTAGATTTTTTTACATGCCTGCCTTCGCGACATTATGCCGCACAGCAGCACCGCAATCGGTATCGTAATGGCGCTGAACAATCCCAGCCGGGTCCAGCCCAAATGCCAGTATTGATGCAGATTCACGCCGATAAGGACGACGACGGCCGTCGAGATTATCAGGCAGAAACCGCAGTTGCAGTTCATTGACTCCACAGTCGTTTTGGTTTTGAACAGCGCTTTTTCGCCAAGCCTTATTATCGCAGGCAGCGCCGTCAAGGTGATTACTCCCGACAAACCCATTATCACACACAGGAACAGCCCGACCGTTTTGTACGGCACCAGAGGCGCCAGTAAAAGCGGCAGAAATCCGATTGCAATAACCAGCACATTCCTGCTTATCGCGCGCGCCGGCCCGCCGAACATCACGCCCGCGCTCGCTTTCCATGAGCCTGTCTCATCATGACTGGCTCTTGCGCGTTCGAGGAAGTGAATCGCGAAATCTACCGCCATACCAAGCGTTAATGCACTTAATACCGCAACCGGCATATCATAATCTTTTCCGGTCAGTCCGATTATTCCGTAGATAATAATTATCGTAACTGTCAGCGGTATCATGCAGATAATTCCCCACAACGCCGAGCGGAAGAGGACCGCCATCATAATAAAGACGATAATGAAACTGCCGAGAAACGACTGGAGCATTCCGAAGACCATCTTATCCTGCCAGACGGTATTGATATACGTCAGCCCGGCCCAGTTGCGTTCCAGTTGTACAGGCGGCGGATTTTTGCTGAAGAAAGCGTCGGCAGCTTTTACTACTTTCTCCATATCCTTGTTGTCGCCGCTGGTAAGCTGCAGCCATATATTAGCCTTGTTGTAATCGTAGGTGACAAAATGCCAGAGGTAATTGGGCTTGTGACTGCTCTGAAACTGAATCAGGCACTGCGCGATGGCAGGCGACGAAGCCGGCACGACATAATTTTCCTCCCGGCCGTCCACCAGCTCCATATACACTTTTTTCACTATATCGACCACGCTGGTGCTCTTGCCGACGAGTCCCGATTCCTGCAGATATTGCTGCAGCCGGTCCATATATTTCAGCACTTCGGGGTTCTTAAACAGTGCCAGATTGGCTTTCTGCGATTCGAGGAAATTGACTACCTCGTACCACACGTCGGCCTCACCATCCTTAGCCGTGTCGAATCTGCCGTTAGCCGTAGCAATCAGCTCATTGAGGTACTGTTCTTTTGTTTGCTCCTGCTCGGCCTGTGATAAGATTAGTTCGCCTGCCTGTTTAATCGCGGCATTTGCATCGGGTATCTCACTGTGCAATTGTTTCGCTTCGTTTTGCCAGCTCAGCCGTATCGAATCGATAAACTTTTCGTTGATTTCGCCGCCGCTCGCATCCTGGAGAACGAGATACGCCATATATGTTCCGCCGAAATGCTTGTTCAGCTCGATATCAGCCTGGCGGATTGGGTGACTTTTTGAGAACCATTTGACGGGATTGTCGTTGACCTGGATTTGCGTGATTCCGTAAACGGCCACGATAACGACAACGACAATCGTTGCCAGTATCAGCTTTGCGCGGTCATAAGTGAAGTTACCTGTTTTCTTAAGCAGTACGGTCAGCCAGTTTTGTTTTTCTTCGTGTACCGCTTTTCGTCCGAAATTCTCGAGCGATTTTTCGTTTATTAACATTATATAAGCCGGCACAAATGTCACCGTAAACACCCACGCAATCATAATGCCCAGCGCTACAAATATGCCGAACACCTGAACGGGCGGTATCGGCGTAAGCGCAAGCGACGCGAAGCCCGCCGCCGAGGTCAGCGAGGTATACAGCATCGGCGTAAACAGATGGCCCATTACCTCCTTCGTCGTTGCGACCCTGCCTTTTTCCTTCGTGTAAACGTCGAAGAACTCGGAAAGGATGTGAACCGAATCGACCACGGCTATCGGCATAAGGAAAATCGGAATCATCGAGCTCATTATGTGGACGGGAAATCCGAACCCGATTAACAGCCCCATCGTCGAAATGACCGAGACCATCGCAACAATCATCGGCGAGATGACCAAGACGAGCTTTCGAAAGAACAGCAGCATCAGCAGAAATATTATCACCATCGCCGTCGGCGCCGATATCGCCATCTGGATAAACATCTCGACGCCGAACGTATCTTCGGCCACAGGCAGGCCCGTGATGTAATACTGCTCATCTCCGGAGAACGTCGCAGTTTTTTTTCTCAGCTCGCTGTACACCCGGTAGCTCAGGTCCTTGCTGGTCAGCGGAAGGTATAAACAAACAGCTTTTCCATCCTCGGCAAAAACTGTTCCTTCCAATAACGGGCTGTTCTTCGCTCTTTCCCTGATTTGCAGTGCCTCTTGCTCGTTGGCAGGCGGTTTTTTCATAAACCATTCAAAGTTAATCTCGCCGGATGAGCCCTGGCTGATGTAGTCGACCACCGAAGGGGCCAGCAAATCAACCTCTATAACACCCACCTGCTTTTGCGGGTCCTGCTTGTCGGGCCAGGTGAGCGTTTTTGCAAATTCCGTCAGCTCATAAACTCGGGTCAGCGAAGCAGGATTGAAGATGCCGTTGGGATTCTTGTTGTTGACGACCCCCAGCACAACCATGTCACTCAGGGAGAATCGCTGCTTATTGAGATTATGGAATATCCTTACCGCCTCATCCTCTGAGAGCATATTCTCCGGGTCGGTGTCGACCTTTATCATCGGAATCAACGCGCCCGTAGCGAGAGTAAAGACAATAAGTACAGCTATGACAGCTTTATATCGGTTGGTTGAAAAATTTATTATAGCCTGTTCCAGGTTCACTGATTGTCTCCTGATAAAAAAATCGCAATCATAAGGTCCTCTTGTTTAATCAATTACCTCAGCTTCATATTCAACAGGACAAGAAACAGAGCCGGAAACAAGACAATATTTCTCTGCCAACTGAGCTATTTCTTCAATCTTTTCAGCTTGATTATTGTCACGAAGGGATACTTTAGCTTTTACTTCGACGCTGGTAAACCGAAGACCATTTTTAGTTTTTTCAACTTTGCCATTGGCTTCAGAATAATATGATAAGACGTCAACCTTATATTTCTTCACAAAATGATAAAATACCAGCATAATGCAGCTATTAATGGAAGCAACAAACATTTCCTCCGGATTCAAAGCATTAGGGTCACCGCCATAAACAGGTGGAGGGCTAATCTCAGATTCAGATGTCCCGCTCATCACGGTCTTTGCCGGTTTGTCATTTTCTCGTGAAACTATATTCCTGAAAATTTCCATTATTAAACCTCACTTTTATTTTTACGATTACAACTAATTCAAAATTTCATGCATCATTTCTCTTTCTTCTCGGGCGACAGCACCAAAGGTTTCTTTGATAATGCCTTTGGACGGCAATGCCATCATAGGAATATTCATTGTACCAAGATATGTCTTGTCGTTGCGTTCATATAATGCCCATAATAGATGCCATTTCAGGTTTTGCATTGACCATATTGTGAGCGTGGTGAGCTTTACAGATAAAAAACACAATAAGTTTGTCAACACCTTTAAAAGGTTTTTCATGCTTGATCATCGCATCCGAAAAATGCCACTGGGGTACAGGAAAAACCCATCCTTCAGCTTCTTCAACAATCTTTTTTATGCGCTCAACAGTTTCATCAAAGCTGTGTCTGCTTTTATGTTCTACAACCATCATATGACGCATGCCAAGCACAACAAGCCAGGCTATCAGGCAGGCTCCTGCCACAAATGCTATAATACCTATGAGAATTTCTGTTACCAGTTACAACTACTCCTTTTAAATACAAATATTTTTGACAATACCTCATTAGACCAATCGGCCTTAACTATAGAGACCAGTTTATATTACCCCCTCTAAAATTTCATCTAAACCCTTCGGGACCTCCTTTGTCATAATCTCTTTGATTACACCAGAGAAAAAAGAACCCATTAAACGGGTATTCTTTCTGTAAATAACGACTTGCCCGTTTTCATATTCGACAACAGCAATTGCTGCAGGCATAAAAGTTGAAAGCGCTGGGAATGCGAGATTAACCCTGGATGAATGGTCTGGGTTACCTATCTTGTATTCACGCAGGCGAAACGGAAGATTACCCTTCCCTGTTTGTTTATAAGTCTCATTGTAATCCTTTTCGCCTCTTAGAATCCACTCTTTACTTATTTGAATATTTTCTTTGATAACCTTATTCGTCTCTTCAAAATCCAATTTGCTAATATTCTTCACAAAAAAATATTTTCCTAATTTAGGCAGTGAAATTACACCAATTGCTAATAAGAATATAACTGTGATGGCTGCAACAACAATTCCTAAAGTGAACATTTGCTAACCCTTTCAATTTATTTATGAGTAATAACAGTTATTTTTTCAGTGAAGCATCGATAACTTTTATCAGGTATTCTTTTGATTTTATGCCAACAAAGCGTTTGATTTCGACGCCGTCCTTGAACAATATAAGAGTAGGAATAGACTGCATTGCAAAACGATTGGCTAAAGAGGCTGAATAATCAACGTTTACTTTGCCAATCGCGGCCTTGCCGTTTATTGCCCGGGCAACTTCATCCAAAATTGGAGCCTGCATTCTACAAGGTTGACACCAGGGAGCCCAGAAATCAACAAGCACCACTCCTTTTGCTACCGTCGTATTAAAATTATCAGCGTCCAGGTTCACTGTTAACTTATTGCCGTTATTCTCACTGTTTCCAATAAAATCAGTTGATGAGCCGCTTTGACAATTAGAGCATATATTATTTGTTGCAAGCACTCCAAGAGCCGCTACCCCTACCAGCACCACCACAACAGTTGCCACTTTTGACATCTTATTAACAGTTTTATCAGCAGTTGTTTTTTTTGCTTTATTCATTTTTATTAAGCAATTTACAGAGTCCTGTAAAGCATAATTGCACTTTTTAAGACTCGCCTCTCTAAGATGCCTATCCTGCTAAAATAAGCTATTTAATTAGCGTTACTCCATAAATGCAAAAAGCAATATAGAATGCCATCAACAGCAAAAAGAACAATAACATCAACCAGATTGCCAGTGTCATCGCTTGCGGGTGGCCACAATGACGGCAAAATAAGCTGTGTCGGCTTATCTCATTCCCACATGCTTTGCATTCTCGAAGTATTCTTTTTTCCATCGCATCAATCTCCTGCAGTTGTACTTATGAGTTGAATCTATTTATCTTATTAACAATTGTTTTTTTGGCCTTGCTCATTCCTATAGCCCTGTTTTTTATCAGTTAAAGAATCGAACTAATCGCATCAATTAAGGTTTCCTTGGGCTGGAAGCCGATAAAACGCTGAACCTCTTTTCCATCTTTGAACAAGATAAGCGTTGGAATAGCCTGTATTCCAAAACGGCCCGCAACGCCAATAGCCACGTTTTTGAACTACCTTTTGTAGCTGCCATTTTGTCTTTACTCCTTGTTATTCAGGTTCACAATTATCATAAACACAGTACAGAAGTTTTATTACGTTTTTATTTGCTATGTGATAGTAAACCTTCGTGCCGTCCCGTCTGCATCCGAGGACGCCTTTGTCTTTCATCATGTTAAGCTGCTGGCTGGTAATCGATTGTTTGCCGCCGACGCTTTCTACTATATCGCCGACGCATTTCTCACCACCTTCAAGCAGCTCGATAATCCGCAGGCGTACCGGATGCGCAATTGCCTTGAGCACATCAGCGACTTTTTCCGCAGCTTTTTCCTTTATCTGGGCCATTTTTGGTTATCTCTGCAATTTTGCCGTATTTTTTAACTATCCTGACAACCGAATAGGGGCTTAATATTAAAAAATCAATATATAGTAATTTATCGTTATTTCAAACAGAAAGTTCAAGTTGAAATCAATTTTTTATTAATTTCTGTGGAGGTCCGTTCTATTTACCCTGTTGGGCCGAAAGATGGCCTGCAAAGGCCCGAAAGGGCGGATATTATCGGATGCTTACGCCCGCCCCAGCGATTTAATCCTTAAGAGCCACGAACTCGTCTTTGCCGACGCCGCACTCCGGGCAGACCCAGTCATCCGGCAAATTCTCGAACGCAGTGCCCGGCTCGATGCCATTTTCCGGGTCGCCCTTGGCAGGGTCGTATATGTATCCACACGCAGTACATTCGTATTTCTTCATAGCGCTAATCCTTTAATCCTTTGTCGTTTACTGTTTATACCTCATGTAAGTATACTTTTTCGCGGGCCAATAGCAACCCGTTACCGTTTTACCCCCTCCCCTAACGACGGAGGTCATTTTTGTGCACACGGGACAAGCCATTTTTATTTACTCGGCCTTGTTTCGATAAAGTCCGGGCGAATGTAAGTGTGGGGCAAATCCGGGTGGTGGTCTTTTTCTGAGTCCTTAAATTAAGCATAAATGCTTCCGGGCCGGCCGAGCTTATGCCGCCGCACGAGCATCCATAATTGTCCACATCCGGGTCGGCAGCCAGCCCGATATCCGGCTTTGTGGGGCGTTATTTTGGCTGATTTCGGCCAATTAAGGGCGTTTTTTTAGACCAGTCCGCATAGCTGCCAAAAATGAAGAGACGGCCGGTCTGAAAAGCTTGACAAAGTTTGGAAGGTTAGATATAATAATGAGTTACGATTATTATTTTAAAATGAACGAGTGAAAGAGGACTCGAATAAGGAGTAAGAAGATGCGACAAAAAACCATAGTCCGGCACGTCGTCAGACTAACTGAAGCAGTAGTGTTAATGTTCATTCTGGTGGGCTTGACAGGTTGTTTCTCGTCGAATCCAAAGGATATAGAGGCTTTTGCCAAACCGGACGAGGTTGATGTGACGTGCGAGAGTTACATTTTACAGCCTCCGGACGAAGTTGAAATTCACTGCTCGTCGATTCCCGAGCTTCACCTGCAGCATCAGCAAATCAGGCCGGACGGTAAAGTCAGCTTCGAGGGCATCGGACAAATAGATGCCGCAGGTAAGACGCCGTCTCAGTTAGCCGAAGTTCTGAAAGAAAAGGCTCTCAGTCTTTATGCAGTAATGGGTGATAATCCGATAGATGTGCGCGTGGTAGGGTTTGAAAGCAAGGTATATTATGTAATCGGCCAGGTTTATTACACGGGGTCGAAGGAATATACGGGGCGCGATACGGTATTGACAGCGATAGCAGAAGCTCGGCCGACAAACCTGGCGTGGCTGAATCGGATTCAGGTGATAAGGCCGTCTAAAGACAAAAATGTCAAGCCGAAGATATTTGAGCTGAACTACGATAGAATGACAGCACACGGGGACGCCAGTAAAAACGTTCTATTGCAGGAAGGCGATATAGTATTTGTTCCGCCGACCATAATGGGAGCTATTGGGTTGAAGGTTGCGGAGTTTGTAAGTCCGATTGGACAGGCCTTTTCGACGGTCAATATTGTGCAGGGACCTCCCGGGAGCAGATAGTAAGCATAATCTTGCTCGGCTAAGTGCTCCTTAAACTGCGTACGGCGAATTAAAATCGGTGGCGCCGATGAGTTGGAAAAAGATATCGAAATTAGCCCATCTTGTGAGCACGGCGTGGCTCGTACTGTGCGTCGGCTATATTCTGGTTTTGGCATTACGGCAGGCAGGATTTCGCTGGTGGGTTATATTTTCACTGTCAGGACATTCAGCGTTACTTATTTTTCTGTTAGTGAGTTTATATTTATTCGCAATTTTCAGAGGGGTCGGCGGGAGTCAGGCCGTAACAATAGAACATCCCCTGACCAGCACGAGCTATTACCTGATGTTCTATGTAGCGACCCCTGTTTTGGCAGGTTTGACAAGCAGCGTGGCGATGATAGGCGAGAATCGCATCGGCCTGTTTGCTTCCGGAGCTGCACTGGGAACACTGGGGACAACCTTTGTGTTTTGGGTCATTGTGGACCCGGCCATTGCGTCTCTGGAGTTACTGCTGCCTCAAAGCCGGAAGAGCCGTGCCGCGCGTCTGGCTGAAGTCAAAGCTGAAAAGGAGAAAAAACAAAAGGACTGCCAACTCTTATTAGTGCGGATATTGGGGCAGGAGAAAGCGGAGATTCAGCGTTGGCAAAGGGCTTTGAAGCCACAAGCTGAAAAACTTGCGGCGTTGTTGACAGCCGGTGAAATTGATTTTAAGCGAGCTGAGTATGAGGCGATTGAGATAGGAGCCTGTGCATGGCAAATCGGAGGAGTAAGCTGCATGCAACAACTGCGGAAAATGGCAATAGCCGAGTGTAAGCAGAAAAGACGAGAAAGAGATTTCGTTGATTATATTTCTGTTTGGTGGGACGGGATAGGCGGCTGGCGAAATACGTCGCTCTGTTAAAAAGAAGTTGCCGGGTATAGCCCGGCGGTTTGAGTTACAAGAAGCAGGGGTGAAAAATATTAAGCATTTATTGAGCATAATGGCGGTCCTGGTTTTCGCATCTTTCTCATCTGCGAATATAACTATCTATGTAGACGTTGACGGGCCGAATGACCCGGGTACAGGCAGTTATACCGACCCGTTCCTGAAGATTCAGGATGCCATTAATGCGGCGGTAGCCGGAGATACGGTTGAGATTCGGCCTGGATTGTATACCGGTCCGGGCAATTACGACCTCGACCCAAATGGTAAAGCCGTTACTATTCGCAGTACTAACCCGAACAATCCTGACGTTATCGAACGGACGATAATCGACCCCAATCTGGCCGGCCGGGGTTTCTTTTTTGTCAGCGGGGAGGACCCGAATTGTACTATTTCGGGTCTTACCATAAGAAATGGGCTTGCTGCAGACGACTCAGGCGGTGCAATTCTTTGCGACAATAGTAACCCAACAATCAGCAACTGTGTTATAAAAAGTAATGCTGCAGATTGGTATGGTGGAGCTCTGTTCTGCTATTCGAGCAGCCCTGAGATTAGAAACTGTACGGTAACCGGCAATTCGGGTATAGATGGTGGTGCCTTTGAATGCTGGTCCGGCACCACTATAATTAGAAATTGCGTTATCAACAACAATACCGCTTTCGACAACGGCGGCGCAATCGACTGCTATTGGGAAGGTCAAGCTGAACTGCATAACTGCACGGTGGTTACAAACTCAGCCGGCACGGGCGGTGCAGCGCGCTGCGTCGATGAGGGCAAGGTAACTATACAGAATAGTATCATCTGGTCCAACCATGCGGCTAAAGGTGCACAAATAGCGATTGAATCATCCCCCTTTTGCACAAGCGAAGTAATAATCAGCTATAGCGATGTGCAAGGCGGTATTTTAGCAGTACATGTCGACCCCTGCAGCATATTAAGCTGGGACAGCGGTAATATCGATATGGACCCATGTTTTGCAGAGTTTGACCCTAACGGTGACCCGAACTTATGGGATTTGCATCTGCAAAGTACTGCCGGGCGGTGGAACTCCATCTTCTACCACGTAGACCTCAATAGCGATGAGATAATTGACTTAGTTGATTTTGCCAAGTTGGCCGGCGTATGGCTGCAGGGTGGTAATGTACCGGAAGACCTGGACAATAGCGGTATGGTTGACTTGCCGGACATAGGACTGTTTGCCCAATATTATCTGGCGAACAGCCACGAAGACGGGTGGATATTAGATTCGTCGACAAGCCCCTGCATTGACGCCGGCGACCCGAATTCCGACTGGACCGGCGAACCCTGGCCGAACGGCAAAAGGATAAATATGGGCGCGTACGGCGGAACGAACCAGGCGAGCAGGAACGGCAACTTGGCAGATTTTGATTTGAGCGGAGAAGTGAACTTCGTGGATTTTGCCGCCCTTGCAGGCAAATGGATGGACGAGGGCGATTTCGTTGAAGATTTGAGCGCTAACGGCGTGATCGATTACGCTGACCTCAGCATATTTGCAGAGAACTGGCTCTGGTACAAAGAATAAGAAAAGAGGCCGAAGTAGAAACTTCGGCCTCTTGTTTTGTTTTACATCCCTGCAACCATTCTTTAGAATGGATTATTTGCCTTGCATGGCCTTGTAAATCTCAACTACAGTGTTCGCCTTCTTCTCAGCCAGCCAACTAATGCAACACCAATTCCACCCAGCAAAACCGCTCCCGGAGCAGGAATGACAGTAGCTTTTATTTCGACCACAAGGTCGTTGTAATCGCGGTCAGAGCCGCAGCAGCACCGGCTGTACCCTCCTATTTTCAGGTCTTCCCAAAAGACCAGCCAAGTTGTATAGCCATCGTCATCAAGGCCGGTAATCTGATAGGTAACCATATGGTCCCTATAGTCACTGTTATTAGAAGGGTCGGAATACCACGTACCACCCTCGCCGGAGCGTACCCAGTTCCAGGTTGAGCCGGGGTCAAAGTCAACCGTGCCGGAACCAGACACAGAATAACCGTCGCCACCGACAGCAAAAATCATGTTATAACCTGAGCCTGCGTCGTAACCAAACTCCTGGGAGTACGCGGCAAATTTGGCCTGGACTGTTATGTCTGCTATACCATCGGTCCAGGTTTTGTCGTCAGCAGATATTGGTGTGCCGCTAACCAGGTTGAGTAATCCTCCCAAACCATAGTCAGATACCCGCGTGGCAGTAACACCGGCTCCATTTGTGTACACACTTGCGCCCTGAATATGATGGTTATCAAAGGCACCACCATAAACATTGTCGAGTATATCCGTCATATATGCTTCGGCGGCAGGCGGGTTAAGGACATTAGTAAAGCCTGCCTGAGCAACACCGCCGGCTGCTAAAAGAAGAGTCATTATTAGAGGCAATTTCTTCATAGTACGTTCACCTTTAGTTAAACATCCCCAAGAGCAGAGCAAATACCCTGCCCTTAGGTTACATCATTTACAGTGTTCTTTTTCTTCTTAGCCATCCTACTAATGCAACACCAATACCGCCCAGGACGATAGCACCTGGTGCAGGAATGACGCCGACGGCGAGGTTGTCTAATTCGAACGCATACGGCGCACTGGTGCCGGGATACCCGGGTTGGCCA
>Ga0315554_1000554_pt1 | contig 22349 bp, 20 predicted proteins | sample SalMarSW160370MG_FD_202114 | JGI IMG/M metagenome (GOLD analysis project Ga0315554, IMG submission 202114) | Salt marsh sediment microbial communities from the Plum Island Ecosystem LTER, Massachusetts, United States - Salt Marsh Sediment SW1603-70 ... | reverse complement strand
GAGGTGCGGCTCCGCGCCTCGGCTACCCGCGGGTACATGAGGCTCATGCAGATGGCGATCTTGGATTCGGCATCCCGGGCCTGGTGGGCGAACTCGGCCGCGGTGTAGAGAGGGTTGCTGGGAACGGCGACCCCGCCGGCGCGCCAGATCGCCTGGTAGGCCATGACCGTCTGCGGGCAGTTGGCCATGAACACCGAGACCCGGTCACCCTTCTGGAGACCCAGCCCCTGCAGGGCGGCGGCGAGGCGATCGACAAGAGCATCCAGCTCCTTATAGGTGATGGCGTTACCGAAGAAGAGAATTGCGTTGCGTTCGTAGGTTTTGACGGCTTGCCGGAGCAGCTCGCCGAGGGCTAGCTTCGGGTACTCCATCGAGATGGGCACCCCTTCGTCGTAGTGCTGGTGCCACGGTCGCGAATCCATCAGCGCCTCCTTGACGGTGGGCGGGCCGGAGTCGCCGCCGGCCCCGCCTGCGTTGTCGTTTGACACTACCCGAGTGGGCCCCGGCCCGGCCTAGGAACGGCCCGTTTGATCCTCGATGGCGCGCCAGCGAACGAAAAAAGCGAAGAGGGGCAGGAGCAGCGCCAGAGGCCAGACCGAATTGAGCGCGAAGGATGCGGCCACGTACAGCAGAAGGAGCGCGATTCCGATGCGCAGCGGCGCCTGCCGCCCCAGGGCCGGCACTCCAACGGTGGCGGCGGCCGCGGCGATGCCCGCGGCGACGATGGCACCGATACAAACGCTGGGCACCAGGTGGATCGGATGGGCCGCGTGCAGGCCGGCGCCGAGGCCGAATGCCGGGATGTAGAGCCACTGCAGCCGGTCGTTCATGGTTGTCCCCAGGCGTCGGTCCTGCACCGGCACGAGATTCTAGGCGTGTGCGGGCGCCGGCCCCCGGGGCTGGAAGAGGCCGTTCGGCTAGCCTCGGCAACAGTCGTCTGACGGGAGGAAGCATGCTGCGCAACGGATCGAGCGGCCTAGAGGTCGAGAAGCTGCAGGAGTCGCTGAAGCGCATCGGGTTCGGCCCGGGGCCCATCGACGGGGTCTTCGGACCGAAGACCGAGGCCGCGGTGCGGAAGTTCCAGGAGCACGCCGAGCTCGTCGTTGACGGCATCGCCGGCCCCAAGACGATGGGGGCCCTCGAGGAAGCGCTCCGTGAGGCCAAGAAGATCAAGAAGGAGATGAAACCGCCGCCGTATGGCGGCGGCTACCCGGCCGAGTCCCTCAAGTCGCCCGACGACAAGAAGTAGACAAGAAGTAGCGGCCCGGCCGCACGCTGCCGCGCCCAAGGCGCGTGTGCGTGGTACGACGGCCGTATGGCGGCAGGGCCGGGCTCGGTAAGGTTGAGGCGCCGTGCGCCGTCGTGAGCTGCTGCCCTCCGATCTTCCGGCTGTCGAGATGCTGCTCGATACTGTGGCGGCGCGGAAGCGTGGTGAGGCGCTCAGTGAGGAGGCCCGGCTCGATCTGTTGGCCCTCGGCCTCGGTGTCGTGGCCGAGTCTCGGGGCCGGCTCGTCGGCTGCGCCGGCCTGCGCCACGAGGGCGGCCATGTGGTGATCGAAGTGGCAGTCGCTCCCGAAGCCGGTGCCGAGGTGTTGGACCATCTGCTGGATTACGCGCTGGAGCTGGCGGAAGGTCGCCCGGTCCTGCTCTGGTGCGCCGACGGCGAGACTTCGGCGGCGGGCCGGGCCCGAGGACTGCGCCGTTCCCGGAGGCTGCTCCGGCTGGAGTGCTCCCTGCCCGTCGAGCATGAGGCCGGCGAGTCCGAAGGGGTGGAGATCCGCACTTTTGTCGCCGATTGTGACGTGCCGGCATTTCTGGCCGTCAACAACGCTGCCTTCGCCGGCATCACCGCTTGGACCGAGGCGGACGTGGCGGCAAGGGTGCGCCGCTCCTGGTTCGACCCCGCCGGCGTGTTCCTGGCCTGGGAAGGGGATCGGGCCGTCGGGGCCGCCTGGACCAAGATGCACCATGGAGGTGTCGGGGAGATCTACCTGCTCGCCGTGCATCCGGCGGCCCAGGGGCGGTCGGTGGGCCGGGCGCTGGCACTCACAGCTCTCGATCATCTGCACCGGGCCCGCGGGGCCAAGACGGGGCTGGCCTACACGGATGCCGAGAACCACCGGGCGCGAAGGCTCTACTCGGGGCTCGGGTTCGAGACGGTGCGGGTGAGGGACTGCCTGGAGGCCTAGCCGAACCTACGCCCGCAAGAGGGGCAGCAGGCGTCGTCTTCGGCCGTTTGGGACCGGCACCAGGGGCAGGGAAGATCAGCGCCATCGCCGCGCATAATGCGGGCCAGCGGTACGACCTGCTTCATCACCGCTCCTTGAGGGTTCGCAACGGGGGAGGCTAGGCCACTCGGGGTCACAAGCGAGGGATTTCGCGTCGGCGCGTGCCGGCGGGGGGAGTATCGCAGGCCAGCCTCGCTGCGGTGATTACGCTACGGCCGGCCGTAGGAGTCATGGCATGCCGATCACAGTCACATTGCCCGACGGCTCGGCCCTCAGCCTGGACGAGGGCGCCACCGGCTTGGACGCGGCGGGCGCCATCGGCAAGCGTCTCGCCGCCGACGCCGTCGCGGTCAAGGTAGACGGTGAGCTGCGCGATCTCAGCGTGGCCCTGGCCGACGGCGCCGCCTTTGAGGTGGTCACGGCCGCCAGCGACGAGGGACGCCACGTGCTGCGCCACTCGGCGGCGCACATCATGGCCCAGGCGGTGCTCGGCCTCTTCGAAGGTGCCAAGTTCGCCATCGGCCCGCCCATCGAGGACGGCTTCTACTACGACTTCCAGGTGGCGGAGGCCTTCACTCCCGAGGACCTGGAGCGTGTCGAGGCCCGTATGGCGGAGATCATCGCCGAAGACCAACCATTCGAGCGGGAAGCCGTGTCCAAGAAGCGCGCCTTGGAGTTGTTCGGCGATCAGCCCTTCAAACAGGAGATCATCGCCTCCGTCGAGGAGTCGGAGGTTGCCGGCGGCCAGCAGGTGACCGTCTACCGCAACCACGAGTTCATCGACCTGTGCCGGGGGCCGCATCTGCCGTCTACCGGTCGCTTGCCGGCGGTGAAGCTGCTGCGCAGCGCCGGAGCCTATTGGCGCGGCGACGAAAACCGTCCTCAGCTGCAGCGCATCTACGGCACGGCTTGGGAGAGCCGCGAGGCGCTCGACGCCTACCTCCATCGGCTCGAAGAGGCGCGGCGGCGGGATCACCGGCGTCTCGGGGCCGAACTCGACTACTTCTCGTTCCCCCACGAGCTGGGGCCGGGGCTGGCGGTGTGGCATCCCAAGGGCGCCCTCGCCCGCAACATCATGGAGGACTACAGCCGCCGCACCCACCTCGATCACGGCTACCAGATAGTGGCGTCCCCCCATATCGCCAAGGCGGATCTGTGGCAGCAGTCCGGTCACCTCGACTTCTATGCCGGTTTTATGTACCCGACCTTGGAGATCGACGAAGGCGACGAGTACGTGCTCAAGCCGATGAACTGCCCCTTTCACATCATCATCTTCGGTGCCAGGTCGCGCTCCTATCGGGAGCTTCCCATGCGCCTGTTCGAGCTGGGGACGGTATACCGCTACGAGCGGTCCGGAGTGGTGCACGGCCTGCTGCGGGCGCGCGGCTTCACCCAGGACGACAGCCACATCTTCTGCACGGAGAGCCAGCTGGACGACGAGCTACGGGGGCTGGTCGATTTCTCGCTGATGGTCCTGCGCGACTTTGGCTTCGACGAGTTCGAGGCCGACCTGTCCACCCGTCCCGACAAGTTCGTGGGGAAGGTGGAGGCGTGGGATCGGGCCACCGAGGCGCTACGCAAGGCCTTGGAGGCCACAGGCCTCCCCTACAAGGTGGCCGAAGGCGAAGGCGCGTTCTATGGGCCGAAGATCGATCTGCACGTCAGGGATGCCATCGGGCGGCGCTGGCAGCTGACCACGCTCCAGGTCGACTTCGGCCAGCCCGACAACTTCGACATCACCTACGCCACCCCCGAGAACACACGGGAACGTCCGGTGATGATCCACCGCGCCCTGTTCGGCTCGGTGGAGCGCTTCTTCGGCGTCTTGATGGAGCACTACGCCGGGGCGCTGCCCGGCTGGCTGTCGCCGGTGCAGGCCACCATCGTTCCGGTTGCCGACCGGCACAACGAATATGCCGAGAAGGTCGCCGGGGCATTGCGGGAGAACGGGCTTCGGATCGAGATAGATGCCGCCGATGACACCGTCGGCGAGAAGATCCGCAAGGCGATCACCGGCAAACATCCGGCGGTCATCGTCGTCGGCGACAGCGATGTTGAATCCGGCACGGTAGGACTGCGCATGCGCGGGGCCGAGGAGGAACGTGGTGTTGCACTCGACGAGGCGGCGCGCCGGCTGGTCGAGTTCTGCCGGCCGCCCCGCTAGGTACTTGAGCTAGGTCACAGGACGGGTAGCCTTGCCGGTCGCGCCGACGGACACCACCAAGTATTGGGTTTGTTGAGGGACCAGTGAAACGTTTCATCTACCTGCTCTCATCGCTGGTGCGGCGCGCTCCGCTCGCCGTACTCATCGGATCACTGGTTCTGACCGCCGCCTTTGCCTTGTTCATCCCGCAGCAGGAACAGGCCTCGGGAGGCGGAGGCTTCGCCCCCGACTCGGCAGAGTTCGTCGCCTTCCAGACGGCGAACGAGGTCTTCGCATCGACCTCGGAGGACCCGGTCCAGGTGCTGGTCAAGGCGGAATCCGGGGATCTCCTCACCGCCGAGGGGATACAAGTGTACGTGGCCGCCATCGAAGCCATCAACGGCAGCAGGGCCGCAGAGCTCTACGGCGGCCGGCCCGGCGGGGATGTTGTGGGGTTCCTCGATCCGACCATCGTGTGGCTGGCCGAGAACGGCATCGACCCGTCGGCGGCTACCGACGAGCAGGTGAAGCAGGCGTTCGTCGAGTCCATGGCCGAGCTGCCGTCTTCGTCCGCTCTGGAGTTCCTCCTTTCGAGCCGGTCCGATCTCTCCGAGCCGCGAGTGCCCGCCGGCCTCTTGATCGCCTACCTGAACACGACCTCGCTCGATGAGGGCGTCGGGAACATCTCAGAGCAATTGGGCGAGGTCGAGTCGGACATGGCCGACGCGGTGCGGGCCGTCTCCAACGGGGATGTTTCGGTGGAGCCCTTCTCGTTCAACCTGTTCTCTGCCGACACCGGGGAGTTCCAGCGCGAGATAAGTCGCCTCTTCGCCACCGCCTTCGCCATCATCCTGGCCATCCTGGGGTTCGTCTTCTGGATCCACCCCAAGGGCCGGCTGTCGCGGTGGGCGGCGCTGCGGCGGGCCTCGGCCGACGTGGCCATGGCTCTCGGGGTGATCATGCTCTCGGTCATCTGGATGATGGGCATAGGGGTGCTGCTGGGCCCGGGCTACCTCGGGTTCATCGGGCCCTTCAACGAGATGCTCCAGATGATCCCGATCCTTCTGATCGGCCTGGGCGTCGACTACGCCATTCACCTCACCGCCCGCTATCGGGAAGAGATCGGCGCCGGGGCCGACGTGGTGGACGCGGCGACCAAGGCGACTCGCACCGTCGGGGTTGCCCTGGTGCTGGCCACGGTGACCACCGCAGTGGGTTTCCTCACCAACCTGGTGAGTCCCATCGGGGCTATTGCCGACTTTGGGGTGCTGGCGAGCGTTGGCATCGGCTCGGCGTTTCTGCTCATGCTCACTTTTGTGCCGGCGATCCGCATTCTTCTCGACCGCCGTGCCGAGCGGGCCGGTCGTCTTCCCGTCGAGGCGATGGGCCACTCGGCCGAGCGCGCCCTTCCCCGGCTCATGGGGGCGGCTTCTGTGTTCGCCGAGCGGGTGCCCGTCATCATGCTCTCCATCGCTCTGGCCGCCGGTGGCCTGGGGGCCTGGGGGTTCACTCGCCTCGACACCACCTTCTCTTTCACCGACTTTGTGCCCCAAGGTTCGCCCCTGCTAGCGACCTACGACGACCTCACCGAAGAGTTCGGCGGAGGTTTCGGCGAGGTCACCCGGGTGCTCATCGACGGCGACGTGGCCACCGTGGCGGCACACAACGCCCTCTGGGTGGCTACCAACGACATCAACAACACCCCGGATGTGGTCATCCTCGGCGAGCGGGCTCTGGTCGATTCCCCGCTCGAGGTGCTCCGCAGCCTCACCGTTTCCCCCGAGGCCGGGGGTGATCCCGCCACGTACGACGCCGGCTTCGCCGAAACGGCGTCCGATCTCGGGCTGATGCCCGATCTCACCGTTGCGCCCGGCACCGATGTCGCCGCTCTGTACACGGCGGCAGAGGAGGCGGCTCCGGACGCGATGAGCCGGGTGCTCGCCTCCGAGGACGGCGCCTACAGATACGCCGTCATGAGCATCGGGACCGAAGCCGGGGAGCAGCGGGCCATGGAGCTTCGCGACAACCTGGCCCAAGACTTTGATGCATTCAATTCCGTAGAGGCCACCACTGCGGTGCCCACGAGCGACTACATCGTGATCGGCGCGGTGGTGGAGGCGCTGCGGGCTTCGCAGGCCCTGTCCATCGCGCTGACCATCGTGGCGGCCATGGCGCTGCTGGTGATCACGTTCTTCATCGAATCGCGGCGACCCTTCCTCGGGGTCATCACGATCCTCCCCGTGGGCCTCGTCGTGCTCTGGGTGTTTGGGATGATGACGGTCTCCGGCATCTCGTTCAACCCGATCACCGGGATGATCGCCTCCATCTCCATCGGCATCGGAGTGCCCTACGCCATCCACATCACTCATCGCTACCAGGAGGACCGGATCCGCTGCGACAGCCCCGAGGAGGCGATCCGCCTCACCATGACGCACACAGGGGGAGCGCTGGCCGGGTCGGGCTTCACCACCGTGGCCGGATTCGGCATCCTGATCACCTCGTCTCTGGCGCCTTTCCAGCAGTTCGGCCAGGTGGTGGCCTACGCCATCGGCTTTGCCCTCGTGGCGGCAGTGCTCGTGCTGCCGAGCATGCTGGTGCTCTGGGATCGATGGCACAGGCGGCGCGGCGAGGAGGTCGTCGACGTCCACGCCGTGGAGGAGGCGCTCGCCGCCGGTTGACGACGGGCTCAGTTGCCGAGGCTCAGAGCACGTACCGCTCGCCGGAGTCGTCTTCGACCTCGAAGGCGACGGCGAAGTTGGGTCGCCGGGGCCACCGCTCCAAGAGCGCAGCAGCCTTCGTGTTGCATCCGGCCTGGAAGACGGCCCAGGGCTCACCGCGGTAGGCCTCGCCGATGTCGGAGGCGCACCCGGCGACCGGGTCGACGGCGCGTGAGCGTGTCGCGAACCCCGGCTCGGCGTCCTCGTAGTCGGGCCGAACGGTGAAGCCTTCGATCGAGATCACGGCTAAGCCGAGATCACCGCAGCGGCTAACGATCTGCGCAGCGGTATCGGCCGGGTAGAAGCCCTCATCCTCGGGTCCGCGGTGGATGGCCAGAGGGTCGAAGTCGGCGGCCAGGATCTCGATGGCGCTCGATCCGCCTCCGGCCGCCGGGGCTTCCAGCGGCTCGTCGACGCCGCCCAGGATGGCCGCGGCCACGTCCAGGGCACGCTGCAGCTCGGTCAGATCGAAGGCGTGGGGATCCGCTTCGGAGAGGAACTCGACGTAGAGGCGATCGTCGCGGGCGTAGGCCATGCCCACGTAGCGGCCTTGTTCGATCAGATCGACGACCGGCTCCGGCCAGTCCGGATCTTTACGTTCGGAGACGTAGATGCGGTCCATGGCGTCGATGATACGGCCGGGCTCCTACCGCTCGTGCACCACCGGGTAGTCGCGCCGCTTGGGGCCCGAGTAGATCTGCCGCGGGCGCCAGATACGAGTCGTGGGATCGACGAGCTGTTCCCTCCACTGCGCCATCCATCCGGGTATGCGGCCCAAGGCGAACAGCACGGTGGACATCCTCGGGGGGAAGCCGAGGGCCCGGAACATGATTCCCGAGTAGAAATCGACGTTCGGGTACAGGTGCCGCTCGATGAAGTAGTCCTGGGTCAGGGCCGCCTCTTCGAGTTTGAGGGCGACTTCGAGAAGCGGGTCATCCTGGCCGAGGCGGTCGACGACATCGTGGGCGAAGTCTTTGAGGATGCGGGCTCGCGGATCGTACGTCTTGTACAGGCGGTGGCCGAAGCCCCAGAGCCTGAAGGGATCGTTTGGATCCTGCGCTCGTTTGATGAACTTCGTGTAGTCCCCGTCGGCTCGGAGGATCTCTTCGAGCATCTCGACGACGTTGTGGTTGGCACCTCCGTGGAGAGGGCCCCAGAGAGCGTTGATCCCGGCGGAGATCGAGGCGAACAGGTTGGCCCGGGCGCTGCCGACGAGGCGCACGGTCGAAGTGGAGCAGTTCTGGCCGTGATCGGCGTGCAGGATGAGCAGGACGTCGAGGGCCTTTGCCACCACCGGGTCGATCTCGTAGTCCTGGGTGGGCTGGGCGAACATCATGTGGAGGAAGCGGGCGGCGTAGTCGAGCGAGTTCTTCGGGTAGACGTAGGGCTGTCCCATCGATCTCTTGTAGGCGAAAGCTGCGATGGTGGGTACCTTGGCCATCATGTAGATGGCCGAGAGCTCGACCACCTCGGGGTCCTCGACGTTCTGCAGCTCGGGGTAGAAGGTCGACATGGCGAGCATGGCCGAGGAGAGCACGCCCATGGGGTGGGCGTTTCTCGGTAGCGCCTCGAGCAGGTGCTTCATGTCCTCGTCGATGAGTGTGTGGTTCGTGATGCGCTCGCGGTATTCCTCGAGCTCGCCGAGGCTCGGCAGCTCGCCGTGGAACAGCAGATAGGCGACCTCGCAGAAGCTCGATCTTTCGGCCAGCTGGTCGATCGGATAGCCGCGGTAGCGCAGCTCTCCGATGGAGTCGTCGACGTAGCTCACCCCGCTGCGGCATGCCGCAGTGTTGGCGAAACCCAGGTCGAGGGCGACCAGGCCGGTCCGCTCCCGCAAGGTGCCGACGTCGACGCCGCGGTTGCCTTCGCTGCCGACGACGATGTCGAACTCGATCTCCTTGTCCCCGTCCTTGAGGATCACCTTGTCGGCTGCCATGTCTACCCCCTAGTCTTCTTTCTCGGCTTCGGCAGCGGCAATGACTCGCTGGGCCTCCTGTGGTGGTGCTTCCTCGTAGTGGCTCATCTGCATCTCGAATGATCCCCTGCCGCTGGTGAGTGAACGCAGATCGATGCTGTAGCGCTGGATCTCGGCGAGAGGGACTTCGGCGGTGATGACTCTGAGGCCGCCGTCGGAGTCCATGCCGAGGACACGCCCGCGTTTGGCGTTCAGGTCGCCGATCACATCTCCGGTCTGGTCCTCGGGGACCCGCACGGTGATCCTCATGATGGGTTCCAGCAGCGCCGCGTTCAGGCTGGGCGAAGCCGCCCTGACCGCCTGGATGCCGGCCATGCGGAAGGAGAGCTCGTCCGAATCGACCGAGTGGTGCTTTCCGTCGTAGACCGTGGCCTTCACATCGACCACCGGGTATCCGGCGAGGATTCCCCGCTGCAGCGCCTCGCGGATCCCCTTGTCGACGGCGGGGATGTACTGGCGGGGAATGTTCCCGCCCTTGACCTCATCGACGAACTCGTAGCCGGTTCCGGCCGGCATCGGCTCGAACCTCACGTAGGCGACGCCGAACTGGCCTCTGCCGCCCGATTGTTTCTTGTGTTTGCCCTCGACGTTGGTGCGGCCCCGGATGGTCTCCCGATACGGGATCTTGGGCAGGCCGGTTTCCACCTCGACGCCGAAGCGTGAGGAAAGCCGGGAGATGACGACCTCCAGGTGGGCGTCGCCGAGGCCCGAGATCACGGTCTGGCGGGTGTCGGCACGGCGTTCGACGCTGAGCGTCGGGTCGTCCTCCACCACCCGCTGCAGGGCGGTGGAGAGCTTTTCCTCGTCCTGCTGCGACTTGGGGAAGACGGCAACGGACATGGTGGGCCGGGGCATCGCCACGGGCTCGATGACGGCGCTCGACTTGGCGGATCTCAGGGTGTCGCCGGCCAGCGTCGATTCGAGCTTCGCCACCGCGGCGATGCCTCCCCGCGGCACTTCGGTCACATCCGCGTGCTCCTTGCCGCGCATCGAGAAGAGGTTGTGCATGCGGCTGCTGGCGTTGCGCGCCGGGTTTTGCAGATCGGCGTCCAGCTTCACGCTTCCTCGAAACACGCGGAACAGCGAGATGCGGCCGACGTAGGGGTCCGACTGGGTCTTGAAGACGTAGGCGACGGTGTCGCCGTCGGCTATCTCGCCGTCAACGAGGGGTGGGTCCGGTCTCTCATCGGGCCGGGGCCCGTAGTCGATGATGAACTCCACCAGGCGATCGATGCCGACGAGCTTGGTGGCGGATCCGCAGAGCACGGGGAAGGCGGCACCGGTGATCAGGCCTTCGTGAATGGCGGCCACGAGCTGGTCGCGGCCGGGCTCGACACCCTCCAGGTACTGCTCGAGCAGCTCGTCGTCGGTCTCGACGGCGGCTTCGATGAGAGCCGTGCGCAGACCGGTGATTTCGCCGGCAACCGACTCCGGCATCTCACCTTTGGTCCCGCCGGGTTTGCCGTCGTAGGTGAAGACGACGTTGTCGACCAGGTTGACCACGCCGGAGAGCTCGTGCTCGGTGCCGATAGGCACCTGCAGCGGCGCCACGGCGGTCCCGAAGTGGTCCTTGATCTGGCCCAGGGTGCGCGCGTAGGAGGCGCGCTCACGGTCGAGCTTGTTGATGAAGAAGGCGCGGGCGATTCGCTCCTCTTCGGCCATGTGCCACACCGCCTCCGTCTGCACCTCGACCCCGTCGACCGCGGAGACCACGAACAGAGCGAGGTCGGCAGCTCGAAGCGCGGCGCGCACTTCGCCGAGGAAGTCGGAGTAGCCGGGAGTGTCGATCACGTTGACCTCGTGGCCCTTCCAGCCGAAGGGCGCCATGGCCAGGCTCACCGAGCTCCCGCGCGAGATCTCCTCCGGCTCGAAATCCGTTGTGGTGTTCCCGTCCTCCACCCGTCCCATGCGGGTGGTGACGCCGGTCGCGTGCAGCAACGCTTCGGTCAGAGCCGTCTTGCCGCTGCCGCTGTGACCTACGAGAACGACATTCCGAATCTCGTCCGAGCCCAAATCCGAGCCCAAAGGGGGAACCTCCTCGCGGGAGGTGCGGAGTCTAGTTCTCGCCGGCAGGCCCGCCCTCGTGTGCTACCTTCGATGCTGCCGTGCTGGACATCAGGGCGCGCAAAAAGGTCTCCCGTGCCTTCAACCCGATTGCACGCGCGGTGACGCGCATGGGACTCGGCCCCACCGCGGTGACTCTGGTCGGGGTGATGGTCTCCCTCACCGGGTCGCTGTTGCTCGCCTTGGGCCAGCTCACCCCTGGGGGAGCCGTGCTCGGCCTCGGGGCCAGCCTTGACGTCGTCGATGGGCTCATCGCCAGGCTCACCGGGACCGAGACGGTAAGGGGGGCCATTCTCGATTCGTTCACCGACCGCGTCAGCGAGGTGGCGATGTGGACCGGCCTGGCCTTCTATCTTGCGGACCACAACGAGTCCATGCTCGTCATGGCGTCGCTCGTCGCTGTCAGCGGATCGCTCCTGATCCCATATCTCAGGGCCAAGGCCGAAGGCGAGGGTCTCGAGGGCAAGGGGGGTCTGATGGGACGAGCGGAGCGCCTTCTCGTCTTCTGTTGGGGCGTGAGCATCGCCGGAATGGGTGTGCCCTACCTGCTGGAGGTCATCGTGTGGTCTCTCGCCGGGCTCACCTGGTTCACCGTCGTCCAGCGTGTGCGCCTCACCTGGCTGCAGTTGGACGCGTGAAGGGCGCCTTCGGCTACTACCTCTTCCGGGCCCTCTTCGGGTTCGTGAGCTTCCTGCCGGAGCGGGTGGCGCGAGGCCTCGGTTATGCGTGCGGCTACGTGGCCTCGTTTCTGGCACCGAAGCGACTCAGGATGGCCGAGCGTCACCAGCGCCGGGTGCTGGGTCCCACTGCCGGCGGTCGCAAGGCGGCGCGACGCGTCTTCGTTTACTACGGCCGGTACATGGCGGAGGCATTCTGGGTACGGCCGCGCCGACGTCGTTTCCTGCTCGATCGGGCCGAAATCGAGAACGTCGAGATCCTCACCGGCGCCGTGGCCTCGGGTCGCGGGGTCATTCTGGCCGTGGGTCACATGGGCAACTGGGAGGCGGCCGGGCTCAAGGCAGCCGCAGTTGGAGCGCGAGTTCTGGCGGTTGCCGAGGACCTGCCCAACGAGCGTATCGTCCGCTGGTGGGTCGATTTGCGCAACATGATGGACATCGATGTGGTCATCGCCCGCAAGGGTGTCCGGGTCACGATGGATCTCATGCGCCGCCTCGAGCAAGGGGGCGTAGTGGCGCTGCTGTGCGACCGTGACCTGAAGGGGACCGGCGTGCCGGTGATGTTCTTCGGCGAAGAGACGACGATGCCCGCCGGCCCCGTCGCCTTGGCCTGCCGCGCCGGTGCAGCGGTGATCCCGGTCGGCACCTATTTCAGGAAGGGGGCGGGACACCATTTTGTCATATACCCGCCGCTCGACATCCTGGAAGGCGACGACGTCGACGAGCAGGTGCGCCAGGGCACGCAGAGCCTGGCCGAGGTCTTCGAGGACATCATCCGCAAAGCGCCGGAGCAGTGGCATCTCATCGTCCCCAACTGGCCCAGCGACCGGGAGACCTCATGAGGATCGCAGTGGTGTCGCCCTACGACCTCGATGCTCCTGGAGGAGTGCAGGACCAAGTCGTGTCGCTCGTCTCCTGGCTGCGCGACGACGGCCACGAGGCTTGGGCGGTGGCGCCCGGATGCGGAGGGCCCGACGGCACGCGTCACGTCGGGGGGGTGGTAAGCGTGCCGGTCAACCGGTCACGGGCGCCGATCACGCTGAACCCGGCTGTGGTGCGCAGGGTGGCCGCGGCGGTGTCGGACGCCGACGTCGTCCACGTGCACGAGCCGCTCGTGCCCCTTGCCGGCCTGGCCGTGCTCCTGGCCGACACTCCGCCTCGTGTGGGCACGTTCCACGCCGACCCCGGTGCCTGGGTGCGCCGCCTATACCGGGTCGGGTCCGTCTTGCTGAGGCGTATGACCCGTCGCCTCGCCGTTGCCACCGCGGTGAGCCCGGTGGCCCAGGAGGCGGTTGCCGGCTTCATCACTGCCCGCGTCGTGCCCAACGGCCTCGACGTCGCCGCGCGGCGCAGCGACGGGGAGAAGGTGCCGGGACGTGTCGTCTTCATCGGACGCGACGAGCCCCGCAAAGGCCTCGACGTGCTGCTCCAGGCGTGGCCGGTCGTGCGGTCTTCCGTGCCTCACGCCGAATTGCGGGTCATCTCCACCCAGCGCCCCTCAGGGCCTGCCGGAGTGACCTTCCTGGGCCGGGTGGGCGAGGAGGCCAAGCGGGCCGAGCTGGCTGCGGCATCGGTGCTGTGCGCCCCCAATCTCGGGGGCGAGAGCTTCGGGCTCGTGGTCGTAGAGGGCATGGCGGCCGGGTGTGCCGTCGTCGCCAGCGACCTTCCCGCCTTTAAGGCCGTCGCCGGGGAGTCGGCGGTGTTCGTCCAGGCCGGGAACTCCAACGCCTTGGCCGCCGCACTGGCGAAGATGGCCGGCGACGCCGACGTAGCGGCTGCCGCCGGGGAGGCGGCGCGGCAGGCGGCGGAGCGTTTCGATCGCTCGGTGGTGCTCCGCGGCTACGTGGGCGCCTACCTGGATGCTCTCGGGTCCTGATGAGCCTCGGTTTCTGCCCGCCCCGCGGCGGTACAATCGCTTGGTGACCAAGGAGAGAACGTGGAACAGGGTACGGATCGGGTGAAGCGAGGGCTCGCCGAGATGCTCAAGGGCGGTGTGATCATGGACGTCACCAACGCCGAGCAGGCGGAGATCGCCGAAACGGCTGGAGCCGTAGCCGTCATGGCCCTCGAACGGGTGCCCGCCGACATCCGGCGCCAGGGCGGGGTGGCCCGCATGGCCGACCCGACGAAGATCGAGGAGATCAAGGCCGCAGTGACGATCCCGGTCATGGCCAAGGCGCGCATCGGACACTTCGTCGAGGCGCAGATCCTCCAGTCTCTCGGGGTCGACTACGTGGACGAGAGCGAGGTTCTGACTCCCGCCGATGAGGAGCACCACATCGACAAATGGAAGTTCACCGTGCCGTTCGTGTGCGGGGCGCGCAACCTGGGCGAGGCTCTACGCCGCATTGGCGAGGGTGCGGCGATGATACGCACCAAGGGCGAGGCCGGCACCGGGAACGTGGTCGAGGCGGTCCGCCACATGCGGTCGATCACCAACGACATGAGGCGCCTGCAGTATCTGGGCGAGGAGCAGCTGATGACGGCGGCGCGCGATCTGGGAGCGCCGTACGAGCTGGTTCGTGAGGTTGCCGAGACGGGCGCCTTGCCCGTGGTCAACTTCGCCGCCGGAGGCATCGCCACCCCGGCCGACGCCGCGCTCATGATGCAGCTCGGCTGCGACGGCATCTTCGTCGGCTCGGGCGTGTTCAAGTCCGATGACCCTCCGAGTCGAGCCCGTGCCATCGTCGAAGCCACCACCTATTTCGAAGATCCCGCGATCCTGGCCAAGGTATCGAAGGGTTTGGGCGAAGCGATGCCCGGTCTCGAGATCGACAAGCTCGAGCCGGGGGAGATGCTGCAGACTCGAGGCTGGTGACGTGCGCGTCGGGGTGCTGGCGCTTCAGGGGGACTTCCGTGAGCACGCCGCCGCGCTGGGGCGTCTCGGTGCCGAACCGGTGCTGGTGCGCCGGATCGAGGATCTCGACGGCATCGAGGCTCTCATCATCCCCGGTGGCGAGTCGACGACCATCGGCAAGCTGGCCGAACGCTGCGGACTCATCGAACCGCTGCGCCGGCTCGTGGCCGGGGGCCTCCCCACGCTCGGCACCTGCGCCGGCATGATCTTCCTGGCCTGCGGCACCACCTCGGAGAACGGCCAGCCGCAGCTGGGTGTGCTGGATGTCGTCGTGGAGCGGAACGCCTTCGGCCGGCAGGTCGATTCCTTCGAGGCCGATCTCGACGTGGCCGGGTTCGACGAGCCGATGAGGGCCGTGTTCATTCGTGCGCCCTGGATTGCCGAGGCCGGCGCAGATGTCGAGGTGCTGGCTTCGGTGGAGGGCCACCCGGTGCTGGTGAGGCAGGGCAACGTGATCGCCAGCTCGTTTCATCCGGAGCTCACACGCGATGGCCGGCTGCATACACTTCTCCTTGGCATGGAGGGCTGATGTCCGGACACTCCAAGTGGTCCACGATCAAGCACAAGAAAGGGGCGAAGGACGCCAGGCGGGGCAAGCTGTTCGCCAAGCTGGCACGAGCCGTCGAAGTGGCGGCCCGTGAAGGCGGGGGCGATCCTTCCTCCAACGCGGCTTTGGCCCAGGCCATCGACAAGGCGCGGGGCGCTTCGGTGCCCAACGACAACATTGAGAGGGCCATCAAACGGGGCACCGGTGAGGCCGAGGGAGCCCACTACGAGGAGATCTGGTACGAGGGGTACGCGCCGGGCGGCGTCGCCCTCTACGTGCACGTTCTCACCGACAACCGCAACCGTGCCACTTCGGCGGTGCGTTCCGTCTTCACTCGCGGCAATGGGAACCTGGGCGAGCCGGGCTCCGTGGCGTACCTCTTCGAGCAGAAGGGATATCTGCTCGTCAACGGCGGGGAGGACGAGGTCATGCTGGCGGCTCTCGATGCGGGAGCCGAGGACGTGCGCGCCTCGGGCGACCAGTGGGAGGTGATCGGCTCTCCAGGGGACCTCAAGGCGCTTCGGCGAGCCATGGAGGCGGCGGAGATCGAGGTGGAGATGGCCGAGGTCACCCAGCTGCCGCTGACGGGAGTGCCCCTGCAGGAGGGAGCCGCCCGTCAGGTGCTCCAGCTGGTGGACGCCCTGGAGGACCTGGACGACGTTCAGGCGGTGTACGCCAACTTCGACATCAGCGACGACGTCCTGGCGGCGCTTGCCGGCTGAGCGGAAAGCGGCCTTCGGGCGCTGAATTCAGAACTCAGAATTCAGAGTCGCTATTGCGCGTTCTGAATTCTGAACGCTGCCTCCGCCACATGCTGGCACGGCGGCCTGCTACGCCCTAACCTATCGAACACATGTTTGTCCTCGGTATCGACCCGGGCCTCGCCGTGACCGGGTACGGCGTTGTGGACGCAGGCACGCTGAACCCGCGGCCCATCGCGGCAGGAGCCATCCGCACCGACGCCGATGCCCCGGTCGCCGGACGCCTTGCCGAGCTGTATGCCGATGTAGAGGCTCTGATAGCCGAGCACAAGCCCGCAGAGATGGCGCTGGAGCAGGTGTTCGTCAACAGGAACCTGCAGACGGCCACCGCGGTGGGCCGGGCCTCGGGTGTTGTGCTCCTGGCCGCGGCCCGGTCGGGCATCCCCGTCTTCGAGTACACGCCCTCACAGGTGAAGCTCGCCGTCGCTGGAGTCGGGGATGCTCCCAAGGCCCAGGTCCAGGCCATGGTGGCCCGGCTGCTGGGTCTGGGCGACGCTCCCCGCCCCGCCGATGCCGCCGACGCCCTGGCCGTGGCCTTGTGCCACCTGCAGGGCGCTTCGTTGCGGCGCGCCGTCGAGAGGGCGGCGACGTGATCGGTCGGCTCCGCGGCGTGGTAGCGAGCAAGGACATCGATGGAGCGGTCGTTGATGTGGCCGGTGTCGGGTACGAGGTGGCGCTGTCGCCCCGCAGCCTCGGCGAGCTTCCCGCCATCGGCGAAGAGGCCGTCGTGCACACCCACCTCCACGTGCGCGAGGACCAGATGTCCCTGTTCGGGTTCTGCTCGGAGGACGAGCGTGACCTGTTCCGTGTGCTGCTGGGCGCCAGCGGTGTGGGCCCCAAGCTCGCTCTCGCCATGCTCGGGTCGCTGCGGCCCGCCGAGCTGCGCCGAGTTGTGGTCACCGAGGACGTCGATGCGTTGACTCTGGTGCCGGGCATCGGAAAGCGCAGCGCTCAGAAGCTCGTGCTCGAGCTGAGAGCGCGTCTCGAGCTGCCCGAGTCCGAGATGCTGGGCGGCGGGTCGGCGCTGGCCGAGGTGAGAGAGGCGCTGGAAGGCCTTGGATACCAGGCCGCCGAGATCCGCGAAGCCCTCAGCGGGCTGCCCGCAGACGGTGCGATAGAAGATCTGCTGCGCGGGGCCTTGCAGCGGCTGGGTCGGCGATGAGAGAGGAAGGCCTGCTTTCCGGCCGGCCCGGTCCGGAGGAGGCGGCTTTCGAAGCCGGGCTGCGGCCGAAGACCATGGACGAGTTCGTCGGCCAGATCGACCTCAAGGAGCGCCTGAGCATCATGGTCGAGGCGGCGGCGACGAGGGACGGGCCCATCGACCATCTCCTGTTCTCCAGCCCGCCCGGCCTGGGCAAGACGACGCTGGCCGCCATAGTGGCCAACGAGATGGGCGCCCAGTTCCGTGCCACGTCGGGCCCGGCATTGGAGCGGGCGGGGGACCTGGCCTCCATCCTCTCCAACATGGAGCGGGGGGACGTCATGTTCATCGATGAGATCCATCGGCTGCCTCGCGCGGTGGAGGAGGTGCTGTACACGGCGATGGAGGACTTCAAGCTCGACGTGGTCGTTGGAAAGGGCCCGGCTGCACGCTCCATCCGCCTCGAGCTGCCCGTCTTCACCCTCATCGGGGCTACCACGCGAGTGGGGCGCGTCTCGGCACCGCTGCGCGACCGCTTCGGCTACGTGGCCCGCATCGACTACTACGAGCCCGAGGACCTATGCGCCATCGTGCACCGTTCGGCGCGCATCCTCGAGGTGGAGATCACCGACGACGGCGCCGAGGAGATAGCCCGGCGCAGCCGGGGCACCCCGCGGATCGCCAACCGGCTGCTGAGACGGGTGCGCGACTATGCGGAGGTTCGGGCCGGGGGAGTGGCCGACGTGGAGACGGCGCGCCAGGCTCTCGAGGTGTATGAGGTGGATCGTGCCGGCCTCGATCGCCTCGACCGGGCCATTCTCGAGGCCATCGTGGGCAAGTTTGGGGGAGGACCGGTGGGGCTGTCGACGCTGGCGATCGCCGTGACCGAGGAGCCGGAGACGGTGGAGGATGCCTACGAGCCATACCTGCTGCAGCAGGGGTTCATCCAGCGCACCCCACGGGGCCGCGTCGCCACGGCGCTCGGATACCGGCATCTCGGCGTGGAGCCGCCGGGCCCGGGACAAGATTCGCTGCTGTAGCAGCAAGAACTCAGAGTCCAGGATTCAGAACGCCCAATACCGACTCTGCCTTTTGCACCTCGGCTGCCAGACTTCGCTGGCGTAATGAAGACCGCCGACTTCACCTACGACCTTCCCGCCGAGGCGATCGCGCAAGAGCCCATCGAGCCGAGGCACGCGTCGCGGCTGCTCGTTGCCGACACTCTCGAGGACCGGCGTTTCAGCGATCTGCCCGATCTGCTCGAGCCCGAGGACCTGGTCGTCGTCAACCGCACCAGGGTGCGCCGCGCTCGCCTGCTCGGCGTCAAGGAGGAAGGCGGAGGCCGGGTGGAGGCGCTGCTGCTGCGCCCGCTCGACGATGGGCGATGGGAAGCGCTGGTGCGCCCGGCGCGCAGGCTGCGTGCGGGGTCGCGGCTGCGCTTCGGGGACATGCGAGCCACCGTGGCCGCGGACCCCGTGGAAGGGCGCGCCGTGATCGAGATCGACACAGGGGACGTGCCGGTGGAGGCCGCCTTGGAGCGGTGGGGCCTGACACCGCTGCCGCCGTACTTCCATGGCATTCTCGGCGACCCGGAGCGCTACCAGACCGTATACGCGGAGCCGACCGGGTCGGCGGCGGCGCCGACGGCCGGGCTCCACTTCACATCCGAGGTGCTGGCCCGGCTCGAGGAGCGGGGCATTCGTCGGGTGGCCATAGAGCTCGACATCGGCGTCGACACGTTTCGGCCCATCGCCACCGAAGACGTGGAAGGGCACCGCATGCATTCGGAGCGTTTCCGTGTCGGTGAGGAGGCGGCGGCGGCGGTTGCCGGCACCAGGCGGCGAGGCGGCAGGGTGGTGGCCATCGGCACCACCGTGGTTCGGGCTCTGGAGACGGCGGCGGCGTCCGGGGAGGTGGCCCCCGTGGAGGGCGCCACCGGCTTGTTCATAACCCCCGGCTACCGGTTCCGCTGCGTCGACCTGCTCGTCACCAACTTCCATATGCCCAATACGACGCTCCTCGTACTGGTGGCGGCATTCATGGGCCACGGGTGGCGTCGGGCTTACGAGACGGCCCTGGGGCGCGGATACCGTTTCCTTTCGTTCGGAGATGCCATGCTGGCGCGGAGGGTGGGATGAGTGAGGCTGTTGGTTTCAGCGTGGAGCACCGCGACGGCGTGGCCCGGACCGGAATGCTGTCCACTCCGCACGGCAGCGTGGCCACACCGGCCTTCCTGCCGGTGGGGACCCGGGGCACGGTGCGCACGCTCGACTCGCGAGACCTCGCCGAGGCGGGGACCCAGATCGTCCTGGCCAACACCTACCACCTCATGTTGCGGCCCGGCGCCGACGTCGTCGAGTCGCTGGGGGGCCTGCATGCATTTATGGGCTGGGAGCGGCCCATCCTCACCGACTCGGGGGGTTTCCAGGTGTTCTCGCTCGAGCCCACGGTCGACGAGGACGGCGTCGTCTTCCGCTCCGCCTACGACGGCTCCGAGGTGCGCCTCACCCCCGAGCAGGCCGTGGACATCCAGGAGCGGCTCGGGCCGGACATCGCCATGGTCCTCGACGTGCTGGTCGGATTGCCGGCGCCCGTCGAGACGGTGCGGGCCGCCATGCAGCGCACATTGCGCTGGGCGGAACGGGCGCTGGCGGTGCACACGCGCTCCGACCAGGCACTGTTCGGGATCGTGCAGGGCGGCACCGATCTGGACCTGCGGCTGGAGAGCGCTGCCGCCACCGCCGCCCTCGGCTTCGGGGGGTTCGGCATCGGCGGACTGTCGGTGGGGGAGAGCGCCGAGGAGCGAAACACCGTTCTCGATGCTGTGGTGGGCGAGCTGCCGGAGGCCAAGCCCAGATACGTCATGGGGCTCGGGGACACCGAGGGAGTGCTCGACGCGGTGGAACGCGGCTGCGACCTCTTCGATTGTGTGTGGCCGACGCGGCTGGCCCGTCACGGCAAGGTGCTGTCGCGACTGGGCGACTATTCGATTCGCAGAGCCGAGTTCGCCGGCGACGGCGCCCCGATCGACGAAGAGTGCCCTTGTCTCACCTGCCGGCGCTACTCGCGTGCCTACTTGCGCCACCTGCACGCCACCGGGGAGATGCTGGGGCCCCGGCTCCTCAGCGTGCACAACCTCACTTTTACGCTGCGGGTGCTCGCCGGATGCCGGGAGGCGATCTCCTCCGGCGGATTCCTCGCCTACCGGTCCGGGCTGCTGGCGGGGCGGGCTTCCGGACCATCCGAGACGCCGCTACGATAGGTCGGCCCGAGGCCCGGAGCGCCGTACCTAGGGCCGTTCCCGGAGGACCAAATGCTGACCATCCTTGCCCAGGAAGCCGACTCGACGAGCAGCGCCAGCTCCGTCTACACCCTCATCCTCATGGTGGTGCTGCTGGGCGGCCTTTTCTACTTCCTGCTGGTTCGTCCGCAGCGCACCAGGACGAAGAAGCACGAGGAGATGCTGAAGTCGCTCGACATCGGCGACGAGGTGCAGACGATCGGCGGCATCTACGGCACCATCGAGTACTTCGACGATGAGGACCGGACCGTGATTCTCCAGATCGAGGATGGGAGCCGCATCCGGTTCTCACGCCGCGCCCTGTCCGAAAAGGTGACACGGGGGACCGAGTAGGGCGATGCGCCGTCGCGCCGCCTGGGTCACGCTGTCGACGACCGTGATCGTCGCCTGGGGTCTGCTCATCGGGACCCAACTGGCCGGCATCACCCCCAAGCTGGGCCTCGATCTGCAGGGAGGCTTTTCCGTGCTGCTCGAGGCGCCCGAGGGCACCGACCGGGACGTGCTCGACACCGCCATCGAGATCATTCGCAGCCGCATCGAGGCCCTGGGCGGGGTGCAGGAGCCCGAGATCTCACTGGCCGGCGAGCGCAATATCGAGGTGCAGCTCCCCGGCGTCGCCGACCCGGAGAGAGCGCGCAAGGCGGTGGGCACCACCGGCCGGCTCACGTTCCGGCCGGTTCTGTCGGTGTCGCCGTACGGTGTGAGCCCGCTGTACGTGGAGGCCGCCGCCTATCAGCAGTCCGAGGAGGAGGCGGCCGCGGCCCAGGACGGCCCCGAAAGCACGACGACCACCACGACCGGCGAATCCACTACCACTACAGAGGAGACGACCACCACAGGGCAGACGACCACCACGACCACGGTCGCCGAGGCGGAGCCGATCGACCTCACCCCGGTGCTGCCGGAGGGCATCACCCTGTGCGATCTCGAGAGGAACGAGAATGGTGATCTGGTCGTCCCGTTGGAGGACCAGCCGGGGTGTGTGGACCCGGAGACTGGGTTCACCTTGAGCGACGACCCGGACAAGGAGGCCTGGTACCTGAACCCAGAGCAAGATGCCCTTGGTCGGGTGGAGGCCTTCCATTTGGGACCCGCTCTTCTGCTGGGCACCGACCTCAACGATGCCCAAGCCGGGTTCTCCTCGAGGGGCGGCAGTGGAGGATTTGGGGTGTCTTCGAGCGGGACCGGCCAATGGGCGGTGTTCCTTTACTTCAGCAGCGAGGGGTCGGCCAAGTTTGAGGCCGCCACCGAGGAACTCAGCCACTACACCTACGGCGACGACAGGCGCCGTTTCGCCATCGTGCTCGATGGGGAGGTGGTGACCGCCCCCTCTCTGGCCAGTGACATCCCGGCCGGGCAGGGCATCGGAGGAGGAAGCGCCATCATCACGGTGGGCGGTCCCACCAACCCGCAGCAGGAGGCTCACGACCTCGCCGTGGTCCTGCGCTACGGCTCACTGCCCGTGGCCTTGCAGGAGCAGAGCGTGCTGTCGGTATCGGCCACGCTGGGCTCCGATTCACTGCGAGCTGGTCTCATCGCCGGTGCCGGGGGCCTGGCGCTGGTGGCGCTGGTCATGCTGCTGTACTACCGGGTTCTGGGGGCGGTGAACGTGGTCGGGCTGACCGTGTTCGGGTCCATCATGCTGTCGGTCTACGCCGTGCTCGGAGAGACCCAAGGGGTGAGCCTGACTCTGGCCGGGGTGACCGGGATCATCGTGGCCATCGGCATCACCTCCGACTCGTACGTCGTCTACTTCGAGCGGATCAAAGAGGACATACACCGCGGCCGCTCGGTGCGTATGGCCATCGACCATGCGTTCAGGAGGAGCTTCCGCACGATCATCACGGCCGACACGGTGTCGTTCTTCGGCGCCGTGCTCCTCTACGTGCTCGCCATCGGCTCGGTGAAGGGTTTCGCTCTGGCGCTCGGCCTCGCCAC